>Ga0210391_10000031_pt1 | contig 181534 bp, 142 predicted proteins | sample IncBWC12OmetaG_FD_160573 | JGI IMG/M metagenome (GOLD analysis project Ga0210391, IMG submission 160573) | Forest soil microbial communities from Barre Woods Harvard Forest LTER site, Petersham, Massachusetts, United States - Inc-BW-C-12-O ...
GAGTACAATCACGACCGGCCCCACCGCGGAGTGCAAAACCGCACTCCGCACGAGGCGTTCTTAGCTTTCGCAGGTGTACTAAAAAACGAGGCCCTGACTGTCTAAATTAGCGGGGAGCACTACAGAACATTACCGCCAGTTCTATTTTTCATCGCCACGCAAAGAACTTCAAACGGTAACCACCATTCGAAGACCCGAAATGGGCGGACAGGACGTTCACCACCATCGTTCGAACGCAATACTATAAAGTACTATTGACATGCGATTACGGCCCTGCTATCCTCTGCCATGTCTCTCGCAAGACCCATCTCCGCGCTTCACGGGACACCCCCAAACCCTTGCCCCACAACCCTCGTCGCCCCATTCCCGCGTCACTTCACTCTTGCGCACCGGCGCAAAAACGCGATCCTTTATTTTCAACAGCTTGCGCACTCTTCTTAATTCACAATTCCCCCTATCCCTTTCGTTTTGTTAGGGCTGCGCACTCTTTGCCAAAAGCACCGGGGGGTAGTATTGGTATTTCTAACCAATTTCTTGGACTCTCCAGATCGATTCCTCTAACCCCAACAGAATCTATCTCTTTCACGCGAATCACGCTAAACCCAATAGAGTCTTACTCTTTCACACGATTCACCCCTAAACCCAATGGAATCCTACTCTTTCAAAATGACCCCGGGGGGTGGGGGTACGCCAGTTTCAGTTCGGAACAGTTTTGCAACCGATACACCCAGCGGTCTTGGCGGGCGTTGCAGGTGGGTTACAATAATTATGCGAAAGCAAGCCATCCTGAGGCGGACGTGATTCACGACAATATTTTCCATAACGACAGCTTGATTCGAGTTGAGAAAGCGCGGCTTTCGCCCGGACAAGCCGGACTGATCTGCGGCTATGGTTTGTTCACCACGCTGCGCATCGCGCGCGGCGAAGCTTTTGCTTACGAGCGGCACTGGCGCCGGCTGGAAAAGGACGCAGTCATCACGCACCTCCCCATGCCCTACACCAGCGCCAAGGTGCGCCTGCATTTGCATGAAGTGATTCGCGCGAACAACGTGAGCGAAGGATGCGCGCGGATTTATCTGGTGCAGAACGATGTGGGCTTTTGGCAGAGCGACGAGCCGCGTCCCGAGGTGGATTTGCTGATCACCACCGCGGATATGCCGAAATATGGAGAACCGGCGCGGCTGGCTCTGCGCGAGCACGGCCGCCATGCCGCTTCCGCGCTGTGCAGCGTAAAAACCATTTCCTGGCTGGACAACGTGTGGTCCGTGGGAGAGGCCACGCGCGCGGGTTTCGATGAAGTGGTGCTGCTGAACGAACGCGGCGAAGTGGCGGAATGCACCTCCGCGAATATTTTTGCCGTGAAGGATGGCAAGGTTTATACGCCGCCGCTAAACTCCGGGTGCCTGGAAGGCGTGACGCGCGGCATCCTGTTTGAAATTGCGCCGGACGCGGGAATTCCTCTTGCGCAGCAAACCCTGCGTCCAGAAGATTTGTATGCCGCGGACGAAGTTTTCATCTCGTCGACCAATCGCAATGTCATCAGCGTGGGCGAAATCGCGGGGCATCGCATCGCCACGCCGTGCGGCCCGGTGGCGAAACGGCTGAACGAACTTTTCGGCGCCTACGTCTCCGAGTACGCCGATCGCCGCTTGACCGCGGCGCTCTAATCGAGCGACGGTCGCCATCCCGTCCGAATTAAATTTCGCAAAGCTTGCGAAATAGGGAACGTGGATGGGAGTCGCGGTCAGGAAACTGTGGAAAAAAGTTGCGGTAAAGAAGCCGCGGTCAACGAGGAGCTGAATCCGCCAGGGAGATTGCGGCTGCGGTTTGCTGCGGGGACGATAGCATCTTTCCCAGCAGCTCTAGATCGGCGCGGAGGACCGCTTCAGAAGTGTGCGGCGAAGTGCCCTTGCTAAGCGCCTGACGCAGGCGGACGACTAGAAGTTCACGCGTCAACGCGGGCGGAACTGTAGAGTCGAGAATGTTGTCTCGCGTGAGCCCGATGAACGATGCTCCGTTCGCGGATTGCTCCGCAGCCGGCGATCCGCGCTCATCCAGAGTTACGCGCAGGCCTGGATGCCCCGCAGCGTCTGGAGCAAAGGTAGCCTTGGCTTGCACTTCGCGCCATTCGGCAGAGCCGTTTTTGCCCGGCGCCAGGTCTGGCTCTCCGCGCAGCAACCCTTCGAGGCTCTTGGCATACGCGCTGCGCTGCGCTTTCGTCAGCGGCTGTTCGAGCGCGCCGTCAGCCGAATACATCATGGCGTTTTGCGCGGGATTGAAGCGCCCGCTAACGACGTAAGCCACAGCAAATCCGCCGCCGACGATGGGGTGAAACACCAACAATGGGATTTCGTATTTCTTGGCCTTGAAAACGGAATCAACGATGCCGTGAATCGGTGTGCTGCGCTTGATGCTTCCGGGAATCTGCGGGATCACGAAAGCGGAGAATGATAAATCCGGATGATGATGCGCGTAGCTGACCAAAGATTTCGCCACGTGCTTGGGGGTAGCCACGTCCAGGTCAGCAAAAAGACTCCTGGTCGTGGCCTTCGGATAATAAAAGTTGACCACATCGCGCACAAAGTCCGCGCAATTGCTGGTGACGAGTTTATAGGCCTGATGATTGGGGCGCGCATTGTAGGCAGCGATAAAGGCGTCGTCCGCGGCGTCGGATGTCGGCAGCTGAAATCCATAGAGTGTGCGATCAAAGGCCGAGCCGACGAGTTCGTACCAGTCGCCCGAAGGGGTTTCGCCTTCGGGGCCGTCCGGGACGATGCTCTCCAGATACTTGCGACGGTAGGCGTCGCGCATCGCCGATTCGATTTTCGTATCGGCGAAAAGTGGAATGTCTTCAGTGCGCTCTACGGCGTAGAGATACGGCAACAGCGGGATGGCCAGCCAGTCGTAACCGTCGATGCGGTGATAGCGGCTGAGCACCACACCAAGTTCGCCCGGCTCGCACCGGCGAAGGACGGTCGGCGAGACCGCGCAAACGGAGCTGAGATAGACGGCGGTGTGACCTGTACCCGCCAGCTCCCCATCAACGCTGTAGGGCTCCTCAAGGAGCACGGTCACGTCCGCGCGAGCGGGCGCGGCGTAAACCAATGCGGCTAGCGCGAGCGTAATCGCGAGCCTTAAAGTTGCGCCGAGTTGGTCTCTTCGGTTCATCGAAAACGGCTAAAGGCTTCCGCCAGCTGATTCATGACTGCAATGCTTAGCGTCGGGAGCCATCTTCTGTTGTCCAGCTTCAAGTGTAGCAGCGCATGGACCCCGGCTCTCGGGGCCTTGCCCTAAGTAGAAACCCGATCGTCCGTGTCAGGTTGCATGCACCGTAACGCGCTGAACGGACTGTAGATAGGATGCGGATTTTGTGGTGAAGGAGGGTCTATACGGGGAATAAGATGGGCTTCTAAGATGGATGCTAGGGTAGGACATTACAGGGCATTCGCGGGCCTAAGTACTAGAACCCCACGCGACTCTGGCGGATGCGCTCGGAAAAACCCTCGGGTTCTTGCGACGCCCTTGCGACCGGGTTGACATACGCCTGACGCTTCAGATCCTCGAAGGCAAGTCCTTCGGTCACCAAGTCGCCGCGCTGATATTCCATTTTGTCGCCTTTGCCGTTGAGGAGGATGCGCCAATCGAACTTGTTCAGGAGCTTGCGAAGGGGCGCCGTCGGTACGCGGACAAAGTTATCCGCCGCCGCGCGTTCGGTAAAGATGTTTGTGGTGCAATTGCTGGTGATGGCGTTATACCACGCAGGATGATCGCGGAGCTCGTTCATACGGTAGATGTAGGCCAGGAAGAGCAAGCGCGACCAATCGGGCCCGGCGGTGGTGCGATATAGGTAGACATCCTCACCTTGTCCATGAGCCCCTTTGCGAAAGTTGCAGCGCAGGCGGACCAGGTCGCTTTCTGGCGCCACGGTATAAATCAGCGTGTAGTTCTTAAAGAAACCGCGGATTGCGGAATAGTGCTGCGATACCTCCTTACGCAGCTCGATGGAGAAGGCCACGTGATCGTGGTCTCCAATCTGAAAACTGGCGATGGGGTGCGCGATCCAGGGCGAACCCCAGTAAACGACAAACAGATCGATACCGCGAATCTCGGAAAGCCTGACCTGCTTATCGCTCCAGCTGCAGGAGTAGTCAAATGCGGTGCGGTAGTCGCAGTTGCGGTAATTGTGAATGGTGACGAGGTCGCCGTCCATTTCGGCCCACGCGGTTTGCGCGACGTCCGCTTGCCAGGGACGGTCGTTCGAAGGCTTGAGGCGCAACCACCAGATCAGGACCACCAAAAACGGCACGAAGCAAACGAGGTTGCGAAGCCAGAACGAGTGTAGGGTCAAGAAAACGCCGGCTACGCAAACCACGTAGAGAATTACCGCGGAAATGCGAAATTCCGGCGTGCGCACATCAAAATAAAGGGCGGCAACGGCCCAGAGGGAGGCCAGCGCAAGAAGGCTAGTGATGGCGATAGTGGGCAATTTTGCTAAGCGCGCGCGTTTTCCGAACCGAGTGCAGAGGGTAACGCGTCTGGCGCGACCGGCAAAGAGTCTGCCACAGGCAACGGCAGCGTGACCACCACGGTGGCCCCGGAAGCGTCCGAGTGAATGTCAAGATTGCCGCCCTGATCGCGCACGCGTTCGCGCATGCCAGCCAAACCAACGCCCACGTTCGTGCCATTTTCGCGATATTGCCGCAAAACCTCCGGAGCGATGCCGGTGCCGTAATCGCGTACGCGCAGATATGCTTCGTTCGGTGAACGACGAATGGTGACGTCAGCGCGGCTGCTCTTCGAATGGCGATGAATGTTCGTGAGGCACTCTTGCAGCACGCGGAAAAGTGCCAACTCGACGTCGCGCGGCAAGCGTGGGAAATCCTCGGGTATTTCACTGTCGATCTGGATGCCGCTGCGCTGCGCGAAACCCTCGAGAAACCAGCGCGCCGCCACGCCCAAACCGGTTTCGTCGAGCAATGGCGGATGCAAGAGGTACGAGATGGTCCGCGTCTCGGCCAGCGATTGTTCCAGGTAGGAGCGCGCGCTGGCGAGTAGCTCGCCGGCGTCGCGCCGGTTGGCAAAAGCGTCGAGGCTCATCTTGGCGGCCGCCAGATATTGCCCCAGGCTATCGTGTAGCTCCCGGGAAAACTTACGCCGCTCCTCGTCCTGAAGATGCAGCAGCCGCGCGCTCAGCAGGCGCGACGATGCCTGGCTCTCCAGGGCTAATTTCTCCGCTCGTTCGCGTTCCGAGAGTTCCGTTTCCAGGAGCCGGTAGTAGACGTAGAACAGCACCAGGGACACTGCGAAGGCCAGAACCAAAATCCACATCACGATGGCATAAAGAAAATTGGAAGCCGCGCGGCGGGAGACCAATAGCCGTTCTTCGTTATCGAGCATCTCCTGCGTGACAACGTCCGCGTCCGTCCCCAGGCTGACCATCTGTGAAGAAGTTTCGTGCTGACTGGCGTCGTCGCGCGGGCCCAACGTCCGCGTTTCGATGGCCTCGCGCAGAATCGTGAGACGGCGAAGTTCCAAGTCCCTTAGGCGGGCTATGGCTGAGCGCTGTTGCGGGTTGTCGGAGATAAGCTCTTCGAGATGCGCCAGCTTTTGCGGGATGGAGTTGGCGACGTTGTCGAATTTTTGGAGCAAATTCTCGTCGCCGGTGGAGTCGAAACCGGATCGCGTGCGACCCGCAACGGTCATGGACGAACTAATGTCTCCCAGAGCCACCTGAACGTCGTAGGTGTGCGCGATCCATTTGAGGTTAGTTGTGAGCCGGGAAATCGAAATGCCGGCAGCGGCGGCGGCGATGAGCAGGAAAGCAACGGCCGAAGCGAACGCCAGCTTGACCTTTTTCCGAGAGGGCATTCTTCACCGAACGAGAATTTGATTCTGTCGCTCCGCGTTCGCCAGATGATAACACTTCTGGTAGGTCCGCGAGTGCCGCGAATCGTGACTATAGCGCGACAGTGATAGAGGTAAGAAGTCGACCTTGGAGCGTAGGGCGGCCTACATTGGCAGCGGAGCGGCGGCGGCATCCGGCAGTCAATGGCGCTTTCGGAAATTGCCTGCGGAGGAGGAAGTTCACATGGGAATGGGCTGGTGCAGTGTGCGCTCCGCCTGCCAGCACGGCGAATATCCAGCGTGCGGAAAGAGCGCATGGACGCAGGTGACCGTTTGCGTGGGATTGTCGGCATCAATCTGATACTCGGTCTTGTTGCCTTTTTCGGCGATCGCAAAAAGCCGAGGTGCGGTGAGCGTTTCGTAAGGGTTGGTGGCAGTAGGATGACGGGCGCGGCGCCACACAGAGACCGAATCGACGCCATAGACGGCAAGCAATAGAACCGCGCTGGCAAATAAAATACGTTTGAGGATGGTGGCAAGAATGGTCGGCATGGGCGATTACGGTTTAGTCGGCGCGGGCGGCACCACAAAACGGCTCAGATACTCTTCCAGTTGCACGCGATGGGTTTCCCGGTAAACCGGATAATCCTTGGCGATGCCCTGGTCCGCCGCGTTGAATAGTATATAAGGCTCCAGCATTTTCGCTGCGGCGATGGTTTGCAAGAGAAGCAGATCGGCATCCGCGGGCTTACCGGAGGTTTTTGCCGAAGACTCGTTCAGCACGGATGCGGCGGCGCTCAAGGCCTCGGTTTCTTCCGCCAGGCTGTGGCGATATTGCGGTTCCAGTGGATAGGTCTCCTGAAATTTTTTCTGCCGCCAGTCGGCTCCCGAGCCGACGTAGACGATCCAGGCATTTCCGCCTGGCGTCAAAGAGTTTAGGTCCAATGTAACGTTTGTTCCGTCTTTGCCGTTCGCATCTATGTTGCTGCGCGTGTTGATGTGAACTGTATGCAACTGCAATCTATTTACCGTGGCCCACTGTTGCAGGCCACGCCACGGGATGGCGTTGTACGGATCGGCCACCACAGCTTGGATTGCGCGCGTTCGCGCTCTCTCCATGTCGCCGTTTTTCGTCAGCATATCGGCTTCGTAACGGTAGGCGGTTTCGCCGTTGGGATTGAGCGCAATGGCCCGGTCATACCATTCAAGCGCTTTCGGAAAATCTTTCAGCGCGAAGTAAGAATCTCCAATGAACAAAACCGAAGAATAATTCCTTAGAACTCGATGGATATGTAACACAAGCACGATTCCGGCGGTATAGAAAATCCCGATGGACTGGTAGCTCATTTCATCCGCCGATCATCAAAGAGCAGCGTTGACGTTCGTGTGGTGACGGAAGTGCGGTATCTTGGAGCCGCCAGGCATATTTTCTAGCGGTCGTCATAAAAAAGGGATCGGAATGTTTAGCGGCGAAGGCGTGCATGCGGTAGAGCTGGTGTTTCTGTTGCTGCTGCTGTTTGTGGTGGTGTTCGCGGTGCTGGCGCGGAAACTGCAGACGCCGTATCCCATTGTGATGGTCATCGGCGGGCTGCTGGTGGGATTCGTGCCCGCGATTCCGAAAGTCGCGCTGAATCCGGACTTGGTTTTTCTGGTGGTTTTGCCACCCCTGTTGTACTACGGCGCGTGGCACACGAACTGGCGCGATTTTAAGTACAACCTGGTCAGCATTCTTTTCCTGGCCTTCGGCCTGGTGGGGTTCACGGTGCTCGGCGTGGCAGACACCTCGCGGTGGTTGTTCGCCGGATTCGATTGGCGGCTGGGATTTGTCCTGGGCGCGGTGGTGGCCACCACCGATGCCATCGCAGCGACCACCATCGCCAAACGTCTCGGCTTGCCTAGTCGCATTGTGGACATTCTTGAGGGCGAAAGCCTGGTGAATGACGCCACCGGTCTACTGGCACTGGAATTTGGCATCGCCATGGTTTGGAACGGGGCTACCCCTACGGTCTGGTCGGGCGCGTTGCGCCTGACTTATTTGGTCATTGCAGGGCTGCTATTTGGAATGGTAATTGGCTTGGTGGTGGAGTGGTTTGAACATCGCATCGACGACGGTCCCATCGAAATTGTCGTGAGCATCCTGGTGCCCTATGCCACCTATCTCGGCGCGGAAGCCATTCACGCTTCGGGGGTCTTGGCAGTAATTGCTTGCGGGTTGTATTTGAGCCGCAAGAGTTCCGATTTCTTTTCCCCCAACGTGCGCATCCAGGCGGATGCGGTGTGGGAGTCTCTGACGTTCATCATAAATGGCCTGGTGTTCGTGCTGATCGGGCTGCAACTGCCCTATGTGCTCGCGGCCATTCGCGGCTACAGTTTGCGGCAATTGATTTTTTACGGATTGTGTTTCAGCGGAATAGTCATTGCGCTGCGCATGCTGTGGGTTTACCCCGGCACGTATCTCGCCTACGCGATCCGCAGGCGCGTGCTGCGCCAGCAGGAGTCATGGCCGGAATCGCGCAAAATTTTTGTGGTGGGTTGGACCGGCATGCGCGGAGTATTGGCGCTGGCGGCGGCGATTTCCTTGCCGGAAATGCTTGAGGATGGCAGTCCGTTTCCGCAACGCAACCTGATTATCTTTATGACTTTTTGCGTGATTCTGGTGACCCTGGTGCTGCAGGGCCTGACGCTGCCGTCGCTCATCCGCGCGCTGGGATTGGCGGGTGCGGGCGGGGATAACAAGGAAGAGGACGAGGCCCGGCGGGAGATTTTGCAAGCCGCGCTGGCCTGGCTGGAAGCGTCGCAAGCCAAAGAGCAGAAACTGGAGCTGGCGATTTATAAGGAACTCTCTCGCAATTACCGCAAACGCTTGGAGATTTTGCGCGATCGCGGCGAGGAAGAGAGCGAGGATGACCATCGCGAGCACTTGGCCTTGCAAGACCGCCGAATCGAAGCCATGCGCGATGTGTTAAGAGTAGAGCGCGAAACGGCGCTGCGCTTGCGAAACGACGGCAAAATCAATGATGAGGTGCTACGGCACATCCAATATGAGTTGGATTTGAGCGAGACGAAACTGGCGGCGACGCAATAGGCGAGGAAAACCACGACCATGAAAATTTTAGTGTTGCTCGCGTGCGCGTTACTTTTTTCACCAGCGGTTCGCATGCCTGCGGCGATTACTCCTCGCACAAACACGCCGGCGGCGACTGCTGCGCGGAAACACGCGCTGGAAGTCGTGGTGCTCGGCTCCGGAGGGCCGCGACCGTTTGGGCGCGCGGGTTCCAGCTTCATCGTGATGGTCGATGGCACGCCGCGCATCCTGGTGGATGCCGGACCGGGCGCCTTCGTGCGCATTGGCGAACTGCAGCTGGATTTGGAAAAGGTGGATACGGTTTTACTGACCCACCTGCACATCGACCACAGTGGAGATATGGCCGCATTCTTTAACGCGCGCGCGCTTAACAGCGATGGGCCGATTACCTACCGCATATTTGGTCCGGACGGCGCTGGGCTTTTTCCCAAGACCTCGCGGTTCGTGGATTTGCTGGTGGGAGAAGGCGGCGCGTTTGCCTATCAAAAAACTTTTGGCGCTGACGAGACCTTCGCGGTCCGCAATCTAGCCATAAGTCTGGACTCGCCACGCACGACCATTGTCGATGAGGGCGGCTTGGTGGTTGAAGAGATCGCCACGCATCACGGGGATTGTCCTTCGGTGGCTTATCGCATTTCGTACCACGGCAGCGTGGTGGTCTTTTCGGGCGATATGGACGCGTCGGCGCTGCCGAATTTAGTGCAATTGGCAAAGAACGCTGACTTGTTGGTTTTTAATTGTGCGGTGCTCGATCCGCCTGAATCGCCATCGCAATTGTACGAGCTGCACACGCCGCCAAGAAAAATTGGCGAAGCCGCGCAGCAGAGCGGTGTGAAAAGCCTGCTGTTGAGCCACCTGGCGCCGGACGTGGAAGGCAAGAAGGACGAAGTGCGCAAATCCATTGGTAGGTCATACAAAGGCCCGGTGGCCTTCGCGACCGACCGTTTGCGCGTGCCCATTGTGAAATAGTCGTCGTGGGGCGAGCCTTGACACGCGAATTAAATCAAAGTGACTAAAGATTGAAGTTTTTTTAGTGGAGCTGATGGAATTCGAACCCACGACCTTCCCGGTTTCACCGGGACGCGCTCATCGCTCATTCTAAACTTTTGGTGGAGCTGATGGGATTCGAACCCACGACCTCCTCGATGCCATCGAGGCGCGCTCCCAACTGCGCCACAGCCCCACCGTTGTACAAACTTGCTAACCCACGACCTTCCCGGTTTCGCCGGGACGCGCTCCCAACTGCGCCACAGCCCACCGAACGAACGTTTCTAATGCTAACATCTAGGCGCTCGATTCGTCCATTGGCGAGCGAGGTTTTGCATAAATCTTTTTCTTCCAACGATTTTTGATGAGGTTCTCATGAGCGGATTGCGGTTGTGTTTTCGGGCGACGATAGCTGTCACGGCGTTGATGAGCCTTACCTATTCGGTCCACGGCCAAACCGCGCCGACTTCCAAAACGGAGACGCTGAAATTCGCGGCGGAGGTCACGCTCCTCGATTGCGAAGGCGTGCCTTGCATCGAAGCGCGCATCGGCGAAGGAAAAACGCTGAAACTGGCGCTGGACACCGGAAACGTCTCCTCCGTGCTAGATAAAGATATCGCGGATGCCGCAGGCCTAAAGCCAACCAAGGCTATGCCTCCCGGTGCGCCAGCGGGGATGTTCATCACCGCGATTCCCGCTGTGCATATCGGCGGAACGGCGGGAGCCACCGGAGAGGTTACGTTGCGCGAAGTTCCCACGCTGGGTTTGTCGCTCGGCGAAATGATTGGACAAAAGCAAATGCCGGACGTCGCCGGCACGCTGGCGTACACTGCGTTCAAGGATCGTGTGTTGCAAATCGATTTTGTGGCGCACAAAGTGCGCATCTCTGAACTGCTCACCAAGCCCGCGGAGTGCGGCGGCGTGTGCGATAAATTTTCCCTGATTACTTTCGGCAAGAAAGGTCCTGCGATCGTCGTCGCCGAAGGGTTTGCCATTAACGGCAAGCCCGTGACCGCGCAGGTGGACACCATGTATACCGGCACGCTGCTGGTGTACACGCTGTCGATCGACAAGCTGGGGTTAAGCGACGCCGCGAAAAGCGAAAAGACGGAAAGCTTTCCGTTCACGGATGGCGGCGTGGACATGAAATCCGCCCCCGCGAATAAAGAAAGTTTTCAGAACACTACGCTGGGCGTCAGCGCGCCGATTGTGTACTTCCCTACTCCGGATGTGCACGAGCCGGACGGAATGTTTGATGCCACTGTGGGTCTGGGATTATTTTACGGCTCGGTGTTGACGCTGGACTTTCGCGACATGACCATTTCGGTGGTCAAGCCATGACCCGATCGAGTTGCGTTTTCGCTTCCCTGTTGCTAGCCGCCGCTTGCGGCGCCGCTTTTGCGCAAGGCCCCGATTGGGATGCGCTCGGCAAGCAATGGTGGTCGCACGTGCAATTTCTGGCGGATGACGCCCTCGAAGGCCGCGACACCGGCAGCCGCGGCTTCGAAAAAGCCGCTGATTACATGGCCGAGCAGTTTCGTGCCGGAGGTCTGCAGCCCGCGGGCGTCAACGGTTACCGGCAGCCCATGGATTTTGACGTAGTGCGCATCGACGAATCGCGAAGCTCTCTCGAGTTGCCGCGCGACGGAAAAGTCGAGGCGGTGAAATTGGGCGACGACGCCATACTCGGCGTGAATTCTCACGCGGCGGAAAATGTCGAAGCGGCCGCCGTCTTCGTGGGCTACGGGCTGACCGTCCCCGAATTGCACTACGACGATCTGGCGGGCCTCGACGTAAAAGGTAAGATCGCCGTCTTCGTTACTGGTGGCCCTGCGGATATGTCCGGGCCAATCAAAGCGCATTATCAATCGGGTGAGGAGCGCCGGCGCGCGCTGGTCAAAGCCGGAGTCATCGGCGTGATCGCCATTCCGAATCCCAAGAGCGCCGAAGTACCATGGTCGCGCATCGCCGCTTCGCGCTTCCAGCCACGCATGGAACTACGCGATCCTGGCCAGGACGTTCCGCCGCCTTTGCAGGTGAGCATTTTGTTCAATACCGACCGTGCGGAAATGCTGTTCGCCGGCAGCGGCCACGCTTTTCAAGACGTCCTTGCGGCCATCAATGCGGACAAGCCGCTTCCGCATTTTCCGCTGGCGGTGAAAATTCGTTCGCGCGTGGGCATGACGCGCTCGGAGGTGAAGTCCGAGAACGTCGTCGGGTTGCTTCCGGGGAGTGATCCGCAGCTCAAGAATGAATACGTCGTCGTCAGCGCGCACCTCGATCATCTGGGCATCGGTGAACCCGTCAACGGCGATCGCATCTACAACGGAGCGATGGACGACGCTTCAGGCGACGCTTCGCTGATCGAAATTGCGCGCGCGTTAAAAAATTCCGCGGCGCGGCCCAAACGATCGATTATTTTTCTCTCCGTAACTGGCGAAGAAAAGGGCGAACTCGGCTCGACATACTTTGCCGCGCATCCCACGGTGACCGGGCGCCATCATCGCGGACATTAATATGGACATGTACCTCCCGCTGTTCCCCCTGAAATATCTCGAGGTTCAGGGCCTAGGTGAATCCAGCTTGGGCAAGGACGTTCGCGCGGTAGCCGAAGCGGCCGGCGTTCAGATCCAGGCGGACAAGGAGCCGGAGCACAATCGCTTTATTCGCAGCGACCAATACAGCTTCATCAAAAAAGGGGTCCCATCGCTGGCCTTCAAATTCGGCTACGTCCCAGGCACGCCGGAAGAAAAAATCTTCAAGGCCTGGTACAACCAGCGCTACCACGCGCCCTCGGATGATGTAAATCAACCCGTCGACCTGGCGGCCGCGGCACAGTTCAACGCCATTCTGGAAAAATTGGTGCTGCGCGTAGCCGACGCCGAACAACGTCCGGCGTGGAAGCAAGACAGCTTCTTCCGCCGCTTCGTTCAGTAAAACCCTCGGTCCGCTTCAACTCAAATCAATTTTTGCGTGCGAAGCGGTTCGTTATGGATCTTTCTCGTCTTACGTCGGATTCCCCAGAGAATTGCTGCAGTGGTGCTATACGCCACCGAAAAGACCAGCGGAACGCACGCAAAAATTGGGCCGAGGCAATCTTCACCTTCACAGGTATGCGCGAACATCGCGTGCCAACCTTGCCACGCGTATTCGCGGATCGTCGACGTCCATTGGCCCCAGAGACCAAACAGCAGCCAAATCGCCGGGAGCACCCACACGAAGAAAGCGGCCGCCGAAACGGATTTCCGATTTTTTACAAAACCAAAAATCACGCCTACCGCAATGGGCACCGGCCATGGAGGAAAGAGGGTAATTTGATCGGAGAAGCGCCCAGCAATTTGGCTCACACCGATCGCAAATATGCATGCACAACCGGCGGCCGGCACTCCAATGAGTTCCCAACCATGGTTCTTCGCGATTTCCGAGATGCGTCGCTCGAAGCGAAATATCATGCCTCACTCCACAACCTCGAACTCATTATCTCAAAAGTATACATGGCTCTCTGAGCTTGCTCTAGCACTGTCGCGCGACTAGCTACAAGGTGAGAGACAACGACGTTATCAGTGGGTCTTGCGCTCCGCCGATGACGCGCACAAGTGCGTCAGAAATCCCAAATGCGTGCGCGTAAGCGAACGCCCACGCAGCACCAACGCGGCGATAGTTCGCGTGGCGGAGTCGTCCGCGATTCGCACGAAACGGCAACGCGCGGATTTCTCGATGGCCATTTGCGGAACAATCGAAACACCCATGCCCGCGCCAACCATGCTGAGCAGGCTGCTGAATTGCCCGCTCTCGAAAATAATCTGCGGGTTTAGTCGCGCGCGGTCGCACGCGGCCACGGCGGTGTCGCGAAAGCAATGACCGTCGCGCAGCAGCAGAAAAGGTTCGGCGCGAAGATCCTTCAGCGAAAGGGACCGCCGCGCAGCGAGTTTGTGTTTCGCGGGCAGCGCCGCGAAAAGCCGTTCGGTAAGCAGCGGCGATATCTCAAACTCGTGCCCGCGAATGGGTAGCGCCAAGATGGCAACGTCAATAGTTCCGGCACGCAGACGGTCCAGCAGCACCGGCGTAATCTCCTCGATCACGGTCAGATGCGCTTGCGGAAATTTCTGTGAAAAACTCGTGAGATACGGCGGCAGCAAATAGGGCGCGACGGTGGGAATCACGCCGATGCTCACCGAACCGCCGACCGAATCCTTGTGTTCGACCACGTCGCCTTTGGCGGCTTCGAGCTCGCGCAGCACGCCCCGCGCACGTGGAAGAAAGGTCTTGCCCAAATCGGTGAGCCGCACGGAACGGCCCAGGCGATCGAACAGCCGGGCGCCAAGTTCATCCTCCAGCTTCATGATTTGCTGCGATAGCGATGGCTGGGAGACGTACGATTGTTCGGCGGCGCGAGAAAACGACCCCGTTTCAGCGACGGCGCAAAAATAACGAAGTTGATGGAGTTCCATGAGGAGGCACGCATCTCACAAATAGAGTCATAGGCTGTGCCTATCCATCGTATCCGAACTATCTATTGGAAGTATAGGTCGCGGCAGCCTATCCTTTCTTCGCAGTCGCAATTTGTGTGAACTGAGGAGAGCTTATGTCGAACGAAAAGAAAAAATTGCCTGAAGAAAAAGATCTGCACATCGAACGGCCGAAATTCATGACCACGGATTCCGGGCGCCCCGTGGGCGACAACCAGAATTCGTTGACGGTTGGACCGCGCGGTCCGGTGGTCTTTGAAGACTTCCTGCTGTTTGAAAAGATGGCGCACTTCAACCGCGAGCGCATCCCGGAGCGCGTGGTGCACGCCAAGGGTTCCGGCGCTCATGGCCACTTCGTGGTCACCAAGGACATCACCAAATACACCACCGCGAAGTTGTTCAGCAGTGTGGGCAAAAAGACTCCGACGTTCATCCGCTTCTCCACCGTCGGCGGCGAAAAAGGTTCCGCCGACACAGAACGCGACCCGCGCGGCTTTGCGCTGAAGTTTTACACGGAAGAAGGCAACTGGGACATGACCGGCAACAACACGCCGGTATTTTTCATTCGCGATCCTTTGAAATTCGGCGATTTCATCCACACGCAGAAGCGCGACCCGCAGACGAATTTGAAGTCGCCCACGATGATGTGGGACTTCTGGTCCCTCTCGCCCGAATCCCTGCATCAGGTCACCATTCTCTTCTCCGACCGCGGCACACCCGACGGCTACCGTCACATGGACGGTTTTAGTAGCCATACTTTTAGCTTGATCAACGCCAAGAACGAACTCTTCTATTGCAAATGGCACTTCAAGACCAAGCAAGGCATCAAGAATTTCGACGGCGACAAGGCCAGCGCGATGCGCGGCATCGATCCGGACTACGCGCAACGCGATCTGTTCGACGCCATCGCCAAGGGCAACTACCCCAAGTGGACCGTCTCCGTGCAAATCATGCCGGAAAAAGATGCCGACACGTATCACCTCAATCCGTTCGATCTCACCAAAGTATGGCCGCACAAGGATTATCCGCTGCACGAAGTCGGCGAACTTGAACTCAACCGCAACCCGGAAAATTATTTCGCGGAAGTCGAGCAGGCCGCCTTTGAGCCGCGCAACATCGTTCCGGGCATGGGCTACTCGCCAGACAAAATGCTGCAAGCGCGCCTGATCTCGTATCCTGACGCGCATCGCTACCGCTTGGGCGTCAACTACGAAGTCCTGCCGGTGAACAAGCCGCAGTGCCCGTTCGCCACCTACAACCGCGACGGCGCGATGCGCTTCGATGGCAACTACGGCGCGCAACCCAACTACGAGCCCAACAGCTTTGGCGGCCCAACGCAGGACCCGGCGTACCGCGAGCGCCCGAAGCTGGTCAGCGGCACAGTGGATCGCCACAATCACCGCAACGACAGCGATTATTATTCGCAGCCGGGCGACCTCTTCCGTTTGATGGATGCGGGCGCCAAGCAGCGCCTCATCGACAACATCGTGGGCAGCCTCGGCAACGGCGTTCCCAAGCGCATTCAAGAGCTGCAGATCCAGCATTTCTACAAGGCCGATCCAGCGTACGGAACCGGTGTGGCCAAGGGCCTGGGCTTGGACATCAACGCCGTGGTCGCGAAAAAACAAGCCAGCGCCGCGGACTAGTCGGTCCATTCGCTGTCGAGAATGCAAGAGCGGGCGAGCCGATGTTTGGTTCGCCCTTTCTCTTTGTGCGCAAATCATGGCGAAGAATTCATTCGGTGATCATCCATTTCCCTTCGATTGAGGTACTGTAGAACGTCTTCTTTTTAGCTACTGAGGACACTTCATGGCGAAACTCACATTTTTAGGTGCGGCGGGCTGCGTCACCGGCTCGAAATATCTGGTGGAAGCCGCGGGCAAACGCTTGCTGCTCGATTGCGGAATTTTTCAGGGTTCGCCGGAGCTGAGCGATCGCAACTTCGAGCCGCTATCGATCGATCCGAAAACCATCGACTACGTGGTGCTCACCCACGCGCATCTTGACCACACCGGCTGGCTGCCCTGTCTGGTGAAAGCTGGATTTAAGGGGCCGATCTTCGCGAATCCCGCGACCATCGATCTGACCGCCATTTTGCTCAAAGACTCCGCGCACATTCAGGAAGAGGATACGCTGCACGCGCAGAAACATGGCTATAGCCGGCACGCTGAGCCGCGTCCGCTGTACGTCAGCGAGGATGTCGACCCGGTCCTGAAGCTGCTGCAGCCGGTGCCGCGCACCGGACCGTTCACCGTGAGCCCGGAGTTTCAATTTGTGGCCTATGACGCCGGCCACATTCTGGGCTCAACCAGCCTGGTGCTGACGATCACCGAGCCCAGTAAGAAAACCGTGGTGATTTTTTCTGGAGACATCGGACGCTACGATCAGGTGATCCTGCAGGATCCGGTTACGCCGCCCACGCAAGCCGACGTGCTCCTCTGCGAATCCACTTACGGCGACCGCGAGCATGAAGCCGGGGATCCCGCGGCCGAAATTGCCGCGGTGGTGAATCGCGTCTCGCAGCGTGGGGGCTGCATCGTAATCCCCTCTTTCGCCATCGGCCGCACGCAGACTTTCATGTACTACTTGCGACAACTGGAAGACGCCAACAAAATCCCACGCCTTCCGGTGTACGTCGATAGCCCGATGGCCATCAGCGCCACGGATTTGTATCTGAAATATTCCGCCGACCACGATAGTGAATTCCGCCAACTCAAAAGCGCCGATGGCGGCAAGGGCGACCCGCTGAACGTCCACGAATTTCACCTGACGCGCTCCGTGCAGGAATCCAAGGCCATCAATCAGGTGAAGAAACCGTGCATCATCGTCTCCGCCAGCGGCATGGCCAGCGGCGGGCGCGTACTGCATCATCTCGAACAGCGCTTGCCGGATGCCCGCAACGCGGTGCTTCTGGCCGGCTTCCAGGCGGAGGGTTCGCGCGGGCGGGCGTTGCAGGACGGCGCAAAATCGATTCGGCTTTACGGACACGCGGTCGCGGTAAACGCCGAAGTCGTTTCGATGGGACAGCTCTCCGCGCACGCCGGCAAAAGCGAACTACTGCGCTGGCTGGGAGGCTTGCCGTCCGCGCCCAAGCAGACCTACCTCACCCACGGTGAACCGCAAGCGGCACGCGCCCTGCAGGGCGCAATTTCCGATCAGCTCCATTGGAAGGTGGATGTGGCCCAGTATTTGCATACCGTGGAACTTGCCTAGAGTTGGTTTATCGGAGTGCGGAGGTTTACCCTGAGCGGCTTGCGCGAAGGGCTTGACGCCGCTTTCACGGCCCTAACGGTTCTCGTCAAGTCAGATATTTTTACAACCTTCGCGAAACATTTCCGCCGCTGGCTTCGTCTATATCGGCAAGACCACTCGTGGGGGCGGCAGACGAAATGCCAACCGGCAACCGAGAATTCGTCTACTGCCCCCGTAATTTTGGGAATACCGCTTCCCGCTGTTGCGGCGATTCTCCTCCAAATCACCCCTAGATTTCAAGTGCCTGATTGAATCGAAAATACCTATGCATCGCTGAGCTAAATTTAGAATCCAATTCCTGCATCGTGAAAAAACGACCTGGCTCTCCCACCGTAAGTGCCGCGGTAGAAGAGCCAGGGAACAATGCGCAGTTGGAGTCGTCTACGCGTCTCGCCTTTCTTCCGGTAGGGTTATTGCACGGTTAGCGTCACGGCTGTGGAGTGCGTCAGCGCTCCAGACGTAGCGGTAACCATAATCGTCGTGGTACCCGCTGGCGTGCCAGTAGTCGGGTTCGACGACGATCCGTATCCGCCGCAACCGCCGATCGTCAGCACCGCTACAAGTACCAGGCACAGCGCGGAGGCCATGGCAAAATTGCGCACCACCCCGCCGCGTATCGTACCCCGCTTCCGGCCTTTTTGTGCCAAGCCCAGTCCAAGCAGCCCAAATGCCGACATCGCGCCCCAAAGGATGGAATCCATGCCCGGGATCACTTGTGCCATGTAACCCGCCGGCTTGGTGGAAATCGTCAGAGTGGAAGTTGCCGGCGCTCCCGCCTGTGGAGTAACAGAGCTTGGCGAGAACGAGCAGGTCGCCAAAGTCGGCAGTCCGGAGCAGGAGAGAGTAGTCGCCGAGCCGAATCCGTTGAGACTGCCGAGCGTCACGGAAATCGTGGCGGATTGCCCCGCTGAAATCTTGGCCGTAGCCGGCGAAGCTGCGATCGAAAAATCCCCCACCGCTGGCGGCGGCGCATTCGCGGTCAACGTGCCAAACAGTCCGTGCTGCTCGTCCGTCAGTCCGGCCGTGAAATACAGGGTATTCGGATCCCCCGTTCCCCCGACCCCAAACACCATGTCCCATAGCGACAAGTTCACAATCGCTTGCCCGTTGCCATCCTTCATCTGGCCAATTAAGTTGCCAGTCGCCAGGTCGAACGCATTAATCGTGCCGTCGCCAAAATTTCCCACCAGCAAGTCGCCGCCGAACGCCCCAAATCCTGCTGGAGCCATCACCGCACCCCACGGCGAATTGAGATTTCCATTCGAGGCCACGCGGCGCTGGAAATTACCATTCAGGTCGAACAGGCTGATGAATCCGTTGCCCGGCGCATTGACCGGATCGTGCTTGGCCGCATTTTGCATCGCGTAGGTAACTATCACCTGGCTCCCAATCACGTGTACGCCAAACGGTGCAAAGCCCGAGGGCAGCGTCGGATCTGTGAAATTTCCCGCAAGTTGCGTGAGCTTGAAATTCGCGTCGTACACTTCCAGCGCCGGCGCTCGGAAATTCGCCGCCAGCAAAAAGGTGCCGTTGGAATTCGTGATGATCGCCAATCCCTTGTAAACCGCGCCCGCCCCGCCCATGGAATTGTCCACCGCCAACGCCGCGTTTGTGCCGTTGCCATTCCATCCCGAGATCGTTCCGTCTTCCGTGTCGAAAAGGAACTGACTGGCACCGGTGAAGCCTCCAGAAGTGACCTGAAACCCTTGCGTGGCATTCGCCACCGTGCCCGAAGGCGTCGAGACCGCTGCTACCCCGTTGGGCGGCGGAATGGTCACCACCGGTTGTTGAATATTCCCCTGCGCGTCGTACAGCGTCGAGACTCCGCTATTGTTGTCCGCAATCCAAAACGTTCCTCCGGGGAACAAAGATATTCCCCAGGGATTGCTCAATTTCGGATCGGTGATCTTTGCCATTCCAGCGGTATCCGACACCAGATTCGTCTGTGCATAGCTGTTCACCTGCGCGTACACACTGCCGGCTGAACCCAGCAGGCAAAGGGTTAGTCCTAAAGCTACCCGTGAAAGCAATCGAGACATTTTTTCGCTCCGATAAATTTTCCAGCCGCTTCGCCCGCGGCTTTTTGGCTTTAACTCATTGGCCGGTGCGCGGAGCAATCGCCGAACACTCTGCGCCGCGTGCCAAGCACGAAAACAATGGTAGAGACCGCCAGAAAGAGGATTGTCACGCGGGAGTAATACTTGCGGCAGGAAATACTCACCAAACGGGGACAAATGTTTTACAAATTCTGCGGATGCCACGCTGGCGGGAGGACCGCAGCTTTGCCGAATCACATTCGAAATTCTTCAGTCTTAACGCGGAAGGCAGCAACTCAAGGGAATATTGTTCTGCGATCTCGCCGCGCGCTTCTATAGTCGCAGCTTGCGGAAGCGCTCTTCCGCCGCAGCCAAGGTTTCTTCCTTCTTGCAAAACGTAAACCGGACTTGCGAAGCACCGTCCTGCGCGTTGTTGTAAAAACTCGATCCCGGCACGCACGCCACGCCGATCTCTTGCACCAGGTATCTTGCAAACGCCACGTCGCGCGACGGCGCGGCAAAGCGCGGATCATCGTGCGGAAAATCAAACCGCACAATGTCCGTCATGATGTAATACGCGCCCCGCGGCTTATAAACGGTGAAACCAGCGGCGGTCAGAATCTTCAGCAGCCGTTCGCGCTTCACAACGTAGCTTTCCGACAGTTTGTCGTAATAGCTCTGCGGAAATTGCAATGCCGCGGCGCCAGCTTGCTGCAACGGCGCAGCCGCTCCCACGGTCAGAAAATCGTGTACTTTGCGGATGGACTGCGTCGCGTGCGGCGGCGCAATGGCCCAGCCTACCCGCCAGCCGGTCACGCTGTAGGTTTTCGACAATCCGTTGATGACGATGGTGCGTTCGCGCATGCCATCGATTTGCGCCATGGAGATGTGCGCCGTGCCGTCGTAAAGAATGTGCTCGTAAATTTCGTCGGTGATGCAGAAAGTATTGTGCCGCACGCACAGGTCGCGAATGAATTCGAGTTCGCCGCGCGTAAAAACCTTTCCGGTGGGATTGTTCGGCGTGTTCAGGATGATGGCCTTGGTGTGCTCGTTGAAAGCCGCGGCCAGTTCGTCCTGATCGTAAGTCCATTCGGAGTTGGTATCCTTGGGCGGCTGCATGCGCACAAAGCGTGGGGTCGCGCCGCTCAGTATGGCGTCGGGCCCGTAATTCTCATAAAAAGGCTCGAAGACTACAATTTCGTCGCCGGGATTGATGATCGCCATCATCGCGGACATCATCGCTTCCGTCGACCCGCAGCAGATGGTGATCTCGCGCTCGGGATCGACGCGCACATTCTGCGTCCGCGCGAATTTTTCCACGATGGCGTCGCGCAGCGGTTTCGCACCCCAGGTGATGGCGTACTGGTTGATGTCGTCCGCGATGGCTTGCCGCGCCGCTTCTTTGATTTCCGCGGGGGCCGCAAAATCCGGGAAACCCTGCGATAGATTGACGGCGTTGTGTTTTTGCGCCAGCCGCGTCATCTCGCGAATCACCGATTCGGTGAACTGCTCGGCCTTGGCGGAGAGCATGCGCGTCCTTGAGGATAGGGCAGCCCGCGTGAAGGAAGCGTCGGTGATAGTCATACGGTATTTTGCAATAGCTGCGGGGAGTTTCGCTAACAAAGTTTTCCCGCCAAAGTCGCCCCCAAAAGTTCTCAGCGAAAAAACCCTCGTCGCGGTACAATTACCTCCCCGGGTTACCTCTGCTAGATCAATCAGGAGAATACGATGCCCCTCAGTGAACTGCTGCTCCGTGAATTTGATGTGGAAATGCCCAACACCCGGAAAACCTTGGAACGCGTGCCCGCTGAAAAATGGGACTGGAAGCCGCACGCCAAGTCTGGGACGCTGGGATGGCTGGCCGGCCATATCGCCACGCTACCCGGCTTTTCCATCGCCGTCATCCAGACGCCGGAAATGGAGATTGCCGGTGCCTCATTTCCCAAGGTAGACAAGCACGCGGACTTGCTCGGCACTTTCGACAGTATTAGCAAACAAGCGCGCGGCGCCATCGCCGGGCTGACCGACGACAATCTGCTTCGCGATACCTGGACGCTCAAGTGGAGCGGCAAAGTCCTGTTTCAGTTGCCGAAGTATGACGTTTTGCGCGTGCACTGTTTCAATCACCTAATCCATCACCGCGCGCAGCTTACCGGATACTTCCGCGCGCTCGATGTGCCCCTGCCGGCGCTGTATGGCCCGAGCGCTGACGAGCAATAGTCTGCTGCGGGATTTAGTAGCACAGGCACTCTTGCCTGTGCAGACGGGCGACGTTATGTCATGTCGCAAATCTGCACAGGCCCTTCGCCGCTCAGGGTAAACAAGAGTGCCTGTGCTACCCCCGCCGCGACGTCATACCGCGGCGCTGCATCAAATTGTTTTGGGCGACTATTTCTGGAGGTCTTCATGGAAACACCAGTAATTCTTAGCGCCGTGCGCACGCCGGTGGGAAAATTTCAAGGCGGCCTAGCCGGCTTTTCTGCCACCGAACTGGGCGCGAAAGTCGTCGCCGAAGCCACCCGCCGCGCCGGCCTCAACGGCCAGCAGATCGACGAAGCCATCATGGGCAACGTGGTGCAAGCCGGCCTTGGGCAGAATCCCGCTCGCCAGGCCGCGCTCAAAGGTGGGTGCGATCCCAAGGTTGCCGCGCTCACCATCAACAAAGTTTGCGGGTCGGGTCTGAAAGCCGTCGCCCTTGCCGCGCAAGCCGTGCAACTCGGCGAATCGGAAATTGTTGTCGCCGGCGGCATGGAATCGATGTCCAACTGCCCGTATTTGTTGCCGCAGGCCCGCACCGGCTATCGCTTGGGCGACGGCAAGCTTGTCGATTCCATGATCCATGACGGCCTGTGGGACAAATTCGAAGATTTTCACATGGGCATGACCGGCGAACTAGTCGCCGAGAAATACGGCATCACGCGCGAGGAACAAGACCGCTTTTCGTTTGAGAGTCACCAGAAGGCTGTGCGCGCGCGCAAGTCGTGTTTTTTTGAAGCACAAATCTTACCCATAGAGGTGCCGCAGAAAAAAGGCGAACCGCTCGTAATTCGTTACGATGAATCGCCGCGCGAGGACGCTTCCCTGGAAGCTCTCGCCAAATTAAAACCCGCCTTCAAGAAAGATGGCACGGTGACCGCCGGAAACGCTCCGGGCACCAATGATGGCGCCGCCGCCCTGATTGTTACCAGCGAACGCCACGCTCAGGTGCTCGGCAAAAAGCCCATGGCCCGCATCGTCGCGCAAGCCACCAGCGGCGTTGAGCCCAAGTGGGTGATGATGGCACCCGTTGACGCCGTCGAAAAACTTTTGAAGAAAACCGGCTGGGACCGCGACAAAGATGTCGACCTGATCGAGCTGAACGAAGCCTTCGCCGTGGCGGCCATCGCCGTTACACGCCAACTCAAACTCAATCCCGAAAAGGTAAACGTAAACGGCGGCGCTGTAGCCATCGGCCATCCCATCGGCGCGTCCGGCGCGCGCATCCTCGTCACCCTGCTCTACGAAATGGAGCGCCGCAATCTAAAACGCGGCATCGCTGCCCTCTGCCTCGGCGGCGGCAACGCCGTAGCACTAGCCGTCGAGCGCTACTAGGCTATCGCGGCCGTAGCCGTAAAGGCCTAGCACACTTTTGTCAACTAATTATTTTAAGCAATGGTATGCTTCTGCCCGAACTGGCTCCAAAGGCGGTCCGCAGCGTATGCCGAAAGAAGACGATATCCGCGACGTTAGAAGCGAACAAGAACAGCGAGGCAAGAGACCCATCGACGCGGAAGAGAAAAAACGGATCGCCCGGCTGCGAGAGAAATTTTATGACGCGATGAGGTCGGGAAACGAGAAACGGTTCGAAGAACTGCTTACCCGCGACCTCGAGCAGAAGCCCGGGTCTGAACAGTACGTGCGGTCTTGGCAGGCTTGGAAGAAGTACCACGGCGAGCGGTGAATCCTCGGTGTTCCAGCCTGGCAAAGATTCTCTCTTGGTCTTCCTTGGGCAACATAGCCAGATGCTCCTGCGCAATCTGGACCAGCGTCTCCACAGTTTCCTTCAAGCTTGGCTTTTTGTTGATTTTTTTCTTTGCCATATACGAAGAATACCCCTCTTTGCGAAAAATGGGCAATAGGTCCGCGATCTATAGTTCGATGCAGCAAAGCTAGAATTGCGGGTGCAACTAGGTTGCCACTTGTCCTTCCGCCGTCATACCTGCTGCCACCACGCCGCCCCGCGGCAACGAGTTGCCGCAGTTCGGACAAAACTTGTCCGCCTCGCCAACCTCCTGCCGGCAGTTCGGGCAAGAGGGATGCAAGTTTGCGTCGCAGTTCGGGCAGTAGTTAAATCGCGCGCCCACCGTTGTTCCACACTGCGGACAACCGTACGGCAGCGGCTCGCGCAAGAAAAAGTACAGCAGGAAGCCAATCGCCAGATACGCCGGAGACAGAATTAGGATCAGCATAATCCACAGTCCGGCATGCATCCCGCGCCGTTTGGCGTCGTGATAGACGTAGCCGAGGAACAGCACAAAGCTTCCCAGGGTAATGGCCGTCACGGTAATCACGCCGGCCAGCGCCAACGACGCCAGCACCGGGTCATTCCGTAATTCGTACGGCCAGATCTGATGGGGCGCTTGCGCCACCACCTCACCTGGACTGCTGTACAGCACGAAGCTGTGCCCAAGATTCACGAACGTGCCGATCGCAATCGCCAGCAGCCACAGCAGCACCACGGTGATCACCAGCCACCGCGGAACGATGCGAAACTCTTCGCGGAAGCTGCTTCTTTCGCGCTTGCGGCGAAAGCGGTTCAGCCGCATCCGTTCACTGAACGATTGACTCACGCGATTTTGATAGTCGGCCATACTCTCCTCGATTCCCGTTACAAAACTCGTACCCTTGCCGTTGTAGGGGCGCCCCGACCGGGTCGGGGCGCCCCAGCTTGCCCAGCCGTCAACCGCGCTGTTTGCCTTCGCTGAATTTCTGGCGCGGACTTTCCGCCAGCAGAATCGCACCAGCGATCAGCGCGGGAATCAGCCACCACAATCCAAATCCCAGCTCCCACGCCAGCTTCGGGACGTGCAGCCGCTCGCCCGCCCAGGCAAATAGCTGCCACACATACGGCGCGGTGGCGATGCCGAGCGCCCACGAAACGCCCGCGATTGCCCATATCGCCAGCCGGCGCGGCGCGCGTTCTTCTAATTGCTGCGCTCGTAAGCGCACGCGAAATTGCGTTCGGCTCGCCAATCCCGAAGGAAACGGAATGGCGTTGCTGCGCAGCGTCCGCAAGGCATTTTCCGTGGATTCCGCTACCGTCGAGCACTCGCCACAATCTCGCAAATGCGCGTCCAGCCACGCACGCTCTTGTTCAGACAGCCCTTCGACGTGATGCTGGTCGATCAACTGTTTGGCGCGCGCGTGAACTTCGTTCATGCCCGAATTCCCGTTTGCAAAGTTCATGCCGCACCTTCCTGCATGGCCACGCGCATGGCTTCCAGCCCGCGGTACAGGCGCGTCTTCACCGTCGAAATCGGCAGGTGCATCACCGTCGCTATTTCATCGATCTGCAGCTCTTCGTGAAAGCGCAGCACCACCACCTCGCGGTAAATCAGTGCAATCTGTTCCAGAGAAGCGCGCACCGCGGAATCTCGCTCCTCGCTGATTGCCGCGTGCAAGGGCGAAGGCTGGCGCGTGTCCGCGATTTGCAGCGGCTGCTCCTGCGCCGGATCGGTCAGCATATCCAGGCTCTGGACTTTTCTTTGCCGCTGCCAATCGATCACCAGGTTGCGCGCAATGGTGAAGAGCCACGCTTCAAACTTGTTCTTGCCGTCGTATTGGTGCCCGCGCTCCAGCACGCGTATCCACGTTTCCTGAAAGAAATCTTCCGCGCGTTCGCGATGTGAAGTGAGATACAGCAGGTAGCGAAACAGCCGGTATTGATATTGTTCGATCAGCTGATCCAGCAACTCCGGATCGCGGCGCTTCAAACCTTCCGCCAGCGCCCGCCGATCGCTCGTATCCACCGCGGTATTAATGGCCATCAGCGCAGAAAACGAAGCCGCCGCGCGCCCGAGCAAACTCGCGGCGGGAAAAGTCTGTGCAGCGGGAAATGTGCATGTTGTGCTCATTCTACTGAAATATACGAGCCACCCCGCCAAAAAGACTCACGGTTTCCGAGTGGCGTCGACGTTCCGCCAGTGGGGTTGCCAGCGCACTAAAACGCGACGACCTCCTGTCGTGTCATCCTGTAGTAAACTGTGTTGCTGCTATGATTTGCCCCAAATGCAAGGCCGAATACCGCGACGGCTTCAACGTCTGCTCTGACTGCCAGATTCCACTCGTTTGGCAACTTGCTCCGCCGCCTCGGCGTACTCGAGCCAGCGATCCGCCGCCGTTCGCCATCCCTGAAGACCGTCCGCCGTACGACTACAGGCCCGATGAAGATCCCTTCTGCGCGTTCTGGCACGGCGAAGATTCCCGCGTCCACGCCGAACTCTGCGCGGTCCTCCAGGAAGCCGGCATCCCTTTCAAAACTGTGCGCCGCGAGGATCATCTTTTCCGTCTCAGTAACACCAGCGCTCTGAAAATTGGCGTACCTTTTTCTCTTTACACTAAGGCCGAACTCGCCGTGAAAGAGGCTTTCGGAGCGGATGAGGATGGGGCCGACGCAGTTCCGTTACTACCCGCGAGCTCGGCGGAAAATTCCGGCGACGTGCAAAATGATTCAGACGATTCGCCCAACCCGGATTTCGCAGGCCGCTCCCCGGAGGATGCCACCGCCGAAGTCTGGTCCGGGACAAACTATTATTTCGCCGAGTTCCTGGTGTCCTGTTTGCAAGCTAATGGGATTTACTTTCACAGGGACAAGAATGGCACGGCGCACCGTCTGCTGGTATTGCCCGAAGACGCAGAACGCGCGCGCAAACTTGTACGAGAAGTCACGGAAGTTTCTCCTCCGAGCGGATGATGCGCGGATTCGCCCGTTGCGTGAGCTGTCGCGTCAGCTGGTGTAGACTTGTCGCGCGACGCTGCCTTGCCCACAACGTCGCGAGCGTGGCGTCCGCGATTGCAGTTGCAGCTACTGGCGAGCCGCGGCGATTGTTTCATAATCCCAAACCGCATTGAATTGAGGCTTCCATGTCTGACGCAACACCTGAAGGTTCCTTTGAAGGTTCCTTTGTGACGCTGTGGGCCGGTGAAGACGCGGTGCTCCACAGCGATTTGCTCGAAACTCTAGAGGGCGCGGGCATTGCCTTCAGCGATAAATCGCTTGGCGACGATGAAGTCGCGCCGACCGCTGATCCTTTGCCCATTGACTGGAAGCCGCGTTTCGGCTTCGAAGTAGCCGTCCTGTCCACCGATCTTGAGCCCGCGCAAATCATTCTGGAAACCTTGCTGGACCGTGAGCCTGCCGACGAACAAATTCCCGCGCAGCCTGTGGGCGCAGGTCCACTGGCTGGCATGCCCGCGGTGGGTGATGAGCCGGCGACGCTGACGGTGTGGTCCGGCAGCGACGAGAAGCAGGCGCAGTTCGTGATGAGCGCGCTGGCGGAAAATCAGATCCCCGCGCACTACGATACTTCCACGATGCAATTCATCATCCTGGTGGCGCCGGGCAATGAAGCGCGCGCCCGCGAGATTGTGCGCGAGGTCACCGAAGGCGCGCCGCCGACGTGAAATTATTTTCGATCGCGCGTTCACGAAAAATTCGCTCTTAGTAGCACAGGCGCTCTTGTTTACACCCGCAGGGTGCCTATGCGCTTTTTCGCACGAGCAACGCCATACCAAAGAGGCTAAATGACCATCGAACAGATCAAGACCGTGGCCGTCCTAGGCGCGGGCACCATGGGCAACGGCATCGCGCACGTTTTCGCGCGCGCCGGTTACCACGTAATTTTGCGCGACGTTGAGCAGCGCTTCCTCGAACGCGGCCTCGAAACCGTGGCGAAAAATTTAGATCGTGAGATCAAAAAGGGCAAGCTTCCAGAAGCCGAACGCGCCGCCGTGCTGGCTCGCATTTCGCTCGTCACCGACATGTCCGCCGTCGGTGCCGCCGATTTTGTGGTGGAAGCCGTGCCTGAAAAAATCGAAATCAAACGCGCAGTACTAACGGAGGCCGACAGCGTCCTCGGCCCCAACGCCATCATCGCGAGCAACACTTCTTCCATCGCCATGACTACCTTGGCCGCCATGACCAAACGCGCCGACCGCTTCGTGGGCATGCACTTCATGAATCCCGTCCCGATGATGCTGCTGGTCGAAGTCATCCGAGCACTGCAAACCTCCGACGCTACTTTTTCTACCACGATGGAGCTAGCCGAAAAACTCGGCAAAAAACCAGTAGCTGTAAACGATGCCCCAGGATTCGTCTCCAACCGCGTCCTAATGCCGCTGATCAATGAAGCCGCTTACTGCGTCCTCGAAGGCGTAGCCACCGCGGAAGCCGTCGACACGGTAATGAAAACCGGCATGAACCATCCCATGGGCCCGCTGGAACTAGCCGACTTCATCGGCCTGGACGTCTGCGTGGACATCATGCACGTCCTCCAAGAAGGCCTCGGCGACCCCAAATACCGCGCCTGCCCGCTGCTCAAAAAATACGTAGCCGCCGGCTGGCTAGGGCGAAAGACGGGACGCGGTTTTTACTCGTATAGTTGAAAAAACTGTGGAAAAGCGAAAACCCTGTAGCGCTAAGGTTCGCAGAATCAGCGGCATACAATAGCGAAAGATAAGCGAAAATAGTGTTTGCCTTTTGTTCGCCTTTTTGTTACTTTCAGCCTCGCGGTTTTCAACAGGTGCTTTATGCATGATTTCTTGGCCAGTGGTTTAAGCTGTCTGGAACGTGCGAGACTCGCCGATGAGCTTGGCGAGGCCCGCACGCGCGGCCGCAACCTGTCCCGGTTGCGCCGGCTGACGGCTCCCGAGCGGGCAGCTCTCGACCAGCGCGAGCGGCTGGCGCAGGCCCGGCTGAGCGATCATGACGCGGAGCACGGTTGCCAACCGTAAAAGCAAGACGGCGCGCTGGATTTGGATGGCATTCTGATAAACCGAGTGATAAGATGCCCGGCCAGTAATGTTTCCAAAGCAGGCGCAGCGCTTTCCCGGCGCAAACGCCGTCTTGACGAGCTACGCGCATCGTCCCGAGCTTTAGCATTACGGTGGCCCTAGCCGCAGAGGCCGGCACCGACTTTTCTCTACCGAGGTGTGAAATGGCAGACGACAAAGCAAAACTTCTCGAAGCAGCAATATCCCAGATTGAAAAGTCTTACGGCAAAGGATCCATTATGCGGCTGGGCAGCCGCGACGTGCTGGTACCCGTCAGCGTAATTCCCAGCGGATGCCTTTCGATTGACGCCGCGCTGGGCGTAGGCGGCTTCCCGCGCGGTCGCGTGATTGAGATTTATGGGCCGGAATCCGGCGGTAAAACCACCATGACGCTGCACGTGATCGCCGAAGCGCAAAAGCTCGGCGGCCAGGCGGCGTTCATCGACGCGGAACACGCGCTGGATCCCATCTACGCCCGCAAGCTGGGCGTGGATGTGGACAACCTGCTGGTTTCGCAGCCAGACAACGGCGAGCAGGCTCTTGAAATTGCAGAGACGCTGATCCGTTCCGGCGGCGTGGATGTGGTGGTCGTGGACTCCGTCGCCGCGCTTGTTCCCAAGGCGGAACTCGAAGGCGATATGGGCGACCCGCAGATGGGTTTGCAGGCGCGACTGATGTCGCAAGCGTTGCGCAAGCTCACCGCGATTGTATCCAAGTCCAACACCTGCTTGATTTTCATCAACCAGATTCGCGAAAAGATTGGCGTGATGTTCGGCAATCCGGAAACCACCACTGGCGGGCGGGCGCTGAAGTTTTATGCTTCCATGCGCGTGGACATTCGCCGCATTCAAGCCATCAAGGAAGGCGACAAAGTGGTGGGTTCGCGCACGCGCGCAAAAATCGTGAAGAACAAGGTGGCCGCGCCGTTCCGCGAAGCTGAATTCGACATTATCTATGGCGAAGGCATTTCGCGCGAAGGCGACCTCATTGACCTCGGTGTCGACAAGGGCATCCTGGAAAAGAGCGGCACATGGATCAGCTACGGCGCAGACCGTCTGGGCCAGGGCCGCGAGAATGCCCGCGTTTTCCTGAAGGAAAATAAGGACATTCGCAACCGCCTGGAAGCCGCGCTGCGCAAAAAGCTGGAACTGGCCTCGCCGAATAATTCGGATGGCTCGTCTACAGCGCCCGCCGCGAGCGCTTCTGGCGCAAACGGTCACAGCGACAAAGCCACCGCCGCGGCGGCTGGTGCATCGGGCGCATCGGGCGGCGCGAACGCACCGAAACCGCGACCACTTCCGGCGCGCTAGTGCCGTTGTTAACGATTCCGGTTCTTGTAACTAGAGTCGTCTCTTCAGAACAGACTTGAAAACGGCGAAGACCTGAGGAGGCCTTCGCCGTTTGTCTTGTTTGCGGTATTCCAAGCGTTTCCGAGAATGCCGTTGCCGGGAGTACAATCCGCAGATGGCCCACGAACTAACCACCTCGTATATCAAGGATTCGATCTCGCTATTCCGCCATTACAAGAGAATGGCGGAAAGTGCGCTCGCACAGTGCCCCGACACCGGACTCTTCGCCACCCTGGATAAGGAATCTAATTCCATCGCCATCATCGTCAAGCATCTGGCGGGAAATATGCGGTCGCGATGGACAAATTTCCTGACCAGCGACGGAGAGAAACCGGACCGCGACCGCGACAGCGAATTTGAAGAGCCGCCCAAGACGCGCGCCGAACTGTTTACGTTGTGGGACGCCGGTTGGCAAGTTTTCCTGGACGCTCTGGACAACCTTACAGAGGCCGACGTGACCAAGACGGTGAGGATCCGGGCGGAGCCCCACTCGGTGATGCAGGCGATCAACCGCCAGGTGGCGCACTACGCTTTGCATATCGGGCAGATCATTTTTCTGGCCAAGCACTTCGCCGGGGACGACTGGAAGCCGGTAACCGTGCCGCGTAAAAGTTCTGCGCAATTTACCTCCGATGTAGTCGCCGGAAAGAAGTCCCAACGCTAGAGCGCCGAAAAAAATTCACGCGGGAGTGGGCGCCTACGGGTGTTTTTTTGTAAGTGTTCATTTTGAAGGAGTTGAAGTTCTTTGTTTTGATACGGTTAGTAAGTGTTCATTCTGAACGGCTTACGGATGCGGGTCGATAGTTCGGCGACCGATAACAGAGCGCATGGCAATGACAGAATGTAATGTTCAGGACGTTGCAGGGGGTAGACGCAATTCTGTACGAGAGTAACTGTACAGCTAGATGGCGAGAATGTCAAGAAAAATCGTGGGTGCGGTCAAAGAATATTGGTGGCAGCCGAAGAAAATCGGGTACGGCCGAGGAAGAGCGGGCCCAGGCGTGCCGCACAACGAAGATATCCCGCCGCGCGACAAGAAGGGCCCTGTATTTCGCTTTATATTCGCCTAGGGTAGGCATAAAATCGAACGTATGAATGCGACCTTATTTGATATTACGCCACTGCCGGATAGCGGGCTGAAGCTGAACGAAGCGCAGCGGCGAGCCATCACACACGGGTCTGGGCCGCTGCTGGTGATTGCCGGGGCGGGAACCGGGAAGACTCGCGTCATTACGGAGCGCATCAAGCATCTGTTGAGCACCGACGCTTCCCTGCTGGGCGAGAACATCCTTGCGCTGACTTTTACGAACAAGGCCGCGGGAGAGATGCGTTCGCGGGTGGCCAAGAGTACCGGCGAGCGCGGCAAGGGTTTGACGATTGAGACGTTTCACTCGTTCTGCCAGGGATTACTGAAAGAGATTGCGCCAGACCGCAAGATACTGGAAAAAGTGGACCACTGGATCCTGCTGCGGCGCAACATGCGGCGGCTGAAGCTGGAAAAATACCGCAAGCTGGCGGAGCCGGGACAATTCCTGAACGATTTTCTGCAATTTTTTTCGCGCTGCCAGGACGAACTGGTGAGCAGCGCGGACTACGCGCGCTTTGCCGAAGGCGAAGCGCAAAAGCTGGAGGCGGAGCGCGGACAACTCGACGAAGATACCTACAAGGAGCGGTTGGAAGAAGTCGGGAAACAGAGAGAGATCGCGCGCGCGTATCGCGCCAGCGACGATTTGCTGCGCGAGAAAAATTCCGTGGCCATCAATGGCCTGATTACCGATGCGGCGGCGCTGCTGGAAAACGACGCCGTGAGACGCGCGGCCTTGCAGGAACGCTACAAACACATCCTAGTGGACGAATTTCAGGATACGAATATCGCGCAACTGCGGCTGTTGGAGTTGTTGTGCGCCGAGCCGCGCAACATCGTGGTGGTGGGCGACAACGACCAGGCCATTTACCGCTTTCGCGGCGCATCGTTCGGAAGCTTCAAGATGTTTCTCGAACGATTTGCGGGCTGGAAACAAGGGCAGGATTCCGGACCGTTTCGCGTGGCGCTGACGGAGAACTATCGCTCGACGCCGAATATTCTGCGCGTGGCGCAGCAGGTGATCGCGCAAAACGAGGTGAGCGCGGACTTCCCCAACAAAATTCTTGCCCCGAATAAAGCGGAAGGCGAACGCATCCGCATCACGGAGCTGGCGGACAAAGAGAGCGAAGCGCGGTGGGTAGGAAACGAACTCGAGCGCATTCACAGCGCGGGGCGGCGATGGAAGGACTTGGCGGTGCTGTATCGCCAACACGCGCATCGCGATGAGCTGGTGGAGGAATTGTCGCAGCGCAAGATTCCCTTCGTCATCACCAAACTGTCGATTCTGGCGCATCCGCTGGTGCGCGATGTGCTGGCATATTTGCGGCTGATCGCCAGGCCGTATGACGACGTGGCGTGCGCGCGGATTCTGGCCATGCCGGCGTGGCAGATGCAGCCGGAGGATTTGCTGCGGCTGGCGGAGCGCGCCAAGCGAGAACGGCGGCCGATCTACGATATTTTGCAATCGCCGCAAGGCGAGCTGGCATTTGATACCTCGCACGGCAGCACCGATGAATTGCTGGCGTTTTTGCTGGCGCAACGAAAGACGGTGCGCCGCCGCACGGCCCGGGAAATACTGGCGGAGTTGACGGAATGGCTGGAAATTGCGCAGCGGGCCAGCGAACCGGATAGAAAAACGGTGGGCCGGCTCCTGGAATTTGCGAAGGAATGGGAGCCGAAAAGCGAACGGCGCGATCTGGCGGAATTCCTGGAGTATCTCGACTACTACGAGCAAGCCAACGAAAAAATATGTTTGGAGGATGAGACGCCCGGAGACGCGGTGCAGTTGATGACCGTGCATGGCGCCAAAGGGCTGGAATTTGCGCACGTGTTTTTGCTGCGCGTGAATAGCCGGCAGTTTCCATCGAGCGATCGCGCGCCGTTGTTTGAGTTTCCTTTGTCACTGATGAAGGAAGAGTTGCCGGAAGGCAGCTTTCACATTCAGGAAGAGCGAAGATTATTTTACGTGGCGTTGACGCGCGCGGAAGACCGCCTAACGATTACCACGCTTACGGAAAAGAAGGGCAAGGTGCCGGTTTTCATTGAAGACATCATGATGGAACCAGCCCTCAAGCGGCGTGATGTGCGGCAACTGGCGCCGAAAGTGCCGGCGCCCGCGCAAACCACGGGCGATGGATTGCACGCCGCGGGCATGGACGAACTGTTTCCTGCCGCCACCGGGCCGGCGAAAATATTCTCGCGCATTGGGCAATGGGCGGAAAGCTACCAAACGATCGTCCCGGAACCGCTGAAACTGAGCCCATCCTCGGTTGAGGCTTACCGTAAATGCCCGGCGCAATATCTATTCGAAAAGCTGTGGTCGCTGGACGGCGCGCCAAAGGCCACGCTAACGTTCGGCCGCGTGATGCACCAAACGATCAAACGGTTTATGGGAGAACTGCGCAAAGGCAACCGCATTGGCTTTGACGAAGTAAAGCGGCTTTTCGATACGGAGTGGTCGGAGCGCGGCTTCGAAGACGAGTACCAGCAGGATGAATACAAAAAGGATGGCTTGGAGCAGCTGCGGGCGTTCCACACCGCAATGCTGGAAGCTACGCCGGAAATTCTGGAGCAGGAGAAAGCGTTCGAATTGCCGATGGCGAATAACGTGATTGTCAGCGGGCGTTTCGACCAGGTGAATCTGTTGAACGGCCCGCGCGGAAAAGATGTGGAGATCGTGGATTACAAGACGGGCCGGCCGCGCAGCGACGCCGACGCGCGAAAGAATCTGCAGCTGAGCATTTATGCGCTAGCGGCGAAGGAGATATTCGAATGGAATCCCGTGCGGCTGGTGTTCCACTATTTGCAAAACAATCAGTTACAGACCACCACGCGGGAGAAGAAGGATTTTGACGAGGCGGAGCGGAAAGTACAGGAGACGGCGGCGGATATTCGCGCCGGGGAGTTTGGGGCGAAGAGCGGGTTTATTTGCAAAAGCTGCGCTTACCGGATGATTTGTCCGGAGCACGAGTCGCATATTTGATGGCGATCGTCGCGGCTTCGTTTTAATGGATTTGGCACCGGTGCTGCGGCTGCGAAAGCGGCGTCAAGCCCTTCGCGCGAAGCGCTCAGGGTAAACCGCCGCACTCCAAAAAAACTTGGTTATTTTTGGAGGCCGCTGGTGTAATAGCCTTCGCGCGCGGTGACCTTCAAACCTTCGCGTTCGACGCGCACTTCGATGGTGTGATAGTCCGCGGAGCGATCCGTTCCCGCCGGCTCGTATGACAAGGTGTATTGGTGGCGGGCTTCTTCGGTGATGCGGGAATACAACTCATCCAAGGTCTCGCGCTTCAGGGCGTAGTAGGTGTCGCCGCCGGTGGCGTGAGGGTACTCGGTCATGCGGGTGAACTTGCGTTCGGAAAATCCGCTGCCCACGGCCACGGCGAACACGGAAATATTATAGCGGAGCAACTCTTTCACGACGTTGGCGTAAGGGTTGACATTAAACTTGGCGCCGTTCTCTCCGTCGGAAATCAGCAGAACAATTTTGCGGCGGTTGATCCCGCGGTCCTGCAGCAATTGCGCCGCGGCGTAAACGGCGTCATCAATCGTCTTGGTGTGCTGGCCACCGATCACTTGCGTCGAGGGATAGGCATCCGGTTGATTGACGCCAGGAGCGGCCTGACCGTTGATGGTCGGAGGGCCAAACGGACCGCCGGGAGGGGCGACGCTGGGCCGGCTCTCGTCGAGCGTGGTGCGTTTCAATTCCGTAAGCAAAAGGTCCTGATTGGCCGTAAACCCCTTTCCTTCGTGAAAAAACTGATCGAAGCGGCAGATGGAGGCTTCGTCTGCGGTGCTCATGCCTGCAAGCACCGACGCGAGACTGGCATCGACTTGTGAGGCGTATTTGGCTTTGAGGTCGTTGTCGATCAGTATCACCATAGAAAGCGGATAAGCTTCGGCGGTGAAATGGAAATTTTTCTGTTCGACGTCGTCTTCGAAGATGCGAAATTCGTCGCGGTGCAGGTCCGGAACTAACCGGCCTTGGCGATCTTTGACGGTGACCGGAACGAATACGATATTGGTGACGGAGCGAATCGTGCCCGGCGCTTTTGGCGGCGTTTGCGCAGGCGCGGACGTCGTAGCCGCGGGCTTCTGCATGGGCGCATTAGGCTTGGACGCGCCGCTCTCGGCGCCGTCCGGACCGACTGGCGCGCTCGGCGGCGGGGTTTGCGGCGCGGGCGTCTGCGCGGGAGTTTGCGCGGCCAGTCGCGACACGCTGCCGCCGAGTAGAAGCGCGCAGACCGTCGCATATCCCCAGTACACAGCGATTTTTCGTAGACTTTTCATAGCCCTCGGGTAACACTTCTTCTCGCGTTTAAATGGGTTGCCCGCTTGTGCCACGCGACAGTATCCAGCGGGCGACACATCCATCGCGCCCTGTGGCAGCATCCTAAAAGCCGAAGCTACTCGTTCTGGGTCAACGTGGGTCAACCAGCGGCAACATAACCCGGCGTCGCGATGCGACCGGGCATCTCGTCTAGGGAAAGTATACATGCCTTCCGTGAAAAAACTTTTGATGCAATTGGCGACCGCAACGGTTGCAGCTAGTTTAGCTTTGCCGGCGATGCCGCAGGAGCCCGCTACGCAGGGGGGCACGATCAAGTCTCAAGTGACGCTGGTGAATATCTTTGCCACGGTGCGGGACAAGAACAAGAAGATTGTGACGGACCTGAAGAAGGAAGATTTCAAACTGTCCGAAGATAATCAGGATCAGACCATCGCGTTCTTTTCCAAGGAGTCCACGCTGCCCATTACGCTGGCGCTGCTGCTGGACACTTCGGGCAGCGAACAGTTCATGCTCGGGGGAATACAAGAGGCCGGGAGCAGCTTTCTTGCGCGGGTATTGCGTAAAGGCGATGAAGCGTTGGTGATGTCTTTCGACTCCGACGTGGATTTGCTGTCGGATTTTACGGATGATCGCGCCATCCTGGACCGCGCCGTGCATAAAGCCCGAGTCAACATCCCAGGTGGCGGTATGATCGCCGGGAATCCCGGGCCAATTGGAACGCAACACCAAACCGGAACAGCGCTGTATGACGCGATTTACCTGGCGTGCAGCGAGAAACTGAACACCGAGGCCGGGCGCAAGGCCATCATTATCGTCACCGACGCGCAAGACGAAGGAAGCCGCGTGAGAATTGAAGAAGCCATCGAATCCGCGCAGCGCACGGACACGGTGATTCACCTGCTGCTGGTGGCGGACCCGCGATACGGCGCAAACGTGAGCGCGGCCAAGAAGCTCGCGGAGGAGACCGGGGGGCGGGTCATCTCCGTTTCGTCGGAAAGAAAGCTGTCGCAGGCCTTCGATGAAATTTCCGAGGAGCTGCGCAGCCAGTACACGCTGGGGTACTATCCGACGAACAGTGCGCGCGACGGGAAATTCCGCAAGATTAAAGTGGACACCACGAATCATGATTTGAAAGTGCTGGCGCGCAAAGGGTACTACGCGCCGAAGGAGTAGGTGCGTAGGCGGTGCAGCAGCCCCCTGCGGATTCGGCCGAACCAGTCTTTCATTTCTCGCAGCGGCTGCAAACACACTCCATTGACCACGTTTCGTTGAACGACTAACATCATCTTTCAACGATAACCGTGATTAACCAAACCATCGCCCACTACAAAATCCTGCGCAAACTTGGCGGCGGCGGCATGGGCGTGGTGTACGAAGCGGAAGACACCAAGCTGGGCCGGCGCGTGGCGCTCAAGTTTCTGTCAGAAGAAACGAATCGCGAAGCGCAGGCGCTAGAGCGTTTTTTGCGCGAAGCGCGTTCCGCATCGGCGCTCAATCATCCGGGCATTTGCACCATCTATTCCATCGAAGAAAACGAAGGCGTGACGTTTATCGCCATGGAGCTGCTGGAAGGCCAGTCGCTGGATAAATCGCTGTCTGTCGGCGAGTGCCCCATCCCGCGCACCGTGGAAGTCGGCATCCAGCTGGCCGACGCGCTGGACGCCGCGCACAAAAAAGGCATCGTGCACCGCGATATCAAGCCGGGAAATATTTTTGTGACGGAGCGCGGCACGGTAAAAATTCTGGACTTCGGGTTGGCCAAACTGATTGTGGATCGCGACGATTCGCTGCACGGCGACACGTTGACGGATCCGGGCGTACAACTTCTCACCTCTCCCGGCACGGCCGTTGGCACCATCGCGTATATGTCTCCCGAACAGGCGCGCGGCATGGAACTCGATGGACGCACCGATCTTTTTTCGCTGGGCGCGGTGCTCTATCAAATGTTGACCGGGCGGCATCCCTTCCCCGGCAGCACCAGCGCCGTGGTGTTCGACAATATTCTGCACCACGCGCCCGTTGCGCCGGTAACGTTGCGTCCCGGCGTTCCTGCAGAGCTCGAGCGCATTCTGAACAAAGCGCTGGAGAAGGATGCGGAACTTCGTTACCAGGTGGCGGCGGAATTCCGCGCGGACTTGAAGCGGCTGCAGCGCGAACTCGAACCGGGTCGGCCGCCGTCGGGGTCGTCCCAGGTGGTTACCGCGGCGCAAGGTGCTCCGGCGCAGTCGTTGCAATCGGCGTCAGCGGCACAAACGCCACAATTGCCACAAGCGCCACAGAGCGGCGGCGTGGTGGCGATGACTACCAGTGGCGCTTCGCAGATCCCGGCTAAGACTGGCAGCTCCGCGTTACTACGCGCCGCCAGCGAAAATAAATTCGGCAGCGGCGTGCTGCTGGCGATCGCGGCCGTGGTGCTGCTGGCCGCGGCGTTCGGCGGGTACACGCTGCTGCAACGCACGCAACACGCGCCCTTCGAAAAAATCTCCATCGAGAACCTGACGAACAACGGAAAAGTTTCGCTGGCCGCGCTGTCTCCAGACGGAAAGTACCTGCTGCATGTACTGCAGGAGAACGGATCGCAATCGTTGTGGCTGCGGCATATTCCCACGGGCAGCAATACCCAAGTGGTGGCCCCGATTGCCACGCGCTACACCGGCGTAACATTTTCGCCAGACGGAAATTACCTCTACTTCGTGCGGCACGATGAATCGGAAGAGGATATCGACTCGCTGTTCAGTTCGCCGGTGCTGGGCGGCACGCCGCGGTTGGTGCTGAACGATATCGATAGTCCGATCGCGTTCGCTCCGGACGGACAGAAATTTGCTTACCTGCATGAACACGAAAATTCGCTGGCTGTGGACCTCCGAGAGGCGCATAGCGACGGCTCGCCGGACCACGCGATTTTCGAGCATCGCCCGCTGCGCCTCGATAGCTTCACACTGTCGTGGTCGCCGGATGGCAAGACCATCGTGATACCGGTGGTGCAGCCGACGGAAACGGATTTGTCGGGGTATCTGACCGTGGATGTCGCAACCGGCAAGGGCGGGCTGGTTGGCGCTGCCAAAGACAAGCTTTTCTACGAGCCGTCCTGGTTTCCTGACGGAAAGGCCATTCTGACCACGGTAGCCTCGAGCGATACGGGATTCCTGCGGCGGCAGATTGCCATGATTTCCTATCCTGGCGGAGATTTTCGCCAGTTGACGAACGATACGACTTACTATTCCCACGCGACGCTGGCCGCGGATGGTAAGTCCATCGTGGCGATTCAATCCACCCCGCGCTTTGAGATGCAAATCGCTTCGGTAGCCACGCCGGACGAAGTTCGCAAAGTGAATCTTTCCTCGAACCTCGGATACTACGCCTGGTCTTGGACCGACGGCGGCCGGCTCTTGGTGGCGCAAGGGCCGGACATTCGCCAGGTCGACCCAAATGGCGGCGAGACGGTGCTGCTTTCCGACGCCAAACATCCCGCGGACCGCGTGGTTTCTTGCGCGAACGGCCGCTATATAATTTTCCGGCCCATCGGGCGGGCCGCAGCGACGGCCGTCAATCTATGGCGCGCGGACGCCAACGGCGCAAACCAGAAACAATTAACTTTTGGCTCCAACCAAAACGCTCCGGTCTGTTCGCGCGATGGAAAATGGATGTATTACCTGGACCTCGGCGAAAAGACGGGGGTCATCAAGCGGGTATCGCTGGAGGGTGGCGAACCTGAAACCGTGCTGGAAAGCGAAAGCACGTTGTTCAGCTTGTCGCCAGACGACAAAACGATTTTGACCGACGAAGTTCGCGACGCCGACCATAAAGTGGTGTTGACATTGCACACGATCGGCGGCAAAGAAAGTCGCAGCATCGACGCCGATCCTCGCGCGCTACCGGGTCATGTATTCATGCCAGACGGCAAAGGTGCCGCCTACATCGTGCGAGAGAAAGGCGTGGACAACATCTGGATTCAGCCGCTGGACGGCTCGCCCAACCGGCAATTGACGCATTTCACCGCGGAGTCGATTTCGTCCTTCGCGTTCTCGCTGGACGGTTCCAAGATGGCCTTCGGTCGCGGGCACATGGAATCGGACGCCATTCTGCTGCGCGATACCTCGCGCTGATTCCGCTAAGTCCGCAACAAATTCCGTAGCTATTGAATTGCGCCCTTTCCTGCTGGCTTGGGCTCGGTGGTGTTGCTCGGCGAAAACGCCGGATTGGCGCGCGCAAAATATCCTTGCCGGGCGCGCACCTGGTAGCCCTTGTGCTCGGGAACATCGATACGAATCTTGTGGTAGCGGCCGTCAAGAACAGAATTGGTCGGCAAATACGCAATGGAATATTGATTGCGCAACTCATCGCCGATGTCTTGAAACGATTGGTCGAGATCATCCACGCGATACGGAAAAAATGCGCGGCCGCCGGTTTCGTCCGCCAGACTCTGCAGGATTTTGTCACCGTCCGTCAGGTGATACTTCAAGCCGCTGCCGGTATTCTGGTCCTTTTGCGACATCGATACCCACTCGGTGTTGGTGCTGATGGTGTAAATCACCACGTCGGTGATCTGTGCCATTTCGATGGCTTCCGAGCGGGTGTGCGTCGATAAATTATCGTCGCCGTCGCTGATCAGAATCATCACGCGCCGCACCACATCCGGCTGGTCTCCCGGAGGACGCGGCGGATGGCTCAGCTCATTGAAGCACGCGGTGTAAATCGCGTCGTAGATCGCGGTGCCGCCGCCAGCCTTGGTTTTCACGATTTGGTCACGCAAAAGGCCGGTATCTCCGGTAAAGCGCTGCAATACCTGCGGCTCGTCATCGAAGGTCATCACAAACGCTTCGTCTTTGTTATGGCGCAGCACACTGAAGAAGAAATTCACCGAAGCGTCCTGCTCGAATCGGAGGCGATCGCGAATGCTATTGGAAGTGTCCAGCAGCATGCCGATACGCAAGGGCAAGTCAGTCTGCTTGCTGAAAAAACGAATTTCTTGCTTTACGTTGTCATCGAAAACCTGAAAGTCCGGTTTATCCAGTTCGGGCACCAGCTTGTTACGGCGGTTCAACACGGTAAACAGCACGTCCACCAGGTTCACCGCAACCCGCACGGTGCCGGACGCCGCATTTGGAGCCTGGGCCGGCGGAGTCTGGGCTGGCGGAGCCTGCGCGGCGGGCGGCGGCGGCGCGGGCTGCTGCGCACGAAGTGAACCAGAAACAAAGATGAACAGGACAAAAATTAAAAGAACATTGGCCAACGAAGAAATCAGCTCGCGTCGCATGAGCTTCGATTATAGGTAGGGGGCCAGAGCAGCGTCAATCACGCCTGGGTCTGCGCGGGAGACGGTGGAGAGTTCGCGCAAGAATTCGCGCAACTTTTCCGGCAACGGCGCGCGCACCTCCACCCAAACTCCGCTGCGCGGCTGGCGAAACGCCAGCTTGGCAGCATGAAGAAAATTGCGCTCCAGCGGCGCTAGCGTGCTATTCCCCTCGCGCAAGCGGCCGGCCGCACCGTACAGCGTGTCGCCCACCACGGGATGCTTCAGCGCGGCGAAGTGTACGCGGATCTGGTGCGTGCGTCCGGTATGCAGCTGCACTTCCACCAGCGTGGTGTCGGCAACGCGCGCGAGCACTCGCCAATCGGTGCGCGCTTCGCGGGCGTTCTGCAAAATCGCGCTGCGCTTCGTGGTCATGCGCGTGCGTCGCATAGGATCGCGGCTGATGGCCAGCTCGATGCGCCCGCTCGCTTCGCTAAGCGACCCTTCCACCAGCGCCAGGTAGGTTTTCTTCACCACGCGTTGCCGGAAATCTTCCGCAACTTTAGCGTGCGCGAAATCATTCTTGGCCACTAAGATCGCGCCAGACGTATCTTTGTCCAGCCGGTGCACGATGCCTGGCCGCAACAGATCCGCAGCCTGCGAAAGTCCCTGCCCGCGCCCCAGCAAAGCATTCACCAGCGTTCCAGTGGGATTTCCCGCCCCGGCATGTACGGTCATTCCCGCCGCCTTATTGATGACGATCACATCATCATCCTCGTACAACACATCCAGCGGGATGCTTTCCGCCTGCGCGGTCATCGGCGCTCGCGGTTGCTCTTCGACCGTGATGCGCTGGCCATCGTGGACCTTCGACGATCCTTTCGCCGTGCGCCCCTCGACCAGCACCAGCCCGGCCTCGATCAATTCCTGCGCGCGCGTGCGGCTCAACTCCGGGCAATGCGCGGTGACCACGCGATCCAGCCGCTCGCCCACGTCTTCCGCAGCCGCGGTAAAAAAAGTTGTGCGCATCTGTATCGCCCCAGAAAAGCATGGCATCGGGAAGCGCGCCGCCTTCGCGCGCATCCGCCTCCCGCATCAGCTCAATTCTCCGCTGGCCGCCAATTTGGCGTACCACTTCCCGGACTCCTTCACCGTTCGAGCCTGCGAGCGGTAATCCACATACACCATGCCGAAGCGCTGCGTGTATCCCTGTTCCCACTCAAAATTGTCCAGCAAACTCCAGGCGTGGTAGCCGCGAACATTCGCGCCATCGCGCATGGCATGCGCCAGCGCGGTAAGATATCCGCGATAAAATTCTATCTTTCGAACATCGGGAACTCTTCCATGGACATCCGGAGCGTCCGTGTACGAGCAGCCGTTCTCGGTAATTTCGATCACCGGCTTGTCGTACTCCTTGGTGATGCGCATGACCAAGCGATAGAAACCGTCGGGCCAAACCTCCCAGCCGTTGTCCGTCAACGGCCCCTGCGTCCCGTCAACGCGCTCGAATCCTAACGGCGCGCTTATCGAGTGTTCGGGACGCGAGAAGATTCCCCTGGTGTAGTAGTTGATGCCAACGAAATCCAGCGGCGCGCGCACCAATTCCATGTCTCCGGGGCGCACACCCATCACTTCGGGCGTAACCGGAAACGCCGCGGGATATTCCCCCTTCAGAGCGGTATTCAGAAAAAGCAAATTAAAACACGCGTGTCCGCATTCCGCGGCCTGGCGGTCTTCGGGTGAATCCGAGGCGGGTTCCGCCGACGTCATGCTGTACGCGGTGCCCAGTTGCAACTTCCCATTTATCGCTTTTATAGCGTGAAACGCTTTTCCTTGCGCCAGATTCACCACATGAATCGAACGCAAAAAATCTCCCGTATCGGTCTTCCCTGGAGCATGCGTGCCCAAGCGGTAGCCCAGCGTGGTAAAAACCCACGGCTCGTTAAAAATGCACCAATGGCTCACGCGATCACCCAACGCGCGTGTCACGATCTGCGAATACTCCACAAAGCGGTCCGCGGTATCGCGATTCGGCCAGCCGCCGCTATCCTCCAGCGCTTGCGGAAGGTCCCAGTGGTAAATCGTCGCCAGCGGACGAATCTTCGCTTCCAGCAGCGTATCTACCAGTCGCTTGTAATAATCCATGCCTTTCGGATTCGGCGCGCCGCTGCCACTCGGTTGAATGCGCGGCCAGGCGATGGAAAAACGATAACTCTGGACGTGTAAATCTTTCGCTAGCTGTATGTCCTCATTGTAGCGGTGATAGGAGTCGCAGGCCACGTCGCCGGTGTCCCCACCGCGAATCTTTCCGGTGGTGTGCGAAAAGCGATCCCAGATCGATTCGCCTTTGCCATCCTCTTTCCATGCGCCCTCGATCTGATACGAAGCGGTAGCCGCGCCCCAAATGAAATCTTTGGGAAATTTTACCGCCGCGATTTCCGAGGCAACGCTCGGACTGGGAGCCGCTAAATCAAGTGAACGCCCGCCGCCAGGAAGCGTGCTCGCCGCCGCCGCGCCCAGCGCTACGGATAAAAAATCACGCCGGTTCAGATTGTTCGAGATACGCATAGACCACTCCTCCCGCCAAATTGCTTCAGACGCTCTTGCGCGCCGCGACGGTGCCGGTTCGCGAAGAAAAAAGCACATCCAGGATGAGCAGGGATGCCCCGATGAAAATGGCGGAATCCGCTACGTTAAACGCCGGCCAGCGGTAGCTGCCCAGCCACACTTCAAAAAAATCCGTCACCGCGCCGTGCACGATGCGATCGGTGACGTTCCCGGTGGCGCCGCCGAGCAGCAACGCCAGCCCCGCGGCGCTCATCGCCCCGCCGCTCCGGCTGGCCACCAGCATCCACGCCAGAATCGCAATCACTGCCAGCGAACCGGCGATCAGCGCAACACGCATCCAAGCGGACGCAGAATCGGCCAGCACGCCAAACGCAATTCCCGGATTTCGGCTATGCACGAGATAAATAAAATTGCCCACTACTTCGTGCCGCCAACCCTCGGGAGTTTGCGTTTCGAACCACGCTTTCGTGGCGCGATCCGCGATCACCACGGCCAGCGTGAGCCACAGCCAGCGCACGCGCGCGGGTACAGTCATGCGCGCGGCCCCATGTGAATCGCAGGAATTTTCGTAGGCGTCACCGTCAGGCGCTCAACGGAGCGGCCACCGCCGCGCCGCCTTCGATTTCGTTCAGCGCTTCCGTGCATCGTTCACACACTGTTGGATAGCGCACATTCTCTCCAACGTGCGTCGAATAGTTCCAGCAGCGCTCGCATTTTTGTCCGTCCGCCTTTTGAATGGTGACCTCCAGCGAAGCGCCCGAACTTCCAGATCCTACGCTGGGAATTTCCACCTGAGACACAATGAACAGGCCCGGCAACATTGCGAGATATGGCTTCAACTTAGCCTTCAGCGCCAGATCACCATTTATAAAAACTTTGGCCTCCAACCCGGAGTTGATCACCTTTTCCGCGCGGGCTCCTTCAAGCGCTTTGAGCACCTCCACGCGAACCTTGGCGAGCAGCTCCCAATTCGTCATCTTGTCCGAGGCGAGTCCCGTACGCAATTCCGCTTCTTCAGAGAAGAGCGTCATATGCACGCTCTCTGGAGCACTCGCGGATTTCGGCACGTACCTCCAGACTTCCTCGGCGGTAAACGTAAGAATCGGCGCGGCGATGCGCACCAGCGCGCTGGTAATCTCCAGCACCGCGGTTTGCGCCGAACGCCGCGATTTGCTCGCCGCCGCCTTGGTATACAAACGGTCCTTCAGCACGTCGTAGTAAAAAGAGCTGAGCTCCACCACGCAGTAATCGTGCAGCGCGTGATACACGCGGTGAAACTCATACGCCGCATACCATTCGCGGCATTTCTTCACCAGCTCCGCGGTGCGCTCCAGCATCCAGCGATCGATCTCTTCCATCTCTTCGTGCGCCACCGCGTCTCGCGCCGGGTCGAAGCCCCCCAGATTGCTGAGCGCGAAGCGAAACGTGTTGCGAATCTTGCGATACGCCTCGCTGAGCTGGGTCATCACCCGCTCACTCATCTTCACGTCCGCCTGATATTCCTGCGAGGCCACCCACAAGCGCAACAAATCCGCGCCCCACTTTTCGCAAATTTCCGAAGGCAGGAGGATATTGCCGAGCGATTTGGACATCGGCCGACCCTGCTCGTCCAGCGTCCACCCGTGTGTCACCACGCCCTTGAATGGCGCATGTCCGCGCACGCCGGTGGCCACCAGCAGCGAACTCTGAAACCACCCGCGATATTGATCGGGCCCCTCCAAATACACATCAGCCGGCCACTCCGCGCCCTTCAAAACCGCAAGATTCGACGATCCCGAATCGAACCACACATCCAGAATGTCGTTTTCCTTGCGCCACTTGCTCGCACCGCAGGAACAGGTTGTCCCCGCGGGCAGCAGTTCCTCTGCGGAATGTTCGTACCACGCATCCGCGCCTTCTTTGGCGAACCACGTAAGCACATTCTTCAGCGCCGCAAAATCTTCCAGCCGCTTGCCGCAACCGTCGCAATAAAAAACAATGATCGGCACACCCCAGAAACGCTGCCGCGAAACGCACCAGTCCGGCCGCCCCTGCACCATCTCATAAATGCGCTCTTCGCCCCACGCCGGCGTCCACTTCACGCCATGAACTTCATTCATCGCCAGTTGCCGCAAGCTCGCCGTTCCGCCATGCGCGGTGCGATCCAGATCGATGAACCACTGCTCCGTGGCGCGAAAAATCACCGGGTTGTGGCAGCGCCAGCAGTGCGGATAGGTATGTTTGTAATTGGCATGGCCGAGCAACGCTCCGCGTTCGCCCAGCAATTTCACGATGATCGGATTCGCGCTAAAAACATCCTTGCCCTTATATTCCGGCAAGCCTTCGAGGTACACCCCGCGATCATCCAGCGGCGCAGCAGTCTCCAGTCCATATTTCTGCCCCGTGCGAAAATCGTCCGCGCCATGACCCGGCGCCGTGTGCACGATCCCGCTGCCCTGATCGAGCGTCACATAATCCGCGAGCACCCCCGGCACTTCCATCGGCAAAAAGGGATGTTGAAATTTCAGCCCCTCAAATTCGCGCCCTTTAAATGTCGCCACCACGTGCGCTTCTTTAATTCCGCACTCCGCCTGCAGCGCCGCAACGCGTTCCGCTGCCAGCAGCAGCCGGCCTTTTTCCGTCTCCACGACCGCGTACTCAAAATCCGGATGAAACGCTAAGCCGCGATTGTGTGGCAGCGTCCAAGGCGTGGTGGTCCAGATCACCGCGCTGGTTCCCGCGCCCAGCTTAGCCGCCGCGTCACCCGCCGCCTTAAACGTCACCCACACCGATGGGCTGACGTGGTCCTCATACTCCACTTCCGCTTCCGCCAGCGCCGTCTGGTCGAACAAGCACCAATACACCGGCTTGCGCCCGCGATACACGTACCCCTTCTCCATAAAATCCAGAAACGCCCCCGCGATGGTGGCTTCATATTCAAAATTCATCGTCAGATACGGATCGTCCCACCGCCCGAAAACTCCCAGCCTTTTGAAATCCCGGCGATGCTGATCCACGTAACGCGTGGCGAACGAACGGCACAATTTGCGAAACTCCGCCGGCGCCACTTTCCCCCTGCCGCCAAGTTCTTTCTCCACCTGCGTCTCAATCGGCAATCCGTGGCAATCCCACCCCGGCACGTACGGCGCGTAATGACCCGCCATGCTCTTGGACTTCACCACCAAATCCTTCAAAATTTTGTTCAGCCCAGTGCCCAGATGAATCGTCCCTGTCGGATACGGCGGCCCATCATGCAGCACAAACAGCGGCTTCCCTTCGCGCGCCGCCAAAATGCGCTCGTACAACTTGCTTTCGTCCCACGCCGCCAGCTGCTTCGGCTCGTTCTGCGGCAAGCCGGCCTTCATCGGGAAGTCCGTCTTCGGCAAGTTCAGTGTCTTCTTCACTTCAAGAGGTTCAGGCATAATTTAAGCGTTAAAAAAAAGCCCCCATTGGGTTACAAAGTGTCGTGTTGCTGTGTACCGCCCGTTCGAACAGGTATCCGGCGAGAAACATCGGAAGGCGGTCGAATTCCGTATGTTACAATGAATGCCAGTTGGTGTCAGCCGCGTGGGCCGCGCACAACCTTTGCCAGCCCCCGCGAATCATATCCGCTTGGGACACCGAACGCAGGGTTGCTGCGTCTAAAAGTTGAGGGGATACGGTGCCGGGACCAATCATAGATCTTCTGCCGCCAGAGCTCACCAGGCCGAGCGGGTCAACGCCCCTGCCAGCCGTTCCGGTTCCGGCTTCCGCGTTGCCGGACTTCGGCACCCCTAAGTACGTCGTCTCCGACGGTTTTCTCTCCAACCTCAAACAGTTCCTCACCGAGCGCCCCATACAGGTCAACGGCAACGTGAAATCCACGCTGATGCCACAGACCTACGGCGACGGCTTCTCGGCGAATCTCAAAGAATTCTTTAGCTCCAAGCCTGTTCCCAAGGGCCCGGTCAACAGCCGTTTGGCCGTCTCCTGGGGCACCAGTTTTGGCGGCTTCGGCTACCGCATCAAAGAGTTTTTCTCGCCTACGCAGCTGCCCCCGCTGCAGGTAACCAGCAGGCCTATCAAGGTCAAAGATATCTGGTCCAAGGACGAGAATTTCGGCTGGACCCAGGTTCTCTCCATAGGTCTGCACGCCGTCATTATGGTGCTGTTGATAGTCCCGTTCTTCTTAAAGCTCTCTGAGACTGCGCAAGCCAAGAATCCCGCCGTCGATGTTACGCCCCTGGATATTTCGGACTACGTGTCCAAGCTGCCTGCTGGCCCCAATAAAGCCGGCGGCGGCGGTGGTGGTGGCGATCGCGAAGTTTTGCCCGCTACGAAGGGCAAAGCACCAAAATTCAAGATGACGCAATTTACGCCCCCTGAAGCCCATCCGAATCCTGCACCTAAGATGCCGATGGATGCTTCGTTGCTCGGGCCACCCGATCTAAAGGTCCCGAGTCCCAACCTCAACAACTTGGGTGACCCCCTGGCCGCTTCAGTCAATATGTCCGGCGGCTCCGGCGGTGGTGGCGGCTTTGGCACCGGCGAAGCCGGCGGCATCGGCAGCGGCTCCGGTGGCGGCTTAGGTCCTGGCGATGGCGGCGGCACCGGCGGCGGCCACTTCCGCGCCGGCGTGAACGGCGTTGGCCAGCCACAGTGCATCTATTGTCCATCCCCGGAATACTCGGATGAGGCGCGCAAAGCCAAATATCAGGGCACCGTCGTGCTCGACGTCACCATCACCGCAGACGGCCGCGTCATCGACCCCATCGTCCTAACCGGCCCCGGCCTCGGCTTGGACGAAAAAGCCATGGAAGGCGTCAAGAAGTGGAAGATGCGCCCAGCCCCCGGTCCTAACGGCAAGCCCGTCGCCTGCCGCACGCATATCGAAGTTCTCTTCCATCTCTACTAGCACTTCGAATCTACTGGCACTTCAAAAAGTTCCAGTTTTGTGGGTCGGAGCTTTTAGATCCGACATTGAGCGCTAGCTCTCAACGGGCTTTAGCCCGTGAAGTGGTCTTGAGTCGATCCCCGTCCGCTGCTGCAACTTCTCGCCGCCCCGAGCTGCCCTCCGACCAGTCTATTGAAGCAACACCTCCCTTCCTCACGCTTCTCAAGCCCCAACAATCTGCTACGATTCCCGCATGAGAAAAATGTCCGTCCCCATTTTGTTGGCCTTGCTTTGCCTCGCTTCACCGCACGCCGCAATGCGCGCACAATCCGCAAAAGGTGGCATCGAGATAACCGCGCGCATCACGCCGACCGCCGCGCACCCTGAACCGGTTCGCCAATTCACCTTCTTTGTGCTGACGCGCAGCTACGATGATGTCGCCAAAGATATAGCCGCGCAGCATGTGCTGCCGCCGCGCGACGAATTTATCGAAACGCTAAAAGTTTCCAAGGAACTAAAAGCCTGGCTCAAGGCCCACGACGTTCTTGACCTCACCATGCCCGATCTCGACAAGTCCATCACCCCGGACGACGTCATCACCGTGCCCGAATTCCTGCTCGCCTATCAGCACAACAACAGCGGCGGCGTCACCAACGGTTTTCCCAAAGCCAAATACACGGAAGCCGACAAGACCGATCACCCGGAAAAATATGAGAAGCTCCACCAGGAATATATCGACGCTCTGAAAAAATTCGTCAAAGCCAACCCCGCCACCATCAGCGGCGTGGAACTCGAATTTACCGGCATCAATCCGCAAACCAAATGGGCCAGAATCATCAGTGACCAGCAAAAAGCCATCCTGCGCGCGGCGCCGGAAATCGCGCAGACCAAATACCTCGTAGCCAAAACCGACACTGACCTCGACGGCCACGCCACCTTCGCGGGCTTGCTCCCCGGCAACTACTGGATCAGCACTCTCAATTTTGATGCCGATGCCGGAGACGCGCGCCTGCGCTGGGACGTTCCCGTCGCCGTCGAAGCCGGCCGCACCACGCGCGTGGAATTGACCAATCTGAACGGAATCGATGCGCACATAGTCGCCCCGCAGTAGAATCCTTTCAGCCGCTATGGGCACGCCTCTCCGCTGGGTCGCCTTCAACGCTTTCATTCTCCTCGCCGTAGTGCTGGACCTGCGCGTCCTGCACCGCAAACCGCATAAGAGCAGCCTTAAAGAGGCCGCGTTGTGGAGCCTCGTCTGGATCGCCCTATCCATCCTCTTTGGCGTCGGCGTGCACTACACTCTTGGCGCCCCCGCCGCGTTGGAGTTTTTCACCGGGTATCTGATCGAAAAAGCTCTCAGCGTTGACAACCTATTTCTATTCCTGGTGATCTTCCGCGCTTTCGCCGTGGACCCGCGCTTGCAGCAACGATTGTTGGAATGGGGCGTCTTCGGCGCGCTGTTCATGCGCGGCGTGATGATCGCCGCCGGCGCCGCACTGATCGAGCGCTTCTCCTGGGTGCTCTACATATTGGGCGCGTTCCTGGTCTACGCTGGCGTCCACATGCTCTTCGCCAAAAAAGAAAAAATCCATCCCGAAAAAAGTCCCATCTACAATTTCGCCAGCAAACATCTGCGCGTCACCCGCGACTATCAAGGTGAACACTACTTCGTCCGCCGCAACGGCCAACTCTTCGCCACCCCGCTGCTCCTGGTTCTGTTGGTCATCGAAATCACCGACATCACCCTGGCCGTCGACTCCATCCCCGCCATTTTCGGCATCACCCGCGACCCCTTCATCGTCTACACCAGCAACGTCTTCGCCATCCTCGGCCTCCGCGCCTTATATTTCCTGTTGGCCGGGGTATTGGGCCGCATGCGCTATCTAACCGCCGGCCTCTCCTGCGTTCTCGTCTTCATCGGCGGCAAAATGATCGTCGAACCCTGGTTCCACATCTCCGTCCAAATCTCCCTCTCCGCGGTAGCCGGAATCCTGCTAATCGCCGTAGCCGTGTCCTTGCTCACGCCGCCAAAATCCAACTAGATTTCATGCTTGACGTTCGGCTTTGAGCTTAACTTCTATTCGCCTCTCCCTTTGAGGTATATTACGCAGGCAACCAACGCATGAGTATAGCTAACAAAGTTCGCTTGATTCGCGCCGCGCGTGAAGCAGGTTTCTCTGACGAGGATATTCTTCGCGAAGTCCTTAGCGGGGTTTACGGCGGCGAGAAGCGCCGCAGGATGGTCGTTGAATGGGGAGAACTCTTGGGTAGAACGGCTAGCGATGCGCTCCGGATCGCGCACGCCGTTGGCCTAATCCCGAGCGCTCGCCCGCCACGCGGCGAGGGGTAACAAACGCCTCGCGATAAAGGTCCGGAAACGTCTCGCGAACAAACTTTTCATCTTCTGCGGAGGTTCCGGCCAGTTTCCGAATCTTGGCAACGCGGTCCTCCCGGCTCATGCCCGCAAACCGCTTCGTAATCGCAGCTGCAAGATGTTTTTCTGCCATCGCTACCGACCTCGAATACTCAGTATGCACCGCCAATCCTCCCGTGACAACCGCCTCTCGGAGTTCAAGTTCCGCTCTCGTCCGGTTCCGAGCACGTCGGCCACACGCCCCGGCTCGATGCGACCGATATCGCTCCAGCCATAATATCCGCAAGGTTGCTGGCTGCCGCTGCAATAGCCTCGCGCGGCGACCACTCCTATTGTCGGGCAGGTGCCATCGAGAACGGCGTTGGCCGAGAGGGGCGCGAAATTCACTATCGGGCGCAGCCCGATGCGCTGGCGCCGATGCTGGACTGGCTGGGTCACTACGTGCCTCCCCGCACGCCGACGGGACTCGTCGCTTGGGCCCCTGTACATGCCTTGACACGCATATGCTCTGTGGCGTATACTAAGAGCATGGAATCTGTTTTCGAAATCATTGCGGAGCCGAACCGCCGCGCGATCTTGAGCCTCCTGGTCTCCTCCCAACAGTCGGTGGGAGAGATCGAGCGGCAACTTCGTATGTCGCAGCCCACCGTGTCAAAGCACCTGCGCGTGCTGCGTGAGGCCGGTTTCGTGGAATCCACCGTGGACGCGCAACGCCGTCTCTACCGCCTGAAACCTGAACCCTTTCAGGAGGTCGATGCCTGGCTGGATCAGTTCCGTCGGTTTTGGTCGGATCACGTAGATGCTCTCGAACGCCTGCTCGACCGCATGGAAGAGTCAACCGCAACGAAAAAAGAAGACAAGAGGACGCGCCGCAAACCGCGGACGTGACAAACATAAGAAGGGAGAAACGAAATGAAAATCAAAGTGACCAGCGTTTACGTGGACGACCAGGACAAGGCCCTGCGCTTCTATACGGAGGTGCTGGGCTTTACCAAGAAGACCGATTTCAGTCAGGGCCCCTATCGGTGGCTGACCGTGGCCTCGCCCGAGGAGCCGGACGGCACCGAGCTGCAACTGTCGCTGAATGACAACCCCGCGGCCAAAGCCTATCAGCAGGCGATCTTTCAACAGGGCCAGCCCGCAGCCATGTTCTTCACCGACGACGTCAAGGGCGACTACGCGCGAATCAAGGCCCTCGGTGCCGAGTTCACGATGCCGCCCACCGACGTGACCGGCTCGACGATTGCGATGCTGAAGGACACCTGCGGCAACCTCATTCAGCTCACCCAGCTGGTACGCTACTCACGCTAAGGAGAAAAAGATGACCGAGCGCGAGCAGTACACACCGGGTCCCGCCAGCGGGGCGCAGGTACGAAAGGACGGAGAGAAGTGGACGCTCATTCTCGTCAGAGAACTGCGCCACGCGCCGGAAAAAGTCTGGCTGGCGCTTACCGAGCCAGCGCATCTGCGCGAGTGGGCGCCCTTCGATGCCGATGGGAGCCTGGGCACGGTCGGAGCCACGGTGACGCTCACCACGGTGGCAGCTCCCAAGCCGCAGGTTTCCGAAACAAGAGTGACGCGAGCCGACGCCCCCAAAGCGCTTGAATACAACTGGGGTGACCACGATATCCGTTGGGAACTGGAAGCCTTTGGTGGCGGCACGCGCCTGACGCTGTGGACCAACATCGGCCGCCGCTTTATCGCAATGGGTGCGGCCGGGTGGCACATCTGCCTCGATGTTCTTGAGCGCAAGATCGCGGGTGCGCCGGTTGGACGCATCGTCGGCCCCGAGGCCATGAAGTTCGGCTGGCAGCGGCTGCACGCGGAGTACGCCAAGCAGTTCGGTATCGAGACGCCCGACGGGCCGTCTCAGAGAGGGCGGACAAATTAATCATGAAAGAGGCTGCCAAACGTTCGATTTTTCGCTGGATTCACATTATCTTTGGCATTCCGATAATCGGTTACATTTATGATTCACCTTCGGACACTCCATACTACGCCTCCACTGTTCGGTACGTTTTTCTTCCTGTTTTGCTTCTTTCGGGGCTATGGATGTGGAAAGGCCACGTCGTTCGACGACTTCTTTCGAAGAGAATGAAAACGGGACAAGAATTGGAGGCATAGAGATCAATGAATCCATCGGAACGCATCGACCAGCTCATCGCAGGACTCACGGACTGGCGGGGCAAAACGCTCGCCAGCGTTCGCAAGACCATCCTTGAGGCCGACCGGGAGATCATCGAGGAATGGAAGTGGATGGGAAGCCCAGTGTGGTCGCACGACGGAATGATCGCGGTCGGCAACGCCCACAAAGATAAGGTGAAGCTCACCTTTTCCAACGGGGCGCGCCTCGCAGATCCGGACAAGCTCTTCAACGCGGGCCTCAAAGGCAACGCCTGGCGAGCGATCGATCTTTTCGAGGGCGATAAGATGAATGAGCGCGCTCTAAAAAATCTCGTCCGTGCCGCCGTTGCATACAATCAAATGAAATTGCAGAGGAAAGCGCCTGCGGGCACTCGCGCGAAAGTGCATAAAAGTAAAAAGTGATGAAACTACGGCTTGCTCTCACTAATCCTTTTTCAGGGACAGCCTGATAACGGTGCTAAGGGACGAGAATGGCACAGCAGCATTTCCTGGCAAATCGCGAAATCGAGATGGTTTTGCTCGCTCTCCAAGTGTTTCAGGTTCTTTTTCTCTGGGTGCACGATTGGGTTCCGCTTGGGCGCCTCAACGATGTCACAGCGGTACGCAGCCAGGATACGAGACGCCGTCTTGTCATTGTGACGCTCATGCAAAGCGTACCGTGGACCATCGGGCTATGCTTTAGCCTGTTGCACTTTAGACGACCTTATCCCGACTGGCTTTACGACTGGCTCGTGATTAGCTATGGCCTGCTCTTCATTGGACAAGTCCGCGCCTGGTGGATACCTTATCTTTTCCGACCTGAACCGGAGCGAGCTGCTCGCTATCAAATCATGTTCGGCAAAACGCATTCCTTCTTGGCGCCGCGCAATGGAATCGTCCCAAATACTGCGCATATCGTGCTTCATTTGGCGACCGCCGCCACGTTGATCGTTCTTCTCATGAAGTGAAGACGGCAATCGGTCCACGCCCGCCATACGGGAGCTATACAGAACGATTGGGCGAGTCCCAGCAAATCACCTCAGCAAGACCGAACGTATCAGTTAAGCGAAAGCTTTCTGGAACGGCATCCCGTTCTGGATCGGCAAGGCAGAATCGCGCAAAAACTGTCACCTCAATGCTCGACCAGTAAAGTCAAGATTCGAGATTTGTCAGGGCGCCGCTGTTGTGTCTCCCGGCCTCCAATTGTTCAGCAAAAGACATTGATAGGCCTAAGTAGACAACGCCCAAGGAATCTTGAAACGCGACGGAACTTTCTGGCGTGGCTATCGTCTATCCTTCTGTGGGAATTGCACAGGAGGGTTCTTGTCACCTCAACTCGACATCTTGAAGGGCAACCTGGACCTCATGGTGCTCAGGATCCTGGAGGTCATGGGCGCACTCCATGGCTACGGTATCGCCCGGCGCATCGAGCAGGTTAGCGGAGACACTATCTTACTGAATCAAGGCACGATATATGCCTCTCTGATGCGACTCCAGCAGCGCGGCCTGATCCGCTCCGAATGGGGCGTTTCGAACAACAACCGCCGCGCCAAGTTCTACTCCATCACGCGGCGTGGCTCCCGCCGCTTGGCCTCCTCAACCCAGAATTGGGAGCAGCTTTCGATCGTCATGGGACGGTTCTTCGCCGCCCAAAAGGAGCCCCAGCGATGAATGACTCTCTGCGCGCTTTTTTCTCGCGCCTGCGCGCGTTCTTTTTCAAGACGCGGCTGGATCACGACTTTGGCGATGAGCTCGCCGCCCACATCGAACTCCTCACCGAAGAAAACATCCAGCGCGGCATGACTCCCGAAGAAGCCCGCCGCGTCGCGCTCATCAAGTTGGGCGGCGTGGAACCGGCCAAAGAGCTACACCGTGACACCCGCAGCTTGCCATTCCTAGACAGTCTTTTGCAGGATCTCCGCTACACCTTCCGCACGATGCGCCGTGACGTCGGCTTTACTACATTCGCCATTCTCATCGTCGGCCTCGGCATCGGCGCAAGCGCCACCGTTTTCAGCGTCGTTAACACGCTTCTCATCCGCCCTCTTCCGTTCCGCGATCCCGCGAGCCTGGTTTGGGTAGCCAATTCTCCTGGCGCGCTTGGGCTCTCCGGCCAAACCATGCAGGTTGGGCACTTTCTCGATCTGCGCGAACAAAATAAGTCGTTCAGCGACATGGCCGCTTTTTTCGCCTTCTACGGTGTCGGTGATAACAAACTCACCGGCACCGGTGGCGAGCCCGAGCGCCTCACCAGTGTTCCGGTCTCGCAAAATTTCTTTTCCTTTCTCGGCGTCGAGCCTCGACTCGGTCGTCTCTTCACCGCCGACGAGTGCAAGTGGAACGGCCCCCGTGTGGTCCTGCTCAGCTACGGTCTTTGGCAGCGCCGCTTTGCTTCCGATCCTAATATCGTCGGTAAATCACTCACGCTCGACGATCAATCCGCCACCGTCGTCGGTGTTCTTCCCGCTTCCTTGGATTTCGCCGCAATTTTCGCTCCCGGCAGCCGCATCGATCTTTTCAATCCGTTTCCTCTCACGGCGGAAACCAATCGTTGGGGCAACACGCTCGCCGTCGTCGGACGTCTTAAACCCGGCGCATCAGCCCAAAGCGCTCAAGCCGAATTCACCATCCTCTCCAAGCGCATCACTCATGATCATCCTGAGCGCAATGATATAGACGCCTCGCTCACTCCTCTCGCCTCCCATGTCAACGGACGGCTTCGCCCCGCACTCATCGTCCTCGCCTGTGCCGTCGGCGTGGTCATGCTCATCGTCTGCGCCAATCTTTCCAACTTGCTTCTCTCGCGCTCCGCTTCACGCCAAAAAGAAATCGCCATTCGGGCTGCGCTGGGAGCTGGAAAGTCTCGTCTCATTCGCCAGATGCTTACCGAAAGCGTCGTGCTCTCCTGCTGCGGCGCCTCGCTCGGCCTGCTCTTTGCTTTTCTCGGTACACGCGTTCTCGCGCATTTGACGTCTATCAGCATCCCTCTCCTCTCCGACGTACACATGGATTTCTCCGTCATAGGTTTCACTGCGTTGATTGCCATTCTCACCGGAATCCTCTTCGGTCTCTTCCCCGCCTTCCAGGTTCCCCGCATCAAGCTCCACGACACTCTGAAGGACGCCACTCGCGGCTCCAGCAAAGGCCATGGCCACACATGGATTCGCAGCGCTCTTGTTGTATCGGAAGTGGCTCTCGCGTGCGTGCTCGTGGTCGGCGCGGGCTTGCTCATCCGCAGCTTCCTTCGCGTCCTCGATATCGATCTCGGATTTCATCCCGAACGTGCTGCAGCGCTTCGCATCGATCCCAACTCGAGCTATAACACCCAGGAAAAGCGCAACGCCTACTTCACGCAAGCTCTCCACAGTGCGCTTGAAATTCCCGGAGTCGAAGCTGCCGGGCTCACTGACGCCGTTCCTCTCGGCCACAACCGCAGTTGGGGCGTCAGCGGCAAAGGTCAGGTTTATAAGCCGGAGGAATATCCCGACGGCTACGTTCGTATTATCAGTAACGGCTATTTCAAAGCTATGGGCGTTCCTCTTCGGGCAGGCCGCGACTTCACCGAGCGCGACGACATGGACTCGGAAAAAGTCATTATCCTCAACGAGACGCTGGCCCGCTTTCTCTTCCCAGGAAGAGACCCCATCGGCCAGATCGTCAACGCCGATAAGCCCGACCGTAAGGTTATCGGCGTCGTCGGCGACGTGCACCATCTCGCTCTCGAAGAAAAGTCCGGCAATGAATTCTACATTCCTATCCGGCAAACGCAGGACTTCGGCTCGGTCGATCTCGTCGTTCGCACGTCGCTCCCTAACTCCGAACTCGTTCCGCGCCTCCGCGAAGCTCTGAAACCGGGCGATCCCACACTCGCCACAGGCACGCTCCGTACTATGCAACAAATCGTCGACAAAGCCGCCTCACCCCGCCGCTTCGTCGTCCTCTTGCTCGCCGGTTTCGCCGCCTTCGCGCTCGTCCTGGCCTCGCTCGGCATCTACGCCGTCGTTTCGTATTCCGTCAGCCAGCGCACGCAAGAAATCGGAATTCGCATGGCCCTCGGCGCTTCCGCGCAAAAACTTCAGGCCAGTATCCTTTTTCAAACGCTCGCTCTCGCCGCCGTCGGCATGCTCATCGGGGTTGCCTCTTCCTGGGCTCTCGCTCGCGCCATCAGCGGCCTCCTTTTCGGCGTAACTGCCACTGACCCAGTCACTTTTGTGGGCATGCTCATTTTGCTGACAGCCGTCGCCGCCCTCGCAGGTTATCTCCCCTCGTGCCGCGCCTCCCGCATCGACCCTATGTCCGCGTTGCGGGAGAGCTGACGCCACTTGCACAGGGGGGCAATCCTAATAAACGCGCTTCTCTGTACTTAACTTCAGGATCGTCGGCAACTCGGAAACATCCACGAACCGGGTCGCGAAAGTCCGAAGCTCCCTAGCTTCAACTTCCCCTCCCGGTTGGGTCCATCCCTCTCAAGGAAAACCAAAAATGTTACTTGACAGCTCAGACGTAATTCAGTTATCATTCTTCTGTTCAGAAGTGCGCCTCAACGCCAGCAACCCCTTCACGCCATCTAATTTGGAGCTCCAGCGGAACCGGGCCTTGTCTACGCTAGGCGGTGGTAGTACGTATAGGAATGAGAGTAACCAACTACTAACTAAATTTTGCTCGTAACTCTACCAGAATGAACACTTGCAGAAGGATGTGAAAACAAAGGTACTTTAAGTTCCTTTGTTTTCACATCCTTTCGCAATTCCCTGGAGGCCTCCCGTAGCCACCACCCTCTGTTTAGCCCACCGGTGACGTTAGGCGGACGCCTTGGCTCAAGCGCCCCGAGCGGTCTCGCCGCTACTCCTTGATCATCTCGTGTACGTAACACCACTCCCAGCTCTCGCCAGGTTCAATCGACCGAATCACTGGGTGCTTGGTGGCGTGGTAGTGCTTCGTGGCATGTTGGTTCTTGGAATCGTCGCAGCAGCCGACCTTCCCGCAGGTCAGGCACAGCCGCAGGTGGACCCATGTGTCGCCGAGCTTCAAGCATTCCTCGCAACCCTTGGAGTTGGCCTTCACGTTATGAGCTTTTTTCAGATCCACGCACACATCATCAGACATGCTGCTGCTCCTTGCGCCTTAAACCGCGCCCTTTAACGGAATGCGTACAATAAACCGTGTCTCGCCCGGCACGGACTTCACATTGATCTGCCCATGCATCTTCTTCACGATGCGATGGACCACATCCAGTCCCAGGCCCGTGCCTTCGCCCACTTCTTTGGTGGTGAAAAATGGCTCAAAAATTCGCGACTGCACTTCGGCGGGAATTCCCGGACCGTTGTCGCCAATCTCCACCACCATGTAGTCATTCTCTTGCTTCGCCCTTACGAGCAACTTCCCTTTGCCGTGCATGGCATCGGCGGCATTGTCGATCAGATTGGTCCACACCTGGTTGAGCTCGCTGCCGTATGCCATCAGCTTCGGCAAGTTCGGAGCGTAATCTCGCGTCACGGTTATTCCGTGCTTCAACTTGTGATTCATGATCGTCAGCGTGGTTTCCAGGCTCTGCTTCAGGTCCACCTCTTGCGAGGGCGCCTGGTCCATGTACGAATATTCCTTGATGGCTTTAATCAGATCGGAGATGCGCTCGGTGCTGTGGTCCAGCTCCACGGCGATGCGATCCATCTCCAGCAGCGTTCCAAAACGCACCAGCTCCGCCGCCAGCGACTCGCCGGATATCGCGGCAAAACTCTCCAGGTGCTCATCCTGAAGATTGGCTTCCGCCAGCAATGGCGCGAGCTTCCAGGCGTCGGCCACCTTATGTTTCTCCAGCCACGCTTGTATCGTTTCTTCGCGCTCCAGGCGCTTGAATTCGTCCTGATTTTCCGCGGGCCGCAACGCCGTGCGAATTTCTTCTTCCCGCTGCGTCAGCAGAACGCACTGCTCGGAGGTCAGATTGGTGTCATGGCTGGCGGTCCGCAGCCGCTGCAAACACTCCTTCAAAGCGCCGGCAGAGCGCCGCGCCGCCGCCGAAGGATTGTTGAGTTCGTGCGCCAAACCGGCGGACAGTTTGCCCAACGCCGCCAGTTTCTCGTTCTGCTGTTCCGTGCGCGTAAAATCCCGCACCCGGTCGGTCAGCAGTCCGATTAATTTCTGCGCCAAAACCGGCTGTCGTTGGATCAGCTCAGGAAAATCCTTGGTGTAATATACCAATCCGAGCAGCGGCGTGAGCGCGCGCCCTGTGATGCCGTAATGCGTCATGCGGGAAAATGGCAGGATTCCTGTGACGTCTCCGGCGCGCGAAGCGAAAACCATGCTGTCCGTGCCGGTGGACTCGCGCCGCGCGCGCAGCTCCCCTTCCAGTATCACCAGCATGCGGTCCGCGGGCTCGCCCTCGCGAAAAATTACGTCGCCGCCCTGCACGCGAATTACTTGGGCCTTGGACAGCACCCAATCCAAGTCTTCCGCGGACAAGTCTGCAAACGCTTTCACTTTCCGCAGCTTCTCGGCCAGTTCTTCGCGATCCGCGCCTACGGGACTTCCGACCAACGGTACATCGCTCACAAGCGCTCCCAGGAACTTCAACACTAGAACGTTCGACGCAACGTTGTGAAACTTTTTTACACCTTCGCGAGATATTGATGAATGAACTGTACCACCACCGCGCCTTCGCCCACGCCGGACGCTACGCGCTTCACCGATCCGTGCCGCACGTCGCCCACGGCAAATATCCCCGGCACGCTCGTTTCCAGCAGACCCGGTTCGCGATCTAGCGTCCAAGACTTGGGCTTCTTGCCGTCCACCACCACGTCCGGCCCGGAAAGCACAAAGCCCAGTTTATCCCGCATCACTATGCCGTCCAGCCACTCGGTACGCGGCTGTGCTCCAATAAAGATAAAAAGACTCGAGGCCGGCAACTGTTCCGTAACTCCGGTGTCCGCGTGCTGCACCGCGATACACTCCAGCCGCGTTTCTCCGTAAACGCCAACCACGCTGGCTTGCCTCCACACCTCAATGTTCGGCACCTTCTCGATCTGTTCAATCAAGTAGTACGACATCGTGGAGGTCAGCGACGCGCCGCGAATCAGCATTACGACCTTCGCCGCAAACTTTGAAAAATGCATCGCCGCTTGTCCGGCCGAATTCGCGCCGCCTACGATATACACCGTCTCGCCCTTGCAGGACAATGCTTCGGAGGTTCCGCCACCGTAATAAACGCCGGCGCCCTGCAAGCGGTCCATTCCCGGCACGTCCAGCGAGCGCCATTGCACGCCCATGGCCAGCAGCAGTGCGTTGCAGGAAATCTCCGAACCATCCGCCAGCTTTATGTAGCGATATGGACCTTCCACGCGCACGCCGGTCACTTCCTGCGGCGAAAGTATTTCCACGCCAAAACGCCGCGCCTGTTGCACGCCGCGTCGCGCCAGATCTTCGCCAGTAAGGCCAACGGGAAATCCGAGATAATTTTCGATCCGCGAACTGAGCCCCGCCTGTCCGCCGGGCGCTTCGCGCTCGATCATTACCGTGCGCAATCCTTCGCTGGCGCCGTAAACTCCAGCGGCCAAACCAGCGGGTCCACCACCCACAATCGCCAAGTCGTAAAAATTTGCCTGCGCGTGCGTCTTCAAACCGATTTTGTCGGCGACCGCAGGTAGCAGCGGCTCGGCCAGCCGTGCGCCATCGGAGAATAGGATCACCGGCAGATGGTGCGTCTCCGAACCCAGCGATTCCACCAACCCTTTTACTTCCGGATCGGTCTGCGCCAATTCAATATCGATCCATTGATACGGCACTTGGTTGCGCGCCAGAAAATTGCGCAGCTCGTACGAGCGATTCGAGTAACGCGTGCCGAGAACGCGAATGCCCTCATACGGCGGCCGGAACGTAGAAGTCCAATCGTTGAGCAAATCATCCAGCGCCGGAAAAAGTTTTTCCTCGGGAGGATCCCACGGCTTCATCAAGTACGAATGCACGCGCGCGGTATTGATCGCTTCGATGGCCGCACTGGTATCCGCATAGGCGGTCAGCAACGCGCGCTTGGCCAGCGGGTGCATCACCATGGCCTCGGCCAGCAAGCCGACGCCATCCATTTGCGGCATGCGCTGATCCACCAGCAGCAGCGCCACGGCATTGTTGCGGGCCTTCAATTCCCTCAGCGTATCGAGGGCCACCGTGGGCGAGTTCGCGCGCATCACACGATAGTGCTCGGAATAATGGCTGCGCAAATCCCGCTCAATCGCCCGCAACACTTCGGGATCGTCATCAACCGTTAATAAGACAGGTTTGGGCATGTTCCTCAGATGTTCTCGGCAATGCTTAAGTTACTCTGTTTGGCTCCTGTTTCGCTGCCCATCGCCCGCAAACCGTACGTTCGGCAGTCTTTTCGCCCGATTTCTCGCGGCATCCTTCTCGTCGAGTCCGGCCCTGCGTTACAATCGCTTCGCCGATGCCCGCCATCTCCGCGCAGCTAGTAGATGCTCTCTCCTCCGCCGACGATTCCGTCCGGGCGCATGCGGCGCGACAAATATATGATACCGGTATTGCTCCAGCATTAATCATCGCGAGTAAATGGCAGCAAAACACTGAACTCGCGGACCTGCTATCCACTCCTGGCCTTCACGCCACGGCAGGCCTGGCCGTTTTCCCCGCGGCCTTCGCGAAAATCCGCGCCGCCGCAGGCAAGCCCGCGCTCGCGGAAGCTCCGCCGGACCAGGATGCCGAGGAATTCGAGCTGCATTTTCCGAACGCCGTTTCGCTGGATATTCTCACCAGCAAAGATCCGGCAGGCGATGGCGCCATCGCGCGCTACCTGAAGAAATTTGGCCAAGGCATTCAACAGGTGGAATTCCGCTGCAAGAGTGTCGACCGTGCCACAGAAATTCTGAGAACTGTCTTCGCGCTCATTCCCGTCTACCCCGCGACGCGGCCAGGCGCCGACAACACGCGCATTAATTTCTTTTTGGTCGCCGCTGAAAACGAAAAACTCCTAATCGAATTGTACGAATTATAGCGGCCGCCTTCTGTTTACCCCGTAAGGGGAGGTGGTCGCCTTTGCTCCAACGCCACAAACCGTCCGCCTCAGAAGGCGGCCGCTACAAAGTCGCGCAACATCGTCGGACGGCAGCATGACTAATTCCGCAGCGGCTTCCCGGTTTTCAGCGTGAACGCCATGCGCTCCAGCGTTTTCTTTTCGCCCAACAACGACACAAACGCTTCGCGCTCTAGGTCCAGCAAATACTGCTCGCTGACCATCTGTGGCGCGCTCAACGCGCCACCCGCCAGAATATTCGCGAGCTTCCGCCCCACCACAGCATCGTAATCCGACGCGTAACCACCACGCTGCAACATATGAATCGCCAATTTCGCCGCCGCCAGGAACGACTCACCCAGCACTTTGACCTGCGTGGTTTGCGCACCCTCTTGCCAACTCGCCGCCAGTGGCTTCCATCCGCCGCGCACCAAGCTGAGCGCCTCCTGCTTGGCATCGCCCACGAGCCGCGCGCCATTCATGGAGACGCCGTCTTCGCGCCGCAAAAACCCCAGATCGCGATTTTCTTCTGCGCTGGTTCCGACTTTGGCCATCGCGATGGTCTGGAAAATAGGAACCAGCGCATGAAAGAGGTCCAAATCGTCGCCGCTGCCCGCACGCTCGTTGGCGCGAATCAACATCTCCTTGGTCCCGCCGCCGCCGGGAATCAGCCCCACACCGGCTTCCACCAATCCCATGTACGATTCGGCAGCCGCCTGAATGCGCGCGCCGTGCAACCCAATTTCGCAGCCGCCGCCCAGCGCCATGCCTTGCGGCGCCACCACCACCGGCTTGCGCGCGTATTTGATGGCCAGATTTACATTCTGAAATTGTTTCACCGCCATGTGCAGGTCGTCCCATTCCTGCTCTTGCGCGCCCACCAGCACCAGCATCAAGTTGGCACCTACGGAAAAATTCACCGCTTGATTGGCGATGACCATGGCGTCAAAATCGGTCTCCAGGCGCTTCAACCCTTTGTGAATCATGCTGATCAAATCCGCGCCGATGGCGTTCATCTTGCCGTGAAACTCGCAGCAGACCACACCATCGCCCAGATCAATCAGGCTCGCGCCAGAATTGCGCTCAACCTCTTTTCCGGCTTCCTTCAGCGACTTCAAAATAATCACGCCGCTGGACTCGGATACGGTTCGCGCCTTTCCGCTAATGTCGAAAACCGTGGTGATGCCATTCTCACTTTCGTAAAACCCTTTTCGTTCGGGCGCCACGCGTTCAATCAACAGCGGCAGCGCGCGTTTTTCCTTTTCGACTTGCACGGCGAATTCCTTCACGCCGAGCGCGTCCATAATCTCAAACGGTCCGAGTTCCCAGCCGAAGCCCCAGCGCATGGCGCGGTCCACTTCCGCGACGCTGTCCGAAATCTCTGGAACGCGCCGCGCAGCGTACAAACATGTTTCCGAGAGAGCGCCCCACAGAAATTGTTGCGCCTTGTCGCCTTTCTGTCCTTGCAGAATCGGCCCGACCAGCGCGCGCAGGCGCTCTTTCGTATCTTCGATTCCCTTCCCGGCCTCCAGCGAAGCGAATTTCGCTTTCTGCTTGGGGCGGTACTCGAGGGTCTTCAAATCCAGCGTCAAAATCTCTCGTGAGCCCTCTTTGCTCTTTTTATAAAATCCCTGGCCGGTCTTGTCGCCTAGCCAGCCGCGCTTGGCCATCTCTTCCAATAACGCCGGAATTTTGTAACGCTCACGAGATTCATCGTTAGGCGCAGTTTCATAAATATTTTTAATCACGTGGGTGAGCACATCCACACCCACCAAATCCGCGGTGCGAAATGTCGCGGACTTCGGCCAGCCCACCGCCGGTCCGGTACAGGCGTCCACCTCCTCCACGGTCATGTCCAATTCGCCCATCAACTTCAAGGCGTTCAGCATGGAGAATGTTCCGATACGGTTGGCGATAAAGTTAGGCGTGTCCTTGGCTTCCACGACGCCCTTGCCGAGGCGGCGGTCGCAGAAATCGCGAAGCGTTTCGAGTACATCGCTGGAAGTTTTCGGTCCGGGAATCAGTTCAACTAATTTCAAGTAGCGCGGCGGATTGAAAAAATGCGTGCCGCACCAATTCTGCTGAAACTCCTCGCGCATGCCTTCGGCAATCAAATGCACGGGCAAACCTGAAGTATTGGTGGTGACAATGGCGCCCGGCTTGCGAAACTCCGCCACCCGCGCCAACAACTTGCGCTTGATCTCGAGATTTTCCGCCACTACTTCGATGATCCAATCAGCCTCGGCCACACGTTGCAGATCGTCTTCAAAGTTTCCGATGGCTACTTTTTCCGCCAGCGCGCTGGTGAAAAATGCCGCAGGCTTGGACTTCTTTGCCCCTTCCAGCCCGGCGCGCACGATTTTGTTGCGGTCCGGCGAACCGGCGGGCGCTCCTGGCGGCACCATGTCCAGCAAAATGCACGGTAACCCCGCATTCGCAAAGTGTGCGGCGATTCGCGCACCCATGGTTCCAGCGCCCAGCACCACCGCTTTTTCGATGCTACGTTTCATAGCCAGCCTTTTTGCTCGGGGATTTGTACCGCAGGACAGGTTACAAAACCGCTATGCCGCGGTCAAACCAACTGACATCCCGCTGCGTTGGCCTTAAACTGAATAGTGGATGGCCGACCCCACATCACAACCAGGATGGCTCAGCGTAGCCGCCAATAAACTTCGCGCCTTTGCGTATGGCGGTGAAGATCCCAACGCCACGAAACCGCGCGTTGGTCTTGCGCTGTCTGGCGGGTTTGCGCGCGGCATCGCGCATATCGGCGTAATCCGCACCCTGCTTGCTGCCCATATTCCCATCGATTTTATCTCCGGCACCAGTGTTGGCGCGCTGATCGGCGCAGTCTACTGCGCGGGCACGCCGCTCGAAGAGATGGAGCGCATTGGACTGCAAACCACGTTCGCCGATTTCGGACGCTGGACGCCGTCGTGGATTGGCCTGGCCACCAATCAGCGGCTGGAAAAATATCTGGCGCGCTTCACTTCGGCCACCACCTTTGAGCAGTTGAAAACACCGCTCACTATCGCCACCACGGACCTGAACGCCGGGATCACCGTGTATTTCGATCACGGACCGATCGCCCCGCCGTTGCGCGCTTCGTGCTCCTACCCCGGGCTATTCGTGCCCATTCAGTTCGACCATCGCACGCTGGTCGACGGTTTTCTTACGTCTCCTGTGCCTGTCGAAGGGTGCTTTCTGCAAGGCGCGGAGATCGTGATCGCCGTGCATCTGGATCCGGGAAATCTGGAACAGCCGCGCACTTTCACAGATGTGCTGAGCCGCTCGTTCAATATCATCCAACAGCATGCCGACGTAACCTGGCGGCAACAAGCGGACGTAATTATCGAACCTGACGTGCAGCCTTTTGTTTGGGACGATTTTTCAAAAACTCCGCAGCTGGTGGCAGCCGGGGAAGCCGCGACGCTGGAGGCCATTCCGCAAATTCGCGCCGCGCTGGCGGGACACGCGCACAAACCGGCGAACCAGGCGCTGAACGATGGGCTGATTACGGCAAGTGACCAGTCCGACAACAAATCTCACCGCAAATAGAATGTGGAAATTGTGGTGGCGCGCAAAACGCTACGCAATTACTCCAGGGTTACATTGACATGCACCGGCTGCCCTTCGCCCTTGCCCCGCTGCGTCAGCCAAGCTCCCAAGCCTTCCGCAAAGCGCTCCGGGGTCAAGCGAAAGCTGGCCTCCACGCGACCGTCCGCGGTCGGCAGCGTGTCATCAAAATCCGCACTGTTGGTAAAGTTGCGCATGCAAAAAGAGTCCAACCATTCCAAGGGGCAAGCCTTGCGTTCTCCGCGAATTTCCAGTTCAACCTTGAATTTCTGGGCGTACATGGCATCTCCGAGGCCGTCGCAAGAAACCGGCGACATCTACCGGCGCGCGTTGGTGTCCTAGGCATTTTATCGCCGCGAATTTATCTCATCTATGCGGACCGCCACCTGCGTGGCGATGCGAATGAATCCGATATAGGTAAATTTGATTCCGCGTTCTTCGACAAATTCAAGCCAGGCTTTGTATTCGTGCAGCAGCCAGTCCGAATAGTTATAAAACTCATCAAACACAATTACCGTGCCCACGCGAAAGCGATCACCGAGATAAGCGAAAATTTCCTTGGTGGAGCTATACAAATCGCAATCGACGTGAACAAACGCGACCGCGTCAGTGTGATTCTCGGAGATAAATTTCGGAAGGGTCTCGGAATAAAAGCCCTTGATCAGCGAAACGTTTTTTCTAACCTGGGGCAGCTTGCCGCCTACGTTGAAGGCGCCGCGCTTCGATTCGATGTCCCACATTTCCGGCAACCCTTCAAAGGAGTCAAACCCCAGAAATTTGCGCTCGGGCGCCAATTTCGCCAGGGTATTGATGGTGTCGCCTTTGTAGACGCCGAACTCCATATTCAATCCGCCTGCCACGCGCTTCGATTCTTCCAGGCAAGCGGCAAATAGATCGCGTCGTGACTTGTAGATCGCGGCATTCCGCAAATATGTTAATTCAAAATCCGACGAGGTAATGGCGGCGCGGACGGACGGCACCAAATCCGTGCCACGCAGCACAATTTCCAAACTTTTCTCGATGTATCGCCTGGCCAGCCTGGCGAAAAATTCGTTCACGCTGGCGGATAACTCCCGCGCCCAAATCACGATGTCTTTACCCGTCCTTTTGCGCGAAGCTCTTTACTCATAGCTGTTAAGACGCAATTCTTCACCTACTGGCGCGCCGCCACGGTGTGCCAGAAAGTTGCGGTCAGAGTGTACCTCAAGCGGGAAGGCGGGCAGTAATCCGCACGCTTAATTAATTTGACGGTTCGGGAGCAAAACGGCGATTCTGCAAGTGAAACTTTGCTAGTAACGAATGCGGCCCACTGGGGAGGAATTCAAACGCTATGTTCTGGCCCGCGTACACCAGCAAACTGTAGTTGGCCTGGCGGAAGGCATCCATCGAATCATAGCGCTGGGGATACCATGCATGCACAGCGACCATTTCTCCGACATAGGGCGCGACCAGCGCGGGCACGGAAAATTCGCGGTGACCATCCGCGCCACGCCTGGCCGTGAGAGTGGAAATCGCGGCATGCTTCAACCTGGGGAAAAATCCCGAACATTCGCAGCGATAATACAGCGTATCTTCACGTAACAAGTCGGCGAGTCCGTAGCGCGTTGAAGTGGTGATCGCACTAATTCCATAGTTCGAGCCCCAGCGCCGACCGAAACCGGTCATCCCCTGATCCCAATCGCGCGGCGAATTGCGCGCCTGGTTGATGCCGGCTAGCAGCCCCGAAGCAACGATCGGATACGGTCCAAAGGCGTCAAACAGATAGTTCACCAATTTTACTTTATGCGTCGGCCGCGTGTAGCCGGCCACGGGCTTGGCCTGCGACGAAGTAGCCTTCGCCTGCGGCGCATTCGGAAGCGCCGCATCTGCCGTCGTGGACTTACTGTCCGCGCCGCTCTTGGAAGCGCCCGCAACGGAAACATCGCTTGCGTCGCCAACCGTGAGAGTCGCAGCGCTGTTGTGCGCGGGGGCCACGGCGGCGCTCGCGTCCAGGGGCGCGTTGTCGATGCTGGTCACCGTCTGCGCATCCGCAGCTCCGGTAATGGCCAGCGCCAGCAGAACTGCAGTCGTCAATCCTCTTGCTATCATTCCGAGAGCTCCGGTGATGTGTTTAGCCGCTGCACGACAGTGATTTATCATCATCGTTTCGTTGCGTTTGTAGATTATCACATCGATAGAAATACCCTTCTCCAGTTATTGCTGTAGGCGTGCTGCCACAATTCTTGGCACCTATTATGAAGATGCTTCCGGGGGTGCTCCAAGCGAAATGTATTTTTCAAATAGCGACCAACGGTTTTTCACTTCAAACATCTGGCGCCTATGGCACCGGGTGCCAATGCTGCGGCGACGTTGACACGAGCGTACGATGCGGAAATCCGATACAATTTTGAGTTCGCGCCTGTACGCCGGCGCCCCCAACAGACATCAATGAACTCCATCCATATCCTTGACACGAACTGGAACGGCCGTGCGAAGTCCGTCGCGGCCGCCCTGCTCACTTCTCAAGGTCACCGTTGCCTGATCGATCCGGGGCCGGCTTCAACGCTGGATACTTTACGCCAGGAACTTCAGCGACATGGTCTGACGGTTGCTAATCTGGACGCCATTCTGTTGACGCACATTCACCTGGATCACGCCGGGGGCACGGGCGCACTGGTGCGCGAGAATCCCCTGCTCAAGGTTTACGTTCACAGCCGCGGCGCCACGCACATGCAGGATCCATCGAAATTATTGGCCAGCGCGACGCGACTATGGGGCAGCGAGTTGCCGCGCTTGTACGGGGAAACATTACCGGTGCCAGCGGAAAATCTTCGGATCCTGGAAGGCGGAGAAACTCTTGCGCTGGGCGCGCGCAAGCTGGAGGTGGTGTACACGCCGGGACATGCTTCGCACCACGTAAGCTATTTTGATCACGAAGAAGGCACGGCCTTCGTGGGCGATACCGCCGGGATTCGCATCGATAACGGGCCGTACATTTTGCCGGCCACGCCGCCGCCGGACATCAATCTGGAGCTTTGGGACGCGTCGTTTGACGCGATCCTGGAGCGGCGCCCGGCGCGTTTATTCGTGACGCACTTTGGCTATGCGCAAAATCCCTCCGCGCACATCGCGCAGTTTCGCGAGACGTTGCATCGCTGGTCGGAAATTGCCGCGCATAACTTGCGACAGCGCCCGAACGAAATCGCCGCGAGTGAGGGCTTTGTGAAGACGGTGCGCGCGGAGCTGGTCAGCGCTGTCCCCGAAGGCATGGCCGATCCTTACGCTTTCACGGCTGGCATGGACCTTTCGTTTTTGGGCTTGGCGCGGTACTTGCGCAAACGCGAGGCTGCGCCCGCGTCGCATCCGTGAAACCTCGCAAGAAAATAACTCTGGTTTTCTCTGGATTAGGAAGACGACTGAGACGAAGAAACTTCCGGGGAATCTGCGTCCGCATCGGACGGCTCGACGGACGCTTCAACCGGTACTTCGGCCGGTACCTCGGCGGATGCCTCAGGCACACCGGGCGTCTGCGACGCTTCCGGTTCGGGGGCTGGATCGGCAACAGGGGCCTCGGAGGATTCCTTCGCGGCCGGCTCTTCCGCCGTTACGGTTGCAGGCACGGGAGTTTTCTCTGGAACTGTCTCGGGAGTTGGCGGCGCATCTTCCGCGGCAATCCGCGCGGACAAAACATCCACCAACAGGTCTACCAATTTCTTTGCGCCACTGCCGTCAGGATCTTTGTCGGGGTTGTATTGTGCAATGTCCAGCGCGAGCAGGTTCTTGTGCTTAACAATTTCCTGCAAGATGGCGCGAGCGTCGCTGAAGGGCAGCCCTCCGTTGCCAGGAACGTTTACACTCGGCAACTCGGAGGCGTCGAGCACATCGGTGTCGAGATGGACGACGAATTCGCGCGTATCCGCATGCAGCTGGGTCAGCGCGTTCTGCGCGGACTTGTTCGCGCCCTTCAAGGCTATGTCCGCCAAGTAAATATGGCGCATGGGCGAACGCGTCAGAAATTCCTGTTCCGGCGGGTCGAGGCGTTCGAGGCCAAAAAGCAACACGTCCGGCTCGCGTACCAACGCTCCATCGCCCCAGAAGCGCGTCAATTCCGGCGCACCCTTGCCGATGATGTTGGCAACGACCATGCCATCGATGCGGCCAGAGGGCGTAGTGGCAGGAGTATTCAGATCGGCGTCGCGATCGAACCAAAACAGGCTGATATTTCTGTAATAGCGCCGCGCGCCGGTCAGTAATCCAATTACTTGCGAACAGTCGCCGCCCAGCACGAGCACCAGTGCGCCGCTCTTGATGGCCACCTCAGCGCGCAATTTCAAGTCGTTCAGGCTGGCGACAATCGCAGGGAGGTTGCGCGCGCGGCGATGCTCTTCATCGTCGGCAAACAGCCGCGTGGCGCAATCGCCGTGGTCAATTACTTCGAAGCCGGCGCTTTGCAGTTTTTCCACCAGCCCGGCAGCGCGCAAAGCCGCGGGAGCTTTTTCGCTGCCGGCGAGAAACGCCGCAGCGCTGGAGGGCGCCCCAATCAAGGCAATCTTCTTCGGATGACGGGCGATTTTGACCGCCAATAGAGCGCTCCTTAATTTTTCGTTTCTAAGCCACTGCCGAGACTAGCTTCCCGCGGCGTTAGCGCCGCAGTTTGTCCGGCAGCCCCCTGAGCCTATAAAGCCAAAAACTAGCGGCGTGGCGCGGGCGCAATCGTCGCCAGCTCCGCGGGCAACGTAAAACGCACATCCTCGCGAATCAAGTCCAGGTCGCGCTGGTCCGTGTACCCAAGGGCCGCAAGGCGTTGGCTTACTTGTTCCACCAACACTTCCGGAGCGGAAGCTCCGGCGGTCAAACCCACGCGCGAAACACCCTCCAGCCAACTGGCATCAACATCGGTAGCCGAATCAATCAGTTTCGACTTCACGCCGCGGCGTTTGGCAACTTCCACCAGACGGTTGGAATTGGAACTATTCTGCGAGCCCACCACCAGAATCAAATCGACATCTTGCGCCACTTGCTCGACAGCTTCTTGGCGATTCTGCGTGGCATAGCAAATGTCGTCGCTCTTGGGGCCCACGATAAGGGGAAACTTCTGCCGCAGGCGCGCTACGATTTCTTGAGTGTCGTAAAGACTTAAGGTCGTTTGCGTGAGGAACGCCAGTCGATCGGGCTGGTCCACTTCCAGGGCGTCCACCGCGGCGATGGAGTCGACCACGATGGTGCGGTCAGGCGCTTCACCAGAAGTACCAACAATCTCCTGGTGATCCTTGTGCCCGATAAGGATGATGGTGCGACCTTCGCGGGCAAATTTCAGGGCTTCCAGATGTACCTTTGTGACCAACGGGCAGGTGGCATCGATCACCCGCAGGGAACGCTGCTTGGCTTCATCGCGCACCGTGGGGGGCACGCCGTGAGCGCTAAACACCAGCACCGCGCCGTGCGGTACATCGTCGATAGACTCGACAAAAATCGCCCCGCGCCGCCGCAATTGCTCCACAACATACGTGTTATGAACGATTTCGTGATGCACGTAAACCGGAGCGCCGTATGCTTCCAGCGCCAATTCCACAATATCCACGGCGCGTACCACGCCGGCACAGAAGCCGCGCGGCCGCACTCTCAGCAAGACCTTTTCATTAGTCGCAGTCGCCATCTTCATCCTATGTTGCTGAATTCACACCACTCTATCATACCCTACGCCGCGCCGTAGCCGCGCGACGTTTCGCGTTGGAAACAAGCTGGCCGAAAAACCGGGAGGCCACGACTGACGTGCGATAAACTTGGGGTGACACGAAAATTAGTTTTGCGTTATCTCGCCCTTCGCTCCCGACCGGCGAGAAACATGCTACCGCGTACGGAAGCCCGCAGCGTAACCGCTCCGTGCGTGTTCCAGAAGCTCGCGAATCGCGAAAGTAGCCGGAGACCCGAATTGTCCATACCTGACGCAAATCACGTGAATCGGCGCCGCAGCGAACGGGTCATGCTGCAAGTGCCGGTAACGGTGATGACGGAAACACACGAACGCGAACAGGTGCAGGAAGAGACGCAGACCCTGGTGGTCAACGCCCATGGCGGGCTGCTGAAGCTGAAAATGGAAGTGCTCGCCGGGCAACCGTTTGTGCTGGTGAACCGCAAGGGCGTGCAGGAACAATGCCACGTGGTGCGCATCGACCAGCCTAGCCCGGATTACTACGCCGTGGCATTTCAGTTTGACGAGCCTTCGCCGATGTTCTGGCCGGTGACGTTTCCTCCCGCCGATTGGGGCGCCAAGCGGGCTTAATAGCGATAGGACGCCTGGGCTTGGTGGGCAGCGACCTGGGCGATCCGTCCTGCGGCGCGAGCTGGCGTCCTACCGTTCGTCCGCGTGCAACTATTCTTTCCCATGCAACTATCCGACCGGAGCAGGGTTTATCAGAGTGGTGAGGTTACATTGTGGAGGAGAGTTCCATGCAGGTGAGGCATTCTGGCCCTGGCCATTCCGGCGTTGCCGCGCGTAATTTGTCGCTGGCTGCCGCGGCGATCTTCTTTTGTGGAGTGTTTCTTTCGGGATGCGATGAACGCATCGTAACCTTCCGCGATACCACCATTCCTGTTGCGAAGCATGCGACGTGGGCGTGGCGGCCGATGCAGGTAGCCCCGCCGCAGGCTGCGGGCCGCGACACTCGGCCGGTGATCTCGCGCGACGTGATTGCGCCCGCCGGACCCGCAGGGGGCCCAGCGGTAGTTCGCGAACCGGATGCCGCCAATGAAGTTGCGCGGCAGCAGGCGCGTACCGCAATCGAGAAGCAATTGGCGAAAAAAGGGTTAACGCAAATCAGCGATCCGCAAGCGGCGGATTTTCTTGTCGATTTTCACCTGGTGGTGCAGCAGCGTGACGTGACCACGGCGAATGGCAATGGCGGATATCCCGGGGTGGTTTGCGGACCGTATGGCTGCTCGAACTACTGGGGTTGGGGATCATCGCAAATCAACTATCAGAATGTGCGTTACCGGCAAGGCCTGTTCGTTTTTGAATTCTTGCAGCGGAACACTTTAAAGCTGGCGTACCGCGCGCAGGGGCAGCAACCTGCGCATAAGGGCACCATCTCGCAGGACGATGTGCAGGAAATGATTCACACCTTGTTGGGCAAGCTGAACCCCAAGTAAATCGGCGTGGACTAATTGCTCGAATAATTAGCAAAGGCCTTCCGGTTTCGATCGGAAGGCTTTTGTTTTTAGCGAATTGCTTCGGCGGGATCCTGACAAGCGCTGCGTAGCGCCAAAAGCGCGGCAATTCCCTCCCAAAGCCCGTGGAAAAGCTTCGTTGCGCTTGATAAAGGTTCTGCTATTCTCCCGGCCATGACTTCGGAGACGGAAACTCTTTCACAGGGCGACGATTCTGGGCGGCCATCCTTGCTGATACCCGCAATTGTTGCGGGAATCTATTTTTCGGCGCTGATGCTGACGTCCACGCAGTATGGATATTTTCGAGACGCGCTGTATTACCTGGCGTGTTCGGAACATTTGGCCTGGGGATATGTGGATCAGCCGCCGCTCATCGTCTTTATTTGCTGGATTGCCCGGCACACGCTGGGTACTTCCCTGCCGACGCTAATGTTGTGGCCGGCACTGGCGGGTGCGGGGCGCATTGTTTTGACCGGGGCATTTGCGCGCGAACTGGGCGCCAGGGAATTTGGCGTGGGTTTTGCCGCGGTGCTGGCGGCCATGCCGGGCGTCTGGTACGCGATCGATCACCAATTTGCGATGAACGCGCTGGAGCCGCTGTTTTGGACCGGCTGCGCGTTCGCGATTTTGCGCATGATTCGCACCGATAACCCAAAATGGTGGCTGGCGTTTGGCGCGATTTCCGGGTTGGGCCTGGAAAATAAATATTCCGTGGCCGTCTTTGCTTTCGCCCTGTTGCTTGGACTACTGCTTACACCGCAGCGCAAATTCCTTTTTACTCCCTGGCTTTTTGCCGGCGGTGGCGTTGCGCTGCTGATTTTCCTGCCGAATTTAATCTGGAATATCCAGCATCACTGGCCGTTCTTGGAATTAATGCGCAACATTCGCGCGTCCGGGCGCGACGTGGTGCTTTCGCCGGGACAGTTCGTCTGGCAGCAGATTTTGCTCATGAATCCGGCGAGCGCCGCTTTTTGGATTAGAGGAGTGCTGTTTTATTTTTTTGCGCGCGCGGCAAGAGCGTATCGCGTTTTTGGCTGGGCCTTCGTGATTACGTTTGCGTTTTTTCTGCTGGCACACGGAAAGAATTATTATTCCGCGCCGATGTATACCGTGGCGTTTGCCGGTGGCGCGCTGGCCGTGGAGAACTTTCTCTCTAATGCGCGAGCGGCACTGCGCACGGCGTTACAAACCGCCGTCATGGCAGTGGCGATCCTGGGGATTTTCCCGATGCTGCCGTTAGTGCTGCCGATATTGCCGATCAACACCTATTTGCAGTATCAGGAGCTATTGCCTATCGCCGTGCCACGCAGCGAGCACGGCCACATGGGGGCAGCGTTGCCGCAACATTACGCCGATGAATTTGGCTGGGAAGAGATGGTGGCGGCCACGGCGCAGGTGTATCACGGCCTTTCACCGCAAGAGCAAACCAAGACCGCGATTTTCGCCAACAATTATGGCGAAGCCGGAGCCATCGATTTCTTCGGCCCAAATTACGGCCTGCCCAAAGCCATCAGCGGCCACCAAAACTATTTCCTTTGGGGACCGCGCAACTACACGGGCGAAATTGTCATCGTGCTAGGCAGTGCGAATCCGGATAACGATCAACAATTTTTCGACAGCGTGCAGGTAGCGGCGGAATTGCACAACGCCTACAGCCTGCCTTCCGAACAGCGGCCAATTTTGTTATGCCGAGGGTTAAAGCAAAATCTGCAGACACTTTGGCCGAACTTGAAGCATTGGGATTGAAGATCTTTGCCAGCAAGACGGCGTTACGAGCCGGGCGCAACAGGGTAACCAATTTCATCGGCATCGGCTAAGACGCTTGCTAAATCGGCCTCGGCGCTAACTTGTTTTACCAATGACTCGGTTAGTGGTGTGTCTGCATAGATCTGTTCGACAGCAGTTAGGCTGAGAGGCTGGTCGTAGTAGGCCTCCGCCCACGGGAACGGTGGCCCCCGCCGATCCGCCAACCGCGACGCGGCCGGTGGATGCGCGCGAACTGGAACAATATTTGGCGCATGCCTCGACACCGCGCTGGGCTGGTCCGCCAACCGCCGGATCCGAGCGCAGCGCCGACCGTCGCCGCGGATGGCTGTACAGCGCAATCGGCGCGGTGAGCCTTTTGCTTGTGGCCGCTGCAGCGTTATTTTTTTCCCCAGCGCTGCGAGAAAAGGTCACCGCGCCCTGGTACACCGGCGGAGAAAAACATATCGCCGTCCTTCCCATCGACAACGCGGGCAACGATCCCGCCAACGCCGCGCTCGCCGACGGCCTGATGGATTCGCTCACCGGCAAGCAAGCTCTCCAATCTAGACCAGTCGCAGCATGCTCTGTGGGTGGTGCCGGCCAGCGTCGTGCGCAGCCAAAAGGTGACCGAACCCACCGCGGCGTTTCGCGAACTCGGCGCCACCATGGTGGTCAAAGGCAAAATTCAACGCGCCGGTCAGTCCGTGCAATTAACCGTCGATCTGATTGACGCGAAGCTGCTGCGGCAAATCGGCTCGGCCACGCTCGAAGACGCCGGCGGCGACCTGGCCGTCCTGCAAAACGATGCGGCATCGCGTCTCGCCGCCATGATGAACATCCACGCCTCCGCCGACACGCTACGCTCACCCGGCGCTAACGCCGCGCCCACGGCCTACGAAGCGTACTTGAAAGCGCTTGGCTACATTCAGCGATATGACAAGCCCGGCAATCTGGATATGGCCATTTCCTCATTGCAAGCCGCCGTGCAAACGGATCCTCGTTTCGCGCTGGGCTACGCGGAACTCGGCGAAGCGTACCGCCTGAAAAATCAGGTCGATCCCAATCCGAAATGGATCACTGAAGCCTCAGCGAATTTGCAGCGCGCCAGCCAGTTGGACGACCACCTGGCGACGACCTATATTTCGCTCGGAATGCTGCACACCTCGCTCGGTCAAAACGATCTGGCGCAACAGGAATTTGAGAAAGCGCTGCAAATCAATCCGCGGGACGCCAGCGCACTCGGTGGCCTCGCGCGAAACTACGAACACATGGGCCGTACCGCAGACGCGGAAACGACTTTCAAAAAGGCCGCCGCGCTGCGACCGGATTACTGGGACAGCTACAACAACTTGGGCATGTTTTACGACCGGCAGGGACGCAAGACCGAAGCTATCGCACAATATCGTCAGGTGATCGAGCTGACGCCCGACAACGCCACGGCGTGGAGCAATCTGGCCTCCGCCTATGTGGACATTAACGATGAACCGTCGCGCGCCGAGGCGGAGAGAGCTTTGCAGAAATCCATTGCGCTGGCACCCAGCTATGCCGCCTATGCGAATTTCGGGGTGTTGTATTTGGACGAAAAACGTTACAGCGAATCGTCCGCGATGACGCGCAAGGCACTGGAGCTGAACGATGCAAACTATCTGGTGTGGGACAACCTGCGCATAGCCAGCGAATGGATGGGCGACGAGACGCAGACACGCATCGCGCGAGATAAAACACTGGCGCTGCTCGAGCCTTTCGCGGCGGCGCACCCGCAAGACACTACGGCGCAGTCCCTGCTGGCGAAAACCTACGCGGCCAAGGGCGCGCGCGACAAAGCTCTGCAACACTTGGCCTCGGCGCTGGAATTGGCCCCCAAAGATGCCGACGTGCTCGGCGATGCCGCGGAAACGTACGAAATGCTCGGCGAGCGTGCGAAAGCTTTAACCTACGCAAAGCAAAGCATCGCTGCGGGGACCACGCTGCCGGACTTGGCCCAGCGGCCGGCGCTACGCTCGCTGGTGAAGGATTTAAGTTTCCGGACCGGTCATTAGAAGGCTTTGGAAAAAACTAGCAAAGGAAAGGCAAGCGATGAAGAAACCCAAGAAAGAAGTGCCCGCAGTTACCGAGGTAACGGTCGCGGATGGAGTGGTAAATCCGTCCAATCCAAAAATCCCGAATCAAGGAATTCTGGTCATGACCAACGAGGATTTGGACTTCTATCGCGTTCAGCTGTGCGTTCCCAGCGACAAGGATCACCCACCCATGTACGGCGTGCTGCCGCCACTCGGAGCTCTTGTGCTGATGGCCGGTCCGGAACCTGGCGACCAAGACACGCATTGCAAGTTTGAAATATTTGTGACGGACATGCTGAACCCGAAAAAACGTAAGCGTGGAGCCGCGGCAGGGTCCGGCGGGGGTCATACGATTAAGATTGGTTCTTGACCAATAAAGAAACAAGCGAGAAAGAACCGCCAGTGATAAAAGGCGGCGCCCGGACCCAATGAGTCCAGACGGGCGCCTATATCCATTCATTGATCCAGACGATCAATGCGCATCGTTTTTGTACACCGCGCCGCCCTTCATCACGAACCTCACGCGCTGCAACTCGGTGATATCTTTTAGCGGATCGCCGGACACCGCGACGATGTCCGCCCATTTCCCTGCCTCGATCGTTCCGACTTTGTCCGACCAGCCCAGCAATTCCGCCGTCACCGCCGTGCCACTGCGAATCGCTTGCATCGGCGTCATCCCATATTGCACGTAGTATTCAAATTCCTTGGCCTGGTTCAACTCTTTCCAGTCAAACCCGCCGGCATCCGTGCCCAACGCGATCTTCACACCCTTCTTGTTGGCTTTCGGGAAATTGTCGCGCTGCAGTTGCGCCATTTTCGGCCAGGCGCCCGCGCGGCCCGGCGCCACGTACAGTCCCACCGTGATCGTGGGAACCCAATAGATACCCCGCCTAGCCATTTCGTCGAGCTCCGAATCCGTCAGCCCATCGCCGTGTTCGATGGTGTCCACCCCAGCCTTCAACGCCGCGGCGATTCCATCGCTGCCGATGGCGTGCGCCGCGACCTTCTTTCCAAGGCGATGCGCTTCGTCCACGATCGCTTTGGCTTCCTCGTCGGTAAAGTTCACCATGCTGTGCAGTACGCCGTCCGCTTCAAAATGGTATTTGCGGTCCGAGTAATATTTGATCCAGTCCGCGCCGTACATCACCTGTTCGCGAACTGCTTTGCGCGCCGCATCGACGCCGTCCACGTATTGCACCCCAGTCGGCACTTTGAGCTCCCACGAATAACCCAGCAGCGGATACATGCCGGTGGGCGCCATCGCGCGCGTGGCCACCTGCATGCGCGGTCCCGGCACCTCGCCGTTAGCAATTGCGGTTTTCACATCCACGTCGGCAAACATTGCGCCTTCGGTTTCCAGGTCGCGCAGCGTGGTGAACCCGTGCTCCAGCGCGATGCGCGCGTTGCGAGCTCCCAGGATCGCGCGATACGGGATGGATTCCTTCAGCAGCTGCGCGTCGTAGTCTTCCGCGGTGACGTCTCCGTTCAGCAGGATGTGCGTGTGCGTGTCCATGAACCCCGGCAGCACCGTGGACTGCGACAGATCGATGACCTCCACTCCCGCCGGCGCCGTCCCGCCGGGAGTCACCGAGACGATTTTGTCTCCATCTATAAGGATCAGCGCGTTGCCGATGGGCGTGTCACTTTTGCCATCAATCAAGCGGCCCGCACGAATCGCAACCCTTTTCGGCGCTGGCGCGGCCTTGTCCCGCGCGCCAGAAATGCAGCAGCCAAGCGTCAGGGCACATAGCCCGGAGATTACGAGATGTATGCTCAACTTTGTCATGATGGTGAATCTCCCTTCGAGACGGCCGGAAGGTTAACACATCTTCATTCGTGGATAGCCGCGTTACCTAATAGGGCTGTGGAATATAGGGGAGATTGGCTGGCACGGTGTCACGGGAGGTACGAAGCGGGAAAGGCTCACGCCAAAGCAAAACCGACCGTTCTCTGGACGGTCGGTTCTGTCCTGCACAGTTCCTGTAGCACCCGGCAAATCTCAAGGAGAGTAAAAGACCGGCCGGGTACCGCGCCCCCAAAGGTCGAGGGCGTCAGGAAATTTCATAAGCACTAAACGGAGGACCGTACCGTCCCTGGACGCCGCAACGGCCGGCGCGCCAAGTCTTCCACGGCCGCCACCGCGCGCCGCGCGAAGCCCACCACCGGGTGCGCACTGGCCGCAAGCCGGGCCACCGCGACTTCCCAGGTCTTCTGCAGCATGTACACGCTGGCCACCAGCCCCGCGATCACCGCAAAGCCCACCGCAAACAGCGCAAACGCCGCCAGCAGCTCGCGCACGAAATACAGCTGAAACGCGGCTACAATCCCAAGAAACCACCACATCCATTTACGGCCTTTGTCTTTGTTTGTCATAGTTTTATCTGGCCCTTCGAGCCCTGCGGCGACTTCCGGCAGGCCCACCCAACCCTTCGTTTCCACCCTTACTTGCACCCTAACGACTCGCCTGACCTTTCGGGCATTTGATGCTTTGACCTGTCCGTTAGGTTAGGCTTTCCACCTGCCCTATTTGACACTATCGGGTTCTAATAGGCGATGGTACAAAAGGCACATTTTCGGCCCTAAACCACTCTCCTAGTACCGTCTCGGCGGCCCGAATTGTGCCGCATCTAGTTGATAATAATACTCTTAGACAGAATGCGACTTTCGCCCATGTTTTCGCCCCATATTCTCTGTACTAGCTTTGGCGGCCCTGTACGGATGGACAGTCGATTAGTAGGCCAACGCGGAGGCGAAAGGTAGTGACAGGAGGCCCACCGGCGTTGCATGCGGCGGCACTTCGAGCTAGCCGGAGTCGTCGTCTAAATGGCCCTTCCGGCTCCATATGAGATGTGCCAGAGGCCATGAGCTCTAGGTGAACCGCAGCCATAGACTGCTTCGCAATTTGGAGGAGTTCGGACGGGCTAGCCTGTTCAAACGCCAAAGCTCACGGGTCAAGATTTGCCGGGACAGAGGGTCATATTTTGCCCATCCAGCTCACAGAATGCGGCGCCTCGCTCGCGTTGACACGCACTCGGGAGTCATGCAGCCAGGCTCAACAGCGACTACGCCCATTCTGAAACCGACTTGTCCTCATTCCCAGCAGCCGCACCAGCCTTTAGGTCCTTCCCTCGGTTCTGCGCCTCGCGGTTTTGCTGCTTGGTCTGGTACTGGGGTTCTTGCCGCGTACCCAGCTTTACCACGCAATCCTCTCCATAACCGCTCTCACCGGCCACTTTTGCGGCAAACGCGCGCAGCTTCCGCCGGGTCTCCGCAGCTTCCCGCTGTGCCGCGGCTCTTTCCGCGGCATCCAGCGCATTCAGTTGTATGTTCGGATTCAATTGGTTGCCGTGTATGTGCATGGATGTCCTCCTGTGCAGGCCGATCTTGCCGGATCGCCGGCGTTCACCGCTGTCATCGCCCCTGCAGACGCGAGCTCGGATCTCCTAAACCCTTCAATTTGTGAAGCAATCGAAATACCGAAGGACACCCATTGAACATGCACGAGGAAGACAGGCAGGCTCGCAGGCACTTCCTGGCGGCGCAGTCTTTACAAGGTTTTCGGAGGGGAAAAGACTTAGGCGTTGCCCTTGAGCGCGTATCCCACGTCAAAGGGCAATTTGCCGTCAACCCGCAGAACCTTTACGGAACTGTTGATGGAATACACATCCACCAGACCAATCGCGCCCGGAATCGACGCCACTGCCAGCATGACGTTATCATCCGTATCCACAATCTTCACTACCTGACGCACTTCGTTCAACTTGGCGATGAAGGCTCGCAAATCACCGGCTGGCGCTCCAAACAGCTTCTCCATGGCGATACGGGTTTCCGGCGCATCCGGATCTTTGATTACCAGGGTGAAGTTCCTGCCATCCGGCCACGCCTTGAGCGTGCCCTTGCACAGCTTTACCAGGTCCGCGAGGGGAACATCGCTTACCTTATTCGCCGCCGAGGTCACAATCGCCGTATTTTTGATTGCAGGAGTGCCGGGAACGGCCACCCCCAGCAGCAAGCACGCGGCGACAGTCGCGCGCAACCGCAAATTCCAAATAGCAAAGTGCTTCATACCCACGCTCACTTTCAGGCAGGTTATTCCAAAGTATTGCCACCCTTCGCGCATGCAGCAAGCGGAAGTTTCCCGGCCTGTGCTCAACGGGTATGCAGCATCGCCTTTTCTGTCGCCCAGGATGTTGACGTTTGCGAAACATCCACCGTCCAGTTCCCGATGATTATCCTTATGCACCAAGTGGCCATTGGTACAGTATCCGCCCGCCGCGCCACACGATATTTTTGCAGTCCTGGGACCGAGAATGCTGTGGAACGAGCCGCCGAACGGGTGGCTGGAGCGTGGCGTCATGAAGCAACTTCAAATCGTAGCGGTGATGACGGTCTGTTCGCTGGCGTGGACCGCCAGCAGCGCCGCTCAAAACAATCCTGCGAGCGTTACCCCGGTACGCGCAAAAGCCGGCGCGACAACAAAGAACGCCGCAGCGCCTACGCCCGCCGCGAAGCCACCAGCGCAATTGCTGTTCGGCACGCTTCCGCTTTCCACACACTCCGTCGAAGCGCGCACCTTGGCGGAAAAGGCCCTGGATAATTACGAGAATGTGCAGCTCGACGAGTGCATCGCGCAAGCCAAACAGGCAGCTGATAAGGATCCGCAATTCGCGCTGGCCTACGCCATTTGGTCTTTCGCCGCGCGCCGCGATGAACCGGCCACGGCCGCGCTAGCCAAAGCCAACGCCCTGGCTGACAATGCACCTCCCGAAGAACAACTTCTCGTTCGCTGGATGGTCGCCACGCAATCTTCGGACCTGCTGCCCGCCATCTCGCTGATGAACGACATGCTCAAGCGCTTCCCGGACAACAAGCACGTTCTGTATCTCTCCGCGGAATGGCTGTATTTTCAGCAGGACTACGACCGCTCGCGGAAGCTCTTCGAGAAAGCTTTGCAAAGCGATCCCAAGTTTCCGCCCTCTCTAAATATGCTGGGCTACGCGTATATCGAAACCGGTGACCCTGATCCCGCCAAAGCTAAGGCCGCGCTGCAGCGTTACGCGGAGCTATTGCCGGACCAGCCGAATCCTCACGATTCGCTGGGCGAAGTTTTGCGCTTTTCAGGAGACGACGAAGGCTCCGTCATCGAATACCGCAAGGCGCTGAAAATATCGCCGACGTTTTATACCTCGCAACTGGGTGTCGGCGAAACGCTGACGCTCATGGGCAAGTACGACGAAGCCCGCGCCGAAATGGATAAGGCCGTGGCTATGGCGCCAACCACGCGAGACAAGCTGCATATCGAATTCCAGAAGGTCCTGATTCGCTTCTGGGAAGGTAAGCCCGAGCTCGGACGCCAAGAGCTTGTCGCTCTGGAAGAAAAGGCTCGCGATGCCAATGACGGCTACGCCCAGTACGACATTGGCTTGGGCCGCGCTTTTCTCGCCGCAAACACGGACGAAGAATTAACGCAGCTTTCGCGCCTTGAGAGCATCTTCTCCAACCCTTTCAACGCTATGGCGGAAGGCGATCGCCACACCGCGCTGGCTTCCATTTTGCGCGAAGAAGTACGCGTGCTCGCCAAGCTGGGAAAAGTAGAAAGCGCGCACGATGAGATTCAAGAACTGGAAGGTTTGGCTAGGGATACGCGCGATACCATCATCGAAGACTGCTACGAATCGGCTCGCGGCTATGTTTTGTACGCCACCGGAGATTACGCCAGCGCCGCGGATGAACTGGCCAGCGACCCGCAGAATCCTCTGGTCGCGCGGCAGATCGTTCTAACCCAAGAAAAGCTCGGCAACAAAGCGCAAGCCGAAGTGGATCGCACACGCTGGAAATATCTCCGTGCCGATTCCCCGCAATGGTTTTTGGCCGCGCAAGCTCCGGCCAATTAGGAACACTGTGCGAAATAAAGATGCGCCGCGGCGGATACTTGCCGCGGCGCATCTTTTCCATCTCTAGGTTCTAGGCCTTCTTAAGCAGCCGCGTGATCCAGATCAGAATCACCGCGCCCACAAAGGCCACCAGAATCGACCCAATCAGCCCGCCGCCGATACCAAGAGGCCCGAGAATCCAGCCACCGACAATGGCTCCCAGCATTCCTAGAATGATATCGACGACCACTCCGTAGCCGCCGCCCTTCATTACTTTCCCTGCCAGAAAGCCCGCGATCAAACCGACAATAATCCACCACAATAAACCACTCATAGTCTGTCCTCCTGTTTAAAACCAAAACGCCTGAACTGCGATTAGAAAAATTCCGGTTGGCCTGGTTTCGCTGCATGGTTTTAGAGCTTGCCCGTCCCGAATGTCAAGCGAAAGCCGGTTGAGAGAATCGTATTGTTATTCGTCAAGCCAGGCTGTGGATAGTTCGTGAAGCTGTCTGTAAACGTTGTTTGCCAAGCGAGCCAGGACTTGAGTTTCGTGGCCGCTGAAATTCCCAGCGTGAAGCGCAAATCACCGCTGTTGGAAATGTTGGGAAAGACCGTAAACGCCTCCGTGACCAGCGTCCGCCCATTTAGAATTTTCATGTTTAGAGTTTCGCCGGCATTGATTTCCCCAGTTTTGCGCGTCAGCGATGGGACTATCGGCGTGACCGTGGTGATCGCCGAATAGTATTCCTGGTTGAAGTCGCCGCCTCCGAAGACGTCAAATTGCGTGGCTTTGGTGTTGATCAGGTGATAGCCGAAGCCACCGCCCAGCACGTTGCGCAAATCAAGATGCTGGAACTCGTCGTATGCGAAATCAGTGAAGCCGAATACGAAAATCTTGGGATTCAAGTTGAAGTCGGTGCGAATGCCGCCGTTGATAGCTTTCGCGATAGTTCGCGAAGGCGGTGTCGTATCGTCAGTGGAATAAACCGCCGTGGAGTAGACGGTAATTTTGTCCTTGGGCGTCAGGCGGACCGCCTTGGCAGCAAGCGTGAAACTCAGCGTGGAGGAATCACCACTGGTATCGCTGAGCCCGCTGTCGATAAATCCGCTCCAGAAATCGAGGAGGTGCGGATTGCGCAGCCGCTCGATTTCAGCGTCGGCGGATTGCTGCTCGGCATCATTGCGCACCGTGACCACCGTATCTTTCGGAGCTTCCACGTTCCCCGTGGTCTTCGTGGCCACATCGAATTTGCCGTCGCTGGTGGTCACTGTGCCCACCACGGTTTGCCCGTCCTTCAGCCCCAGGTGCAGGTTCTGCGTGGACGTGATGGAGGTGACTGCGGCCCATTGCACATTCACGTCGCCGGCCAATTCTGTTTTGATCAACAACGTTTTGTCGTCGGATTTGACGATGGTGCCGGTTAGGCGGTCACCGTTTTTCAGGGTTATCTGGTCGGCGCGAATGCCGACGGCGAAGACACACGTAGCCAAAGCTAAAATCAAACTTCTTCGCACGGTCTTTCTCCTTTATTTGTCGAGCTGTTTACCGGCCGGGCTGGGCAATTGCGGCGAGGTAAAATTTCGGATGAACGACGTCCCTGTAAAGCGGATTAAGCTTACCGAAGGCAGCTAGGTAATCCAATGAAAATTGTGCTTTGCGCACGAGCCAGCGAATCGGGACGGAGACCTTCGTGAAGGCCGAGACCGCGCGTCAGCGTGCCGCCGTTGCCCGACGCTTGTAGTAAGGGTTGCGCGTGCCTTGTGTATAATGCGGCGATATTAAGGAGAACTGATGATTTCTGGAATTCGTAATCGGAAAAATGGGCAGGCTGCGCGACTCTTCATAGTTCTGGGCATGGTGGTTTGTCTATTTCACGGCGCGGGGTGCGCGCAATCTCCGGTGAAAAAAACTGCCGCGGATCAACCTTCAGCGCCTTCCGCGTCGCAAACTGCGCAGCGGCCCACGCTGGTATTTATGACCGATTTTGGAACGGCGAACGATGCGGTCGCTCTATGCAAAGCGGTGATGCTGGGAATCGCGCCGGACGCGCGGATCATGGATATTACGCACCAGGTGACGCCGTTTTCCATTGAAGAGGGCGCGCGGTTTCTGGAAGCGGTCTCGGAATATTATCCGCCGGGGACGGTTTTTGTGTCGGTCATCGATCCCGGCGTCGGAACGTCGCGCAAAGCGGTGATCGTGAAATCGAAGAAGGGACAATATTTTGTGCTGCCGGACAATGGGTTGGTCACGCCGGTCATCGATCGCGACGGGTTGGCCCACGCCTACGAAATCACCAATACGAATTGGATGATTCAAGCGGCAATATCTTCCACGTTTCATGGACGCGATATTTTTTCTCCCGCCGGCGCGCATCTGGTGATGGGTTGGGACTATACGCTCGCCGGACCGGAAGTCGCGCAATTGGTGCGGCTGACGCCCAAAGCCGCCACCCTGACGGACAAAGGAGTAGCTGGCGAGGTGATTGGACTCGACGATCCGTTTGGCTCGTTGATTACGGATATCACCGGCGATGACATTAAAAAATTGGGATACAACTTTGGTGACAAGATTTCGTTTCAACTGAACAAGAAGCCGCTGGCCCTGCCGTTTGGAAAAACGTTTATGGATGTTCCGGTCGGCGAGTCGCTGCTGTATATCGATTCGCGCGGACGGCTGGGCATCGCCGTGAATCAGGGAGACTATTCCAAAAAATTCAACATCAGGCCGCCAGGAGAGATTTTTGTCCCGCGAAAAGGCGCGGCAATTAAGGCACGCTAAGTCTCCTTCGCCTCACACCTGTAGCGCGGGCGCTTGGTTTTGAGCCCTGCGGCTTTTTCCGCGTCACGGATCACACTGCGATCAGTGCTGCGTCGCGCTAAGCGACTGTTGCAACGGCTGCTCGCTACAGTTGCTTTTTAGAAGTTGGGAGCATCCAATAGTGTTGTGTTGGTTTGCGTTTTGCTCAACTAATCCGTAGCGGGTTCCTGCAAGGGGGATTTCTATGACCGAAGCTGTGATTGTTTCCGCGGTGCGTACCGCGGTGGGACGCGGTTATAAGGGGACGCTCCGCACCACACGTCCGGACGATTTGGCGGCGCTGGTGATCAAGGAAGCGCTGGCGCGCGTTCCGGGGCTGGATGCTAAAGATGTGGATGATGTGATTTTGGGCTGCGCGATGCCGGAGGGCGAACAGGGCATGAACGTGGCGCGGATTGCCGCGCTGCGCGCAGGCTTGCCCGTTGAAACCTCGGCGATGACCATCAACCGCTTTTGCTCCTCCGGCTTGCAAGCCATCGCGCTGGCCGCGGAACGCATTCGCTCGGGCGGCGCGGAAATCATTGTGGCAGGCGGAACGGAGTCGATGTCGCTCGTGCCCATGGGTGGGAATAAAATTTCGCCGAATCCCTGGTTGATCGACAATTATCCCGACGCGTATATCAATATGGGCTTGGGCACGGAAAATATCGCCAAGAAATTTGGCATCGCGCGCGAGCAGGCGGATCAGTTTGCCGCGGAATCGCATCGCAAGGCGCTGGCTGCTATTGCGGAAGGAAAATTCAAAGACGAGATCGTGCCGGTGGAAGTGAAGATTACCACGCTGGTCAACGGCGCCGTGGCGAGCGGCGGAAAGAATGGCAGCAAGCCCGCGAAAGCGGTCACGCAGACCATTTCATTCGATACCGACGAACTGCCGCGCGCGGAAACTTCCTATGACGTGTTATCGAAACTGAAGCCGGCCTTTCATGTGGCCGGGACCGTGACGGCGGGAAATAGTTCGCCGATGAGTGACGGCGCGGCCGCTTGCGTGGTGATGAGTGAAGCTCGCGCGCGCGAGTTGGGGCTGAAACCCCTGGCGCGTTTCGTGGCGTACGCCACGGCAGGTTGCAAACCCGAGGAATTCGGCATCGGTCCGGTGTATGCGATTCCTAAGGCGCTGAAGCAGGCGGGACTGTCATTGTCGCAAATTGACGTGATCGAGTTGAACGAAGCGTTTGCGGCGCAGTCGCTGGCGGTGATACAACAGGCCGGGCTCGATGCCTCGCGCGTAAATCCGAACGGCGGCGCGATTGCCCTCGGGCATCCGCTGGGATGCACGGGCGCGAAGTTGACGGCCACGGTCATTCGCGATCTGCAGCGCAAGAACGGGCGCTTCGGCATGGTCACCATGTGTATCGGTGGCGGAATGGGCGCCGCGGGAATTTTTGAACGGCTCGCTTGAGGGATAAATCGTCAATGAAAACCGTGTCGCTCGCATTCCTTGCGATTGCGTTGTCGTTGATGGCCTTTCCGATGCGCGCGCAAGCTCCGGCGGCTATTCCGGCAGCCGAAGAGCCACATCATCACCAGGTGCTGGAAAATTCGTATGTGCGCGTGTTGCGAGTGAGCATCCCCACCGGCGATGCGACGCTGTTGCACGCGCACAATGCGCCGTATGTTTACGTCAGCCTGGGACCGGCGGATTTTGCGAACGCCGTGGCGGGCAAACCGGAAGCGCGCGTCAAGCTAACCGACGGACAAGTGGGTTACTCGCGCGGGAACTTCGCGCACCTGGTGCGTGCGGACGCGGGAATCCCTTTCAACAATGTGACGATAGAGCTGTTGCGTCCGCAGGGCGAGCCGCGCAATCTGTGCGAGAAAATTGTGCCCGGCGATGCCGGCACTTGCGATTTGAGCGGCTACGCGGCGGACGCGCCAATTGCCGTCCGTCCGTTGCTTGAGACCGACGAGATTCGCGTGTCTGAAGTGGTGGTCCGCAAAGGCGACGCCACTGATAAACCGCACGCGCAACCCGGATTGCTGGTGGCGGTTTCCGCCGCTCCCATCACAGTTGCGCATGTAGCGGGCGCAGCGACGCAAACGCTGCATGCCGGCGAAATAATCTGGCTTCCAGCAGGCGCAGTGCCGAAGTTTACTGTGGCAGAGGGCCTGGAATCGCGTTTGCTGTTAATTTCCTTCAAAGAGGCCGCCGCAGCAGCCGCCCCGACAGCACAAATCGGCCGCGTGTATCAGCCAGTACTCTGAGCTGGCCCAGCGCGGTGATGTGGCGCCAATCCCCGTCGGCTCCGCGGCAATCATGGCTGCTGGGCCTTCAATGTGCATTTTCCAGTCGAAAAGTTTGCCGTAAAACTCTTGGGTCTTTTGCTGATCTTTGCAACCAATTTCAAAATGCATTACCGGACAAGCCATGGGTTCTCCTTCTTAGCCGAGGATTTCAGACCATCGTTGCGACCATTTTTTCGCGAACGCGTTTAGTTTATCTTCGCCCGACGCCAAACGCGTGGAGCCAGATTTGCGCCTCGATTTTCTCCGCCGAGCGTTCGATGGTAACCCATAACAGCGCGACGGCTGAGTCGGCCCAGCAGCGGCGACGATTAACAGCTGCGGATGGTGAAATAAAAGTGGCACAGGGTCCGCGACGAGCATCGAACCCTGCGACGGTGATTTAATTCCTCGCGGCGAATTGCCCGGCGCAGTACACTGTCGGGCCGAAGCCGGGGAGCACGCGCTTTCCGGTTAACTCCGCGTTCGTTGCGCCGCATTTGTCGCGCGGTGTTCGTGGCAGGGCGTTGTGCTTTGCGGTCTTCGTTGTGTTTCGCGGTCTTCGTTGCGTGGCGTTGATAGTGCGACGTTGCTTCCACGGCGTCGGACGTTCGCGTGGCGCGGCGTTCGTGGCGGTTTTATTTTGGAGTGGCGATTGACGACACTGGAATTTACGGCGCTGATTGGTTTTGGGTCGCTGCTAGCGGGATTTCTGGGAGCGCTCACTGGGTTGGGCGGCGGCGTGGTGATCGTGCCGATGCTGACGTTGCTGTTTGGCGTGGACATCCGGTATGCCATTGGTGCGGCGCTGGTGTCGGTGATTGCTACGTCTTCTGGTGCGGCGGCGGCGTATGTGCGCGACGGGTACTCGAACATTCGCGTGGGAATGTTTCTGGAGATTGCCACCACGATTGGAGCGCTTTCCGGCGCGGCGCTGGCGCTGTATTTGCGGGTGTCTATCATCGCCATCATTTTCGGAGTGGTGCTGTTGTATTCGGCTTATGCATCGTTCCGCAAGGAATCCGACGTTTCCAAGGATGAGCGAGTGGATCGCATTGCTACCTGGCTGCGGATGGATAGCGCGTATCCGACGGCGAATGGATTGACAAGCTATCACGTGCGGAATGTTCCGCTGGGCTTTCTGATTATGTATGTGGCGGGAGTTTTGTCCGGCTTGCTGGGAATTGGGTCCGGCGCCGTTAAAGTCCTGGCGATGGACCAGGCGATGAAGCTGCCATTTAAGGTGTCGACGACGACGAGCAATTTCATGATTGGTGTTACGGCGGCGGCGAGCGCGGGAATTTATCTTAGCCGCGGGTATATCGATCCAGGGCTGGCGATGCCGGTGATGCTGGGAGTTTTGGCGGGATCGCTGCTGGGCGCGCGGGTGCTGGCGGGCGCGCAGGTGAAAACTTTGCGAATCGTTTTCAGCAGCGTGATTGGAATATTGGCCATTGAGATGATTTACAACGGAATTGCGGGGAAATTCTAAGATGGACGCACAGAGCACGCACGCTATAGACCTGCAGAAGGATAAGCGTGTCGACCAGCTGATGGGGATTGTGCTGCGATCGGGAGTTTTGCTGGCGGCGACGATAGTTGCCATTGGCGGCGCTGTATTCCTGGAGCGGCACCGCTTGCCCGTGGCGGATTACCATGTATTTGATGGCGAACCTACGCAATTGCGGACGGTGCGCGGAATCGTTGGCCAAGCATGGGAGTGGCATGGTAGTGGATTGATTCAATTGGGGTTATTGTTGCTGATCGCGACGCCGGTGGCGCGGGTGGTGTTTTCGGTTGGGGCGTTTTTGTACGAACGGGACTGGACTTACGTGTTGGTTAGTCTGCTGGTGCTGGGACTATTGTTTTATAGCTTGTTTAGCGGGCATGGTTGAAGCCAAGGCGACCGCCTCCCCGACCCGACCGGGTCGGGGTAAACGCCAGGCGGCCGCTACAAAGGCAAGGGCATCGGGCTACCCCCGGCTTTTGAAAGGATGTGAAAACAAAGGAACTTAAAGTTCCTTTGTTTTCACATCCTTTCGCAAGTGTTCATTCTGCAAGGTTTACGGTCGGTTTGGCGTTACCATCTGGTTACCTCGGAAATCGCGCCTTTTTGTGCCGCCTGTGGGTCCCGCAGGTCGCCTCGAACTGTGGCCGCGCGCGAACTTGCGAACCAAAAAAGAACCCCTGGCGATGGGAGCGGGACTAAGTTTTAAGGGGTTTTGCAGATGGCGAGGCGCACTTCTCTACATCCAAAAGAATAACTCATGATAATTGGTCTGTCAAGACGTATTTTGGGCATTTTTGCTTGTCGGATGGCCTACGGTCCGGCTAAGGTCGGGCTTTCCGCCGAAGGGTGTTCAGCTGTACGTGGGTACCATTGATTGTGTTTTTGCGGGCGGGTAACGTTTAAATTCCCAGACATCTTTGGCGTGGTTTTGGAGCTGCTCATGAATCGCGCGGTGCTTCGCGGGGTGTGGTGTGTCGCGATGATGGTGATTTGTGTTGGTGGCGGAGCGCAACGTGGCTTGGCGCAGACGCCGGTGTTGTTAGTGGATGCCGCGGGGAACCCGCACGCGATCAATCCGGATATTTATGGAATTGCCAGTTATGGGTTGGACGCGGGGTTTGCGAAAGAGATTCAGGTGCCGAATGTGCGGTGGGGTGGGGACGGGACCACGCGATACAACTGGATGGTGGATTCGAGCAACGCGGGATTCGATTGGTATTTTATGGGCGGAAACGGGCAAGCCAGTCCAACGCCTAGCGCGTCCGCCGATTTGATGGTCAGCACGTATAAGGCGGCGTCTAACGCGCACGCCTTAATGACGATTCCGATCATTCCGTATGTGAACAAGACGGCGGCGTGGAATTGCAGTTTCCCGGTTTCTGTTTATGGGCCGCAGCAATCGACGAATCCGTATGTGCATCCGAACGGGGACAATTGCGGGAACAGCTTGACGACGAACGGCACGCAGTTGATGGACAACAATATTTACGCGAATCACATCGACAACACGACGGGGCTGCAGCTGGGGTGGGTACAGCATTTAGTTACGATCTTTGGGACCGCGTCGAATGGCGGGGTGCCGTACTACCAACTGGATAACGAGCCGGGTGGTTGGAGCAACACGCATCGCGACGTGGAGCCGGTGCAGCCGGATTACGACACGATTATCAGCTTGGGGCAGCAGTATGCGGCGGCGATCAAGCAAGCGGACAGTTCGGCGAAAGTTTTTGGGCCGGTGGATTTCACGCTGGGAGGATGGATTGGCACGCCCAGCCTGCAGAATAATTTGTACGCGGGACAGTATTACTTGCAGCAGATGGCGGCGTACGAGCAGACCAATCACCAGCGGATCCTGGACTATTTCGACGAACATTATTATGGCGGCGGGTCGACGGATGCGGCGGAGCTGGCATCCACGCGAGCGCTGTGGGAGAGCACGTTTAATTCCGGGAGCTGGGTGGAACAATATTATTTTGATGGGCCGATGATGCTGTTGCCGCGCTTCCAGAATTGGATTGCGACGTACTATCCCGGGACAAAATTATCGATTTCGGAGTACAGCTTCAGCAGCGGGACGAATCCCTTGGTGGATGCGCTGACCGAAGCGGACGTGTTAGGGATTTATGGGCGCGAAGGTTTGGATTTCGCGAATATGTGGATCGTCCCGAAGCCCACGGATCCGGTGGCATACAGTTTTCGGGTGTATCGAAATTACGATGGCGCGGGCGGGCAGTTTGGAGATATGGCGGTAAATTCCACGAGCAGCGATCAGGGGCAGCTGTCGGTTTATGGGGCGCTGCGGTCTAGTGATGGGGCGTTGACGGTGGTGGCGATTAATAAGACCACTGGCGCGATTGCGACCAGCCTTACGCTGGCAAATTTTAACGCGGCTGGGACAGCGGCGGTGTTCAGCTACAGCAATGCAAATTTGACGCAAATTGTTGCAGGGACGCCGGTGGCAGTGGCGTCGGGGGCGGTGAGATATACGTTTCCGGCTTATTCGGTGACGGTTTTTGTGTTTACGCCGAAGAGCACGGCAGCGGCGGCTACTACGACCAGTTTGAGCGCTTCGGCTGCGCAGGTGACTTTTGGGCAAAGCGTCACATTTACGGCTACCGTGGCGCCGGCTTCGGGATCGGGAGTACCGACGGGTAGCGTGAATTTTTTTGATGGAACGACACAGATCGGGAGCGGCGTGCTGAACGGATCCGGGATGGCGACGTTCAGTTCATCGAGTCTCGCCGTGGGGACGCATTCTGTAACGGCGGTGTATGCAGGGGATACGAATTTTAGTGGATCGACCTCTGGCGTCGCGTCGGTGACGATTGTGGCTGCGGCGAAAACCAATACTACGACGGCGCTTTCGGCTTCTGCGACGCAGGTGACTAGCGGGCAGAGCGTAATGTTTAATGCGGTGGTGACGCCTGCTTCGGGTTCGGGGACGCCGACAGGAAGCGTGACGTTTTTGGATGGGGCAACATCGCTTGGGATGGCGACGCTTAATGGCGGATCCGGTTCGGTGAGTAGCAGCACGCTCTCGATTGGGACGCATACGATTTCGGTGATGTATTCGGGGGACGCTAATTTTTCTGGGTCGACCTCGAGCGCGGTGTCGGTGACGGTGGTTGCGCCGGCGAAGATTGGCACGGTGACGACAGTTTCAAGTTCGGCGATGCAGGTGACGAGCGGACAGAGCATGACGTTTACCGTGAGCGTGAAGGCGCAGTCAGGGACGGGCGTCCCAACGGGCGCGATTACACTTCTCGATGGCGGGTCGCAGATTAATTCCGCGATGTTGAACGCGGGTGCGGCGTCGTTTACTAGCTCTACGCTCGCGGTGGGCAGCCATACGATCACGGCAGCGTATGGCGGCGACACAAACTATGCGGCGTCCAGTTCGGCGGCGGATACGGTGACGGTGGCGGCTGCGCCTACGGGCGATTATTCGTTGTCGATGAGCAGTTCGTCGCTGACGCTGGTGCCGGGTGGAAGCGGGATGTTGATGATTACGGTTGCGCCGAAAAATGGATTTAAGCAAGTGCTGGGGTGGGCCTGCTCGAACTTGCCGGCTGGCGGGAGTTGCAGTTTTAGTGCGGAGAGCATGAATCCGGCGAGCGGGACTGGGACGACGACGTTGACGGTGTATGCACCAGACGCGGGGCAGGCGCAGATTCCGCTGCAGTCACCTTTCTCGGGTGGGCGAGAAGCCGCTAGATTGCTCTTGGGAATAGTGGCGGTCCTCGCCGCAGTGGTGGCGCGGAAACGGAGAGCCGTAGGAGCCACGGTGCGGTGGGCGCCGGTGTATGCAACTTGCGCAGTGCTGGCGGCGGTTGTAGCGCTCGAGGGTTGCGCAAGCACACCACAGGGACAGGGATTGGTCCAACCGGTTAGCTACGTTGTGACGGTGACGGCGTCGGCGAACGATGCGCCGACGCACACCGGGCAATTTCAATTGACGGTTAAACCGTAGAGATCAGCAGAACCGCACGAATGGGCGGCCCGGTGTCGTTTCGTCAGCCGCGTACGGTCAGCACCGGGCAATCAGCATAGGCGACGACTTTGTGAACGGTGGCCATGGGAAGATGCGTAGCTGCCCCTGGTATTCCTTCCGGTCCGTGGACGCCCATGACGATCAGGCCGGCATTGGTGCGCTGCGAGACCTCCAAAATCTTATCTACGGCGGGACCTTGTTCCACGATGAAGTGCGGCGCGCACCAAAGGTTGGCCTGGTCTGGGACCAGCGCGCGGAGCTGACCTTCGCTGGATTCCCCAAACTCCGCCGCACTAGCCATGTGATGGGAGGTTCGATTTTCGACGACATGCAAAAGCGTGAGCTTGGACTGATGCTCTTGGGCCAAGGAAATAGCGAGCGGGGCGGCAGTCAGCGATGCCGGGCCAAAATCGGTGGCGTAGAGAATAGCCGCGATCTTTCCGTGGACGATGTCTTGGGCGAGCGCTCGAGGCCCAACGGTAAGAACCGGGCAAGGAGCGTGGCGGAGAATTTCTTCAGCCTGCGAGCCTAGCAGGGCCTTACCGATTCCGGTTCTGCCTCGGGTGCCGATGACGATTAGATCGATGTGATGGGTTTCGATGGCCGCCGCCAAAGCGGGCCAAACGCCGCCTTCGTCTTGCAAAATTTCAGGAGTGATTCCCGGGAAGTCGCGCTTCACCACATCACGAAGGCATCGCGTCTCCATGTCACGAGTCATTTGCAGGGTCTGCCACATTTCTGGAGGCAGCGCATAATTGGCCGGTTCATGAACGTGGAGGGCGTAGAGCTTAGCGCCGAAGGTCTTTGCGAGAGCCGCGGCATACGGCATGGCGGAGTTGGCGGCCGAAGAAAAGTTCGTGGCGAACAGGATATTGCGAAAACTGACGCGTTGTTTCGTTTGAGTTGCTGGCATGTTGCACCTCTCATCACAAAACTAGACCTTCGCTAAGTGGAATGCAGTGCCGGCGGTCACGCCGGCCAGTGAGCCAGGTCACAGGGGTTGAGAAAGCGTCGTATAATGCCGCGATATGAAGACCCCATACGGGCTGCGCGTAATCGAAAGTTGCCTGGCGTGCCCGGTGCTGAAAGACCGGGTGTTCTGTAATCTCCCTCGGGCAGCGCTGACGGGCTTGGATGCAATTTCCTCGCCAGCGACGTATCCGCGTGGAGGCGTGCTATTTGTGGAAGGTCAAGAGCCCCGCGGGGTGTTCATTCTTTGCAACGGGCGTGTCAAACTTTTCGGAGCTTCGGCGACCGGAAAGGCAGTAATTTTCCGCATCGCAGAATCGGGAGAGATTATTGGTTTGCCGAGCACGCTGTCGGCAAAGCCATATGAAGTTACCGCCGAAGCGCTGGAGCCCACGCAGGCGAACTATATAGGTCGGGCGGATTTTCTAGCGTTCTTGCGCGAACACGGCGATACGGCGTTGCGGGTGGCAGAGATGCTAAGCGAGATTTATCACGCAACTTGCGAAGAGGTCCGCTACCTTGGCCTGTCGAGCTCCGCAGAAGAAAAACTAGCGCGCTTTCTTTTGAATTTAAGAGCACGAAAAAATAGCGAGCCGGGACAGCCTGAGGTGTCTTTGACGCTGACGCACGAGGAGATCGCCAACACGATTGGGTCTTCTCGGGAGACGGTAACTCGTCTGCTTACTGGTTTTAAGCGCAAACAGCTTATTGAGATCCACGGTTCGACGCTGGTCATCAAGAATAAGGAAGCACTTCAGGAGTTGCTCGAAGTCTGACGCGCGCTTTCCGATGCGAGTTACAGGATCGCCCCTGGGGGAGTAAGCCGTAGGGGTGGGGCGTCGTTGCTCATTCAGGAGTTTGCTTCGCGCCTGGAACACGGCTCTTCAGGAATTTAATTTGACCGTCGTGGTTGGATTCGTGTTCGGCGACATGAAACCATTTGGCGTAGTTGTTGGCGGAAAAGTCTCCCTGGGTAACCACGATGGCCAGCCACTTATCGTCGCGCTTGCGAAATTCGGCAAGGCTCTTCTCCCGGGCTTGATGCAAGGCGTCGAGATAATAATCGAGATTGTTTCCCTTGATGGCTTTGCGTGCCGGCTCTCCGAGATTCATGGGAATGTCCCACTTTTTCTTCACGTCGTCAGGCCAAGAATCCCAATCCATACCGGCAAAGGTGTTCATCTGATAGTAAGTCTCAGTGGCCGCTAGATGCAGGAGCAGTGCGCCGATGGTGTTGGCTTTGGCGTCGAGCAGAAAGTCCAAGTCCTGCTGCGACAAGCCCCGCACGTTGTGTACGACCTGGTCGCGGGTGAAGGCCAGCATGGAGGTCAACGTTCCGACCTCGGGCGTGAAGCCGGGTTGTGGTCCGACGATCCACGCGTTTTCGGCAGCGGCGGCGGATTCGGGACGGGCGACAAGCGTCGAGAGACCGACTGCCATTCCGAGGCCACCCTTGAGGAAGTCGCGCCGGTTAGGCATGCATTCGAGTGAGAACATGTGATTTTCCTCCGTCGGAGATGCGATTTGCTGAAGGAATAATACTGCTCTGAAAGGAGTCTGGCGAGCGGATATGGCACGACCGCGCGCGCTTGTTGGCGGGTGGGTGATTGCCCTTGGCGGGGGGCGAGGGTAGAATGGGGTTTCGCGTCGCAACTCAACTGACAATTTAAATTAGCTTGAAGGAGTCGTTAGCCATGGCCACTGCAACCGCAACCAAGTCCGCAGCGAAGGGCGGGAGTTTTCTGCTGGAGTCGGCGCTACCGCAGGATGTGTTTACCCCGGCGGACGTGACCGACGATCAGCGGCTGATTGGGCAAACGGCGGAAGAGTTTGTGATTAAGGAAGTGTTCCCGCACATCAAGGATTTGGAGAACAAAAAGCCCGGGCTGATGGCGGAACTGGTGAAGAAGGCCGGCGAATTAGGGTTGATGGGCGGAGGAATACCGGAGGAGTATGGCGGCGCGGGGCTGGACAAGATTTCCGGCATGGTAATGACGGAGAAGCTTTCGCTGTATGGCGGGTTTGCAGTGACGCACGGAGCGCACTCTGGAATTGGCACGCTGCCGATTGTGTATTTCGGGACCGAGGAGCAGAAGAAAAAATATCTGCCGAAACTGGCTACCGGAGAATTGATCGGGGCGTACTGCTTGTCCGAACCGCAGGCGGGGTCGGATTCGCAGAATTCGCTGACGCGCGCGGAGTTGAACGCGGAAGGCACGCATTATGTTTTGAACGGGCAGAAGATGTGGATCACCAACGGCGGTTTCGCGGATATTTATATTGTGTTTGCGAAAGTGAATGGCGAGAAGTTTACGGCGTTCATCGTGGAACGCGCGTTTGAAGGATGTAAGCCGGGCAATGAAGAGCACAAGATGGGGATTCACGGAAGTTCGACGACACCGGTGTTTTTGGAAAACTGCAAGGTACCGAAAGAGAACGTGCTGCATGAGATTGGGCGCGGGCACATCGTGGCGTTCAATATTTTGAATGCGGGACGATTTACTTTGGGGGCTTCGGGCGTGGGCGCGTCGAAGCATGTGTTGGCCACGGCGTCGAAGTATGCGAAGGAACGTAAGGCGTTTGGGAAGTCGATCGGCGAGTTTGGATTGCTGAAAGAAAAGCTGGCGGAGATGGCGATTCAGCTGTTCGCGGTGGAGTCGATGGTGTATCGCTCGGCGGGTAACATGGAGTTGGCGATGGCGGCGGCGGCCGGCTCTGGCGACAAAGTGAAAAACACCATGGCGGTGCTGGACGAGTACGCGATCGAGAGTTCGATTTCGAAGGTGTACGGCAGCGAGATGCTGGATTACGTGGTGGACGAGGCGGTGCAGGTCTTCGGCGGATATGGATTTCACGAGGACTATCCAGTGTGCCGGGCGTATCGCGACTCGCGCATCAACCGGATTTTCGAAGGCACCAACGAAATTAACCGCATGTTGATTATCCAGATGCTGATGAAGCGGGCGATGGGCGGGCAGTTGGCGCTGATTCCCGCAGCGATGAAGCTGGCGGAAGAAGTGCTGGCCGGGCCATCGTTTGAAGAGGCGCCGGAGGGCGTGCTGGCGGAGGAAGCGCGAGTGGTGGCCAATGCGAAGAAGATGTTCCTGCAGGCGGCAGGCGGCGCGGTGCAGAAATTCCGCGAGAAACTGGCGGAAGAGCAAGAGCTGATTGCGGCGCTGTCAAACATCGTGATGGAAATTTATGGCATGGAGTCGAGCTTGCTCCGCGCACAGAAAGCGGCAGCGGCTAAAGGCGAGGCAGCCACGCAGGTGATGAGCGACGCGGCGCGGGTGTTCATCCATGATGCTATGGAACGCGTGGAGCATGAAGCGAAGCGGGCGTTGGCGGCGGTGAATGAGGGCGACATGCTGACCACGCAGATGGCGGTGCTGAAGCGATTTGGCAAGAGGGCGCCGGTGGATACGATCGCGCTGCGGCGGAATGTGGCGGCGGCGGTGCAGGCGCAGGATAAGTATCCGTTTGAAGGACGGTAAGCAAAACCGGGCCGCCATGGAAGAACTCTACATAAAAGCGAGAGCTGCGTAGAGGCGAGAGCCACATAGGCGAGGGCCGCTTTCGATGGCCCATGGACCGGTTCACCACCTCTACACACGATTGATCAAGGCTGTTCTGAAGCGTCGCAAAATTGATTACACTGGATAACCGGCAATAGATCATTGTTTCCAGAGGAATTGCGATGCCGCGTAAGTTGTTGGTGATGATCTCTTGCGTCGTGGTGGCCCTGCATGTGGGGCTGGCTACGATTTTCAAAGCCTGGCCGTATACCCCGCTATTTTCGAATGCATTGCAGATTCTGTCGAGCTTTCTGGCAATGGCGGCTTGTTTTGGCGCGCGCAAAAGGAGCCGGGGACTGGCGCATCGTTTCTGGTTGCTGGTGGGATGCGGGTTCGCGATCTGGGGCATCTCCAACTTTTTCTGGGCGTACTACGAAGTAGCGCTGCATATGGAGCCGCCGTCCGGCTCGTTGGTACGTTTCCTGTTCGATCTACAGGGCGCCTTTTTTGCGATGGCGTTGCTGCTGGAAGAGAACGAAAACTCCACCTACGCGCTGCTGGAATCGATCGCCGATTTTACACAGATGGTGATCGTGTTTACGCTGGTGTACGTCGGGCTGTATTACATCCCATCGTTGCAACTGGACTCGCATCAGGCGCTGCGGCTTGAAACGCTGGTGGAGGTGGGAGAAAACACCACATTGATCGCGCTGGCGTTGTTTCAGTGCGTGCGCACACGTCTGAAGCAAACGCGAATATTGTTTGGCGGGCTGGCCTTGTATCTGACGCTGGACATGATCGGCGCGGCAATTTCCGAGTATCACGAAAAGATTCAAGACTCGCCGACGGGCAACATTTACGATTTGTGCTGGACGGTTCCGCTGTTGCTGACCGCGATATGGGCCGCCGGTTGGCAGCCGAGCAAGGAAAGTTCGCGGAGAGCGGCGGAAAAGTCCAGGACCTTCTCACAATTGATGATGAACAATGCGACGTACGCCTTGGCGCCGCTGATCGTACTGGTGCAGGTGGCGGAGTTGCCGGCGGGATGGCGGTTGTTTCGGTACTCGCTCTTGGCAGGGTCGATCATTTGTTATGCGGTGCGGCTGTGCATCAGTCAATTCCGGGAATCGCAAAGCGGAGAGACCGTGCGACGGCACGCTCTGGCAATGGATTCCGCGGTGGACGGCATGGGAATCGTGGGAAATGGCGGGAATTTCATTTACGCGAATGCGGCGTTCGCTCGCATGATGGGGCAAACCGGGCCGGAAGCCATCGTCGGAAAATATTGGCGAAAAATCGTTGATTCCCGTGATTCCGACACGGTGGAGGAGCAGATCCGCGACGGGTTGCGAGCCAGCGGAAAGTGGTTCGGACCGATGACCATCCATCAGCCAGACGCCTCCGAGCTTCCCATTGAAATGGCGGTGACGTTGCTGCCGGACGGCGGCACGGTGTGCGTGAGCCGCGATATCTCGGACCGCCGCAAGGCCGAACTGGCGCGCATCAGCGCGGAGTTCAGGTATCAAACGCTGGTGGAACAGGTGGCAGCGATCAGCTACGTCGCGGAATTGGGCATCCAGGGGAAATGGCTGTACGTGAGCCCGCAGGTAGAAAATATTTTTGGATATGCCGCAGCGGAATGGCTGGTGGAGTCCGAAAACTGGATCCGGCATATTCCCCAGGAAGACCATGGAGTGATTGTGGCCGCCGAAGAGGCGTGCAGACGAGGAGCGCCGTTTCAAGCGGAATACCGGGTAGTGCGGAAAGACGGAAAAACGGTATGGGTCAGCGATACCGGGGTAGTGGTAAAAAACCAAAATAGCCGACCGTTGATGGAAGGAATTATTGTCGACATCACGGAACGGAAGCAGCATGAAAATCAATCGCAGCAATCGCGGCGGATGGAAGCGGTGGGGCGGCTAGCAGGCGGAATTGCGCACGACTTTAATAATCTGCTGACGATCATCAAAGGCTATGCGGAGCTGGCGCTGAACCGGACGGGCTTGCCGGCGGGTGTGGTGGCGGACGTAACGCAGATTTCCGGGGCGGCAGAACGGGCGGCAGCGCTAGTGCGGCAATTGTTAGCGTTCAGCCGCAGACAGGTGCTACAACCGAAGGCCATCGACGTGAACAGCATCGTAGTTGGGCTGGATAAATTGCTGCGGCGGTTGATCGACGAAAATATCGAGATGCGGACGATATGCGGGGAAAACCTGGGCACGGTGAAAGCCGATCCGGCGCAGATCGAACAGGTGGTAATGAATTTGGTGGTCAACGCGCGCGATGCGATGCCGCGCGGCGGAACGCTGACGGTGGAGACGACTACGGTGGACCTGGATGCTGGTTATGCGGACGAGCACGTGACGGTGAAGCCCGGAAAGTACGTGATGTTAGCCGTTTCCGACACAGGCGTGGGGATAGATAGCGTGGCACAGGCGCACATTTTTGAGCCGTTTTACACCACCAAGGGAGCGGGACGCGGTACCGGACTGGGCCTTTCCACGGTGTATGGAATCGTGAAGCAGAGTGGTGGCTATATCTGGGTATATAGCGAGGTTAATCAGGGCACCACATTCAAGCTATATTTGCCGTGCGTGGAAGAAACGGTATCGCGAGAAAGCGGCGCGATAAAAGATGGCGAGGTACCGCATGGCACGGAGACGATTTTATTGGTAGAGGATGAAGACGCGGTACGCGAGCTGGCAAGAACCGTCCTGGAATCGCAGGGCTATGCGGTGGTAGAAGCCATGAGCGCGGAGGAAGCGGAAAAACTGGCCAATGGGTGCGACAAGAAAATCGATCTACTGCTGACCGACGTGGTGATGCCGGCGATGAGCGGACGAGAACTGGCGCGGCGGATCAGCGCGCAAAGGCCGCAAACGCGAGTGTTGTTTATGTCCGGTTATACCGATAATGTGATCGCGCAAGGTGGCGTGCTGGAAGCCGGCGTATCGTTCCTGCAAAAACCTTTCAGTCCCCGTGCGCTGGCAGCGAAGGTGCGCGAGGTGCTGGATACGCCAGTGGTTACGAACTAGCGAGATTCCTGCCGTGTGTTATCCCCGCAGATTGCTTCCCCGATTGTTTCGTAGTAGTTTTCGCCGAAATCAGATGGCTGCACTGCGGATACACAGCGAAAGTGGGCGCTTTGACGCAAACGTCCGGGCAAGCTGGGCCGCCCTACAACGGATTGCGCGCTCGTCGAATTGGTCAATAACGACAACAGAAAAGCGTTTAATTAGATGCGGATAGCTGGTGGCCGAGAGCCTGGCGCGCAACGTCGAAAGTGCCGAGGCGGCCGCTGGCAGCGTCACGAATTACAAATCTTACGCGATCGGTCCTGGGCGGCAGTGGGGTGTTGACAATAAACATGACGCGACCGTTCGTGGAATTCTCAAAATCACTTTTGGTGACGAGAATTTCCATTTCCTTCACTTTATAGGCCAGCACGGCGTCTTTTCCCGAGACTTCGGCGGTAACCAAGGTAATTTCCGCGTGCTGGTCGCCGTTGGCCTGACGATTCCAAGAAACGGTGTCGCGATCGAGGCTAACGGAAAAGCGCGCGGAGGGCGGCGGGGCGAACAGGATCTTGCCAACGGCATCAAACTGCACGCTGGCGAACGGCAGAGGGCTGGTTACGGCGCGAGAGAGGGCAAAGTCCAATTCTTTTTTGGAGGCCCCGAAGCCTTCATCGAAGGCGTAGTAACCCTGCTGTGTGGTAGCGTCGAGTCCTGGCGGCGCGACTTGCACGCGAATCTTGCGGAATTTCCCATCGAAGTCGGTGTTTTTCGGATAGTAGGCCAGGGTGTAGTAGGTTGCGCCACTAGTTACGGCGTTGGCGATGGCCACGTCGATGTCGTTGCGCAGGCGATAGATTTTGCCACCGGTGGCGGGCGCCAGGCCCTCAAAGATGAGTTCTGAAGGCGTGTTGGCGGCGCTTTGCGAGACGACGGTTGAGCCGAGACTCGCGACGAAGTCTTCATCCGCGACCGGCAAACCTTTTGGATCGATGGTGTACATAGTAGTTCGCGTCTCCTGGAGCCAGTTCGCGGTGTAGCGCACGTAGCTGAGGAAACGCTCGCGGTCGACAAGGGCCACATTGTACGAGGAAAGAATCGGGAATCCGGTACCGACCCAGATGACGTTTTTGCGGCTTGCTCGGTCGGCGCTGGAGAGAGCAATTTCGTCGAGCGCGAGGAGCGAGGTAAGCATGAGGTCGGCGGAGCCTTGCGTCCCGCCAGTGTTCGAGTGCGAGGGCAACTCCAAATCTATTTTCTTAGTTTTTTCAACGAGGAGCGCGGTATTTTGCGTGGGACCGGCAATTTTTTGCAGGTGTCTCTTGGTCAAGACCATCACGGCGGTGGGGTCTGGAAGCGTGGCGGGCTGCTTGCTTAGAAACTTGAGCAGCATTTGCCATGCGAAGGACATATCTTCAGACGTGGTATTCAATTCGTCCAATACGATGATGGTTTCCGGACGACCGGACTCGCCGTGCTTTGCCCCAAGAGAGCCGAGGCCCGGGTCGTCGTTGCTTTGGGGATTGGCGGAGCCCGCATTGAAGTGGGAGGCGGGAGTTTCAAAATTAGCGATTCTCTGCGGCTGGCCGTCTTCGAGGACGGTGAAGTCATCCTTGTGCAGACCCGTGACGGGATTTCCGGCGCGATCGGTAACCACTACATCTAGCATCACGAGGCGGGAGTGGCTGCGCAGCGTTGGCTCTTCCTGTTCGGGCGGAACTCGCCTTGACCTTTGCGCTTTCGCAGGAAGTAGCAGCGCTCCGCCGAGCACGACGGAAGCGACGACGATGAAGGTCGCAAGGATGGCGACAGACGAGAACGGTGCGCGACGCTTGCGTTCTGCAACGTCGTGGGATATGGAGCGGATGAACGAGACCATTGTTGTACCTCTCGAGCGCTACCCCGGTTGAACCCTTGAGGTGAATTCTACGACGACTTGGGTGACGTCACTTACTTTTAGTTCAAGCACCTAACTTCCATGACTTTCATAACTTGGGACGATACACAATCTTCCAAGGGGTACAGCAGATTTCATTCAGGGCTTCGGGTCGGCCGCCGAAGGCTGCGCGTCTTTGGGTTTGCCAATGGAGGAAAGCGTTTCAATGTTGAACCTCTTGTAGTCCGAATATTTGGTCACTTCGTTGACCTTGAGGCCTTTGACCAAGAGGACGCGGACGCCGACGTGCGCTTCGAGGTAGGTAGGCAACCATACTTCATCGTTGATGAATTGCTGTTCCATGACAAAGCTGGTGCCTTTCTGGAGGTTGGCGACCAGCCCACCTGCAAACTTCATGTCGCCGACGAAATAGGCTTCGAGGCGGGCTACATCGTGGGCCTTTTCGTCGATCCAGACCACTCCAGCCAGCTTCTGCACTACCTTTTCCTCGAGCTTATGGGCCTTGAAATCGGGGTTGGGCTCGAAGTCAAAGACCAAGACATCCTGACCGCGAAATCTTTCTCTGCGAGGATTCACAAACTGGGAAACGCGGAGGAATATTTCGATGCCCGGATCTTCGGAATCGGAGTCTTTGCCCTCTTCTTTCTGTTTTTCTTCCTTGGCGTCTTTTTTGGCCTGCCTCTTTTGGATCTCCTGGATTTCTTTTTGCGTCTTTTCGTTTTCTTTCTGCTGCTCGTCCGCGCTGAGCGGCTTGCCGTCTTTTTTCACCAGCGTGGAGATTTCGTCTCCATCAAGGTAGAAGAAGGTGTATTCCTTCACTTCGCGTTTTTTTACGCGGCCGTCGTTTTCGTATTCGGTTTCGTCGTCGACACGGGTTCCGGCATAGTTCTCTTTAATTTTGTCGATGGCTTTCTGGTGGTCGTCAATCTCCTTGAAGAGCGCTTTGAGGTCGGGGAGCTGGACCTGGGATTTTCTTGGGAAGTCGAACACGCGTTCGCCGACTGTGCCGTTGACGGAGGCGCGCGTCAACGTGATGTTGTAAACAGCGTTGCCGCGATGTAATTCGATAGCGTGCGGAAGTTGCACGCCATTTTCGGCGCGGTAGTCGGAATAGATGCGCTCTTCGGTTAGGCCATCGAGCGGCGCGGATTCTTTGACGAGGAGGTGACACTGGACATCGAAAAATAGCTCACGCTTCAAACCGGTGACGGTGGTCAGTTCCACTTGTAAACTATCTTTGCCGCGTACTTCGGCATGGCCAATGTACGCCGCTGCGATTTTGGCTTTCTTCAGGTCCAGCAGCCGCGAGTTGTAAAACTGCGATGCGGCTTCAAGTTGGGCGCTGGAATCGCCAAGAAGCGTGGAAGCTTCTCCGCCAGAATCCTGGTGCCAAGCGGATTTGCCGTTGTAAGCCTCGATGACGGGCTTGCTGTCGACGATGAGCTCGGAATAGTAGTGATTCGGGGCTTTCAGATAGAAGGTGAAGGTGCCCGGGACGCCTTCCGGGGCCGGAAACGTGCCTTCGAGAGAGATGGTTTGTATTTTGCTTAGAGTCTTGCGGCCACCTGCGGCTTTGAGGTATTGGCTGATGATTTTTTCTGGGTCTTGCGCGTGAGAGGCGGCGCAGAAAAGGAAGCCTAAGGACAAGACCATTAGAGGGATGCGGGTGATGTTGGGACGGGTGTGCATTTGCGCCTGCCTTATAAACGCAGGATGGCGCGAAAAGTTTCATGTGCAGGAAAGAGCCGCAGGGCTCAAAACCAAGCGCCCTGCGCTACAGATTTTCTGCGCGAGTAAGAGATACATCCGTCTTCGAAGGGTCCTACTTGCCCTTCGGGCGGTTCTTGTATTTTTCGTAGAGGCGAAGCTGCTTGTTGTCCGTGGAGGTTAACTGACCGCGAATGAAGAGATAGCGGATGTCGGTAGTTAATTCCAGAGGGTCGCCATTGGTGACGATGAGGTTCGCGGCTTTGCCAAGTTCCAGCGTGCCGAACTGATCGCCAAGGCCAAAGATTTGCGCGGGATAGATGGTGACAGCCTTGAGAGCTTCATCGTATGGGAGACCATAGGCAACGGCGTTGGCGGCGTTTTGGCCAAGGCGGCGGGCGAAGGAGTTATCGAAGCTGGCGAAGGCGAACTTGACGCCCGCGGCGGCAAGCTCGGCGGGTTGCGTAAGCGGACGATCATACGGATCGTCTCGTTCGCTGGGTTCCGTGAGCACCGGGCGCAGAATGACCGGAACATTTTTCGAACGGAGCAAGTCCTTGACCTTGTAAGCTTCCGCACCGCCAGCGAGGATCATCTTGAGTTTTTGTTTGTCGCAGAATTCGACGGCGTTGCGAATATCGCGGGCTTGATCGGCAAACACTAGAACGGGTAGCTGACCACGCACGACCGGGACCAGCGCCGCGAGTCGCACGTCGGCGTTGTAGTCAGCCGGGCCGGCATGCCCTAGAGCTTGCGCGTAGTGGCGCGCGCGTTCGAGCCAATCAGCAAGTTCGTTGACGTGCTTGTCGTATTCCGTCTTGGCTTCACTGTACGGCTTTTCTTTGACGGAGAAAGTAGTGAAATCGAAAGAGCGCGTTTCGATGGAAGGCCAATTGATGACCATCGCGGCGCTCTTTTTGATAAGCATTTCGTTGATGGTCCAGCCGGAGAGATTGATGGCCGAGGCCTGACCGCCGAGAAGGCCTGACGAGCCGAAAGAGTCCATGCCGCCGCTGGCGGGGACAGCGAGAACTTCGGTGATGCCCGCGGCGCGAGTAACCGTGATGTGTTCGCTGGACGGCAGAATTGCGGTGGCGGCGATGACGTCGGGATTGAAGTCGCCGGTCTCGGTTTCGTCCACGGTGGCGTTGACAGCGCCAATTTCGCGCAAACCCATCTGCGTGATGGAGTCGAACAGACCCGGATAGATTTGCAGGCCATGGCCGTCGATGACCTGCGCATCAGAGGGGATTTGGATACCAGCCCCAACGGCGAAAATCTTGCCATCGCGGATCACCACGGTGCCATCTTCAATCGGTGCGCCGGCGAGCGTGAATACCTTCGCGTGGGTAATGGCGTATGCGGCGGGAGGCGTTGCCGCTCCCGCTCCGGTTGGTTGCGGCGATTGCTGCGATTGCACTGCGGCGGTGAACAGCAAGACGCAGAACAAAGAGCAAACGATTCCTGCGCGGATAATTCCTAGAACGCGGTTCACAGCCCACCTCCGGCAACTGCGGCGGCTTGCGGCGGTTTGGGTTTGTCAGGTGCGGAGTCCGTCGGTTTTTTGTCCTCAGGCTTCTGAGCATCGGGTGACGGAGCGGGCGTTTTCGCGGCGTCCGGCTTGCTCGCGCCGGGTTTGGCTGCGTCCGATTTGTCCGCCGGTTTCTTGCCGATTTCAACCGTGGCGTCGGGCTTTTTCTCACCAGCCTTCTTTCCTTTCTCGAGCAAGGCCTTTTTCTCTTTTTCCAGATCGGCACGGCCGGCGATATCGCGCTGGCGGTCAAAATACACGCGACCGTCGATGAGCGTTTTTTGCACCACGGCGTAGGCGCTCAACGGGTCATGGTTGTAAATCACCAGGTCGGCGTCTTTGCCCGTGTCGATGGAGCCGACGCGCTGATCGATGCCCAGCTGAATCGCGGGATTAATGGTGACCATTTTGAGCGCATCGTCATGAGACATGCCGCCATACTTTATGGATTTGGCGGCTTCCTGATTGAGATGCGTAGCCTCCTCGGCGTCGTCGGAATTGATAGAGACGAGCACACCGCGCTGCGTCATAAGCGCCGCGTTGTAAGGAATGGCGTCGAACGCCTCCACTTTGTAAGACCACCAATCGGAAAATGTGGAAGCGCCCGCGCCCGAGGCGGCGATTTCGTCGGCAACCTTGTAGCCTTCGAGGACATGCTGCAGGGTGCGAACCTTGAAGCCGAACTCCTTGGCCACGCGGAGGAGCATCAGAATTTCGTCCTCGCGATAGCAGTGCGCGTGCACGTAGCGCTTCCCTTCCAGGACTTCGACGAGTGGCTCGAGGCGAAGATCGCGCCGCGGTGCAACGGCGGTCTTGTCACCGGCGGACACGCGCTTGTTGTAGTCCACCCAGGTGCGCTGATAATCGCGGGCTTCGGTGAACGCGCCGCGAATGGTTTCTTCGACGCCCATGCGCGTGGCGGGATAGCGCTTCGGCTGGCCGGGAAAGCTAAAGTTGGAGCGCTTGGGATTTTCGCCGAGCGCAAATTTGATGCCGGGCAGCGCGCCTTCGAACGGCAACTTGGCAGCGGGTTGACCCCAGCGCAACTTGATGACCACGGTTTGGCCGCCGATGGAGTTGGCGGAGCCGTGAAGAATGTTGGCGCTCGTTACGCCGCCGGCCAGATCGCGATAAATACTGATGTCGTCGGGATTCAAAACCTCCGCGATATTCGCGATGGAGGAAACGGAGATGCTGCCTTCGTTCACGCTGCCGTCAACCGCGATATGCGAATGGCAATCGACGATGCCGGGCATCACGAACTGGCCGGCGGCGTCGATCACTTGCGCATCTTTCGGCGCGTGAACGGACTGCCCGACCTCCGCAATTTTTCCGTTCTCGATGAGAATCGAGCCGTGTTCGATGGTGCCGTGAGAAACGGTGAGGATGGTGGCGTTCTGAATGACGATGGCCGCCGGTGCGGGTGGAACATCCGCGGGCGTCGTGGCCCTGGCGGCGAACGCGGAGGCCAGCACGAGGAATACTACGGCGAGCAATACCTGGAGCCGGCTCATCGAACGTCTCCTTGAAGCTGTTGCGCCGCTTGCGCGCTCTCACGTGTCACCGCGGATGATGTATTGGGCTTGGTGCCAGTGAAATCGGTAGAGAAACCCAGGCCGCTTACGCTCAGCAAGCCTTTCAATGCGGAATTTTCGAAGGTGCCCGAGAAGACAACATCAACCGGGGAGCCTTCGATGGGAATGTTGATGGTGAAACTGAATTTTTCGGCGCTGAGGTACCCTCTGATGATAGTCGCCGTGCCGCGCGTACTGGTTACCGTGCCGGAGATAGTGCCGTCGGCAGCCATGGTGAGGTCCGCGGTGGACCCCTCCGTACCCTGCGGCGTAGTGTAGGCCAGCTTCCACTTGCCAGTAATGTCGCCTTTGGGTGGGTCGGTGGGACGGTCGGGCTCGCGGGGTTCAAATCTGCGACCGTCCACGAAAACGATTTTGATTTTGGTTTTTTCCTCGAAAATATCGCCGTCTGTCACTACCAGGTTGGCGATTTTCCCTTTTTCGATGGAGCCGGTGCGGTCAGCAACTCCGAAAATTTCCGCGGGAGAAAGCGTCATGGCGCGAAGCGCGGCGTCAGGAGGTAAACCAGCGTCGATGGACTTTTTTGCGGCTTTTAGAATGTCTTTGGGAGTGGCGATGCCGCCAGAATAAAACGCGAATTTCACGCCGCTTTTGGAGAGCGCCGCAGGAGAAGACGGAGCGCGATCGCGGAAACGCAGCGTCTCGAGGGATGGCTTATCGTCCGGGTCGGCGTCCTTCTCTGCTTCGGGCCACTTGAGATTCACGAGGACGGGAAGTTTTTTTGCGGCAATTTCCGGGGCGACTTCATAGGCCATTTGTCCGCCATAAATCACTCCCGTTACATTCCAGCGATCCACGAGCACCAAGGAACGGCGCAACTGCACGGAATTGTTGGCGGGAATCAGCACCAGGGCGTGGTCCTCTAGCGCGTCGGCTAAGGCAGCGGAATTGCGGTCGTAGCGGGGACGCTCGACACCACGAGGATTCTTGTCGTAAGCGGCATCCGCTTTGGCGTACCAATCCGTATCGATCCACAGCTGATGAACGTAGCCGAGCACGCCCATGAGGGAGTCTGGGAAACCGGTGCCGAAGCCGCCGAGGGGCTGCAGATTGAGCGGAATGGCCGCGGGCGATTTCACCACCAGGTCACCTGGGCGATCGCCCGCAAGGTCGAGAACGGCCGCTTGCCCAGGCACGATGCCGCCCTTCGGCGCTGACACTACGGTGGTAAAGCCCACGGAACGCCACGATTCGATACGCTTGTCCGTCAACGTTACTTCGTCGGCGGCATTGCGCCATGCTGTGGTGCCGGGGCGATCTTCGGGACCGTTGGCACGTTCGCCCTGCGATCTGCCGCGAGGGCCGGAGGCCTCGCCGCCGCTGGGACCTGCGGCGCTCGCGGAAATCCCTACATCGGTGAAGGCGTCAAAGAGACCGGGATAAACAGTGAGCCCCTTGCCGTCGATGACCCACGCTTCATCGGGGATGGCGGGGTCTTTGCCGACCGCGGTGATCACCCCCCGAGCGATGAGAATAGTGGCGTTCTCGATGGGCGGGCCGGATACGGGGATCACTTTGGCGCCGCGAATGGCGAAGTACCGTGGCTCCCCGCCTTGCGCGCGCGTAACGGCCGGCAAAGCCGCCAGGACGAATAAAACGACGACTAAAGATACAAGGGTATGCCAACGGTTCACGACGGAACGCATGCAAAACTCCTTATGCAATTTTCAGCCGATTTGAGGAGATAAAGCCCCCGGGCGTTATGGGTGTAGACGCACAATAGCCGCGAGACGTTTCGCCCCGATTCATGTCACGACGATACAGGCAATAGTGCTGGCCATGCTACCGGAAGCGCTTGGGCGTCGCCGCGAAGCGTTGTTCGTTCGAAAAAGCGTTGGAATCGCGCTGGCTCAGGGCTTCTTTTTCCCAAAGAGACCACCAACACTTTTCACCGCATTTGCAGGAGCCTGCGCGCCTGCCCCGACGGCTCCAGTGACTAGTCCACCGGCGCAACCCGCTTGCGATTTAACCATGCCCGCAGCAAGCCCACCGGCGTCGGGAACGAATTTCGGATCCGCGGTGGTGCCTTTGATCATGAACGGAATGGTGGTGCCACCCTTGCAAGCGCTATTGGAGCCTTTGCCCGTGGCACTGCCGAGACCATTCGCCACCCCGGAAACGGGACTAGCCACCGCTCCAATACCGCTGGTGAGCGTCGCGGCCATCTTGAAGTCCAGATCATTTTTCGAATCGATGGTGCCGCCTCCCGCAAGGCTGCCGACCGCAGGAAGCACGGCGATGACATCGTCGGCTTTCAAGCCTTCGGGCGCCACGCGTAAATTCGTGGTGAATTTTTCGATTTGGAGGTCTTTGCCGCTCTTCAACCCGGCGAGCGATCCCACGCCGGACATTTTCGAGCCCAGATCAAACCCGGCAAGCGTGGCGCTGAATAGGCCGACGTCGCCGGTGGTCACCAGTCGATTCGTGGGCCCAGCGAGAGCGAGATTGGTGTTGATCGTGCCGGCGGTAAGTGACGCGCCGTTCGGCATGTGAATGCCAAGCGCGGGGAGGAAGGCCACCAAGTCCTGAGCCGGCATATTTTGGCCAGTCACTTTTATATTTACGGTGGTGCTCTCACCAGCGGTGGCATAGGTTCCAGACAGATGCGCAGCGGCCGAGCCAATTTTCACGGTGGATGGATTCAAGACTCCGGTGTTTTTGCCGAGGTCGTATTTTGTGTCAAAATCCACCGTCAAGGGCACGCCCGCGGGTGAGCCTCCCGCGACTAGCATGGCTTTGGACAACTTGGCGGTGCCCTTGATCTGGGCCACACCGCTTTGCGAACCAATCGTAGCGTCCAAATCGAGGGAGCCACCGAGTCCAGCAGAAGGATCGAGAACGCCGGATGTCGCGAGATTCATCGACGAGATATTGAGTTTGGCATCGAGCGGAGTGAGAGCCGTATCGGTCGCATCGAGCGGCCCGGCCGTCCCGTCGAATTTGAATTTACCACCGCCAGGAAGATCCGCGCTGATTTTGACGGGAAACTTGGAGGCGCTGGAGACGTTTGACGCGGAAACGTCCACGTGATCATAGGTGCTGCGCTTCTGGGAATTGGTGTTGCCAAGGATGATGACGCCATCCTTGAGATCCAATTGTTTGATGGCTACATCGCCTCCCGGTGCGGCAGATTTCGCCGGAGCGGCCTTGGGGTCGGGAGCGCTGGCAGCGCCACCCAGCGAGGAATAGTTCCACTTACCCACGGCGTTGCGCAGCAGAGTGACCTTCGGTTCCACGATGGTGACGCCTGTGACATTCAGCGATTTCGAGAAGATTAGTGGCATAATCTCGACGCCAACCTTTAGCGATTTTGCAGTAAGAAACGGCGTGGGGCTGAATTTGGGGTCATCGCCAATGGAAAGATTTTCCGCCGAGAGGGAGCCACCAATAAGTGAGAAGCTCAGATTGCCGAGCTCCACTTTGCGGCCGAGAGCGACGCCGACTTTCTCCTCAATGGTGGGCCGGAACTGATTCACCGGAACAAGATAGGGCAGGATCACCAGAAGCACGATAACAACAGCAATCACGATGAGGACTATGCGGACTTTTCGGCTCATGACGACCTCCTATTGGCTCCAATTGGCGGGACCGGAGCGCAATTGTCTCGGCGCAGAGGCGAGATGATAGCACATAGAAAGGTGGACGGCAGGGGCACTTAGGCGTGACCGGCCAGGTCCAGAGGATGGGGATGTGTTTCGCGAAAAGGAGGTATAAAATTGGCGACAATCGCAGAGCGTGGGCGGCTGCGGAGGAGGCATGCATGTCATATTCACGACCACATTCACGAGCATATTTCAGCCTTAAATTGGTGATTGCAGCGGGCGCGCTCTTTGCAGGTGTGGGTGCAGGACCTACCTCTTTTTTTGCGGCGCAGCGGCCAATGCAGAGCACTCCACAGCCCGTGGCCTCGCCGAATGCGCCGAATCCGAGTTATCCGCAAGGCATGAACGGCCCGGGCGCCAAAGAGCCTGATGCCAAGACGCTGGATAAACAAAATCAGGCGGAAGTAAAAGCCGAGGTCGAAAAGCTCTATGCGCTGGTTTTTGAACTGCGGGAAACAATGAAGCAGACAGACAGCAACTCGACGTTGTCTGTGACGGTGGTAAAGAAGGCGCAACAGATTGAAAAACTGGCGAAAGAGATTAAAGATCGCGCCAAGAATTGATGATCGATTAGAAAATCAAAGCTTCACTCGAACCATGACGACGCCGTGCGCGTGATGCTAAGACTTGAAGCGACTGCACTTGCTACGGCACTTTGGACGGCCTGATGCGTTCGGCAGGCACAATTCCCTGCCCTTCCAGCACGGAATAAAATTGATCCGCCGCCATAGCGGGCAACGTTTCGGTTTTCCCCGATGGCCAGCGAATTTCCACGCTGTCAATTTTCTGCGCTGTCCCCAAACCGAAATGGACGCGCAAATCGTTTTGCGATAGATAGCTGCCGCCGCTGTGAATCTCTTCGGTTTGCGTCATGCCCCCGGCGACAATTTTAACGCGCGCATTGAGCGCCAGCCTGTTGCTCTTGGTCCCGGCAAGTTCAAAGCTGACCCAGTGCGCGCCGGGGACGCCGTGATTGCGCAGCAGCATGGGAGCGCCATCGATGTCGCCGATGACAACGTCCATGTTGCCGTTATTGAACAGATCCGCAACCGCCAAGCCGCGCGATACGCGTTTTTCTTGCAGCGCCGGGCCGGCCTGCGTGCTGGCGTCACAGAATGTTCCGTTGCGCTGATTGAGTTGCAACAGCTTCGGTTCGCGGTAGCCCGCGCCGGAGGGCAAGGTGTCTACCTGAGGGTACACGTGCCCGCTGACAGCGATCAGGTCGAGCCAGCCGTCGTTATCGACATCTACAAACGCGGTGCCCCACTTGACCCAGGGCAGCGATGGCAGGGCCACGCCGGATGGATATGAGACGTCGGTGAAATTCCAGTTACCGTCGTTGCGGAACAGCAAATCGTATTCGTCGGAAAAATTGGTAACGTACAAAGACGGGCGGCCGTTGTGCGAATAGTCCCCCACGGCGATACCCATGGAAGCCTGTTCCGAGCCGTCCTCGCTTACGGCGGTGCCGGATTCCAGGCCAATTTCTTTGAATTTTCCGTCGCCCAAATTCTTGTAAAGAAATTTTGGCGTGGAATCGTTGGCCACGTAGATGTCCGGCCGGCCGGAGTTGTTGAAGTCCGCCCAGATCACGCTCATGCCGTAGTAACCGTTGGGATCGCTCACGCCCGCGCTCTTCGAGACATCGGAGAAAGTGCCATCGCCATTGTTGTGAAACAACGAATCGCCGGCGCCCCGCAATCCGCGCGGGCCGCACTGCACGTCGATGCCGCGATATTTGCAGTTGGGAGATTTTCCGAAACCTGGCAGGTCGTTCAAGCGGAAGTCCACGTAATTCGTGACCATCAGATCCACGAAACCGTCGCCATCATAATCGCCGAAGGCCGCGCCGGTGGACCAGCGGCCATCCGCGACGCCAGCTTTGGCGGTCACATCGGTGAACGTGCCGTCTCCATTGTTGTGATAGAGCACGTTTCCACCGAGGCAGGTGAGGTACAGATCGGGCCAGCCGTCGTTGTCATAATCGCCGACAGCGCCGCCCATGGCGAAACAAGTAGCGTCAAGCTTGGATTTCGCGGTGACATCGGTAAACGTGCCGTCGTGATTGTTGTGGTACAGCACGCCACGGCTTTTTTCGCCCTTCACAGCCATTTCCACCGTGGGAGCATTGGTGAAATAAATGTCCGGCCAGCCGTCGCGATCGTAATCAAAAATAATCACGCCGCCGCTCATCGATTCGACGATGTATTTTTTCGAAGGGTCGGCAGTGTGACGAAATGCTATGCCGCTCTTCGCGGTAATGTCTTCGAGCTGCGGCACGGGACGCCCCGCGCATTTGGTAGCCCTCGCGCCGGGCGGTGGCGGTGGTGGTTCCGGGTGACCGCCTTGCGCGCGAGCAATAAATGCGCCAGTGCAAACTACTAACAAGGCCAGCGCGAATCGTCCGCCGAGAAGTCCGCTCACAGGTATTCCGCTGGATAAAGAATGGTCATGAGTTGGGTAGCTGTGACGCTGCTTTGTCACGCTGATGGGCTTTCAGATCCTTGTAGATGTTCAATTCGCGATCCGCGTCCTCGATGCGGGAAGCTTTGCGGTACGCGGCCTGCAGCTGGTAATGAATATAGTCGGTCTGCGGACTAAGGCGCGCGGCAATTTCAAGGTGCGAGACGGCTTCGGCAATCTGTCCGCGATCAAGCAAAATTTTCCCCAATTCATATTGCGCGTTGGCATGACTGGGATTCGCGGCAACAATCTGTTCAAACAAATCTTTGGCATCGTCGGTCTTGGATTGCTGCAGGTACACGAATCCAAGATTGAATCTGGCCTCGGGGTCCGCGGAATTAGTCGCCAACTCGGCCTGGAATTCGCCGGAGGCTTCCGGCCATTGCTCGGCCCGGATGTAAGCCTGGCCGGCGTAGTAGTGCGCTTTAGGGAAATTGGCATCCGCTTGCAGCACGCGATGAAAGGTGGCGGTGGCGCGCGCATAGTCGCCGATTTCAATCCATAGCTGGCCCACAAGGAACAAAGTGTCGTTCGGCAGGTTGGTTTTGTCCAATTCCGCGAGAACCGCGGCGGCCTGTTTTAAGTCACCAAGCTTTGCCAGCGACGCCGCCCACGAGTAACCAACGGCGGGGTCCTGTTCGCCACGCAAGCCCAAAGGGGTGAAAGTCGCGACGGCCTCAGCATACTGATCGCTGCCAAACAACGCCATGCCAAGCATCGCTCGCACCGGATTGTCTCCACCATTTTGCTCGAGAGCCAGCCGCAAACCCCGAATGGCTTCCGGATAGTTGGCCACGCGGAACGCACAGACGCCAAGATTCTTTGCCAATCCAGAGATCGCGGGATCCCAGCGCTCGGCCTCCTGGTAGTGGCCCAGGGCGTCCCGATAGTTGGCGCGGACGGCCTCGGAGGTAGCCAGATCGTTGAACGCCAGGCCCAGCGCCGCGCGCAATCGCGCCTCCTGAGCGTCCGCGGCGGCGCGCTGCTTCTCGTTTAAATTGGAACGCGCCACGACGGATGGATCGACCGGCGCGAAGGGATCGACGCTGCCAGGGAGCAGCGGGGCAGCTTCCGCTTCGCTCCGGGAACTGAGCGGCATCACCGCGGCCATGGAGCCCGCGCCCCCGGCCAGCGCGATAGATGTGACATTTTGTTGCGTATCTTCCATGGTTTTGAGTTGCAGGTTGCGAGCCTTCGCCAGATAAGCTTCGCTTTCTTCCGCGCGCCCGGAATTGACGAGTATACGGCCCAGATCCACGTACGCGCGGCGAATCTGATAGTTGGCGCGAGATTCGTCTGTACCGGTCAACTCGATAGATTTGCGGAGCATCTGCTCGGCGCGCACCATATCGTTCCGGCCATAGGCGTTCAGGCCCATATACAGCCACGGCTCAGGCCAGTTCGGATTCGTCCGGCTGGCAACCTCCAGGAAGCGGTCCGATTCGTCGTACCGGCGTTCCGTGGAATCCAAATAGCCAATCATGTAATTCGCAAGAAAGTCGTGGGGATAGTACTGCAGCTCTTTTTCGATTTCGGCGCGCGCCTCGGGCGTAGGTTTCCACTCGTTCAGGGAAAGGCGTGCTAGCCCCAGGAAATAATGTGCGTGCGGGGTGCGGGTATCGAGGGCGATCGCCCGCTCGAGCTCGCGGATGGCCTCCTGCATATCGCCGGCGTCGCGATACGCCCGGCCGAAGAGCACGTGCAGCGAACCGCTATTGCCAAGTTCGCGCTGCATGCGTTGAAATAGCGCGGCCGCTTGGGCTCGGCCTTCGTCATTCTTGGCGGCCAGCAGGGCAATTCCCAGCGAGTATTCGGTTTCGATATCCGGGGCGAGCCCAGCGGCCCGAGACAGTGGCTCTACGGCATTCGCATACTGTTGTTTGCCCATCCAGGCTCTGCCGAGCAAGATGTTGGCTCGCACGTTATCGGGCTGCACCGCCAGCGCCTTGTTGGCTTCGGCTATCGCGGCATCGAGCTGGCCAGCCTGTATTTCGGCAATGGCCAGATCCACGTGCTGATCGACGGTGTCCTCGAAGGCCAGCGCGCGCTGTTGCAGCTCCACCGATTGCGGATAGGCACCCTGCAGGAGCCTTAACTGACCCAATTCACGCAGCGCCAGAGCGATCAGCCGCTGGTTTGCCGCCGCGATGGCCTCGGGATCCCCCGATGTGCGCGCGGTCTGGGCGGCAGCCATGCGCTTGACGAGCTCTGCCTGCGCCTCAGAGACGCGTGAGTCGCGACTCTTCTGTGCAGGCCGGGTGGCAGGTTGTGACTGCGCGCCACGCGCGGGCTGCGTCACTTCCCATGCCGCAAGCATGAAAAGAGCGGAGGCAATCAGGAAAGATGTGCGCCTTCGGGTCAAGCAGCAGCTAAACAAGGAGCTATGGAAAGGCCTGTTCACAGGAATTCGGTACGAATTACGCACACTTAAAACTAAACAGCGGGGCTCGAAATTTCAAGCCCCGCTGCCAGTTGCTGACCTACGTTATCGGTTCGGTTGTTTAGAACGTGAACCTCAGAGTGTACTGAAGTTCGCGTCCGGGATGGACTTGTTGCGCTTGACCGAAGGCATTGTTCTGGCCGCCGATCTGGGAAGTAACGATATTGTTCGTCGGCGAGCAAGCGTTGAAGGAGCCATTGACTGGCTGACCGCAATTCAAGCCCGAGGCGTTGAAGCCGGTACCTTCAAGTTGGTTGCCGTAGAAGTTTGCATGGTTGAAGAGATTGAAGAAGTCCATGCTGAACTTCACGCGGAAGCGCTCTTTGATGGTCCAGTTCTTCGCCAACTGTGCATCGACGTTGCGGTTGTTCGGGCCAAAACAATACCCGCGCGGGGCCGTGCCAACGGTGCCGATTTGATATCCGACGAACGTGAACGCCGCTGGATTCAAGATCTGCTTGCCGTTTTCTCCGGAGTTGCAGTTGACGCCCGATGCATCGGGCCGGTTGTTGCTATTGAAACCGGATCCCAGCAAAGAGCTGAGTTGATAGTAACCGGCAGTGCTCTGCGTGCAGGGTACCACTACGGCTCCAGGGATAACGGCGGGATTGTTGCACCCATTCGCATCACCAGCGCCGTTGGAGAATACGCTCAACGAAGCTCCACTTTCCACGTTGATGATGCTGTTGACTTCCCAGCCGCCGATGGTCTGTTGGATTAACTGGCTCTTGTTCGACAGCTTCGGCAGATAGAACACCTCGTTGGCCACGAAGATATTCGGACGGTTGATGTTGGTGTTGCCCTTGTCGAGACCAGGCTCGGCCTGATCAGTGGTCGCTTGCTGGTTGATGCTGCCCGAAGAGTTATCGAGTTCCACGTCGCCGATCGAGTGCGAGTAGGTATAAGCCACCTGGAACGTCGAGAAGTTGCTCAGCCGCCAGCGGTACAGCGCCTGGAGTGAATTGTAGGAAGCATGCCCGCTGCGCAGGAAATCGCCGATTTGGCCGAAATTGTCCGCCGGGCGCAGCGCGTTCTGGGCACCGCCATTCAGAAAAGCGGATTCCAGGAACAAGGCTTGTGGTACCGCGTTCAAGTCCTGCATGGACGTGAGGTGGATACCAGCGTTCCCAACGTAGCCCACTTGCAGGGCCATGTTGCGGGCAAGTTGCTGCTCGACGGTGACGTTCCACTGCCAGCTGTTTGGCGTTACCGCACGGGGATCCTTAGCCGCGTTCGGAGATACGGCAGGATTCGCGAGCGGCGCCGGGGTTTCCAGCGTTCGCACGTCGGTGGCGTTGATCACGAAGGGAGCCGTTCTGGCCAAACCCTCGTCGATACCCACCAATTCCCGCTGGTAGAACTGCCCTACACCGGCGCGGAAAGCGGTCTTTCCGTTGCCGAAGATGTCCCAAGCGACGCCAAGCCGTGGCGCGATGTCGTGGTTGTTGTTGTTGACTAGCGCACGATTCGCTCCAGGCGTGCCGTTGGAAAGAGGCAGGGAGACACCGAGTGCCGCCAGCTGTGCTGCGGCAGTTTGGCAAGGCGTCGTGCCCGGCACAATGATTACTCCGTTGCAGGCATCAGAGGGATTCGCTGCGGCCTCCGAAGCGCTCCAGTCCGCCAAGCTAAAGGAAGCCCATTCGTTATTCGAACCATACGGTTCGCGATAGAAAGACCATCGGAAGCCGTATTGTATGGTCACGTTGCGTTTGATCTTCCAAGTGTCACCTGCATACCACTCAAAGTCATGCCAGTGCACTTGCGCCGTCTGATTAACGCTGTTTTCGCTGGTCGTAAAGAGTTCGCCCGGCAACAAAAGATTGGTGAGCTGGTTCCCGGTCGAGACGGAAACCGCATAGGACGCCGGGTTGATGAAGGGCTGGTCGGTGCCGCCATTGTTATCTTCCACTTTGGCGTTGGTGCTGTAGTACGCGCCAACCTTCCAGATGTGGTTCCCCTGTACCTTGGAAACGTTGTCCTGTAGCGCGTACAGATCTTCGTGGTTGGTGTAGGGCGCGATATTCCAGTAGTTCTGCCCGTTGCCGTAGGGCGATACGCCGCCCCAGCCGACTTGCGGGATTGCGCCGGTCTGCTTCAGGGAAGCGGGCCATGCGGTCGGGATGGCCGCGTTGATTTGGTCCACCAGGCTCTGGCCATTCTGCACCGTAGTGATAATGGCGTTATGGCCGTATCCGAATTCCACGTCATTGACCATCGTATTGCTAAGTTGCGAGGTCAATTTACCCATCACGCTCTTCGACGGCTGGCTCCAATTCGAATCGATGACCGGGAAGATCGAATCGCCCCAGAACAAGTTCGGGTTCGGTCCTGGGCTGCTCCACGAGTCATTCGTCCAGCGGAATGTGACGCGGTTCTTCGACGTGATGTCATAGTCGCCGCGAACGTTCCATTCGTACCACTTCGGCGACGTTCTCTCCGAACTCGCCCAGTTATTGCCGGTGGCGTTTGGTGCCAGGTTCACGTTCGGCAACGGATAGTATTGACCCAACAATGTGCCCGCGGGATCCGGATTTGCCAAGCGGAACGGATTCCCCGCCGCTTGCTGCGCCACGGGAATCGTGGATACCAACTGCGCGCTGGCTCCCGTGCCAACCCACTGCGCCGGCATGCTCCCACCGCAAGCGTCTTTCGGAACTACGCCAGCGGTTGTCGCTGTCGGCGCTGAGCCGCCAAAAAATTGTGCCTGCGCAAGAGGGTTTCCCGAGTTGTCTAAATTGCTAAAATTACCTTGCTGCTCAAGAGCCGAAGGCACGCACGAAGCTTCTGATACCGCTCGTACTTCGCGGTTCCACTCCTGGTTAAACCAGAAGAAGAGCTTATTCTTTATAATCGGTCCCGCGATGTGGTAGCCCCAGTCGTTGCGGCGGAGCTCGGCTTGACCAGTCTTATTGAAGTTTGAGAACCAATCGTTGGCGTCCAGTGCGTTGTTACGGCCGGCATAGAAGAAACCGCCGTGGAACTGGTTTTCACCGGATCGCGTGGTGATGCTGATAATCGCGCCTGAAGCCTGGCCATATTCCGGGCCATAGGCGTTGCGGATGATTTTGAACTCGGAGATGGCATCCACCGAGGGATAAACAAGAATCGTGCGGTTCGAACCGACGTCATTGTTGTTAACGCCGTCGACCAGGAACAAGTTATTGGTGTAGGGATTGCCGTTCACGGAAAAGTCGCTGCCACCCGTCAAGCCCTTGTCGCGGCCATCGAAATCGTTGGCGGTGGAAACGCCGGGTGACAAGGTCACCAGGTTCATAAAGTTCTCGCCATTCAGCGGCAATTCGCGGACCTGCGTACCGGTCACAACCTCGCCGACGGCAGCCGTCGTGGTCTGCACTTGCACGTCGCTGGCTTCGACAGTCATCGTTTCCGTGACCGCGCCGACCTGCAGCGTGGCGTTCGCTTCGGTGATCGTGGAAGTGTGTACTTCCACGTTCTTGGAAACGAACTCCTTGAAGCCGGTTTGCTTGATCGTGATGTTGTACACGCCTACGGGCAACTGCGCGAAGGTGTACACACCCGACTCGCTGGTCGTCGTCGTATCCGTGGAATTGTTACCCACGTTGACGTACGTCACCGAAGCGCCCGCAACCGAAGCTCCGCCGGGATCGGTTACCGTACCTGTGATGGTTCCGGAATATTGCTGCGCGTGCGCCGCAAAAGGAATGACCACTGCAAGTAGCAAAAAACAAAATAGTGCGCGAGTGATTGAAAAATACCTGGTCTCGGCACCATGCTGCAAGTTACGCATCTTCATCCGCCCACCTCGATGATTTTTTCAATCCGGCATTACCAAAATTTCGATATACCCCGACCGGATTGTTCCGACTGCCGACACGCCCCGAATTACTTCTTTTGCTGCTTGGAAGAAGAAAGACAACTACCCCTTTGGACCTCGACACACGACCTAATGCATTTCTATTAGCACCTGTATAAGGGTGCCGGCACGGAATGTCAAGCAGAAATAATGATATTCTACAGAAAAAATATGGTTATTTTAAAACCGCTATATAGTACTGCATTTGTTGGACATAGCGGCGCTCCACGCCCACCGCGCCCAGGACCGCTACCCCCGTTTCCCCAAAAGGCCCTTCAACCCTCACGGCTTCAACGTCTTCTCGGGCAGCTCAGAAGCGTCGGGGCAGCTTCGCACAATGGCCGCCGGCGGCAGATAATGGCAAGACACAGCGTCTCGGACTTGGAGTACACTGCGGTCGATAACGGATGCTAATGTGACCACAAAAAAGAACGACGGTGCGCCGCACGAAGCGAAAGTCACGCTCAAGACCATCGCGGAACGCCTCGGTCTTACACCGGGGACCGTCTCCGCAGCGCTCAACAACTCTGCCGCTGCGCACTCGATTTCCGAGGCCACCAAGCAGCGAATCTTTCAGGCCGCCAAGGAACTCAACTACCGCCCCAATTATTTCGCCCGTTCCCTGCGTTTGCAGCGCACCTACACGATCGGCGTAATCGCGGAAGAGATCGGCGACGCTTACGGAGCGATGGTCATCAGCGGCGTTGAAGAGTATCTGCGTAAAAACAATTATTTTTTCCTGACCGTGATTCATCGCCATGATCCGCAGTTGTTGCAGGTTTACTCGCAATTGCTACTGGAGCGCGGCGTCGAGGGCTTCATCACCACGGACACTTCGATCCAAGAAAAACCTCCTCTGCCCACGGCAGCGGTCGCCGGACACGAGCGCGTTGCCGGCGTCACCAACATTACGCTGGACCACAAGCTCGCGGCGCGTCTGGCGTTGAAGCATCTACAGGATCTGGGCCACGAAGAGATCGCCTTCCTGAAGGGTCATCCGGCCAGCTCGGATTCGGCCACCCGCTGGAGCGCCATCTGCGAAATCGCCGCAGAACTCGGCATTCGCATTCGCCCCGAGCTCACGATGCAGATCGACAGCACCGTCTCAACACCGGACCTGGGTTATCCTTTTGCGAAACAGCTGCTCGCGCGCCATCAGCCATTTACCGCGCTTTTTGCTTACAACGATGTGTCCGCCATCGGAGCAATCTGGGCATTCAAAGAAGCCGGCTTGCGAGTGCCCGATGATATTTCCGTGGTCGGCTTCGACGATATTCCCGGCGCCGCCTACGCCAATCCCGGACTCACCACCGTGCGCCAGCCACTGCAACGCATGGGGCAAATCGCAGCGCAGTGCGTGCTCGACCAGATCGAAGGTATCGCGGAGTACGTCCCGGAAATCGCAATTGAACCGGAGCTGGTGGTGCGCGCATCAAGCGGCCCAGTAACCACGCCATTTGGCCCCGGCAAGCTAACCGATATTGATAGCATCACCCGCGACTAGCGCCCGAACCAACCTGTTCCGATCCATTACATTTGCCGCTGAATTGATTTTGCAAACCCTTTCTTCCACACTGAGGCGTGCTCGCCGCCGCTAAAAAAGTTCAAGTCAATTTACTGTTGCGGCTTCGTTTTTTGGCACTGAGTGTTGTGCTCTGCTTCCTGTGTGGGCCGTCAACCCTCGCGCAGCTTTCCACAGAAGACCACGTCGCTGACCCAGGCTTCTGGCCCACGCAATCGAGCGGGCCACAAAAGCTATACACCGGTGGAGCGGTCTGCGCTTCCTGCCACGCGGGAATCGCCGCCACACAATTGGCTACGCCTATGGCCAACGCCGCGCTCTTTACCCGCGCTTCGGGAATTCTCAACTCTCACCCCACCCTCAAATTCACCTTCGCGCAATACCACTATCAATTACAGACCGATGCCCAGCAGACGCTGTACACCCTTAATGACGGCGAGAAAACGCTGCAATACCCACTCTTATGGGCGTTCGGTATCGGCCGGGTCGGTCAGTCCTATCTATTCAAGAAAGAGGATGGAACTTTTTACGAGGCGCGGGTCACCTACTTCACGCCGCTCAAGACCCTGGATTTCACGCCCGGCCGCGCACTCACCACAGCCAAGGATGAAGAAGAAGCCATGTACCGCAAGGTGGGCGCGGGAGAAGTAGTGAAATGTTTCGCATGCCACACCACCGGCTCGGCCTTCGAAGGGCAGTTCAACGAAGCGACTCTGGCGCCGGGCGTGCACTGCGAGGCTTGTCACGGCCCGGGCGCCAAGCACGTGGCGGTACAGCAAACCGCGAAGCTCACAGGCGTAGCGGACACCGGTCCCGCTACGATTTTCAACTCGGCGCAACTCAAACCTGCGGACTCCGTAGATTTTTGCGGCGCGTGCCACGCCACGTTCTGGGATGTAAAACTCGCGGGCGGGTCGGGCCCAACCACCGCTCGCTCGCAACCCTATCGCCTGGAACAAAGTAAATGTTGGGGCCAGGGCGACGCCCGCCTCACCTGCATCGCGTGCCACGATCCGCACAAGCAACTCGAAACGGACGGCGCCGCGTACGACGGCGCATGTTTGAAGTGCCACGTAAATGGCGCGAGCGCGAAGAAAACCGCAGACCATCCCGGTCCCGCGTGCCCGGTCAGCACGCAGAATTGCGCGTCATGCCACATGGCCAAAGTTTACGTCCCGGAGATGCACGCGGACTTCACGGACCACCGCATACGCATTGTGCGCGCGGGCCAAGCGTATCCCGAATGAGAATATTGCACTGACGCAGATGGAATGACGGGTATCGAACGTCGTGCGGCGAAGGAATATTCGCAATTTGCGGGCGATGAAGAACTTAACAGCGTGGGAGCTCATTCGGGGACTGAAATCATTCGGGAAGACTAAATCTCTTTCGGTGAACTCTGCGAACACTGTGTTGAACGATCCGATCTTCCAAGTAGCTAGCTTTCAGCCCCCGATGATTTCAGCGATCGACGCTGCACAACGCCGCGCCACCCGCGATGCCTGAATCCGCGCCATAATGCGCGGCCAGCAACGGTATTTCCCTGCTCCGTGAATTGACGCAGTGCGCCGCCACGTGGTCGGGCAGCTCCGGAAAGAAGGGACGCAGCATCGCGGCCACGCCGCCACCGACGATCATCACATCCGGCTCCAGAAAATCCACGGTATTCCCCAGCCATACCGCGAGCAGCTCCACCGTCTCGCGCAGCACTTCGTGCGCCAGCGTGTCGCCCGCCAAATTCGCTGCGTCGACCATTTCGCTCGTCACCGCATCAACATTGCCGCGAGCCAGCGCGCGCAGCGCGGATTCGCGAGCCGGTTGTTCGGAGAGTTTCGCGCGCGTCCTTCTCGCAATCGCCGGACCAGCGGCGAGAATCTCAATGCACCCGCGCTTTCCGCACCCGCACACCGGCCCGCGATAATCGATGCTGACGTGCCCGCCTTCGGCAGCAGCCCCAGTACGCCCATGATAGATGCGCTCGTCAAATACAATGCCCGTGCCAATTCCCGTCCCGATGCATGCGTAGAAAACATTTTTGTAGCCGCGACCCGCACCCCAGCGCACTTCCGCCAGCGCCGCGGCATTCGCGTCGTTGTCGATCTTCACCGCAACGCCGTACCGCTGCGAAATTTCCGCCGCCAGTGGAAAATTACGCCAGCATTTCAGATTGGGAGGATTGATAACTATCCCGGTCTTGGGATCGAGCGGTCCAGGTGCACAGATGCCAATGCCGCGGATCGCTTCGCGCGCGTTGGCATTCGCGGCAAACAACGCATCGATGGCGGCTATTACCGAGGCGAGTCCGGCGGCCGCATCGCCGTCGGCCACCATCGGTTTGCGCAAATTTGCGACGATCTCGCCCTGCGAATTCACCAAGCCCGCGGCGACTTTTGTGCCGCCAACGTCGACGCCGACGAAGAGTAGGTCCGCAGCTTCAGAAGTTGCCATGATGTTGGGCCGGCGTGCCCGGGCCCTACGCGGCCGCAGGGACGACTGGCCGCGATCCCTTGAAAGCATAATAGACAATGTAGAGGTAGCACAGGACCGGGAGGAGGAAGGCGTGGTGGATGCCGAAGCGGTCCGCCATGGCGCCCTGGGCCACAGGAAGAATTGCGCCACCCACGATGGCCATGATCATGAATCCCGAGCCGTCGCCGGTCAGCGGACCGAGTTCGGCAACGCCTAGGGTGAAGATGCTGGGGAACATCACAGAGTTGAAGAAGCCGACGAGAATGATGCTCCACATGGCGACTGCGCCAAAGGTGAGCATCGAGGTGCAAACGAGCAGGGCCGCGGCAATGGCGGCGATGCCCAGCACCGTGCCGGTGCGAACCTTCTGCAAAATGGCGGAGCCGATGAAGCGGCCGACCATCGCGCCACCCCAATAGTAGGTGACATATTTCGCGGCGGTAAACTCCGGGAGATTGCCGATGTCTGCCTGGCCGAGATAGTTGATCAGGAAGCTGCCGATGGAAACTTCCGCGCCGACGTAAACAAAAATACCCACAGCTCCCAGCACCAGATGACGATATTTCCAGAGGCTGACCTTCGGCCCGCTCTCACCGTGGCGTTCCGCGCCCGGCATGGCAGGCAGCTTGAACAGGCCGATGATTACGGCAAAGACGATCAGCGAGGCTCCGATAAACAGGTACGGCACTTTGACGCTGGCGGCTTCGTGGACGCGATAGGCCTGCAGCGCGGAAGCCGAAAGCTGACTGGTTTGCGCGCTAGTTTGCGCGTTGGCATTGAGGATTAGGTAGCCGCCAATGTACGGGCCAATGAACGTGCCAAAGGAATTGAAGGCTTGCGTAAGATTCAGGCGGCTGGAGGCGGTCTCCGGCTTGCCGAGCACGGTGACGTAAGGGTTGGCCGCGACCTGTAGGAGGGTGATGCCCGCAGCCAGCACCATAAGCGCGCCGAGAAAGAGCGGGTAGGATGGCACGCTGGCCGCAGGGTAAAACAGAAAGGCTCCGACGCCGGTGGTGACAAGTCCGGCGACCATAGTGCCCTTGTAGCCGATGGTGTCGATAATTTTTGCGGCGGGAATGGAGAAGATGAAGTACGCCGAGAAGAAGGCAAACTGGATAAGCATTACCTTGGTGTAGTTCAAATCAAAAATATTCTTGAGGTGCGGCACTAAAATGTCGTTCAGTACGGTTACAAATCCCCAGAAGAAAAACAGCGTGGTCACCATGGCCAGCGCGCCGGTGTAATTCTTTCCGTCGGATTGGCCGCTATAGGCTGTCGAACTTGTCGTGGTAATCGTAGGCATTCGGAGTGGCACTCATTCCAGAAATTAATTTGCGTGCAACCGGGGTGGCCCGCATGCTGCCGTGTAGTGTGCGGGGTTTCCCGCTACAGTCAATACCAAAAGTACGTGGCCGCGCCATACCAGGCAGCAGCGGCCGAGAGATAATGCCACAGCGCGCATTTACAATAACGATTTTGTACTTGCCTATGGCGCATCGCGCAGTGGTATAAGAACAGGGCCGCGCATTGCCCGGCTAAGGCCACGGAAAGGTTCCCGCGATGAAAATTAACTCGCTAATATTGTTGCGCGTCGCATTCCTGTGTCTCGCGATGTGCGCCGTCTGGGCGCGCCCCGTCGCGGCGCAGGATTTTTCCGGCGCCGTCGTCTTCTTTGAGCCTGGATTCCCTTCCGCCGATTCCACCGCTGCTTCACATGAACAATTATCCGCGATGCTGCCCGGCGCGCGCTTTGCCTCGGCGGAAACCTTGGCCGCGGACTTGAATTCCGCCGCAACGCGCCTCTTGGTTTTGCCATTCGGTTCGGCTTTTCCCGAGCAGGATTGGTCGGCGATTTTTTCCTTCTTGCAGCGCGGCGGAAATCTGCTGGTGCTCGGAGGGAAGCCCTTCACGCGCGCGGCGTATCGCGACGGAAACGCTTGGAAGTTGCGCGAGTATAGCGTGCGCTTTGTACGGCAACTTTTGATCGACCAATATCAGGACACGCCGGGTTCCGACGGTCTTGAATTCCAAACCAATCCAGAGGTGACGGTCCAACCGTCGCGCTTTACCTGGAAACGCGCGTTCAGTCCCGTTATTCGCCTCAGCGCCGTTGATCTATACAACCGCGGGGGCGCGGCAGGGTCCATCGATGCGCGCCTCGATACGCTGGCGTGGGGCGTGAAAGATGGGCATCGACTGGCCGCGCCGCTCATCGAGATCGATCACCATCAAAATGGTTTTGACGGCGGGCGCTGGATATTTTTGTCTGCCGACTTGAGCTCAGATGCCTACAGCGCATCGGATAACTCAAAGTTGATCACGGATCTTGCAACGCGCGCGATGCGCGGCAGTGAAAGTTTCACGGTTCGACCTACATTGCCCCTTTATCTGACGGGCGAGCCCGTCGAGCTAAATGTGGAGTGGCAAGCCGCGACGCCAGCGCCAGCGTCCGCAACCATGAAGGTCACGATTTTCTCGGAAGGACAGCCTTCGAGTGGAACATCCAAGACGGCCGCACTCGCTGGTTTGCAGACTTTGTTGCTGGATGCTCCCGCGAGTAAGGGCTTTCATATTGTCGAAGCCAAAGTTCTCGATGGCGACAAAACGGTGGCAATCTATCACTCCGGCTTCTGGATTCGCGATGAAGAATATTTGCGCTCTGGCCCGAAATTCACGGTGAACAGCGATTACCTGGAAATCGATGGCCATCCTTTAGCGGTTGCCGGCACCACCTATATGTCCAGCGACGTGCAGCGCCTCTATTTCGAGCATCCCAATGTCTACGTATGGGATCGCGACCTGGCGCAAATCCATTCCGCGGGGCTGAACATGCTGCGCGCCGGCTGGTGGACCGGCTGGGACAAATTCTGTGACGAAAACGGCCAGCCCTACGAGCGCACGCTGCGTACCGTCGAAGCCTACTTGATGACCGCGCGAAAATATAATTTGCCGGTGCAATTCAATTTCTTCGCGTTTCTGCCGGAAGTTCTGGGCGGCGTAAATCCCTATCTGGATCCCCAAGCGGTCCGCAAACAGCAAACGCTGGTGGCCGCGGTGGTGGCGCGTTTTCACGATGTGCCGTTTCTCGCCTGGGATTTGATCAACGAGCCCAGCTTTTCCAAGCATCTGTGGACGCTGCTACCGAATGAAGACGTCCTGGAATTGGCGCGATGGAATGACTGGCTGACCAAGCGTTATCCCGATCGCGGCGCGCTGGCCGCAGCTTGGAACGTTTTGCCCGCTTCCGTGCAAGGCACCATCGCGCTGCCGCAAGCGGTGGAGTTCACTTCGCGCGGAATGTATATCGGCCACAATTCGTTGAAAGTTTATGACTACTCGCTTTTTTCGCAAGAATGCTTCGCGCAGTGGGTTGCCGGCATGCGCGAGAAGATTCGCGCCACCGGTTCGCAGCAACTGATCACCGTCGGACAGGATGAAGGCGGCTTCGTGAATCGTCTCTCCCCGGCTTTCTTCGGCGCGTCAGTGGACTTCACCACCAATCATTCGTGGTGGCAAAACGATTTCATCGTGTGGGATTCGCTGGTCGCCAAGCAGCCGGGCAAAGCCATGCTGATTCAGGAAACTGGCCTGCAGCGCGAACTAAACTTGGATGAAGTCGCGCGCCGCGATTTGCAAAACGAAGCGGCGCTCTTTGAACGAAAATTCGCGGCTTCCTTCATCCAAGGCTCTGGCGCAATCGAGTGGTTGTGGAACACCAATTCCTATATGACCGAAGGCAACGAGACGCCCATTGGCGCAGTGCGCACGGACGGCACGGAAAAACCGGAAGCCACGGTGATGCGCGATTTTGGGACTTTCGCGACGACGCTCAGCCCGCACTTGCGCAATCCCGTACAGCCCAGCGTGACGATCGTTACGTCGCAGGCCGCGCAATTTTCCGCGATTGCCGATTTGCAAATCGCCGCGCAACGCAATGCCGTGCGTGCGTTGGCCTATGGCGCGCGGCTCGCGCCGAAAGTGATTGCAGAAAATCAAATCGAAAAACTCGGCTTGCCGAAACTGGTGATTTTGCCTTCGCCACAAGCGCTGACGGAGAAAGCGTGGCTAGCATTGCTGAAGTATGCTGACGGCGGCGGCAATTTATTGATTACCGGACCGCTCGACCGCGACGACCATTGGCAAATCGTATCGCGGGAGGCCGCCATTGTTCCAGACGCGACTACCGAACCGCTGACTTTTCGCCAAGCAACTTTGAAGCTGAACGATCGCGTGGTTCCGCTGAACTTCGATCAGGACAAACAGAATTGGCTCGATGCTTTGCGCTTCAAAGATGGCGCAACGCTAAAGGAAATTCCGCGCGGCAAGGGACGAATCTTCTGGGCCGCGTATCCCGTGGAATTGGCCGACAGCCTCTCGCCGGCCACGGAACTTTACAATTACGTCGCGGGCCGCGTCGGCCTAACACTAGCATTCGATCTGCTTTCTCCGTTGCCCAGCGGCGTCCTGGTTTACGCGACTGTGTTGCAGGATTCGCTTCTCTACATTCTGATTTCCGACAGCACCGATGAAGCACAGATCGATTTACGAGATAAGTTGACGGGCGGACACTTGAAATTCCCTCTGTTGGGCGAGCACGCAGCGCTAGCCGTGCTGGATCGAAAATCGGGTGCCGTCCTCGCGAAATACGGATTTTAAGCCGCGCTCCATTTACCGGAACCTTCAACCAAAATTACGTAGCGATCGATCGGCAGATTGCTGAAACGCTCGACCGCGCCGCTGGGCAGCGGCCATTTCACTTCTACCCAATCCATTTTGCTGCGCTTGCCGATTCCGAGGACCAACCGCGGATCGTGCGACGACAGAAAACTGCCGCCGCCCACCTTCATGCGCGAGCGCTTTAGATCCCCGGCCTGATACGTTACGCGCGCGCCCACTGCGTCGGTGTTGCATTTCTTCCCCACCAGCCGCACACCCAGCCAGTGATTGTCTTTGCCCACATTGTTTTGCAGCAGCAGCGGCGGCAAATCATTGTTGGAGATGAGCACGTCCACCGCGCCGTCGTTGTTGAAATCCCCGACCGCCAATCCTCGCGCCGGAAACGTTTTGGAGAAAATCGGGCCGCTCTGCGCGCTTACATTTTTGAAGATCGCTCCCTGCTTTTTAAACAACAGCAATGGCTCTTTGTAAGTTACCTCGTGGGAATGTTCCTCGACGAGATCATCCGGAAAGCCATTGGCGAGAATCAGGTCCAGGTCGCCGTCATTGTCGTAGTCGAAAAACTTCAATCCCCAGCCGCTCATCCAGCGCGTGGCCATGCCGATTCCCGCGGGCATCGCGAGATCGTCGAACGTTCCATCGCGATTGTTCTGATACAGCGAGAAAAATTCTTGATCGATGTTGGCGACAAAAAGATCCATCCAGCCGTCTTGGTTGAAATCGGCGGAGTCCACGCCCATGCCGGAGCGCGCGCGACCGTCCGCACTGTAGGCAATATCCGCAGCCAAACCCGCTTCTTCAAAACGGCCCCCGCGATTCACGAAAAGAAAATTCGCCACGGTATCGTTGCCGACAAAGAGATCCATCAGCCCATCGTTGTTTATATCCGTGGCCACCACGCCCCAGGCTTTGCCGAGGTGCGCGGCGATGCCGGTTTCTTTGCTCACATCCGAGAAAGTGCCGTCACCATTGTTGTGAAACAGCCAGCTGGGACGCGGCTTAAAAATGCGCGGAATGCAGTAGTGGTGCGTGCCGTCGCTATCCACGCCGCAGGGGACAGACTTATCAAACTCGGCGAATTGGCAAACGAACAGATCGAGGCGGCCATCGTTGTCGTAATCGAACCACACCGCGCTGGAACTCCAGCCCGCCGCGGCCACGCCGGCTTTTTCGGTAACGTCGGTAAACGTGCCGTCGCCGTTGTTGCGATAGAGGATGTTCCGCCCATACTGCGTCACATATAAATCGGGAAAGCCATCGCCGTTGTAGTCGCCGACGGCCACGCCCATGCCGTAACTGCCGCCGGGCACTCCGGCTTTTTGCGTTACGTCGGTGAACGTGCCATCGCGATTGTTGTGATACAGCGCGTTGCGCAGTGGCATCGCCGGCTGGTAAAAATCGCTCGGCCCGCTGTTGACCAGATAAATGTCCATCCAGCCGTCGTTGTCGTAATCGAGGAACGCGCAGCCGGCGCCGCTGGTCTCCGGAAGATACTTCATCGGGGATTTTCCCGCGGTGTGCACCCAAGTAATGCCGCTTTTTGCGGCGGGAATTTCTTCGAAGGCCGGCAACGCCGGCGGCGTTGCGATTGCGTTCAAAAACGAGAAGCGTTGCGCGAAGGGCATTCCCGCGAGCAGCGGCGCGGCCTGCAGAAACGCGCGCCGCGAAAACTGGATCGAGCCTGGCAACCAGCGCTGCGACCGATGTCGCGATAAACGTCGCGACAGATGTCGCAGCAAGCGTCGCAACGACTGTTGGGACGGATGTCGCGCCGAGCTTTGCAACGGGTGCGCGCGCGAAATGGGATCGTCCATGTGCGACGATATCATGCCACGAAAAATGTTAGGCTCGGAGCTTGCGGACCTTTCGGCCGCACAAACGCCCATGTTCCATCGCCGCGCAAAATATTTCGGGTTTTTTGCGATGCTGCTCCTCTTGCTCCTTGGTACCGCGGCGGCGCGTGCGCAAACCGCGCACGGCGGCAAAGATGATGCTGCGTTCCAGAATTATGTGCGTGCGGCAAGCGCCGCGCGCGACGCGGGACACACTGACGCGGCGCTGCAAAACTACGCGCAAGCTTTGCAAATCGATCCCAAGTGGCAAGAAGGCTGGTGGAACGTGGGCACGCTGCAGTACGAGCGCGACCACTACGCCGAGGCCATCCCGGCGTTTCGCGCGCTTGCCGAACTCGCCCCACAAGCCAGTCCCGCGTGGACGTTTCTGGGCCTCTGCGAATTCGAGACCAAAGATTACGCGAATGCGCTCGAGCACCTCTCAAAAGGTCACGCGCTCGGCGGCGCCGTGGACGATCCGGAAATCGCACGCGTGGCGGAATACCATTTGGCATTGCTGCTGATTCGCAACGGCGAATTTGAGAAAGCGACCGCGCGGTTGGCGGCCGTGGCGGGCTCCGGTCAAATCCCGCCGCAGATTAAATTTGCGCTGGGCTTGAGCTTGTTGCGAATTCCGCTGTTACCTGATGAGGTAGATCCTTCGCGCGAAGCGCTGGTGCTGGACGCTGGCGAAATCGCGTCACTGCAAGCGACCGGCAATTTAGCAAACGCATTGGCGGCGCTGAAAGCGGCGATCGCGAAGTATCCCGACGTCCCGTACCTGCATTACGCCGCGGGCCAAGCGCTATCAGCGAGCGGAGATTTGCAAGGCGCACTCGAGGAGTTTCGCCGGGAAGCCAACATCTCGCCAAAGCGCGCGCTTCCGCAAATTGCTATCGCGCGTACCGAACTCCAACTGAACCGCGCGCCAGAAGCGTTGCGCGCTGCGACGGAAGCGGTCCGCCTTGTGCCCGATTCGCGAGAAGCGCACGAAGTGCTGGCGCAGTCTTTCACCGCTGCCGGCGCGAAGCGAGAAGCGGCGGAAGAGTTGGTCGCAGCCAACAACCTCGGCGCCGCGAAGCCGCGCATCGAAGACTGGATGATTGCGCGTTACGGAGCGCCCGCAAATGCGCACGTCCATTTGGCGACGGACGGGCGCGATGCAAACCGAGGCAGTACGGATGCGGCTCTCGGCGACACAGTGTGGAACGTCGCGATGCGCGATTATTCCGCGGAAAACTATACCGAGGCGATTGCCGCGCTGAAAACCTGGCTGCAGCAAAATCCCAAGTCCGGAACGGGCTGGGCCGTGATGGGCTTGAGCGAATTCGCACTACATAACTACGACAACGCGCTGATTCACCTGCAGCGCGGCCAGCAATTGGGATTAAGCGGCAGCGCTGAAAGCGTGCAGCTTGCAAAATACCGTTTGGGAATTTTGCTTAATAACAGTGGTCAGTTCAACAGCGCGGAACAGTTGCTTATGTCCGCCGTGGGATCTGGTTCACTCGCCGCGGAAATAAAATTCGCGCTAGGCATGTCTCTGCTGCATATGCGCATGCTTCCGGAACAAGTGGAAACACGACAGCACCAGCTTGTCGAGACGGCGGGAGAAATTGCCGTGCTGCTAAAGGACAGCAAATACGATCAAGCCTTTTCCAGCCTGGATGCAATACTGAAGAAATATCCCTCGACGCCGTTTCTGCATTACGTTTATGGGACAGCACTCGCCTCTCTTTCGCAGTTCGATGAAGCCGCCAAACAATTCCGCGAGGAGATCTCGTTGTCTCCAGCTGGCGAATTGCCGTATATCGGTATCGCCACTCTGGAACTAAAGCGGCATCGGCCGCTGGATGCGCTGGAACCCGCGCAACACGCAGTGCAACTCGCGCCACACAACGCAACCGCGCATTACCTGCTGGGCAGGAGTTATCTCGAGACCGGAAAGGAGACGTTAGCGATTGCGGAGTTGCAAACCGCCAACGCGATTACGCCAGGCAGCCCGGAAGTACATTTCAGTCTGGCCAAGGCTTACGCCAAAACCAATCAGCCGGCGAAGGCGGACGAAGAGCGTGCAATCTTTGCCCAACTGAACGCCCTGGCGGAGCAGCAGCGCGGGCAGCAAGGTAATCAGGCTTATGGCGCGCATGACGCGGCGAACGCCGGACTCTCCAATGTCGATCACGTCGCGGCCGAATCTTCTAAACCACACTAGAATTTGCACTCCCGTCTAAGTCCTCTCCGCGACGCTGCGAACCGGCCAGGATTCCTCGACGGATGTCGTGGTACATTAAAACTGATAACGCCCTGGCACGCGCTGCTATGAAGATCTCGCAGCGCGCTACCTCGCGGCGGATTGCAGATGGGGACGTAGCTCAACTGGATAGAGCGAGAGTTTCCTAAACTCTAGGCTGCGAGTTCGAGCCTCGCCGTTCCCACCAGTTCCACGATTAGACCTTCCTTATATAGATATAACCGGGTGTCCGGAGCGTGTGCCTGTAAACGGCGTTTCGCGCTGACAAAAGATGTCACTTTTCGCAGGTAACGGCAAGTCGCAGCCATTTCAATGGCGATCCGCAGAGTTAGAAATCCACGTAAACGCCTTAGAATCATCAGTAAGGGATGGATTCCGAAACCTGGTCTTAGTCGGTTTTCGATTGGCAACCGTTTTGCCTAAGGTAGGGAGTGCTTTGACATTAAACCTTCAAGGAGAGATGGAATCATGAAGAAGCAAAAAGGGTTTTCACTTATCGAGTTGCTGATCGTAGTGGCGATTATTTTGATCATCGCCGCGATTGCTATCCCGAACCTGTTGCGTTCGCGTATGGCCGCCAACGAAGCGTCTGCGGTCGGCTCTATGCGCTCGATCAACACTGCGGAAGTGACGTATGCCTCCGCGTATCCTGACACGGGATATTCTCTGACTTTGGCGAGCCTCGGCGGAACGTCGGCGGCCTGCGTTGCCGGCACTTCCGGAACCCCTGCGACGGCGTGCTTGCTGGACCCAGTTCTTTCGGCTGGCCAGAAGAGCGGCTATCTGTTCACGGCTGTGGGTTCGCAGCTCGGTGCGTCCACCACCAACAACGTGTTCAAGTCGACTGGCGTGCCTCTCGGTATCGGTTCCACCGGTCAACGTGGTTTCGGTTCGGACCAGTCCGGCGTGATTCACTATACCTTGAGCGGCGCCGCAGCGACGGTTGCTGATTCGGCCCTTCAGTAGACTGCATTCGCAACACCACGCAGTCACTGGTGGTTTTATACCGGGGGAAGTCTCGCGACTTCCCCCGGTTTTTTTTAGTTGTACCGAAGATCGAGCCGCGGTGCCAAGCTTCAGTCGACTGCTTTGACGCTTTCCATTAACCCGAAAAATCCTTCGGCCAGCGTGGGATGAATGTACACCGCACCTTTCAGCAGCGTGTAGGGCTGCTTCGCGAGCATCAGCGTGCCAAGTATCTGAACAATCTCTCCGGCTTCGGGGGCCAATATCGACACCCCCAAAATCATGTCGTTGGAGGCATCCACCACCAATTTCATCAGCCCAGCAGTCTCATCACGTTCGATGGCGCGGGCCACGGAAGTCATGGGCATTCTGCCGATTTTCAACTTAAAACCTTTTTCGCGGGCCGCAGCCTCCGTTAATCCCACGCCGCCGAGTTGCGGATCGGTGAACACACAGTACGGCACCAGGCGATGTTCGATAGAGAGGTTTTTTCCTTCGATCAGGTTGCCGTAAACGATTTGAAAATCGTTGTAGGAAAGATGCGTGAAGGCGGGCCCGCCTTTCACGTCGCCAAGCGCCCAGATGCCGGGCACGCTGGTTTCGAGCCTTCCGTTCACCGCGATGTATCCCTTCTTGTCGCACTGGACGCCAGCTTTATCCAAATCTAAAGCGTCGGTGTTCGGCCTGCGCCCGGTAGCCAGCAGAAGATGCGAGCCGCTTACTTGTTGCGGTGTGGCGCCGCATTCGATATTCAGCTTCACCGAGCCGCCACTGGCTTCCACCTGCGTGGTGCTTGCGTTGAGAAGAAACTTGATGCCTTCGGCTTCCAGAGCCTGTTGCAACGCGGCGGTAATCTCGGGATCCTCTTGCGCAACGATTCGCGGGCCGCTGTGAATAATGGTGACCGCGCTGCCAAAGCGGCGAAACATCTGTCCGAATTCAAGCCCGATGTAACCGCCGCCCAGAATCAGCAGATGTTCAGGAACAGAACTCAGCTGCATTGCGGACTCGTTGGTCAAATAGGGCACGTTCGCAAGCCCTGGAATCTCCGGAATGGACGAACGGCCGCCAGTGTCGATGAAAATCTTTTCGCTTTCCAGCAACTCATCGCCTACCCGCAACTGGTGCGCGGACGTGAAACGGGCATGGCCCCGGTACAATTTTATGTTGGGTCGCGTGGCCTTCTGTTTTTCCTGGCCCTCGCGCATCCCGAGAACCACTTTGTCTTTTTGCGCGATGATCGTGGGCATGTCCACAGAAACATCGGAAGCGCGGACGCCCCAGCGTGCGGCGTTGCGTGCGTAATGCGCCACTTGCGCGCGATGCACCATCGTCTTGGTGGGCGTGCATCCCGTGTTGATGCAAGTGCCGCCCAGATACCTTTCTTCAACCATGGCCACATGCCAGCCCTGGTCCGCCAGGCTGTGCAGCAGCGGATTCCCTCCCTGGCCGGAGCCGATCACGATAGCGTCGAATTTCATAGAGATTTGCCCCCTCCCCAATAGCCCATGCCCGGGTCGCGACAGGTTAGTGTGCAACAGGTCGCGCCGCGAATCTACCTCGCTGCAATTGGTAATGGGTCAGTTCTCGGTTAGCGCTGCCAGCTCAGACGGTCGACGGTGTTTCGTCTTACCACAACGACCGCAGGTATCTTTGTTTCGCGGGATCTCCACAAGCTTTAAAATTATAGTTAGTCATGAATCGTCCTGCGTTGTTACCCTTCACTTTGTTTTTCGCAACGATCGGTATGCCCTATCTCACTCCGAGTGAACCTATGCTAATCGTCTACGAACTTTCCCTCAACAGATGCAGAGAGCATTCTTGTCACGCCGAGACGGCAACACGAAGTGAATTGCAGGTCAGTTTGGAAGAAGAACCAAATTTTTTGACGAACTACGTTCCGGTTGAAGTGCATGTGGGGAATCTTGCTTACCAGCTACGCTTCAACCTGCGCCGAGTGTCGAAGAAAAACCAGGTCGAGAGAAGCCTAATGATAGGCTTTTCTGGGCGGGTGGGAACGCTCACAGGCAAGCAGCTCACGTGGGGCGAGAAAACCTTTAGCCACGGGACGTGGAGCGCATTTAAAATGGCAAGTGTCTCAGGAGCGGCCTACTCCGAGAACGATGAATCGGTCACCCCAACTCTTACTGTGCTCGATGTAGAGTTGTCGGCGGCCACTCACCACTAGATTCGCGGAAATCCACATGTTCCTGTAAGCGTGTTATCAGGTACTGAAACCCACTCGCGGCACGTTGCTAACGTTGAAACACCCACAAATGGAGTAGTCAACGTCGAAGCAAAAGGATTCATCATAGAGCAAATCCAGTCGATGGAGAGGAACTTGTGGCCCGTCTCGCATGGTTCGTAGCTTTTCTTGGCGCAATTTCGCTGTTTCTGATTCCATCTTTCATGGATCGCATGCTTGGGAAACCCCAGTCCGAGGCAGCTCACATTGACAGCTATGACTTGCTGCTTCATTCTCAGTCGCTAGCACAACAACGTGCCGCCCTAAACCAGATCCTCCTTGACCCAAAGCAATATGTTCCACGCATTCAACAAAGTCTGCGCGATTATCCCGGGTTGCTTCGAACCGATCCGATTGCTGCAAAGCGAGCTGTGTACCTTTCAGCGTTAGTGCGCGATCCCTCGTTTCCCCCAATTCTGGTCAAGAGCATTGGCCGTCCAGACGTTCTTGACGACTGTATATACTCATGCCCGGCCGTTTTCGCGTTAACCATCCAAGCGTGCTTCGGTGGTTGGAATCCACCCCACGACCTGGATAAAGAACTGACGACCGTAGACGATCTACTTGCCGAAATCCACAGAGTGCCCCTTATCCAGCTCAAGGTGGGATCGATTGCAGACGTGATACAAGGACCGAGAACGGACCAGCTTCGAGAGGAATTCGACCACAAGAGCGAAGAGCAGCTCATCCAGATGGCTGGTCCAATGACGCCGTCAAAGGAGACTAGGGGGAGCGCAGCCTTTCGGCTTGAGACGCTTGTTACTGGCAGCAAGAACCGGATTGACCTTTATTTGCTTGCTCTAAACGACTTTGAAGACGGTTCGGGCGAATACAAAGGTGCTGTATACCAATCGATTTATCGAGCCGAACTGGCAAAATCTCACGGGCAGTAGTCGATCCTGACCCCTCACGTGTTACCAGACATGTGCCGGGGCGCCCCTGAGACCGCCGTTTCGCGTTGAACAGAATCTCCGCCTTCTCCTCCAACAGTCATAATCGGCTCCCCAGGCTTCGCCCCCAGCGCGTGCTGGAATCTCTCCGCCCCCGCCGCAAGGCCAACGTATCCAGTGCGCCACACTAGTACTCCCGTAGCGTTGACCTGCTGAAATTATGCTGGGTACTGTGCAAAGTGGGGGTCCGGGTGTCGGCGGAGGGCTGTCAGGCGTCCGCAACCCCGAAGGCTACAACGCAACTATGACCATGGTGGCAAAAGCCGGGCGCTACGAGATTATCGATGAAGTCGGCCGCGGAGCCATGGGCGTTGTGTATAAGGCCGTCGATCCGGTCATCGGCCGCACCGTCGCCGTCAAAACCATCCGCTTAAGCGAAGTCGGCACCGGCCTTTCCCGCCCGGAGCTGCTCAGCCGCTTCCAGACGGAAGCGCGCGCCGCCGGATTGCTCACCCATCCCAACATCGTGGTGGTCTACGATGCCGGCGAAGAAAACGGCTTGTACTACATCACTATGGAGCTGGTGGAAGGCAAGAGCGTACAGGCGCTGCTCGACGAGGGCCAAAAGTTCTCGCTGCCGCGCGTGCTGCGCATCATGGAACAGACCTGCAGCGCGCTGGATTTCGCGCACGAGCGGCACGTCGTGCATCGCGACATCAAGCCCGCGAACTTGATGCTGACCGCCGACGACACCGTAAAAGTCACCGACTTCGGCACCGCAAAAATCCTGCAATTTGGCACCGTGGCGCAAACAACGCACGTGATGGGCACGCCCAGCTACATGTCTCCCGAACAGGTGAAGGGTCGCGCCGTCGATGGCCGCAGCGACATTTTTTCGCTTGGCGTAATGCTGTATGAAATGGTCACCGGAGAGAAGCCTTTCCCCGGACAAAACATTACCACGGTAATCTACAAGATCGTCAACGAGGATCCGATTCCGCCGCGCCAGCTGGACCCTTCCATCCATCCCGGCATCAGCGCGGTGATCATGAAGGCGCTCTGCAAAGAGCCGGAAGAGCGCTATCAAACCTGCCGCGAACTGCTGGAAGAGCTGCGCAACTATCGCGCCAACACATTGCACAGCAACGCTAGCCTGCCGGGCAATCCGCAATCCACGATGGCGTTGGGCGGCGGTTCTCCCGTGGCCACCATGTCCATGGGAAATGGTGGGCGGAACGCGGACAATTTAAACGACGGTCACATTGCCGCCACCGCCGGCTCGCTCTCTTCGCGCGCCAGCAATCCGGGACAAACGCCCGTGATTCGCCGGACCGGCAGCATTCCGCCAATCGCCGAACCCGAAAAGAAGAGCGGAGTGCTCACTACCGTGCTGATCGCGACGCTGCTGCTCGCAGTGATCGCCTATGGCGCGACCAAACTGCAGCCCGTATTTCTGGCCGCGAAAGAGTTTCATGAAGCGGAGACGGCGCACAGCAATGTCGCGAGCAGGACGCCGGTCACCCCGCAAACGCACGCCGTCGCTCCACCTTCGTCCGCCATCTCGCAAGACTTAAGTGTGACGCCTGCGGCTAAGCCACCGGCGGATGGCAGCGCAATTCCGGTTACGGTACCCACCGCTGCAGCTCCTACCGAGATTCCGAAGGCCCCGGAAACGGCGCCTGCGAAACCCGTTGCGAGTACGCCCGAGCCGGTAAAGACAAACTTGGGCCTGAGCCCGAAGGCTGCCGAGTATAAAGCTCGCATTGACGCCGTCCTCGCGGAACGCGGGCTGACCGGGCGCGCACACGTGCAAGGCGTTGGGAACATGTTGACCATCTCCGGCAAGTTGCATCCGGCTGAGCACGGCGCGCTACTGAAATTTCTGCGCGATGCGCCGCCAGACATCCGGCTGATCGACCATATTGAATACGACGACGCGCCGGTCGCCACCGCGGAAAGCGACGACGGGACGCACCCGGTGCCCGCGCCAGGCCGCGGTGCAATTCACGTCGTCACGGACGTGCTTAGCGCGACCGCCACGCTCTATGGATCAGGCGGACGGCAACTGAAGCAGTGTCAAACGCCTTGCGCCTTTAATGACCTATACGCCAGTGGTTACAGCCTGGAGGTGAAGAAAGAGGGTTACCAGACCATTCAAACCGCGCTACAAGTGAAGGTCGGCAAGGTGCTTGACCAGAAAATCAAACTGGAATCCCTGGCCGTGGGGATTATGGTGGTCAGCGACCCGCCGGGTGCGGACGTATTTGTCGATGGAATTAAACAGGCCGGCCACACGCCCATGTCGCTGCCGCTGGCACCCGGACAGTACAATATGGTGTTGCACTTGGAGGGCTACGCACGCTACTCCGGCGGTGTGCAAGTGCAAGACAACATACAGACGCAATTCAAGGTTCAGTTGCGTGCCAAGGACGAGGGCAAGGTGGCCTGGGCCAATGTGACCTCGACGCCCCCCGGCGCTGAAATCGTCCTGGACGGAACCACCACCACCCAATTTACGCCCTCACGCGTGCAACTGCCCGCCGGGTTACACACTATCACGTTGAAAATGAAAGGGTTCCAGTCGGCCAAAAGGCCCGTAGAGGTCACCGAGGGCGGAACGATAACCGTGGGAGCGATCCTCAAGGCCAACAAGTGAAAATGCCATGCCGCAACCCGCAAAACCCTTCCCGTTTGGTAACAATTTGAGCCATTTCGCGCGCTCCAGTCCTAGCACGAAGTTTTTTGCCTACTAAAAACAAACAACTTAGCGCCCGCCCCCGCAGGTTAGCCCCGTGCATGCTTACTTATTCAGGGACTCCCCGCCCTCTCGGAACCATCTCTAACGCGCTTGGCGGGCCCTTCAGTATCAGCATGTTACACGCTTGAGTCTGGGCACGCGGAGATCGTACTTGGTTCTAAGAGCCACACTTCCGGTTGATCGGGATAGTCGCCGCAAAGAGCGCCAAGACGCTCCGGCCCCGGAACTGCGCGTCTCGCCACGACCTCTGAGCACCGCTCCCGATCGCAGCGAGACCGCCTCGCAGGAAGACGTTCCCAAGGCCCTGCGCGGCCTGCAAAAGCTATTCCGCTCGGAGCGCCTCTACGAGCAAAACCACCCGCAACGCCTGGACAATCTCGATAGCGCGTACGAAGCCCTCCGTCAGGTGGCCGCGCAACTGAACGGCTTGGAGCTGCGCATTGAACGCGGAGGCATCGTCGCGCCGAAACTTGGTGACACGCAGCTGCCGGATCTGCGCGGTGAAATGACGGCGCTGGCTGCGGACCTGCATCGCGCCGGTATTCGCACCCTGGTTTTCTCCCGGAAGTTCCATGTAGGCGAACTGGACACCTTGTCGCACCTCATGAAGGCATCGTTGCTAAAATCAGAGCAGCCGATGCGTGGCGGCAAGTCTAATTCGTGGCCGGCCAAACTCTTGGAGAATCATGTGGAAGGTATTTCGGTAAATACTCAGACGGAGCGCCGTGTCGATACCGTTCTCGGCAGCCTGATAGCCGCACTGGTAGCCTACGGCGGAAGCGCGCCGCGTGAAAGCAGCGAAACACCCATTCAAGCGCCGGACTTCGACGATCTCGCCGCCGCGCTGAAATTGCTGGCGCGTTTAACTCCTCCGCTCGAGAGCGCACGTGGACTTGCTCCAGAGGAAGCAGCGCGAGCGATTCACGGCGCTATGGAAAATGCCAGCCGAGACACCGTACGCATGTTGCTCACCTCGGTTTCCCAATATGGGCCACTCGGCGGGGAGCGTCCGCAACCCTATCTTTTGCGTTTGTCTGAAAGCCTAATTTTTGAATTTCTGACCGCGGAATTTTCTACCGGAACCCTTACCCCGATCGTGGTCACTCCCACGTTCCACCGTTTAGCCGAAGCCATCGTGGACTCGGGACGATACGCGGGTCCGCATGCTTCGCAACATTTATCAGCCTTTGCCACCACATGGTCGCAGGAACTGCATCGCCAGCAGCTCATTGAAAAGTTCTGGCTGGAATTGCCGCCGCGCGAAAAATCAGCAGTCTTGCGCGGAGAAGACGTTTGGTGCGTGCCGGTCGTAGCCTTGCGGCAAACGCTTGGCAATCTCGCGCAAACCGGCGCTGACGCGCAACGCCGCGAAGCCCGCAGCATGGTCCTGAACTATGCGCGACGACTCGCGCATCCGGACGCCACCGCACGTCGTACCGTCGCCGCTGGTCTAAACGAACTCACCGCCATCATCGAATCGCTGTGGCCCAATCAACTGCCCGACGATTTGAGCCTGGGCGCCATGAAAGCCCTGGACGCCGAAACCATTCCGGAAACCGGCGCGCTGCTCGCCGCTTTCATCGAAACCCTGGCGCGCATCGCCGTCAACCGCGCCGACTACGCGGGCTTCGAAACCATCCTCATCGGCCTCGAGCGGCCGCCGCAGGGCAACGAACACGATCATCTGATGGCCGCGCTCTCGCAACGTCTCGTCGCGCAGGACCGCTGGCTGCTACTGGTGGACGCCGCGCTGGCCAATCGCGCTCTCGATCCCGTTTTGCCCCGCCTGCTGCAGCGCGACCCGGAAAGACTTCTCGACCGCATGACCCTGCTGCTCACCGAACCACGCGGCGCGGAAATGATTCCCGCCATGGCGCGCTTGCTGCGCACCATCGGCGTGCCAGTCCTAAGTCTGCTCGAAGCGCGGCTCTACGAGGCCCGCCGCCAGCGCGTCAGCGCCGCGATTCGCTTGCTCTCCGCCGCGGATCCCGAACGCTTGCTGCGCGGCTTGGCCCGCGGCCTCGCCAGCTGGGAATGGAACTTGCAGGATTTGGCCGTCAGCGAACTTTCGCGCCCGTCGAACTCCGGCTGCGCGCAAAGCTCGGCGTTCGTTTTTTGCGCCGTCCTCGCCGACGCCCACCCGATGGTCGTGCCGATGATGATCGATCAGATCGGCCTGGCGCAGGAAACCACCGCCATCCCGCAACTCATGGAAATCGCCGCCGGCGAACACGAAATCCTCCGCGACCAGTTCGTACGCATTAAGGCCATCGAAGCCCTCGGCCGCATGCACGCCGCCGAATCCGCCGAACTGTTGCGCCAACTCGCGGAAGGGCGCGAAGGTTTGGCCTACGCCGAACCCTCCGGACTGCGTTCCGCCGCCGAACAAGCGCTTTCTCTTCTGGAAAATCGCCCGTCGTCGGGCCGCTCGCGTGCCGCATTTGAAGCCGCCGCGCAAGCCAGCGCCAGCTACGTTATTCCCCGCCGCTACGTGCGCATTCCGCTGGAGTCGCCCCTGCGCGCGCACATCGATGGCGGCCAGGCCGGCCTGGCCCGCGTCAAAACCATCAGCCTCGGCGGCGCCTATCTCTCTTCGCCAAAAAAGCTCAGCGTCGGCGATTCCATTCGCCTCGAAGTTCGCTCCGGCCTGCGCAAGATCAACTTCACCGCGGTCGTCCGCAACGTCGGCCCCGACGGCGGCGGCGTCGAATTCGTGCACATGAAAGACGAAGACCGCGACAAACTCTTCAAGCTAGTGCAGCGCCATCTCCCCGGCGCCCTGAAATAATCACGCTCCGTCCGTGACACATTTGATTTTGTAGCGGCCGCTTTCCGAAGCGGTCGCTTTTCTCGCCCGCATCATCGCCGTGCGTTATCGCGCGTGCGTCATCGCGTGGGTTACGATAAGCAAGCCATCCCCACCTGCGAGTAGCAATGACTAGCAAGCTTCACAACGTCAAGCTTCACAACATCGCCGCCCGCGTCTTCGACGCTTACGGCACACTCTTCGACGTCAACACCGCCGCGCGCAGCGCTCAGGATGCACTCGGAGAAAAATGGCAGCCGCTCGCCGAGCTATGGCGCGCAAAACAACTGCAGTACACTTGGCTGCGCAGCCTCACCGGACGCCACACCGATTTTTGGCAGCTAACAGGCGATGCGCTGGACTTCGCGATGGAGACATTTCACCTTGCGAGTCCCGCACTCCGTGGCCGCCTGATGGATCTCTATCTATCCCTGAGCGCCTATCCGGAAATCGCCAGTACCTTGCAGCGCTTAAAAGCCGCCGAAATAAAGCTCGCCATTTTGTCGAATGGAACACCCGCGATGCTCGCCTCGGCTGCAGCTAGCGCAGGCATCACCAACCTACTCGACGCCGTTCTGTCGGTCGAAGAAGTGCAAATCTACAAGCCGCACGCTTCAATCTATGCGCTGGCCTGCGCGCGTTTCAACGCCTCGGCCGACCGTATCTGCTTCGTCTCTTCCAATGGCTGGGACGCCTATTCCGCAAAAGCCTTCGGCTTCCGCGTCGTGTGGTGCAACCGCACCGGCCAACCTCCAGAACACATCCCCGAAACTCCCGACGCGCAAATCGCCACGCTAGCCGAGCTTCCAGATATCGTCCTCGGCTGACTCAACCTGGATGGCGCAAATTCCTTCTGAGTCAGCGAGGTACCTGTCATTTTTGCCGATGGCATTCCCCGTGCCGCCGGCGCAACCTCCCTTACGACTTCGGGCCACCACACATTCCCGATTGAAGTTGTCTTGGAGGATTATGCGCAGGAAAGTATGGGCTGCCATCTCGGCAGCTGTTTTGTCCGGTCTAGTAATCTCAGGCTGCGGCCCAGCCGCAAAGGTCGCAGATGACGCGAAACAAGTAGAAGCATTTGAAACCGCTAAGGACGCATACGTCTACGCGTACCCCTTGATGACCATGGAGATGACGCGCCGTGTCTCCACGAATCTCGTAGAATCGAAAGGAACTTTCGCGCCCATGGGTCAGTTTGCCAAGCTGCGCGAATATCCCAACGCTTCGTTCAACGCCGTCACTGCACCAAACGCCGACACGCTCTACACCATCTTGTGGCTGGATGTCTCCAAAGAGCCTTGGGTCGTCAGCATTCCAGACTTGAAGGGGCGCTACGCCTTGTTCCCGATGATCGACGGCTGGACTGACGTGTTTCAGGTTCCCGGCAAGCGTACCACCGGCACCGGGGCACAGAAATACGCCATTACCGGACCGGGCTGGACGGGAACACTTCCGGCGGGCGTAACGGAATATAAATCTCCCACGGGTTTGGTGTGGCTGCTTGGACGAATCTATTGCACCGGCACGCCAGAGGACTATAAAGCAGTTCACGCGCTGCAGGACCAAATGGCCGCGGTACCGCTATCTTCCTACGGCAAGCCATACACTCCCGCCCCCGGTGTCGTAGACCCCGCCATCGATACCAAGACCGCCGTTCGCGATCAGCTCAACGCCATGGACGGCGCTTCGTACTTCAAGCTTTTCGCACAACTCTTGAAGACGAATCCCCCAAATGCAGACGATGCGCCCATGGTCGCCAAGCTCGCGAAAATTGGCATCGTGCCGGGACAGGACTTCGACGCTTCCAAACTCGACCCCAGCATCGCCGCCGGAATCGCAAAAGTGCCCAAGCCCGCACAGGATAAAATCGCCGCATGGTTCAAGGAAGGCATCGTTGCTGGAGACGCGAAGCTCGAAAACGGCTGGGTGTTCACCACCAAGACCGGGCTTTACGGCACCAACTATCTTCAGCGTGCGACCATCACCTGGGTTGGCTTGGGTGCCAATCGGCCGCAAGACGCGGTTTATCCTACTTCCGAAGGCCCGAAAATCGTCGAGAAGTACAACGGCGCAAACAAATATGTTCTCCATTTCAACAAGGGTGAGCTGCCGCCCGTCGACGGCTTCTGGTCGCTCACGATGTACAATGCGCAATACTTTTTCGTGGCCAACCCGCTCAACCGCTACGACGTAAGCCAGCGCGACAAGCTCAAAACCAACGCCGACGGCTCAACCGATCTCTACATTCAGGCCGACTCACCCGGCAAGGACAAGGAATCCAACTGGCTGCCCGCGCCGAAAGACGATTTTGTGCTCATGATGCGTTTGTATTGGCCCAAGGAAAAAGATCCGACCATCCTGAACGGCTCGTGGAAAATTCCGGAAGTGAAGAAAGTACAATAAAGTACCGAAGCACCGCGAAGGGGGCGCTCACAGCGCCCCTTTTTTTCATCGTTCCCTATGTTCCGCTTACGGGCAGTTCCGAAGAAATCCCGTAGTTTGTCTTCGGCAGCGTAAAAATAATCACCAAACTCACCAGCACCAAAATCAGCAGCACAAACACGCTGCCCTCCGGTCCGGTGCTTCCGCCGCTCATCAGTGGCCCGCCAACAGGATGCGTGGCCAAAAGATGGTGTTGCACCATGATTCCACTATCCGCGACTCCGTACAGAAACGATTGCGCCCAATCCCACGCAGCGTGAAAGCCGATCGCCCACCACAATGAGCCAGTGCGCCACAAGCTCAGACAGAACACCAGGCTAACTAGTCCCGCCGAAAGCAAGCCGATGGGTGACTCCCCAGGGTTGCTGCCATGGCCAAGTCCGAACAGCACCGACAGCAGCACCGCAGCCGTCCAGAAACCCATCGGCTTGCCGTAAGGCGTCTTGAATAGCCACGTGAACGTCCCGGCCAGCCCACGCGTCAACGTGAAAAGCAGGTAGCCGCGCGTAAGATACTCCTCGAAAAGACCAACCACGATAAATCCCGCCAGCCAGACCGCGCCCCAACGCAGCGCCTCCGCGCCAAACAGCAGTCGGCTATCGATCACCAGCAAGCCGGTTCTCGAGAGCGTGAACACCAGCAACGAAAGAAATGTGACGCCCCAAGCCAGCCCTGCGAAAAAATTCGGAATCGCTCTCCGACCGCCAAGACCGTACATCGAATTAGGCCGTCTCTCGATCTGCGACATGATCCACGTGACCAGGATCGTCGCGAGCAGGGGGATACACTCGCCAAGGAACAGAAATCGCGGAGTGATCTCCGCTCCCGGCGCGGGCGGCGCCAGCTGCAAAAGCCTGCTAATGGCGGCCACGCCCCGGAGTATTCCGAACATGAACGCCAGAAAGAACAGCAAGCTCCAGCCTGCGCGCATCCCATCTTTGCCAAAAAATATGTCCCGCACCGAAAATGGCTTCTCCGGCACGGGCGATGGTTGGCTAAGCGGATCCGTCAGGGCGTGCTGCTCTTCACTCGTCGAAAGGCTGCTCGCGTCGCTCAAAGGGTCGCTCCTCAGGTACTGGAGTATAGACGGAGAAACGGGGTTATTGTTTCAAAGATTAAGCAATGAACCGCATCAGCGGCTCGCGATGCTCCGTGGCGACAGCCTTCGTCCCTGCTGTCCTAAGTGTTAACAAAATGTCCGCGTTTTAAGAAATGGCCAAGGGAGAGTAAAGTAAGTAGACCGTTTCCCGTAGTCGCATTGGAGAACGCATGACCGTGGAATTTATCGTTGTGGCGCTATTCGCGGCCGCCGCCGTAATTTGGTTCATGCTGGAGGCTTCGCGCACCCAGAAACGCGGCGCACTGCTCGAATCGCAAATGGCCGAGCTGCGCCGCGAACTACAATCCGTGGCCACCAACCAGGCGCAAAGTTCCGGCCAGGTAAAAGCTATCGCCGACAGCGTTTCGCAGCGCCTCGAAAGCGTCAACACCGCCGTGCAGGAAGGCATGAAGGGCGCGGCGCAAGTCACCGGACAAATCACTTCGCAGGCGCAATCCGTAATGGCTCAGGAACTGAAAAACACCCGCGAGCAAATCGGCGAAATTCAAAAGCAACTCGGCGAAGTGCAACAAGCCGGCAAGCAAATGTCGCAAACCGCGCAAACTCTAGAAAGCATTCTAGGCGGCGCGAAATCCCGCGGCTCCTTCGGCGAGGTCACCCTCGAACGCATGCTCGAAGACGCGCTCCACCCATCGCAATATGCCATGCAGTATCGCTTTTCCAGCGGAGAAGCCGCCGACGCCGTCATTCACCTGCGCGACAAGAAACTCATGGCCATCGACTCCAAATTCCCCCTCGATGCCTTCCGCCGCATCGCCGAGGAAGGCGACGACGCCCGCCGCGCCTTCGCCACCGCGGTCAAAGGTCACGCCGACTCCATCGCCAAAAAATATATCGTCCCCCAGGAACACACTCTCGACGTTGCGTTAATGTTCGTGCCCTCGGAAACCGTCTATTCCGAACTGCTGGTCACCGCCGATAGCAAAGGACAGCTGCTCGACGCTTACTGCCGCGACAAAAAAATCATCGCCGTCTCTCCTAATACGCTGCACGCGCATCTTTGTGTCATCGCCATGGGCCTGCGCGGCATGCAGATCGAAGAAAACGCCAAGCATTTAGCAGCCGGCCTGGCCGGCGTGAAAAAGCAGATGGAAACCTTCTATACCGTCTTCGACAAAATCGGTACCCACATCGGTAACGCTCAGAAGAGCTACCAAGACGCCGACAAGCGCTTCGAAAAAACTCAGCTAACCCTGGAAAATTTATTGAACGTCAGCAATCCGGAATCTCTACTGGAATCCTTACCCGAACCCACCCAAACCATCCTCCCGCTAGCCTCTGAAACCGCCGCAAAAAAATCGGCCTAGCCGGCTTCATCGCGATCTTGGCACGCTTTTTGTAGCGGCCACCTGGCGTTTACCCCGACCCTGTCGGGGCGGCGGTCGCCTTTCCCAACGAGCCAAATCGATTCTTCTCCGCGTGCCTCCGCGTTCCTTGCGCTTCTGCGTTATCGTCTGTATTTTATCCCGCAACACCGTTATACGGTTTGTGTCCAATGAACGCTTGACAATTGGTACGCTATGGGTGAGATCATAAAAACATGGATCCTAAGAAAAAACTCTCCAAGGAACAGGGGGAGGCCCAACGCATTGCAGAGATGACTCGCCCGTTTTTCAATGAGCTATCTAAGACCGAACAAAAAATTAGGCTTGCAGCAATCAAAAATCTGAGAATTAGGAATAGAAAAACTTCCAAGCGTTCTTCCACTCCTGCGAATCTTCCGGTACGTTCCGTAGCCTCAGTAAAGTCGCGAAAGCACGCGCATCATTAAACCTTTTGGCCTGGCCGAGTTTCCGGGCAAACAGTTTATCCTCGCGTACCCGTTGCGCAGCTAGGCGTTTTGCCTTCGGCACAAGCCCCTGGTCTTCCGCTCGCGTCTTCTCTATCTCGTCGTCGTCCTTCGCCATTGACTCATCGCCCCAATTCCCACAGTTTACCAGACCAGCAAAATATCAGGGAGTAGACGCGCGAGCAAGCATGCCCTGAAGTTCTTGGTGTTTGCAACGAAGGCAGGCCGTAGGCTTTCCCTTGTCTTTCTGCGGGAGAAAGCCCGAAAATAAAGGTCTCGGGTTCAGGCTCGGACTAGCTCCGCGCTTGAATTCTTTGCTGCTTTCAGTTGACGCTGACGTACAGTGAGTTTTATTTTTCACCTCTTCTTAAACGGCATGGCATCTTCAATTTCGTCAGGCGGTGGAATATCTTTGAGCATCCTGCCCTTCCTGAATGCCTCCGCCATCCGCGACATACGTTCCCACGCCTTCTTTCCATTCTTCACTGTTTCGTGAACGCGCCCACTCTCATGCAAGCGATTCAAAATCGAGCTAATAGTGGCAAGCGGATTACTTTGCTCTGCGAGGCTACCGCCAAGTTTGTTCAATTCGTCGCGGACCTCTGCGGTCGTCAGCGGCACGCGAGCAGCAGATATGATCTGGAAGATGTCATCGGTGAGACTGCTTTCAATAGCTTTCTCCAAACTCGCAAATTTCTTGTCCAGATCGCCAGTGTCCAACCCGTCTTGCTGACAGAGTGTAGAAAGAACGTTAAGCGTTTTGCGAAGGGACAGGATTCGCTCTTCAATTTGGTCCTGCTGAGCAAGCAGAGCTTCAAGTTCGTCCGCTGCTGTCCTGTACGCCCTCCGATAGTTTTCGTTTCCCATAGACAAATTAAAGCAAACAGTTGGCATAATGTCAAATAAAAAAGCAATTAAAGAAACAACGAGGTTTAAGATGGCAATTCAGGATTCCGAGCGCCACATCGAGCGCCTAAGGAGGGCAACTGCCGCCGGCCGGGAGAATATTGCGAAAGGCGAGCCTTGGCCGGGGAGCGCCTATAAAACGGCAAGGCAATATTCGTCTTCGCCACACCCGACCTTCAAAACCCTCAAAATAATCGAAATACAAAAATATTCGGAATTACCTTAACAAATACGTGGCAATTTCTCTATACTTCGCCTGTAGAAAACTGCGCCCGAACCTGACCGCTCTCGCCGAAGTTTCAGTACTCATAACCAATTAGTATCTAAATAACGGTCATAAGCGCATTATAATGAACATTTACGAAAGGTTGTGAAAACAAAGCAACTTAGAGTCCCTGTGTTTTCGCAACCTTTCGCGATTCCGCGGGGCCCTCTCCTACGGCACGGTCGCCGTCGGATGAAAATTACTCGCCACCAAACGAATCGAAATCAGGAAGCTACCCTTGCGTTTTCCTACCACCTCAAATTTTGCCGCATTATCCGCGCCACCGCTGCTAAGCTGTTTCGCCGGATTACCACCAGCCAAATCCGCGATGTCCGGCGACAGATTGCGCGCCTCCAGCGGCAACTTCGCCGTACTGCCGCGCACCGTCACGCGCAGCGCGCGACGTTCGGCATGCGCCAGCGGTGAAGCGTCCGCCTCCAGCGCCAGCTCCACAAAGGTAATCACAAACGGCGCGCCCACGCGTTTGCCGCAGGAAATCTCCACGCTGGCCGCACCGGGCTCCGCTTCCGACGGCGGCAGCACCACCAGCGACATCGGAGAGGCCGCCAGCACCAGCGCCCGCTGACCGCCAATGCTCACTTGATTCGCGTCCGCATCCCCGCAGAAACCGTGCCCGTAAACATCGAAGCGATCCGTAATAGAAGCCACGCGCGGCACGCTCGTCACTTCTAAGCCAGCAGCCTCGGCCTCCTTGGGAGAAAGCACCACGGAGCTAACTCGCCCCGCGCGCCCAGTGATGCTTCCGAAAATCACCCCGGGCGTTAGCGGCGCGACGAATAGCGCTCTGCCCGTGGCATCCGTCTTCAAACGATCACCATTGGAAAACGTCACGTCCACGCCCGGCGTGAGTCTGCCGTTCACATCCAAAACCGCTAACGTCGCGCGCTCTCCGGAAACGATCTGCCTCGGCAGCAGCAATATCCTGGCTCCCGACGCTGGCGGCGCGGCAGGCTGCGGAGGACTTTGCGTAACGGGCGCAGTGGCGGGCTGCGTCGCCTGCTGCGCGGCGCATAGCGAACAGCCGACAGCGCACACGGCCGATAGAATCACCAACGCCTCGACCAACCAAAACATGCTCTGCAAATCCGACTTACGCATGAACGTCATTGTAGTTGAGACCGCCAAACTCGCACCGGAAAAATGCCGAATCGCTTCACACCGGCATCTCCCGCGGGTCTCCTGCGGAGCCTCCAACGCGCCTTCCCACATCGCGGAGCCGTCCCCCGAACCGCCCCCGGCCCTCTCCCAAAATGTGGCTAAAAAGCCCATAGTCAGTAGGGTTCACAGTCTTCCGCGCCAGCCGGGGGTCTGCTAGCGTAATCTCAGGTCCAAGTGTGTGGGCAGGGGTGTCCTCCCACCATTCAGGAGTTCGTGTGCGAATCAGAAGCGGCGGCGTAAGCGACGTGGGTCGCGTACGCTCGAACAACGAGGATTGCTACCGCATTGTCCCAGACATGGGACTCTTCGTTCTTTCTGACGGTATGGGCGGCGAAGCGCACGGCGAAGTCGCCAGCGCCTTGGCCGTCGAAACCGTCGTCAAGCACTGCGTCGAAGGCGAAAACAATCCCGCCTTGCCCGTTTTTGGCGACACCCAAGCCGGCTGGAGCAGCAAGACCAAGCGCCTTTCCAGCGCCATTCACCTGGCCAACAAAAAAATATTTGAATCCGCCGCCGAGCACTCCGAGCAGACCGGTATGGGCGCCACGCTCACCGCGCTCTGGATTGCCGACGACCGCATGAGCCTCGCGCACGTGGGCGACAGCCGCGCCTACGTCTTGCGCACCGGCTCGCTGCAACAGCTCACCAACGATCATTCGCTCGTCGCCGAACAGGTCCGTCGCGGCATTCTCACCACCGCGCAAGCTGAAGAGAGCGAAATGCAGAGCGTCTTGCTGCGCGCCTTGGGCGCGAATCTCGAAGTCGAAGTAGACGCCGAGGAGCACCCGCTTTTCCCGCGCGACGTTTTGTTGCTTTGCTCCGATGGCTTGACGCGCATGGTCACCGAGCCCGAAATCGCCGGCACCTTACAGTCCGATCCCGACCCTGCCAAATCCGCGGAAAAATTAGTGGCCCTCGCCAACGAGAGCGGCGGCGCGGACAACATCACTGTCATCGTTGTAACCACTAACGCGGATTCCAAGAGTTGGTTTTCCTGGCTTTTCGGCGGCAAACACAAGTCCGCTAACGGCAACGGTATCGCAGGAGGAAAGTAATATGGCGAAGCTCAGCCTGATGTTTGAAGAAAAACTGGTGAAAGAAGTCCCAGTCGGCAGCCGGGCCGTAAGTATTGGACGTTCCCCGGACAACGATCTCCCAGTGGATAATTTGGCGGTTTCCAATTATCATGCGCGCGTGTATTTTGAGGCTGGCAAATTGGTCGTCGAAGATCTGGACAGCCTGAACGGCACCTTCGTCAACGACATGCGCATCGAGCGCGCCACGCTGAAAGACGGCGACTCCATCTGGGTCGGCAAACACCACATCAAAGTGGACGCCCGCGGCGACGCTCCTGTGCCCTGGGATTCCGGCCGCAAAGCCAACGCTCCGCGCATCAACGAAACCATGGTTCTGGACACCAAGGTTCGCCGCGACATGCTGCAGCAAGCCGCCGCCATGGGCGAACGCACCCAGTTTGCCGCCGGCCGCCTGAAAGTTCCCACCATCGTCGTCCTCACCGGCAGAACCGACCAGAAAGAATATGCCCTCACCAACAAGCTCACGGTCATCGGCAAATCCAGTCTCGCCACCGTGCGCCTCAAGGGCTGGTTCAAACCCGCCATGGCCGCGCAAATCAATCAGCGCGATGACGGCTATTACGTCGTCGCCGGCGACAAAGTCCCCAACGTCAACGGCGCTCCCATCTCCGGCCCGGTCCGCCTCAACGACGGCGATCTGCTGGAAATTTGTGGCGTGCGCTTGAATTTCATTTTCCGTGAGTAGCGCGCTTTCCTAATGCCCGCCCCACCAGCCAAAAACACACGCGGTCTCGGCATCCTCCATCTTGTCGAACTGCTTGAAGCTTGGTGGCACCACCGCGTTTCCTTCCTCATCAGCCTGATCATCACCCTCGCCGCTCTCACCCTGTATTACTTCACTTTTTTCGGTGAACGCCCTACTCCGATCTTCGCCTTTCTCCAGCGCTTCGAGTACGACTCGCTGGACACCCGCTTCCGTTATCGCCCTCCCAGCGCCACACCCGCCGATCCGGCCATCGTCATCGTGGACATCGATCAACACTCGCAAGAAGTCCTGGGGCACTGGCCTTTCTCTTGGTCGTATTTCGCCAACCTCCTGGACATCCTGCGCGGCGACGGCGCCTCCGTCGCGGGCTTCGACATCACCTTCAGCAAACCCGAGGTCAGCGCCGCCTCCATCCAGGCCTTTGAGAAAGCTTTGCAAGACAGAAAAGAACGCATCGCGCGAGTCGACAGCCGCCTCGCCGCCGAACTTGAGGGCCTCGCGACTGCGTCCAATGCCGACCAGCAATTTGCCGCCGCCATCAAAAGATTCGGCCCCGTTGTCCTGGGTAACTATTTTCTCTACACCGAATCCGACTTGCGCGACATCGACTCCGCCGTCCTCGACGCCTACGCCAAGCAACTAAGCTTCTTCTGCATTCCTGAAGTCGAAGTGGTTAAGAGCCGCGCCGCGTTCGGCAAGCAAGACTATGCGAACCTCATCGCCAAATATCGCCTTGCTCAACTCATCCCCCAGGGTGCCGAAGCCAATCTCGACATCTTCACCAACGCGCTCTCCGGCGCATCCTCCGGCACCGGCTTCTTCAACGCCCCATCGGACACCGACGGTATCGTGCGCACCGCCACCATGGTGCTCCCCTACGGTCGCTCCGAAGACGTTCACGAGTGGGATCTCTACGGTTCGCTCGACGTTATGACCGTTCGAGCCTACCTCGGAGTCCGCGACGACCTGTTGCTCACGTATGGCGAAACCGGCATCAAGGACATTCAGTTCGGCGACAAGGCCCGAGTTGTGCCCAACGATATCGGCCAAGCGCTCATCAACTATCACGGCCCCGCCAACACCTATTCGCACTATTCCATGGCCGAAGTTCTCGACGGGAAAATCCCGCCCGCCACCTTCCGCGGCAAAATTGTCCTCATCGGTGCCACCGCCACCGGCATCGGCGATATCAAGTCCACTCCCTATGGCGGCACCGACTATCCTGGTATCGAAGTCCACGCTAACGTTATCGACAACCTGCTGCACGGAAATTTCCTCCAGCGCGGCGCGAAGCAGCAGTTGCTCGACGCAGTTGTAATTTTGCTGCTCGGCGTTCCCCTCGGCCTTTTCATGGCCCTCGTTCCGCCGCGCTTCATGTGGTTCGGCTTGAGCCTTTTGGCCCCATTGGTATGGGTGGACTATCGCGCCTTCGTCAACGGCTGGTGGCTCAATTTTTCGATTCCCGCAATCACCATCACCGCCAACGTCCTGCTCGTCTCCCTGTATCGCGCCCTCGTTGAAGAAAAAGAAAAGCGCCGCGTGCGCACCGCCTTCGGACAATACGTCAGTCCTGAAGTCATCCGCCGCCTGCTCCTCAATCCGCAACTCGTCGAGCCGCGCAAAACCGAAATCAGCGTCATGTTTAGCGACATTCGCGGCTTCACCACCATTTCCGAGCAGCTCGATGCCCAGGAGCTCGCCGGCTTCCTCAACGAATATCTTTCCGACATGACCGGCATCGTCTTCAAATACTCCGGCACACTGGACAAATATATCGGTGATGCGGTGATGGCTTTCTGGGGCGCTCCTTTTGAAGTCGAGGCCCACGCCGTAAAAGCCTGCCAAAGCGCGCTCGAAATGATGAAGCGCGTGCACGAGATGCAACAAAAATGGCTGGCCGAAGGTCGCCCACACCTCGATATCGGCATTGGCATCAACACCGGCGGCGCCAGCGTCGGCAACATGGGCTCCTCGCTGCGCTACGGTTACACCGCGCTGGGCGACACCGTAAATCTCTCTTCCCGTCTCGAAGGTCTGAACAAAGACTACGGCACCCACATTATCGTCAACGAGAGTACCTTCTCCGCCGCCTCTACCGCCGGTTTTGTATTCCGCGAGTTGGACCTCATCCGCGTAAAAGGTAAAAAACTCCCCGTAACCATTTACGAGTTGGTCGGCCGCGCCGGCGAACCATCCGACTATGGCCCGCCTGAAGCCGCGCAATCCCGCCTCGAGGATTTCCGCCTCGCTCGCGAACTCTACCGTCAGCGCCAGTGGGAAGCCGCGCAAAAAGCCTTCGAGACCATTCTCGCCAAGTGGGAGACCGACGGCCCCGCGCGCACCTATTGGAAGCGTTGCCAGGAATATCTCTTTGACGAACCACCGTCCGGCTGGGACGGCGTCTTCACTATGACGCACAAGTAGCAGCGCAAAAGAAGATCCGCAGATAACACCACAAGACGATCAAAGCGAACACACCATTCGCTGACCCACAAATAAGGGTCGCCGACTTTTGTGCCAAGAACGCACTCGCCGATCCCCCTCATGCCATTCCGGCATTCGCGTACCAACTGCCTATATAGCGGCATCCAAACGTTGCGGGACAGAGCAGAATGCAAAACTCAATTTCCTACAATTCGCTGCAAACAATAAACTTAGTTGATTATGACGGTGCCGCCTTATTGGCACTAGGTTTGCAAATGTCCTAAAGGTACAGTTGGCAATGATTCGCCGCTGCGGGATGTCCGGGCGCCAGGCGTACCCGAAGGAATGCCTCGGCGAATCTAAACGAGGGAATACTCTTATCCTTTACGATTGCGATTTTGGCGGCCGCACGGAACTCGCTCCGCGTCGCCCTGCCGGGGCTCAGCCCAAGGAAGACTCACTCTAAATGTGGATTGTCCGATTAGCGCTTGCCCGTCCCTACACCTTTATCGTCATGGCGCTGGTCATCATTCTGCTCACGCCGGTTGTCCTGTTGCGCACTCCCACGGATATTTTCCCGGACATCAACATCCCGGTCATCAGCTTGGTGTGGAACTTCACCGGTCTCGAGCCGCAGGACATGGAGCAGCGCATTACCTCCAACTCCGAGCGCGCCGTCACCACGCTGGTAAACGACGTCGAGCACATCGAATCGCAATCCCTCAACGGCATCGCGGTGGTCAAAATCTATTTCCAGCCGCACGCCAACGTGCAAACCGCCCTGGCGCAAACCACCGCCATCGTGCAGACCATTCTCAAGCAACTGCCCCCGGGCATAACACCTCCGCTCGTCGCCATCTATTCCGCGTCTACCGTTCCCGTCATTCAAATCGGTCTCACCAGCGACAACCTCAGCGAGCAGGCGATTTTCGACTACGGCAACAACTTTATCCGCACGCAACTCGCCACCGTGCAGGGCGCGGCGCTGCCCTTTCCCTACGGCGGCAAGCAGCGCCTGATCTCCGTGGACCTGGACTCGCAAGCCTTGCAATCCAAGGGTCTCTCTCCCGTGGACATCGTCAACGCCGTCAACGCCCAAAATCTTTTGCTGCCCACCGGAACCGTAAAACTGGACACCATCGAATACAACGTCGAGCTGAACGGCGCTCCGCGCACCGTCCAGGAATTGAACGACCTGCCGATCAAAACCGTGAACGGCGCCACCATCTACATGCGCGAAGTGGCCCACATCCGCGACGGCTTCTCTCCGCAAACCAACATCGTGCGCGCCAACGGCCAGCGCGGCGTGCTCATGAGCGTTTACAAAATTGGCTCGGCCTCCACGCTGGATATCGTCGCGCGCGTCAAACAAACCCTCCAGTTTTACTCCTCCTCGCTTCCCGAAGGACTGCACGTCACCACGTTTTTCGATCAATCGCTTTTTGTGCGCGCTTCCATTCAGGGGGTTTTGCGCGAGGCCTTGATCGCCGCGGTGCTCACTGCGCTGATGATTCTGATCTTCCTTGGCAACTGGAAGAGCACCATCATTATTGCCGTCTCCATCCCGCTTTCGATTCTTGTCAGCATCCTCTGCCTCAGCGCCCTCGGCGAAACCATCAACATCATGACCCTCGGCGGCCTCGCCCTCGCCGTCGGCATCCTGGTCGACGACGCCACGGTAGAAATTGAAAACATCAATCGCAACCTGGCCATGGGCAAGGAAACCGTGCAAGCCATTCTCGACGGCGCGCAGCAGATTGCCGTGCCCGCCTTCGTTTCCACGCTGTGTATCTGCATCGTCTTCATCCCGATGTTTTTTCTTTCCGGCGTGGCCAGGTTCCTTTTCGTGCCGCTCGCCGAAGCCGTCAGCTTTGCGATGCTGGCTTCCTACATGTGGTCGCGCACCATCGTCCCCACTCTGGCCATGTACCTCCTCAGCGCCGACGACGAGTACGACCCGGAAAAACATCGCGGTGAAAAACAGGGCTTTTTCCGCCGCCTGCAGCAGAAGTTCGAGCATGGCTTTGAGCGTTTTCGCGACGGCTATCACAGTGCCTTGAACGTCGCGCTTACCAGGTCCACGCTCTTCGCCGCCTGTTTTCTTGCTTTCTGTGTGCTCAGCTCCGGCTTGATCTTTTTCCTGGGCCGCGACTTTTTCCCTCGTGTCGATGCCGGGCAGATTCGCTTGCACTTTCGTGCGCGCACCGGTCTGCGCATTGAAGAAACCGCGCGTCTGGCCGACCAAGTGGACGGCGTGATTCGCGAAACCATTCCGAAAGCCGAGTTGGAGACCCTGCTGGACAATCTTGGCGTCCCTTACAGCGGCATCAACCTCAGCTACAGCAACTCCGGTACCTTCGGTACCTCGGATGCCGAAATTCTGGTGCAGCTAAACGAGCACCGCAGCAAGCCCACCGAAGCGTACATTCAGGATCTCCGCGCAAAACTGCCCGCGCGCTTTCCCGGCGTGCAATTCTTTTTCCAGCCTGCGGACATCGTTACGCAGATTCTCAATTTCGGCGTCCCCGCGCCCATCGACGTCGAAGTCACCGGTGCGAACCAGCAGGGAAACTATCTCGTCGCGGAAAAGCTCGCCAACCAAATCAAGCATATTCCCGGCGCCGTGGATGTCCACGTACAGCAGGCCTTTGACAGCCCCACCTTGCGCATGGACATTGACCGCACCCGCGCGCAAACCGTCGGGCTGCAAGCCCGCGACGTCGCCTCCAACGTTTTGGTCTCCCTAAGTTCCAGTTTTCAGACCGCCCCGGCATTCTGGCTCGATCCCAAGAATGGCGTCAGCTACAACGTCGCCGTGCAAACTCCGCAATATCGCGTGGACACTTATCAGGAGTTGCAGAACACCCCCATCAACGGACCTTCGCCTACCACCCCTTCGCAAATTCTCGCCAACCTGGCGCAGACTTCCACTGTCGCCCGCCCTGCGGTCATTTCTCATTACAACGTGCAGCCCATGATCAATGTTTATGCCTCCGTGGATGGCCGGGATCTCGGCGCGGTGGCCGACGAAATTGCCAAGCGCGTCAAAGGCGTCGAAAGCCAACTGCCCAAGGGCAGCCACATCGTGATGCGCGGGCAGGTGCTCACCATGCGCAGTTCTTTTACCGGGCTGGGCTTCGGCCTGGTCGGCGCCATCGTGCTGGTGTACCTGCTGATCGTCGTCAATTTCCAGTCTTGGCTCGATCCCTTCATCATCATCACCGCGTTGCCTGGCGCGCTCGCCGGCATCTGCTGGATGCTGCTGCTTACCCACACCACGTTGAACGTGCCCTCGCTCACCGGAGCGATCATGTCCGTCGGCGTAGCCACCGCCAACAGTATCCTGATGGTATCCTTCGCCCGCGAACAGCTCGACGAAGGCAAGAACGCCCATGACGCGGCGCTGCAGGCGGGCTTTGTGCGTGTCCGTCCGGTGATCATGACTGCGCTCGCCATGATCATCGGTATGATCCCTATGGCTTTGGGGCTTGGCGAAGGCGGCGAACAGAACGCTCCCTTGGGGCGCGCGGTAATCGGCGGCTTGCTCTTCGCCACCTTTGCCACCCTGTTCTTCGTTCCGTGCGTTTTTTCCATTATCCATGGGCGTCGCCAGAAAAATTCCGAGGAATCTGGGACGCGGTACGAAGCTGGTGAACCGGGCGGAGCGCCGTCGCTCGCGTGATTCGTGCCAAGCCCTGGGGCGCGCGCTGTGCAGCTTGGCGCCGGTAACCGGTAAAATGGCATTGCTGATTCGTAGGAAACGGAGTGCAGTCTGATGAGTGAACGCGAAGTTCAGAATCAACCGCAGCACGGCGGGGTCGAAAAGAAGGGCCATCTTTTTCTGATCCTGATCATTGTAGCGCTCGCACTGGTGGTCCTCGGCGCGCTCACGCTCGTGCAGCGCCGCTCGCAATACCGCGCGCTGGCCGACGAAACCGAAACTCTAGCCGTGCCCACCGTCTCGGTCACCCACGCCACCACGGAAGCCTCTCAGGAAGATCTGGTGCTACCCGGCGCCATGCAGTCCTACGTCGAATCGCCTATCTACGCGCGCACCAACGGCTATTTGAAGTCCTGGTATCACGATATCGGCAGCCACGTAGCTAAAGGCGAATTGCTCGCGGAAATCGATACGCCGGAAGTGGATCAGCAGCTTTCCCAGGCTAAGGCCGACCTCAACACCGCGCACGCCAATACCGATTTATCGCGAACCACCTCGAATCGCTACGTAGACCTGCTCAAAACCGATTCCGTCTCGCAACAGGAAGTCGACAATTTCACCAGCGACTTTGCAGCAAAAACCGCCACCGAAAACTCCGCCCAGGCCAACGTCCGCAGGCTCGAGGATCTGGAATCCTTCAAACATGTTTACGCGCCCTTCAGCGGCGTGATCACCAAACGCAACGTGGACATCGGCAATTTGATCAACGCCGGAAACACCGGCGCCACCCAACTGCTTTTTGTGCTCTCGCAGATCGATCCCATCCGCGTCTATGTCAACGTGCCGGAAGCCTACGCCCCGGCCATTCATACCGGACTCGGCGCCTACCTGGTGCTCACGCAATTCCCCGGCCGCCGCTTCGAAGGTAAAGTGGTGCGTACTGCAAATGCGATCGATCCAGCGTCGCGCACCCTCCTTACCGAAGTCGACGTGCCCAACAAAAGCGGCGAGTTATTGCCGGGCGGCTACGCGGAAGTGCATCTCGAGGTGAAAGTCACGGGTGCGCGCTTGCAGGTTCCTGTAAACGCTTTGCTTTTCCGCGCGGAGGGTTTGCGCGCCGTAACCGTCGACGCCGACCACAAGACCCATCTGGTCCCGCTGCAAATTGGCCGCGATTACGGCACCACCCTCGAAGTACTCCAGGGACTTTCCGCGCAGGATTGGATTGTCGTAAATCCCGCGGATTCCCTCGATGAAGGCCAGCACGTCAACGTGAAAGAGCTGCCGCAACCTGCGGCCGCGGGCTCGGCCGCACCGCCTGCGAACGGCAACGCTCCGGCGGGGAATAGCGGCGCTTCGAGCAAAGCCCCGGCGGGGAGTTCGAAGAAACCGTGATGAGGCGCGTGTCCACAAGATATTTGTCCCTATACGCTGCATCTCTCTCATGCGCGCTTGTGCTAAGTGCTGGCTGCACCGTCGGGCCAAATTACAATCGCCCGGCGGCGTCCGTCCCCGCAAAATGGGACACCACCGCGCCGTGGGTCGAAGCCGCGCCCATGGACAACTTGCCCAAGGGCGCCTGGTGGAGCGTCTTTCACGATGACAAGTTGAACGATCTGGAACAGCAGGCCCTCGATGCCAACCAGGATTTGAAAGTCTCCGTGGCCCGCCTGCAGCAGGCGCGCGCTTCCGCGGCCGTTCAAGTCTCCACTCTGTTTCCAACTTTCGGTCTGGTGCCCAACACCAACCAGCCCAGCGCCGAGCGTGTGCGCGAGAGTGCTGGCCGCGTGCTTAGTTCGTCGATCACCAGCAGTACCGCGTTCACGCAAAATACGTACGCGCTGCCTTTTGCCGTGAACTATGAAGTCGATCTCTTTGGCCAGCGCCGTCGCAGCATCGAATCCGCGCAAGCCTCGTACCAGGCCAGTGCCGCGGATCTGGAAAACGTGCGTCTGGTCATTACTGCGGAACTGGCGGGCGAATACTTCACTCTGCGCCAGCAGGATACCGAGATCGGCATCCTCAACCGCACCGTTGACGCGCTCGAAAAAGGTTTGGAGTTGGTCGAGGCTCGCCACAAAGGCGGCGTTGCTTCCGGCTTGGACGTGGCGCAGGAAGAAACTTTTCTGGATACTGCGCGCACGCAAGCCATCCTGCTGCAACAGCAGCGCAAACAATTTGAAGACGCTATTGCCGTGCTCATCGGCAAGCCCGCGCCGGATTTTCATCTTGGCGCCAATGAATTGAATTCCGAGCCGCCGCCTCTCGCTCTCGGCCTGCCCTCTGATTTGCTGGAGCGCCGCCCGGACATCGCCGAAGCCGAACGGCTTATGGCCGCCACCAACGCGCAGATCGGCGTCGCTAAAGCTGCGTACTATCCTTCGCTGAATTTGTTTGGCGCCACGGGATGGCAAACCTCGTCCATCGGCAGCCTGTTGAGCAGTTCCAGTATCTTTTGGGCCTTAGGCGCGAACGTGGCGCAAGACATTTTCAGCGGCGGGGCGCGCCGCGCCCAAGTGCAATTCGCCAGCGCCGGCTACGATGCCAACGTCGCCAGCTATCGCGGCACGGTGCTGAATGCCTTCCGCGAAGTGCAGGATAGCGTCACTGGCTTGACGGTGTTGCAGCAGGCCCAGCAAGCGCAGCAGAAGGCCGTGGACTCGGCGCGTCGCACGCTGGATATTTCCACGGACCGCTACAAAGGCGGACTCGTGAATTATCTGGATGTTGTAACCGCGCAGCAGAATTTACTGGCCGACGAGCAGGAACTGGCCATCATCCGCGGGCAGCGCCTGGTGACCAGTGTTCTGCTGGTGAAAGCGCTGGGCGGCGGATGGGATTCTTCCAGTTTGTCGGCCGTCGCGGTGCACGCCAAGCTGAAAGATATCGTCACGCCCTGATTCGGTTTTTTCTGCCTTCCCGAAATAGATCTGATATCAAAAGAAGTGCGGCGTCCGCGATAAACACCGGACGCCGCGAATCCTTCCACAGGTTGTTTGCGCAACGTCAAATCGACAAGTTGGTCGCAAGCTCGCGCGAACTCACTTGCCGAACTTAAGTTGCCGAAATTATTGCGTCTATTGCGTCGTCCCACGTGCGAACTTACGGATGAAGCCGCGCGCGCAAGCTGTTTGTGCTAACGGCGCTTCGCTTTCTTTACTGCCTTGCGCGCCACTTTCTTGGCTTTCTTCGCCTTTTTCCCTGCCGCCTTCTCAACTCGTTTCGCGCCTGCGGCTACCTTCTTCGCGCCCTTTGAGACTTTCCTGGCTACTTTGCGCGTAATTGCCTTGGCGCGGCGCTCCACCGACTTCGCCCGCGTAACCACTTTTCTTTGCGTCGCCGGACTCGGCGTCAGCGCTTCTTTTGCGGCATTTGCTTTCGCCGCGATATTCCCCAGCGTGGAGCCGATCGATTCCGCAACGCTGGTCAAAACTTCCTCAAACTGTTCGGGCTTGGTGGTGTCGGACGTCATTCTCAGGCTCCTTGTGAGGCAATTCGTGCTGTGAATTTATCGTATATAAACAGCAATCTATGGAAACCGCAAGGCCCGGAATCGTACTTTCCCTGCCGACAGCGTCGAGTAACAGCGCCGTGGGCCTGCGGCGTGGCACCCTAAAATACTCTCACGCCCGCCACAGTGCAAGCTGGTCTTGGCTCGGTGGAAGCGCTCGGGAACGTCCCTCACCGCCGCGCAACCCAGCGCGCAAGAACCCGCGACTCAGCACCGTTGATCGCGCCGACCAATCGCTAGTTACGCGAACCGACGGCGATGAGCACGATGCCGCCCACCAGCGCCAATCCACCCACGATCGGCGGCAGTGGCACGGTTTCCTTCGTGTCTTTGGTGGCGTGAATGGGACCGAGGTCCACTACCTTTTCGCGCTTCGTGTAGGTAAAACCCTGGTACGCCAGCGCTACGATGCCGAGAATTACCAAAACAATTCCAATCAGTGTTGCGGATTTCATTGCGATGCGGCTCCTTCTGGCCGCGAGTTTTACATGGGAAGCGAAATATCGAAAAATTCTACGCGACGAGTTATATCGCGGCTATATCGCTCGGCGCCCTTGAATTACGCGGATCAGAATCACGATGATGGCCACCACCAGCAAAATGTGGATGAAGCCTCCGAGGGTATACGCGGTCACCAGGCCTAGCAGCCACAGAATCAACAGAATCACCGCGAGGGTCCAAAGCAAATCCATGGCAAGCTCCTTTTCCTTTTCAGAGAGGTCGGCAGCGGGAATGCGCCGGAATAATCTGCGACCTTTATGATCGGGAAGAGGTTAAACCCTGGCGGCAACGCTGCCCATCCGGGGAAGCGTGTAGTGCAGCACGCGGTTCGCGGTATACCGCACCGTTGGTCCGGTACCTCGCCGGTACTTTTGCTCGCTACGGCCGCTGCGGTTTTGGCATGCGCAATGACGGCTCGTTCTCTCACAGCTCCTTAGGCGTCGTCGCCGGTCATGACGAAGAGCGGCTTGCCCTCAAGATTGTCAAATTTCGGAGCCAGGCGCTCGGTGCTGTAATGCTCCGCGACGTTGACGACTTTCTTGGTAGCGGTGATCGTCTCGATCGGCACGTTGCCGTAACGGCCATTCTTCAGTACCACGAGACGCCCGGAAATATTTTTCAGCAATAGATCCAGCGCCATGTTGCCGTAAATCATCGGCGCGATGGCATCCATCGCGTCCGGCGCGCCGCAACGCACGAAGTAACCGAGCTTCTGGTTTACAACGTCGATTTTTTTGCCTTTGTTGAATTTAGCGGAGAGTTCTTTTACTTTTTCCGAAACCAGATCGCCGATGCCGCCCAGCTTTTTGTGTCCGAAGGCGTCCGCGGCTTCGCCTTCAAACACCATGTCGCCACCCTCGAACATCGCGCCTTCGGAAACCAGCACTGTGGAATAGTGGCTGGGATTATTGCGGCGGTCTTCGACCATCAACTCTGTGAGCTGTTCGATATTGAATTTGTACTCGGGAATTACGCAGCGTTCGGCCACGCCGGCCATGGTCGGCACCATGGCGGTGAATCCGGCGTAGCGGCCGAAAACTTCCAGCACCATGAAGCGCTCGTGCGAACCAGCCGAAGTGCGCAGGTTATTCACCAGCTCGATAGTGCGATTCACGCAGGTGCTGAAGCCGATGCAGTAGTCCGTGCCCGGAACGTCGTTGTCCATGGTCTTCGGGATGCAGACCACTTTGAAGCCTTCTTTGTGCAGCCGCACACCGTAGCTGAGCGTATCGTCGCCGCCAATGGGCACAAGATAGTCGATGCCGAGCCACGCCAAATTTTTCAGAACTTCCGGAGTTAGGTCGTTTTTCTCCGCGTTGTACGCGGCCTGATGGTGCGGCGGCACGCTGGATTTGCTCACGCGGCTGGGATTCGTTCGCGAAGAGTGCAGAAACGTGCCGCCGGTGCGTCCCGCGCGTTCCACCGCCTCTTTCGTCAGAATCTGGAAGTTGTCCGAATTGTCGTAGTCCTTGTCGCGCACCAGCTCCACGATTCCGGCCCAGCCGCGGCGCAATCCGATCACCTGATAGCCCTGCTGCAGCGCGCGGCGCGTGACGCCGCGAATCGCCGGGTTTAGTCCCGGCACGTCGCCGCCGCCGGTAAGAATTCCGATAACGCCCTTCTTGGTGTTGATGTTCGCCATGAGTTGTTCGCCTCGCTGGGGCTGTTGTTGAGATAGTTGCAACCCGCAATTATCTACCGGGTGCGCAAGTTTAGAAAGCAAATCTCGAAGTTTGCAACGACACGAATACGCGTCCTTTCATCCATCACTAGCGTCGCTAGACTGCCCGATTTGCTCTGTCGCAACGCGCACGCCGTAACAGCGGGCACAGGCAAGAGTGCCTGTGCTACTAAGAACCGTCACAGCGCGATTTTCGTTCCGAGCACCGCTAGAAACTGTGCTAGCCATGCGGGATGCGCGGGCCACGCGGGAGCCGTGACCAAATTGCCGTCGGTGAGCGCGTCGGTGACCGCGAGCGACGCGAACATGCCGCCGGCGCTGGTGACTTCCGGGCCGACCGCTGGGTACGCACTGCACTTTTTTCCCGCTAGCACGCCGGCCGCCGCCAGGATCTGCGGGCCGTGACAGAGCGTGGCGATGGGTTTTTTCGCGCTGGCAAAGTGGCGAACAATTTCCAGCACGCGCGGATTGAGCCGCAAATATTCCGGCGCACGGCCGCCGGGAATCACCAGCGCGTCGTAGTCCTCCGGTTTGACGACGTCGAAATCGGCGTTGAGGGCAAAATTGTGGCCGCGTTTTTCCGAGTAAGTCTGGTCGCCTTCAAAATCGTGAATGGCGGTGCGCACGCTGTCGCCCGCCTTCTTGCCGGGACAAACCGCGTGCACGACGTGCCCAACCATCAGTAGCGCCTGAAACGGGACCATTACCTCGTAGTCTTCGACGTAATCGCCGACGAGCATCAGGATGTTTTTCTTCGCCATGAGCAGCCTCCAGAAAGGCAAAGCGTACCAGACAAAGCTTCGATTGGAGAAAAGCGGTCGGAGGGAGTGGGCCCCCACCCCCGGGGTGTTTGCGAAAGAGCAGGATTCTAAAGGGGTTAGAGGGGAAACTAATGAAAGAGTATGATTCCGTGGGAGTTATGCCGAACTGAAAAAAATTATTGGGAGTTGGGTCGGCCATACGTACATTTTCGTATCGTTGTGAGCGGTAAGGGTTTGCGCGGATGACAACTTGTATCGTGGTGATTTTAGGGGACTTGGCAAAGTGGATTTTTGCGTTTTTTAGGTTTGTCAAATTGCTGATCAGGTGGGAGCAGTTGTCGCGCGAGGGTAGGGTGGGGCGGTTCAGTCGGGACGGCGCAGAGATGGTGGGGCGAGCTATCACGGACTATGCTAGCATGGGCAAGTTGGCGTGTCAAGCAATTAAATTACAGGTACTAGTTTCGAATGCAAAATGATAGTACTGGCCGCGGCGTTTAGCAACGTCGCTCTGCTATGCCTAGAGGCGCGCACGAGGCTGCGGTCAACAAGGCTTGACATGCGTTACGTTACGCGTTACGGAGAAAAGTGATACGGACGATCCGGCACAAGGGCTTACGACGGCTTTATGAGGACGATGATGCTCGGGGCGTCATCAGCGAGCATGCCGAAAAGTTGGGCGACGTTTTAGCGCGGCTCGACGCAGCTGCAGTGATTGCGATATGGACCTGCCGGGCTTTCGGTTGCACCCGCTGAAGGGTGAATTGAAGGGGCGTTGGGCGGTGACGGTGCAGGCGAATTGGCGAGTAATTTTTCAGGTCGTGGACGGCGATGCCTGGACGTTGATTATGTCGATTACCACTAGGGAGGCAGGAGTATGACGATGAAGAATCCGCCGCATCCGGGAGGCTTGGTGCTGCGGCAGTGTATTACGCCTTTGGGTTTGACGATTACGGACGCAGCGGCAGCGCTCGGCGTAACGCGCACTACGCTGTCCGAGTTGGTGAATGGTAAACGCGGGATTTCGCCGGAGATGGCGGTGCGCCTCTCCAAGGTTTTCGGGGGCAGCGCGGAGAGTTGGTTGACGCAGCAGGCGCAGTACGAACTCGCTCAGGTGGACGCGGAACGCATCAAGCTCAGGCGGTTGATGATGGCTTAGCCTAGTTCGAGCCGAGGTGTTTTCCACGCACTGTCGCAGAACTGCACTGTACCAGAGCAAGCTCAAGCCTTCGCGTATCGGTAATGTCCCTTAATCTGGCTGCTGAAAAACTTTCCTTGCGATGCAGCCTGCATCAGTTCAGCGTGAACGGCCTGCGGGACGTCGAAATACTGGTAGGTGTTACCGTCCTCAAATTCGATTTCTAGCGTCGAGGACTGTGGATCATGTCCAATCGATTTGATGCTACTGGAAGAAACTGGAACTCTATTCAATTTTTAGCCTCCTTCTCAGCGTTCTTCTACTTTAGGCTCGGTGACCGTGGATCCTGTTTGCGCCACATTTCAACCACTTCTCGGTAATTGGCCGGTTCCCTGGATCGGTTCCATCCTCCTGGACCGTCTGGGTCATAAACGAGCGGATCCGAGCTATCGGGGCGCATGTTTTTGCCTGGAGGATCCAATTGCGTCCTGACGGGCAACTGAACGGCTTCTCCCAATATGATGGCTTCGCCGGTCCTGAGAGCCGGAAGCATTGCGAGGAGCCCCTCCAAGTTGTCGGTAACTGCGCTCGTAACGTGCGCTCTGTCGAGTGAATTTGACAGCCTCATCGCAAAGAGCGTTCCACACTGAGAAAGAACAGTCGCATCGATCTCTGAGGGACGTTGGCTGACGATCAGGGCGCCAATGCCATACTTTCTTCCCTCTTTGACTATCCTTCGCACAGCCAGTGCTGCTGGAGATTGTTCACCGCGTCCGAGGTACGTATGTGCCTCCTCTAGTACGACCAATAAAGGCCGCTCTCGCCCTCCTTCTGAAACATACCGCGACCAAAAGAGGGCATCATAGACAACGCGTAGTAAGACTCCAACTAAATCATTGAGAATTGACGCTGGAACCCCCGATAAATCCAGGATTGAGATTGGGTGCGGAGCGCCGAGCCATTGTTCGAGGAGTCGGTCTAAATCCGAGGTCGGCTGCCCTTGCAGGTTCGGAAACCAATCGCCGGGCCTGAACAGAAAGTTAAATCGAGGGTCCCGCATCTTCGAGGCCAGGCTCTCGAGAGATCTCTTGAAGTTTAGTGGCGATTGACTTAGGTAGATTCGAGGTGCGACCTGCGTGTGAGGAGCGTATTTCGGAGGGATGACTTGCATTGCGTTTCCCAACTGCACCGGTATTCCATTTGCGTCCTCAAGCAGGGCCTCGGTTTGTCTCGACTGCCCTCCGGCGACCCTGTGCGTCGCGCACATGTCTCTGTGGAAGTCCCACCAAAGCTGATTGATGCTAAACGGCACAGGCGAATCTACGGTGAGACTATCGGCCGTGACGCCATTTCTTGGAGTTACTTGTAGAGATTGCAATTTTAGATCAGTAATCTTTTCTAGGATCGCCGCCCGGGGATTATCGTCGACCACGCCGAAGGTAACGGCCATCAGTTCATCGAAGCTCATCGCCCAATATGGAACGTAGAGCGGCAACTGGCCGGCGCCCAGGTTCGGGTTTATTCGAAAAACTGTGGCTCGATCTTTCAGCGCGGCTGAATACTCTCCGTGAATATCGAGTAGCAACACGCGCGCGGAATGATATTTACTCGTTTCTGAAAACGACCTCAACAGACCAGCCACTGTCGTCGATTTGCCTGCTCCCGTCGTACCAAGGACGGCACCGTGTCTCGTTACGAGCTTATTTAGGTCCACTAGGGCGGGAATGGATTCAGCGCTGCTTAGGTGTCCTACCTTCACAAAATTCGGCGAATCGGGGGCTCCGTAAATTCTTGCGAGATCTTGATTCGTGACCAAATGAACCTGGTCACCGACTGTCGGATATTGGGACACACCGCGCTTGAAGTCTTCCCCCCTTTGCCCTTCACCGAGAAGTTGAACCGTCATCCATCGGCTGCTTCCGAGCTGCCTCTCGAGCATGTTCGCGGGCACCGCACCCGCGCCGATGTGAGAAACAACGCCGAACAGATCTATGAAACCGATCGGGATTCGGACAAAACTGCCTATCTGACCGATCCGGTAGCCGATCCCTCCGATAAAGGCGAGACCGGACAAAGTTTGTAGGTTCAGTGAGACGCCGATGGTAGCGCCGTTGACGTCTTCGACCACACCGAGTAGGGTCGGATCGTTTGACACTTACATTTCCTCACGAATCGCTGCTATCCGATTAGTTCTTTCGCAAATAGTGCGAAGTTGCCAAAATCTCCGAGCAGAAATTGGGCGTTTTTGAGCGTAGCGTTCACAGGGTCCGTTACCCATCTGATGGCAGTAGTGTCTGTACAGGAGCGTGAGTCTTTGCCTTGGGTCCACGCTGCAGCCCGGCTACCGATCATGCCTTGGTCTTTCGCGAGGACATTGAGGTTTATCCTATTCTCTGCCAGGGTGACGATTTGGGGATACCGACTCAAATCTCCGTGCAGTAAGGCAAAAACCGCTGCCGAAGGATTTCCTTGCAGTCCCTGCACCAGAATCTCATTTAAGTGTTGGTCACCAAACGAGAACCCGCACGTTATAATCACCGGCGCGATGTTCTTGAAAAAGTAGCGCAGCCGGTCGATCATGCATAAGTACGGCATGCGACGGCTTTCGTCGTACTTAAGGTGCGAAGGATAGATGACCCTCCGTTTTCCTGCTGAGAGAGTGTCGCTCGACTGGCCGCGATGAATATTGCCCCCAGCGTCTTCATACCAGTTTAGAGACCCGTGTATCTTCCAAACTCGATTCCAACGAGAGGGTAGCCTTCCGTCTTCCATGGATTGCAGGTCGAGAAAGGTTGACCGAGATCCTACAAATCCGTCAAAGTATGGCACGCGATTAGATTCCAGCGCCTCTTCCATTAGCAAATCGTAGTTGGTTGTAAAGACCTCGACTGGCGCAGCACGTTCAACCGCACCGATCCAAGCGGCAAGATTGTGATAGGGGGTACCCGTGCCCGGTAGATCCTGCCCGACGATTCGCGACAGAATTTCGCAGACCTCGGTGTCGATGTCGATCAATTCCTTTGCCGACAAACCTCGCACAGAGTCCTTGCCCGCCACCTTCCCCAATGAACGCAAATGGCTCAGAAATTCCTCTATATTCGGACGAGGTAAACCGTCAGTTGCAAAATGCGAAACCGCGACCTCGAACGGACTCTTCAGTGAAGATTTGCTGAGTTCCGAAAAAACAATGGAGGTTACTCCCGCAATGTCTGGAATTAGAGGCTGATCTGACCCGGCTCGGTTCACGCGAATAGCCATCGGACACCCTGCACCCAACAAAATGCCGAGTGGTCGTTTATCATGTGCAAGGCACTGTCGTAGGTACTGGGCCTGGAGCGACGGATCGTGGTCTTGACTCACGCGATGCTCTCCGAGTAACTCTAAAAAAATAACATCATCAAAAAGATTCCTACCAGCATAGCAGACTATTTTGCCTCGGCGTGGGGGATGCAGCGTTGCGCGGTCAGGGACGCCTAACATTGGCGCGGAGCCAAGACACGAGGCTCGGTTCGTCGAGTGTGCCAGCGGCTAGGCTTAGGATGGCTTGGGCGGCGGATTCTTCGGAGGCGGTGAAGTGGGCGGCGTTTAGTTCGAGGAAGAGGATGCCGACTACGAAGCCGGTGCGTTTGTTGCCGTCGACGAAGGGGTGGTTGCGGACGATGCCGGAGATGTAGGCGGCGGCCATGTCGATGACGTCGGGATTGGCGCCGTAGGAGTGGAGCTGGCGCGGGCGGGCCAGGGCGGATTGCAGGAGGCCGGCGTCGCGGACGCCGGAGGCGCCGCCGTCTAGGGCGAGGAGGCGGTTGTGGAGGGTTAGGGCTTCGTGTTCTTCGATCCAGATGGGGTTGGTCATTTTTTGTGTGATCCAAGAATTTCGTAACGGTGCCGGCGGTTTGATGGTTGCGGTTGCGCCTCGAAAGCGGCGTCAAGCCGCCGCACTCCGAAAAAAGCGACCGCTTCGGAAAGCGGCCTCTACAAAAGACAGATTTCACAAAAGGGTAGATCCACAAAAGACAGATTACTTCGAGAGGGTGTGCAGGGTGTTGCGGTAGCGGCCGATGATGTCTTCGGCCTTTTTCATTTTGTTTTCGAAAGCGGGGTCGTAGGGGGTCAGGTGGTAGGCGCCGTTGGGTGCTTCCACAAGGAAGAGGCGGTCGCCTTCGCCGGCTTGCAGACGGTTGACGGCTTCTTTGGGTAGGACTACGCCCAGGGAGTTGCCGATTTTGCGGATTTTTAATTCGAGCATGGTGAGTGGCTCCTGTTATAACAATTGTAGCAACGTTCGTGGGGAGGAGCAAGAGGGTTGTGCCGCGCCTCCGGCGCTCTGGCGTTTTGCGGGATTGGGCACCCAGCACTGGCGTGCTGGGCTAAATTGTGGCGCGCCTCCGGCGCTCCGATCCAAAAAGAAAAACACCAGGCCGGACTAAAGTCCGGCACCTACGTAAGCGTCGACCTGGGCGGCGGAACCGAAGTCCGGCGCCGGCGTGCCACGGCCGGAAAGGCGACCGCCTCAGAAGGCGGCCGCTACGCGACCTTCACAAGGAAAGCTACTTGCGCGGGGGGAGATACTTTTTTTCTATGGAGGCTACTACTACGTAGTTGGGGTCGACCATTTCGGTTAGGTGGAGGTGGCCGACTTTGGAGAAGAGTTCGTAGGCGTCGAGGTCGGAGAGTTGATAGTCGCGATGGAGCCAGGCGATTAGTTCGGTAACGGCGATGCGGACGGCATCGTCCACGGGGCGGTAGATGCCGGTGGTCATCAGTTCGCGATCGTTTTCGAGGCGCGGCCAGCCGGTGCTTTTTCCTTTTACCAATTCAAAACGAAATTTTGCTTTCATGGGGACTTCCACGGCGCTGCCGGCGACTTCGCCGTCGCCCATGGCGGCGTGGCCGTCGCCGAAATAGAAGAGCGCGCCGGGAATGTTCACGGGGAGGTAGAGCGTGTTGCCGGGAGAGACTTCGGGGGCGTCCATATTGCCGCCGAATTCGGCGGGGACCAGCGAGCTGCGCACCTCGCCGTTGGCGGGCGCGTCGCCAATGCAGCCGAGAAAAGGTTTTAACGGGAATTGCGTTTCGAAATTGGAATCGAGCGCGTGGAAGGTGATTAATTTTTTCTCGGCGTCGATGGGGTAATACCAGGCGCGTTCGGGGAGCGGCTGCTTTTCCAGCATAGGCGTGTAGTGCGTGGAGTTGGCCGCGCCGAAGCCGGGGCTGAAGGTGCCGACGCCTTGCTTGCCATCGACTTCGAGATCGAGGATGTGGATCACCAAGGTGTCGCCGGGAGCGGCGCCTTCGATGTAGAAGGGGCCGGTGAGAGGATTGTCGATTTTGATGTTGGAGAAGGGGTCGCCGGGTTTTTGCAGGGCGTTGCCGAAGCAATCGAGGGAGTTGGCTTCGAGCGTGTCGCCGGGTTTGAGGTGGGCGACGGGTTCGGCGGGGCCGAAGGTGGGTTTTACGTTGTCGATGGTGGCGTGGTAGTGGACGGTTTCGTGGGATTGAGCGCGGAGGGGGGTGGCGGCGAGTGAGCAAGCGGCCAGCGAGCAGAGAGCGGCGAAGAGATGGCGTGATGGCAAGGTGGCCTCCGGAAGAACGATGAGTCAAACACAAGAGTGCCGTGCAGTCAATTAAGGCGGAGTATTTTCCCCCCGGCAGAAAAAATCAAATGGCGGACTGGAGAATTCACGGAAAAGACGGCAGAGCAATACCTCAGCGGCTGAAGCCGGTTGTTTAGCGTTCGTTTACGGCCCGACTGAAAGTCGGGCCCTCCCGGACCGCAACCAAAAAATGGCGGACTGGAGTCCGCCATTTTTTTAGTTCGTCGATAATTTTCGGCGCGAAGAACGGACCCGCTACACAGGCCGGACTAAAGTTCGGCACCTACACAACCGGAGAGCAGCCGAGGATGGTTAGTGAGCGACGCCCGTCGAGGCGGCGATGAAGGGCTCGGTGGAGTCCTGGATGGTGAGCATGTCGGTGCGGGTCTTGTCCCACTCACGGAGAATTAAACCGTTGGCGGCGAAGAAGCGGCGGATTTTGGCGGAGTCCCACTTGAGCACGTCTTCGAGGACGGGGACGAGCACGCTCATGGCGTTGTCGCTCAGGACGGTGCGTTGCGCGACCCGGGTGATGAATTGCGCTTCGCTGACGGCAATGGTGCGGCCGTCGTGCTGGTTGACGTGCATCATGACGGGAAGGTCGGAGCTGCCGTCGCCCATGTAGATGATGTTGTCGTGCGTGATGCCGAGCGCGGCGCGAATTTCTTCGAGGATGGTGATTTTGCCCCATCCGGCGGTGGCGCGGATGATGGAGTCCACTTCGCCGGTGCCTTCCTTGTAGCGGAAGCGCGTGCCAAAGATGCGGTCTGGCGGGACGATGCCTTCGAGCGCGGACTGGATGATTTCCTGCGGGCTCGCGGAGATCACGTTGAAGTGAAATTTGTAGCCGTCGGTAAGATTCTCCAGCGAACGCGCGAAGAGCGCGACGTCGTGCTTCAGGCGGATGCGCTTGCCGGTTTCGACGAGGTGTTCGCGGCGCACGTGGCGAAAATCGGGGTCGTGCAGAATCAGGTAGCTGAGTTCCGCGCCCTGTTGGACGAGATTGATGGCGGAGAGGCCCTTGACCTTGTCGTGGAAACCGCTGAAGCCGATGAGTTCGCTGAGCACGACGCCAGAGTCGTTGAAGCTGAGCGTTTGGTCGAAGTCGCTGGCCAGTAGATATTGCTTTACCATGTTCTAGTACTCCTTCCAGTACTGTTACCCGGTTGCTTGGTTCGGGGACGCGAGCAACTTGCTACGTCTAAACTAACCGGGTTGCGGTATTGGCAGACGTGAATAATTTTAATCGTTTTCATGCGTATATTCGGTAAAGGTTTCGTTAGCAATCTATTAGATGCGGCGTGATGGTAAGCGGATAAAAATAAAGGAGTTGGGCCAGCAAACCTAGGCATATGTTGGAGATGGAGTGTTCCGATTTGGGGCTGGGCCTGACGAACGGAAGGCGAACAAGGGACGCTGGGAGATTTTGAGATTGCAAGTTGAGACGGGCTTATGACTTGGCTGCGGGGGGCAAGGGCTAGGATTTAACACAGAGGACGCAGAGGGCTCAGAGAAAACGAAGAATGAAACGGGATTTAGCGGAACCACTTGCCTAGCCAGGCTAGCGCACTGGTTGAAGGCTTTGCCGGGTTTGGCGCTACTGCCGAGGCACCTACTGGGGCGTCGTCGGTAACCTTATACGGCTGGTGGCTGGATGGGTGGACGTAGAGGCTGCGCATTTCGGCGGCGTTGAGCGGGCGGGCGCCACGGCGGCCGAAGATGGCGAGCTGGTTGCCGGACTCGTCGACGGCGCGATCGCGATCGATGCCCTTGGAGATGGCTAGCGCGGGGCCCTTGGTGTGGCCAGTGGCGATGAGCTTGGGCGTGGGGCGCGGGCTGAAGCCGGAGAAGTGCGCGGCGTCGTCCCAGGGCGAAATAATTTGCAGGATGCGCAGGCCGTTTTTGCCATCGGCCACGAAAGCGAAAGCTGCAGCGTTGACCATGCCAATTTTGATGTCGTTGACGTCATTGATTTGGTGATTGGCGTCGAAGACTTGATCGAGCTTGGGTGACTCAGGATTTTCCACGTCGACGATGGCGACGCCTTGCTTGCCGGCGGAAATGTAGGCGTAAGTGCGGGCGACGTAAATATTACGCGCATCGGGGAGTGGAACGATGGCGTACTGCACGGGCTTGGGTTGCGCGAGATCGGTGACGTCGAGAACTTTCATACCGTCGGCGTCAACAACGAAGGCATAACGGAATTGCACGGCAACGGCGTGCGGCTGATTTAGCACCGGCGCGGCAATCGTTGCGGTGATGCGCGGCGCGAGAGGATTATCGAGGTCCACGACAACGAGCGCTTTGTCGGTCAAGATGTACGCGTAAGTGCCCGCGATGGTGATGCGGTGCGCGCCAGTCAATGCGCCGCCAGGATTGAAAGTAGCGCCGCGCTTTAGGAAGTTGTTCGCGGGATTGCCGTCAAGCAACGTGCCCACGCCGGGGCTCTTGGCCTTCAAATCGGGATTGCCAACAATGACCAAGCCCTCTTCGCGGTCCGCCACGTAGAGGAAGCCATACATAAGATGGATGGGCTGCTCTTCGTTTACCGGCAACTGCTGGCGCAGCGGATCGACGGCCAGTGTGCTGGGCGAGGCCACGGCTACGGCGTCTTTTGTTGGCAAATAAAAGCGTTGGCCAATCGGAGAAACCGGAGCGGTGGTCATTTTCTCCGAGAAGCCCTTGTTGTCGATGTTGGCGATATCGTAGACGCGCAGCCCACCGTGACCGTCGGCGGCGTAGGCGTATTCGCCGCGCTGTTGAATGTCCAGAACATTTCCGGGATGTTCGGAAGCGGCGTGCAGTTCGCGATTGTGCGCTTCGAATTTTTTGTAGTCGGCGGGATAGGCCAAGCGCTGCAAGTCGCTGCCGTAGATGGCTTCGGGATCGTCGTGTTCGGCCACGGTGATGGCTTCGAAGCCTTTGTTCCCGGTGGCCACGTAAATGTAGCGGCCCATGAAATTCATGAAGTTGGTGCCTTGCAACATCAACTGCGCCATCCAGGCGTTGTTGTCGTTCTGCTCGGAGACGTGGCAGTCGCTACACTGCTTGGTTTCTTTGGCGCGCACGGTGTGCGGCACAAACGTGCTATAGCCCTGCCCGGAAAATCCTGGGGCGGAGATGGTTTGCTGCTCGTAGTACAGCCATTCGCGGTTCGCGTTTTGCGAACTTACCAGCACCGCGCAACTGGAACGCGCGGGCGCGATGCGGTGTCCGGTGACCGTGCCATCCACGCCGAGCATATAAATATCGTCGCGCAAAACCTGGAAGTTGTAGCTGGTATAATTGCGCGTCATTAAGCCTTCGTTATGCAGCATCGGCTTCTTGGCGTTGGCGGTCATCTGCAGGTGACAACCGAAGCAGGTGGGCGTCCACGAAGTGTGGCAGGAGTAGCAGGTCATCGAGGAGTTCGGGTGCGCCAGGTGGGTATCGTCCTGCGGCATGCGCGACGAAACGCTGCCATCGGTGGTGATCATTTTGGCGCGCAGCGATTTCGGACTGAAGTGAATATTCCCCGGCGTAATGCTGTCCGCGGTCTGCACCACTTCCCACTCTTTGTGCTCGTCGGTCATGGAGCGCTGGTAGAGCGCATCGCCGCGCCATTCAAAGCGCCGCATACCCCAGGGCGTGCGCAGAGTTTCCAGATGGCGGCCGCGCGGCTCGCCGGGGCGTTGCGACTCCGGCGCCGCTGGCCCCGAACTGATCAGCGTGGCTTTATTGCGGATGGTGCCGTGGCAATCGACGCAATCAATTTCCACGGCGGCGCGCGGCTCGCCATATATTTTCCCATTGCCGTGATTATCTTGCGCAAAATGGCAATCGTCGCACTGCATGCCCTTTTCCAGGTGAATGTCCGCCAGGTGCACAGCCTTGCCAAAACGGTCCGGATCGTCGAAGGCGATCTGCTTGCCGTCTTTATCGAGCCAATTGCCTTTGCGATCGTGATTGAAGACCGCGCGGAAGATCCAGCCATGTCCGTGGAAATCGGCGAACTGCGTGGTTTTTAGTTTGGCGTTGAATTCAGGGCTGCCAACAGCCTCAAGAAACTTTTCGTTGCCCCAAAGACCGCGGACCGCCGCCGATTCAGGATTACGCATGTAGGCCTGGTAGCGCTCTTCCTCAGTGGGATTGCGCTGCACCGGTGGATACATTTTGTCGCCATCAATTTCGTTGTCCCACCACGTGAGTCCGAAATAAGTGGTGACCATGTTCGTGCCGGGGTGAATGTGGCAGATCATGCACTGGCTGGATGGAATGGAGCGCGTAAAGGTGTGCTTGATGGGATGGCCCGACTGGTTTTTCGGAATGGTGGGATCGGAAGACGCGCTGAATCCGGAGTGCCCATACTTCGCGTAATTCGCGGAATGCGCGGCATCGTCGTCGTTCGCGTAGATCACGTGGCACGCCGTGCAGCCGCTGCCGCGATAGTCGCCGGGATGATCGTTGGTGCCGGGCAGAGACATGACCGGGTCCAGCAAACGCGTTTTCTGCAATCCCAGGAACACCGGATCGGTGCGCAGTTCCGTGCCAAATCCGCGATCGCTGAGCTGATCGTCTGGCTTGCCGGGATCTTCTTCGCGATTGGGATTTCCGAGCTCGCCTTTCTTGCGCCCGCCGCGCTCGAAGACGCGCAGCACGTTGCCGGGCTGCGAAATTTCCCAGCGATATAGCGGCTCGAGCTCCGGGAGCACACCTTTGGTGCGCGTCTCTTCCGGCAGTGGTGGCGGATAGGTCTTGATGCCCTGCGGCTTGCCGTCATGATCGTAACTTTCGCCGAAGCGCGCATTTTTCGCCGGGTAGCCACCATTGTTGTAAAGCGCGGCGCCCCACAGCATTCCGGAATGCGTCATCATGCTGGTGGAAACCGCGCGTGTCTCTTGCGCGTGGCAGCCCGCCGGACCGCAGGTCTCGGGGGCCGCGCGCAGATCGCCGGGATTCACGAATTTCACGTACTCATAAGACTCTTTTAGCCATTTCGTGTAAACGCGCTGCGGAACCGCGCTCGTATCCTTGAAAATAGCCTCGCGCGGCTGGACGTGAGCTTTTTGCTTTGCGGATTGATACTCGGCGGAAGTAGCCGCGGTTCCTTCGGCGATATGAACCGAGCCATCTCCACCGTGGCAGTCCGTGCATCCCAGAAAAACGGTCTTCGAGGGATGCATAGTGGGCTCATCGGTGTGGATGTGGCAGCTCTCGCAACCGGCGGATTTCTGCGCTGCGGCTTCGGCGGTCTGGCCGCGCAAAGGAGTCGCCGGGGCGTCTTGCTTTCCCGCTGCAGAACCTGTCGTAGAGGCCGCGATAGGCGAAGCAGCGTTATGACGCGTTTTGCCGGCGTCGCTGCGCAACTGCCCGGCAAAAAGCAGCAACGCCGACACCGCACACAACGCGGCAATCACCAACAACCGCGTGCGCCCGGATTGTTGCGTCCATTGCCCCATGCCGTCAGTCCTCAATTACGCTCCCAACTTCAAAACGTAAACTTCACGATGCCGAATAGCGAAAACAACGTGCGGTCCGAATAAATATTGGTGAATCCCTGGCCCGGCTGCAGCATGGAAGCTCCGCCGGTTAAAACGATGTTCTCGCTCAGCGGCGGCCGGTACTCCAGGCCCACGCCAAAATCTTCGCCGATGGAATGGTGGATATTCCCCTGAAACAAAATGTACTGGAGCGGCTGCGTGTCCATAAACGTCAAATAGTTGAAATTCGCAAAGCCTTTCAGCTTCGGCGTGATATCAAAATCAATGCCGGCGTTGGCGATAAAAATTCCGGGATTTACGAAGTTCGATTGGCCTTCTTCCTTGCTGGAACGCAGGCTGGGGATCAAGCTGCCGTCCGAGGTGAGCTGAATCGCCGAACCGGTGAGACGGATAGCTTCGCGGTTCCAGAAGCTGAATAGCCCGCCGGCAAAATTCGGCAAATCGATAATGGAATCGAAGCCGTGGGCGCGCCCATCCTGCGGATTGCTGTCTCCCGAAGTGTAAAAAGCAGAAACGCGGTAGCGAATCCAATCGTGGTCGTAGGAAAGCTCCGCTGCCGCCATCTGCGCGTTGATGGTGACTTTGCGACCTGCCAAGGGATTGAAGGTATCCTTACCGAAGGCCTCATAAAAAGCATGCGTGACATTCAGCCGGCCGATGTGCCCACTGCCCAGCCAGCCAAAATAACCGACGCTGAGACTATGCAGCACGGCCCCAACGCCTTGGGTAATTACCTGGCCCACAGGCTCGGGACGCACGAGAAATCCGTTGTCATCGTAATGTAAGCCGCCATCATCTTTATTCCAGATCCCGACAAACTCCGCGGTGTAACCGGGAAAGAAAAAATCCTGCAGATAGATGTTGCCCAGCGTCACCTGCTGGTTGCGCAAGTGCGCGGTGTTCAATCCGCTGTTGGTATTTTTTTCGAGAAAATTGAAATAGGCGGCGTTGTATTCGATGCGATCGGAATGTAAATCGCCGAAGATCCGCAGTCCGGGCTGCTCATCCACGAAGACAAACCCGCGGAAATCGGCGTTGAATTGCTGAATTCCGGCGCGCGCCGAAACGAAATCATAGTTCGGTCCCAAATCGTGCAGCTTCACTTCGAGGAAAGCTTCCTGCACGCCCAAGTGGTTGTCGAAGCGGTTGGTGCCATCGCGGACGCTGGGGCCCACGATGCCGAGTTCGCGCACATCCAAGTCGTTCAAACTAAATTCCGGAGTAATGCGGATGCGCCAATCGATGGGCTTGAAGGACGCATCGCCATGAAACAGATCGAACGAAATCCGGATGGTCTGGTCGACGAAGGCCTGCTCGCCTTGTCCGAAGAATGTGGAGCTGCCCGGCCGCGCGGTGCTGACGTTGCTTGGAGAGGGCACCCGGCGGCCATCAAAAAAGGTTTCCGAGGTAGCGGTGACGTTCAGGAAAACCTGCTGGCCGAGTAGTTCAGGCCAGATCGGTTCATCGCCCTTGAAGCGATTGCGATTGAAAGGATCGTACCAGTGCGGCTTGGTATAAGCGTATTCGCCCTTTTGCGGATACCGGCGGTAGTCCGGCTGATCCAGAGCCCAGCGATCGGGGAGCGCATTGTAGACGTCGGCTACGGGTGGCAGAGTGTCGGGAGAAAGATTTTCAATGTAACCAGGATCGGCATCGAGGCGATGGCGGAATTCACGGTAAGAACCATAGGAAGCCGGGGCTTCGGCGGAAAGCGCCGGGCCTAAATCGGGCTGACGCGGCAGACGAGAGCGCGCTTCAGCAGCGGCCACGGTCACCAGAGAAATCTCCAGGCTCAATACTTCGTTGGCGTTCAGCGTTACATCGGCACGGACAAAGGTGGAGTAATCCGGAGCCTCCACGCGCAACTCATAGTGGCCGGCGGGCAGCGGGAAAATACGAAAAACGCCTTCGCCGGATGCGGTTCCCGTGAAAGTGCGACCGGACTGCAAATCGCGCAGGGTGAGGCGGGCTCCCGGCACGGGAATCGTTATATTGGAAAAACCCGCGTCGCGCACAATGCCATCGAGCGCGGTAGTCGTCAACGCCTGCTGGCGCGGAATGCGCACGGGAGCGGCGGCCTGACGCGACTCCTGCGTGATGGTGCCGCCTGATTGCGTGGTTTGAGTTTGCGATGCAGGCGAGTTGCCCTGATTTTGTGGTAGCGCGCCAGCGAGAAGCGACACGGGCCATGCCGTTAGACAGCACAGCACGCCAAGCAAGCGTCGAATTCGCCGCGGGGAAATACGAATCATGGGCCAGACCAGTGAACAACTATGCGAAACTTTGCATCCGAACGACCACAGAGCGCCCGGGAATCGCTACTACATAACAATATTAGGCACCCCGGAGCAACAGTTTTCGGCGGGCATCTGGGGTACCGGTCATCTGCCGTGCGGGGCTCGCCGCCGCCGCCGCACAAAAACCATTGAGGCGGGGCGCTTTTCTGTGATAACAAGTGGCCTATTGTGTCCCACGTGAAGTCCCATTCCCCGCGGAAACCGCTGGCTTTCCGTCAGACTCGCGGCCAGCGACAGCAGCTGCTGTTTTTCGGCGTAGCCCTCGCTCTGGGCGTTGCCGCACTTCTGGCATTCTTGGTGACAGGCTGCGGTGGCGGCAGCAGCAGCGGCGCGCCAGTGGGACCCGATCCGCCGCCGACAGCGGCGCAGCCCGCGCCGCCGATCCAAGCGTCGGAAGTGCAGAACATTGTGACGGCGGCGGTAAATTCCGTGAATGTGGATATGGTCGTTGCGGTGGTAGACCGCGCCGGGATCGTGCTGGGAGTATTCCGCACGCAGAATGCGCCAACTGTGACGATCGGGAATTACGGCCAGATGGTTAACGCCAATGATGTCGCCGTTGCCCTTGCGCGGACCGGAGCTTTTTTCAGCAACGATCAGGCGCCGCTTTCTTCGCGCACGGTGCGTTATCTGAGCGGCATTCACTTGCCGCCCGGTGTCACGAATCAGCCGAACGCCGATTTATACGGCATTGAAAACACCAATCGCGGATGCACCTTGGTGCCTACCGTGGCTTACGAAACGCTGCTGCCGCCTGCAACGGCGCTCACCGGAGGGCCGGGAGCGGGCGTTTTGACCGGTAAAGCCGATACCCTCGACAGTAATCCGAACGCCGTGAATCCCGGCGGCGTGCCTATTTTCGACCAGCCTGGGGGTGCGGGAACCTTCTCCACGAATCTCGGCGGCATAGGTGTGGTCACTACTTCCAGCAATTTGAATGTGGCGGAATATGTCGCGCTCGTGGGCTCGGGGGCCGCGCGCGCGAATGCGCCGGAAACCTTCGGATTGAAGTCCGTGCCGCCCCCGGGCGCGGTTTTCATCGGGGGTATCCAGCTACCATTTGTCCTTCAGACCGCGTTGCCTAGCGGGTTTACGGCCGGACCGGTAGCGGGAACAGGCGCGTACGTGCCCGGATTTTCACCCAAAAGCAGCACGGGGCAGCCGCCTGACGGCGACCTGATCACGCCGACGAACGGTCCCCTTGGTGGCCTTACCGCGGCGCAAGTAACCACAATTCTTGACCAAGCCGAGGCGACCGCGAACATGACACGCGCCGCCATCCGCCTGCCGCTCGGGTCGACCGCCAGGATGGTGATTGCCGTGGCGGACCTGGACGGCACGTTCATCGGGCTGCGGCGTATGCCCGATGCCACGATCTTCAGCGTGGATGTTGCGGCGTCCAAAGCGCGCAACATGACTTATTTCAATAGTCCCACTGTGGCCCCTACGGACCTGCCCGGCGTGCCGCTAGGGACCGCGGTGACCAACCGCACCATCAGCTTTGGCGCGATGCCGCTGTATCCGCCGGGCATCGGCGGGAATCCGCCGCCGGACAATCCGGGCCCATTTTTCAATTTATTTCTGCAGGATACCGCCAACCCTTGCACGCAGGGCTCGCAGGCGGGTCCGCCGAACGTGAACAAGAGCGGCATCGTATTTTTCCCGGGGAGCACCGGACTGTTCATTAATGGCAAGCTCGTCGGCGGACTGGGCGTCAGCGGCGACGGTGTGGATCAAGACGATTTTGTGACGAATGGCGGCTCTCAGGGATTTCTGCCGCCGGCCGCGATTCGCGCCGACCAGATTTTCGACCAAGGCGTGCGCCTGCCGTATTTTAAGTTTCCCCGCGACCCGACCAACCTGTAGTGGGCAATCCGTAACGAAACGTCGTTACTGATTTGGTCGCTGTTTTGTTGCGATTTCACGCCGACAATTATTTTGCGCCGCCGTTACCACTCGAAGGATCCGCGGAGTTGGCGCTGTTCAAATCCAGAAACCAGGCATGCGTCACATCGCCGGGCGCGTAGCAATTGCCGTCGCGGGCGTAGGTGGCCGCACATTTCGCGGTGAATTGTTTCCTGCGCGGCGATTGCGCGAATTGCCACACGACCGCATAAGGCGTTCCGCTAGCCGACGGAAGCGGAGCGCTGAGTTTTGTGACGCAGCCCGGCGCGGGGGGACAAAAATCGTTGTACACCCAATAGGAAAACTCTCTGGGGGCTTCGTTGCTGCGAATATCATCGGCGGTGGTGATGGTCACGCCCGGGCCTTCGTGCGTCGGCATTCCTGAGCAATACACTCCGGGGCGGAAACCGGCCGCGAGCAAAGTGTCTGCCCACGCGCGCAGATAGGCGTGGTAGGCGGGAGAGAGTCGCCCGCCTTCTTCGATATCGAGAAATACGATGGTACCTTGAGGAAATCCTTCGCGCTTGGCGTTCGCTGCGCCGTCGCGAGCGTCATTCGTGCCTTTGGTTGCGGCCTCCGCTGCGGTCTTCAGTTCACGCTCTTCGCGCCCGCGATAGAGCACCAGAAATCCAAAACCTTGTTCGCGCAGCAGCGCGCGCTTGCCAACCCAGGTATTCGAGGTCTCTCCCGGCGGCGGACTAATCCAGAAGCCCGCGAACGAAAAAGTTTTGCGCAGAATCGGCAAGGCGGCATCGCCAGGAAAAATGTTGCGATCGAATCCAAGATAGTTCTCGCTATGCGCAGAGCCAGCCGCGGGACTGCCCTGCGGCGCCGGCGCACCGCTTGCTTTAAGCGAAATCACGATTGCCAGCATTTGCACGAGCAGCAGACTCAGCACCAGTCGCAAGGAGTTCATAGGGGTTTTGCATCCGCAACTCGAAGCACGCTACTGATCCATATATTGCGCTTCACCGTTGCCGAAAGACCAGTTTTCCCACACTACTTCCACCAGATTGACCAGCAAATCCGCCGGCTTCAGCCCCGGCGATTCTTGCAAAATTTCCGCCATGCGTTTGTAGAGTTTGCGCTTCTGCATCGGCTTGCGCCCCGAACTCAGCGTGATTTGCACGAACACCACGCGATCGCTGCGCTGCACGCCGAGATACTGCGGATCATTGACCAAACCGCCCGGCGCATGTTCGGTGATGACCTGAAATTTATCGTCCGGAGGAACCGCTAGCGCTTCCACCATGGCCCGGTGCACGCCATCTCCGAGGGCCTTACGATATTCCGGTGTCGTGCCTTGCAGCAACGAAATGCGTACCAGCGGCATGGGCTTCTCCTAAGCAATCTCTTTGGTTTGGATGCCGCATCGCCGCTCCACGGCACGAAGCGAAGGGGCTTCGTCGAAACGCGGACAAAGTCTTCGTAGGGGCACGGCATGCCGCAGGCTTGTCCAAATTAGGTTCTGAAACGAGGGCGGAAAGACCTGTTACCTTGAGTTGGGTTCCGTGACAAGAACCAACTTTAAGGACAGGAGCTTCCGCCTTGAA
>Ga0210391_10000032_pt1 | contig 181430 bp, 146 predicted proteins | sample IncBWC12OmetaG_FD_160573 | JGI IMG/M metagenome (GOLD analysis project Ga0210391, IMG submission 160573) | Forest soil microbial communities from Barre Woods Harvard Forest LTER site, Petersham, Massachusetts, United States - Inc-BW-C-12-O ...
TAAGTAACTCGCTTCCAGAACACGCAGTCCCTCGCGTACAACCCGCGAAGGAGTCCAGCCCAGTTCTCGTACCAGAACTGCGAGCCGCTTCCGCGATCGGTCATCCAGCCTGGCCTGAATTGTGACTCGCATGCAGCCATTGTATTACAAATAGCTGTTTGTATGACACATGGAAAATCGCACGTTCGTGCGGGTCCCTGGCGGACCCTGACTTCGAACTTGGCCCAAGAAGATCCAGTGGTCCGAGGCGGTAGGAGTACGTCCGGAGCTCAACAAACCAGCCATGACCTGGCGCCAAACCTTTGTTGCCACTTCCGTCGCTGGAAGGCCCGGTCCGGCAGAAGGATTCCCAGAACGAAAGCGAACCTGTAAGCGGTATTGCGCGCGGTATGGATGTCACGGGATTCGTCGAAATACATTTTCACGTGTTTGTCTGCCGCGTCAGAACCCGGCCGCCATCTCCCTGGCCCGCCTTGGTTGTCTCGCGTGCTCGATTTGCTCCATTATCTTTGGGTGGAGAATGTCGCGACAAAATCGCAGAGTCCCTGGCGTCCTCTTCGCATTCCTCTTTTCCGGAATCTTCTGATCGCGGACCTGGTTTCGGACATTGGCACGTTCATGCAGAGCGTGGGTGCGGCGTGGCTGATGACCTCTCTCACGACGAGCCCGATGTATGTCGCTCTGATTCAAACGGCGAGTGCGTTGCCATTTTTCGTTCTGGCTTTGCCAGCCGGTTCCCTCGGAGACATTTTTGATCGTCAGAAACTGATCCTGCGAACCGAACTGTGGATGCTGGGGATGGCCATCGTCCTCGCAGCGACCACGATCACCCACACAATGACGCCGTGGTTGTTGCTTCTGCTGACCTTTGGGCTTTCGGCCGGTGACGCGATTGAAGCTCCGACGTGGCGAGCTATTTTCCCGGAGCTTGTGCCGAAAGAAGATCTGCCGCCCGCGCTGGCGTTGAACGGAATTGAATTCAACCTGGCTCGCGCAATCGGCCCCGGCCTGGCAGGACTGATTATAGCCGTAGCCGGAGTAGGCATGGCGTTTGTACTGAACGCGCTTTCTTTTTTGGGCGTGATCGCCGTAATCGCCGGTTGGAAACGGCCTGCGCGAAAACGCCAGCTTCCCGCCGAGACCCTCGGTGGAGCGACAATTGCAGCGCTGCGCTACGTGCGCTATTCACCCGACATTCAGAAGCTGCTGTTCCGCTCGGCGTGCGTGATCTTCTTTTCGAGCGCGTTCTGGGCGCTGCTCCCGGCAGTGGCAAGAGGGTTGACGGAGAGTTCGCTCGGTTATGGATTGCTGCTCGGGTTTTTCGGAGTGGGTGCGGTAATTGGGGCGGTGGTGCTGCAGCGCGCGCGAAGCAAATTGTCGGTCGAGTGGGTTGTTTCCGGAGCGACAGTGGTGTTCGCAGGTGTAATGCTTGCGCTTGCGACGTTGCACCGGTTGCCGTTGCTCTGCTTTCTGATTTTGTTTGGAGGCGCAGCGTGGACGGTGTTCATGTCCACGTTCAACACGCTGGTGCAGGATCTTGCGCCCGACTGGGTGAGGGCACGGGTGCTGGCGATTTACCTTTTCATTTTTCAAGGAAGCGTTGCGCTGGGAAGCACACTTTGGGGCGTTGCTGCCGAACATACGAGCGCGAACAGAGCGCTGCTGTTTTCGGGCATTGGAATTGCCGCTTGCCTGGCGCTTCCCGTTCTAGCGCGATTGCCGGCGGCAAGGGGCTCGCTGGAAGCATGGAACCATTGGGGAAAGCTGTCGATGGTCACGCAACCGGAACCCGACGAAGGCCCGGTTCTTGTCGCCATTGAATACCGCGTCGATCCAGAAAAGGTTCCGGAATTTCTGGATGCCCTGCACGACTATGAGCGGATTCGAAGACGCGACGGCGCCATGCGCTGGGGCGTTTATTACGATGCGGAGCATCCCGGCGTATATCTCGAGAATTTCGTTGTGGAGTCTTGGGCGGAACACGCGCGGCAGCACGACCGGTTTACGGTTGCGGACCGGAAGTTCGAAGAGCGCGTGCTTGGTCTCGTTCTCGAATCCCCGAAGACCCGACATTTTCTCTATGCGAACCGCGTGAAAGGAATATCGACGGTCCGGGAAAGGAAACAATGAACTCGTGGGAAAATTGTCGAGCGATGCGAAAGGGAACCGGCAATAAAATGGGCCCTGGCTTTTTCCACCAAGGCCCGCTCTGTTCGGTACACGTCGAGTGCTTATGGTCTTGCTTGGGTTAAGAGTCCTTAACTTAGAAGTCGCGCTGGGCCGCGTCTGCCTCTTCCGCCAGTTGGTTCACCACTTTGAAGAACTCCTTTGACTGCCCGACAAATAGTCCATCGGCCGTGAACGATGCAATGGTCGCCACTGCGCCGGCAAATTTGTCATCGAGCGGTCGAATCACCGAGACGTGCGGCAAATCTGCGTTAATGAATTCGCAGGGGACCGGAAAGATCAGGCTGGGCTGAATCGCCACATTGTTGGGGTTGCTGGCGCTGGGTGGCTGGTTGGGATTGATGGGCAGAAAGAAATTAGGAAAGGTAAACCCTGTTGCCGGGTCAGTCACCGGTGCGACAGGCTGTTGAACGGCATTGCCGGCAAAATCGACCCACTCAAGGAAGTGCGCGATCTCATCGCCGCCAATACCCTGGGTGATTTTCAACACTTCCAGGCTGCTGGTTTTGCGGCCGAGCGCGGGATAGAGGCTGGAGCCACCTTGTTCGATGTATCCGAAGTGGAAGGCTGCAATGTTGGCGATAACCTGGATGTGATTGGGGTCGTTGAAGTCGGCATTGGTGACGGGAATAGCGGTGTGGTTGGTGATGGTCAGGGCTTGCGGAAAAGTCGCACCAAAGTCCGGGTTCTTGGAGCTCCGATAGCGAGTGAACCAGCTGGTGTCGACGTTAAGATGCATGAGGTTGGTGAGACGGCCGATGCCTGTCGAGCCCGTCGCTGTGCTCCCCGGGAGTTTACGGAACTCGTCGAAGTTGACGGTCTGCGCGCCCTTGGAAAGCAAGTAGGCGTTCAAGAAGGCAGCGTGGCTGACTTCATCGAGGGTGTTGCTGGTGATGTATTGCGGGCCATCGCCGTCGAGTTGCAGGAAAGCATTTTGATAGCTGTTGCTCGGATTGGTCTGGAGCGTTTCGAGCGGTAAGTCGCCAGGAGTAAAACCGCCCAGCTCCGCATATTGGGTCCACAGATCTGCCTCGATGAGCTCGGCAGCGAGCAGAAACCTGAGGATGGCGGCGTCTCCTGGTGTGAGCCGGTCGTCACTGTCGTGGTCGTGCTCAAATGCGCGTGCGTCGCTGCTCATTAAGCCAGCGCCTACGGCAACCACGCCTCCTGCCAGTACTCCTTTCTGCAAGAAACTGCGGCGACCGGTTCCTTTCCTGAACACATTGCCCTCTTTATTCATCGGTTTATCTCCATTTTTTGGTCGAGTCTTGAATTCCAGTGAAGCAGCACCCCAGAAAATAAGCAGTTACCCCAATCGTCGATCGCGAATCGCGCTCTTATCGAAAGAAATCCGCCCACCTGGCCGGGTGACTTACCAGGCCCGCTGCACAGCGGGAGAAAGAGAGGCCAGCGAGCCGATCCTGGCCCCGCCTGTTGTTATTGGACGGTGAGTGTGACGGTGGCTGAGTGGGTAAGATTGCCCGACGTGCCGGTGATCATCACCGTGGTCGTGCCTCGCTGAGTGCCGTTGCTGGCGCTATTCGCGTTGTAGCCGCAACCACCTGCGGTGAGCAGGAATCCCGCGGCGATAAGCAATGCGAGGCTGCCGGTCATGTAGTGAAACCATTTTCTCCCTCGGAGGAGTCGGCGGTTTCTCTTCCCTGCGACAAGCAGGCCGAAAAGTCCCAGGATGGGTACCCGAAGCAGCGCAGCGAAAATGCCTGTGGTCGGGTTCTTCGCCATCCGTACTGCTGGATTGTAGGGCGACGAGGAGGTTGTGATGGTCATCATCGAAGTTGCTGTTCCGCCGCTTGCCGGCGAAACGGATGCCGGCGAAAAATTACAGGTAGAGCCGAGCGGCTGGCCCGAGCAAGCGAGCGTCACAGCGGAACTGAATCCATTGAGCCCGGCAAGAGTTACCGTAAAGGCGGCTGGCTGCCCGGCTGCGATCGTCAGCGTCGACGGCGACGCAGCGATGCTGAAGTCTGCGGTGGCCGCAGGCGGCGTAGCATTCGCAGTGATGGCTGCGAAAAGTCCGTGCATTTCGTTGGTGAGACCGGCCGTGATGTACATCGTGTTGGGATCGCCGGATTGTGCTCCGCCCCCGCCGAACACCATGTCCCAAAGAGAGGCGTTGAGGATCGGGGCGCCGGTGGAATCCTTCATCTGGTCGATAAAAGCTCCGGTGGAAAAGTTGTAGGCGTTGATGGCCCCGTCGCCAAAATTTCCGACCAGTAGATCACCGGCAAGCGAGCCACCGAATCCCGCTGGCGGGATAACGATGCCCCAGGGCGCGTTAAGGTGAGAATCCGCTGTGATCCTGCGAACCATCGTGCCATTCGTGCTGAACAGGTCCAGGAAACCTGATCCGGGAATCTTCAGAGGATCGTGCATGGGCGTGTCCTGCAACGCGTACGTCACGACAATCATCGGAGTGTTGTTGACGGTGATCGAGCGGACGCCGAACGGCGCATATCCCGGCGAGCCCGATCCCGTGGGTACTGCGGGCGGAGCGGGATCGTTGAATGCACCGGTGCCCAGGACCTGGGTTTGCTGAAAGGTGGTGTCGTAGATCTCCACCTGGCCGGAGCGGAAATTCGTGGCTAGAAGAAAACTGCCCGAGCTGTTGGTGACGAGCGCAAGGCCCTTGTACACGGCGCCCGTGGCTATGGCTGGTTTGGCGGAATTGTCCACCGCAAGGATGGAAGAAGTACCGCCCGTCCAGCCGGAGATGGTTCCATCTTCCGTGTCAAAGATGAAAATGCTGCTGCTGCCGCTGAGAGTAAAGCCTCCCGCGGAATTACCGACGCATCCTGTCGGTGTCGCGGGATTGGAGCTTCCTGCCGGGGGCGCAATCGTGAAAGCTCCCTGTATCGCTCCGGCTGTATTGTAGAGAGAGGTCACCCCCATAGGGCTGGCGTTGTCCGCAATCCAAAAGGGCTCGCCGGGGATGATGCAAATCCCCCACGGATTAACCAGATTCGGATCAATGACAGGTGCCAGGCCCTGCGTGTCAGACACCAGATTGGTCTGTTTGTAACTGTTTGCCTGGGCGCGGGCAGCCGGCAGGCAAAGGACTTGTGCACAGACAAGCCCCAGCAATAAAACTCGTACTCTTCGCATGATTCTGAATTGCTCCTCTCATTCTTCAGTCGTTTGTCAGGCAACCGCCTGGCGCATGCCTATACTTTCTCCGCAGTTGGATGCCTTCGAAGCGCCGGGAATAAATCAAGGACGGGGCAAGTCTTTATCAACTTGGAGGTCTATCAGTGAAAACGACTTACGAGCAGATATCACGGCTGAACACCGCGGGGCTGGCAACTCTTCCGGTGGAAATGGCTTCCAATGGAAAAAAGGTCCTCGCCCGCAACGAAACAAAGTACCCCGAATCGATTATGCGATTCGGTACATTCGAAGTGGATATAGAGTCCCGCGAATTGCGGAAGCACGGAATGCTTGTGCGTCTCGAGGAGAAGCCCTTTCGCATCCTGCAGCTACTGCTCGAGCAGGCGGGTCGGGTGGTCACACGCAGGGCATTGCGCGAAAAACTTTGGCCCGACACCCACGTCGACTACGACCAGAATCTCAATACGGCCGTCAATAAACTGCGCGAATTGCTGGGCGACTCGGCGCAAAGCTCCCGCTTCATCGAAACTCTCCCCAGGCTAGGCTACCGCTTCATCGCTCCTGTCATGTTCCCCGCGCGTTCTCCCTCTTTCGGGGAGAAGAAGATGCTTGCCGTTCTTCCCTTTGAAAATCTTGGACGGGATCCAGAGCAGGAGTATTTCGCCGAGGGCCTAACCGAAGAGATGATTTCTCACCTCGGCCAGCTCGATCCTCGGCGGCTCGGCGTGATTGCACGGACCTCGGCGATCCAGTACAAGAACACGCGAAAATCGATTACGGAAATCGCATCCGAATTGAAGGTCAGTTACGTGCTAGAAGGGAGTGTACGCTGCGAAGGAAACGGCGCTCGCATTACGGCGCAACTGATAGAAGCCCTCGACCAGACGCACCTTTGGTCTGGCAGCTACAATCGCGATCTGAGGGACATTTTGAGCGTGCAGTCCGACGTCGCGCGTCACGTCGGGCGAGCTCTTTCTCTCGAACTGCTGCCCGAACCTGCGGCGAAATCACCGGCTTTCGACCCCACGGCGCATGAGTCCTATCTGCGCGGGCGCTTCTACTTTGGTCAGACGACGGAAGAGGGATTGAAAAAGGCGATTGCCTCTTTTGAAACGGCGCTGTCCATCGAGCCAAACTGCGCTCGTTCCTACTCTGGGATTGCCGATTGTTGCGGCTTGCTCTCGTGGTTTGGCGGGCTCGCGCCGAAAGAAGCCGGCCGAAAGGCCGCGGCTGCGGCAAATCGCGCGATCGAGATCGACGGGTCCCTGAGCGAGTGCCATGCTTCACTGGCTCTTGTGCGCTTCTGGTACGAATGGAATTGGGAAGAGGCGGAACAGGAATTCCTACGCGCCATCGAGCTGAACCCGAGCTACATCTCTGCCTATCAGTGGTACGCGGCCTTTCTGAACACGCAGGGGCGTTTCGAAGAAGCACAAGCAGCGCAGAAATGCGCGAGGGAACTTGATCCTTTTTCGCTGATCTCCAACGTGAATGCCGCGGTTCCATTCTTTTTCTCCCGGCAGTACGACCGCGCTTGGAAGCAACTCGTTGCGATTCTTGAGCAGGAACCGCGGTTCTTCCCTGCACTTTTACAACTGGGCCGGGTTTACGTCCAGATGAAACTCCATCGAGAGGCTATAGCCGCCTTCGAACTCGCGCTGCAGCTTTCTCGCCAACACGACGTGCTGTCCGCGCTGGCTCATGCGTATGCCTTGGCTGGAAGAGCGGAAGAGGCGCGGAATATTCTGGGCGAGATGACGAACGATAAAATCGGATGCTACGTAGCTTCGCCGATGATTGCTCGCATTTATGTGGGCCTGGGCGAATTCGAAACGGCTCTCGATTGGCTGCAAAAAGGTCTCGAAGAGCGGTCTCATTGGATGGTCTTCTTGAAAGAAGATCCTGTCTACGACCCTCTCCGCACCCATACCAGGTTTAGCGAGTTGCTGAAGCTCGTGGGTTTGGTTTCGTAATCAATTCCGTGATCCTGGTGACAACGGCGGAATAAGCGTTCGATCGCCTTTAGCTCGGGATTTCTTTCGCTCCAGCCATTGGTCCTGGGTTCGGATATTGAATCGGTTCGGCCGCGCCACACTCAGGGAACCATAAAAGTGGAGAGAAAAAGAGATTCGTGACTGTCTGGACCGACCGATTCACAAAATAGCCGTCTTAACTGCTGCCATGCGCTCATCGCGTGATTTTTCTCGCTGAACTTCGTGGAGGAGTTCACGCAGCCGCGTGCGGGCCTTATGTAATTGCGACTTCGAAACACCTGCCGAGCGCCCCAATATCTCGGCAATTTCGTGGTGCTCATATCCTTCGATATCGTGCAAGACGAATACAGTGCGATAACCCACCGGCAGCCGCTCGATGCAGCGACTGAGATTTATTCGGTCAATCGATCCCTCCAGCAGCAAGTCAGGCACCCCAAAGTCGATGGTTGGCCAGGCAGTCTCACCTTCTTGATCGGGAGTCGCTTCGATCGAAACCATTGGCGGGGACTTCTTGCGCAAACGCATGAGTACGACGTTAACCGTCAGTCTGTGCAACCAGGTGGAGAAAGCCGATTCACCGCGAAAAGTGTGAATTTTACGGAACAAAAGCAAAAAGGCTTCTTGAGTCAGGTCTTCCGCTTCCGCCGAATTTCCTGCCATGCGCAGGCATACCGCATAGACCCGTCGGCCATGCACGCGATAGAGGCATTCAAACGCGGTACGATTGCCGAGGCGCGCTTGCTGGATGGCCTCCGCTTCAGTCCATTCACCGCTGGTGGCAGGAAAGACTGGCAGCGAAGCCTTCTTCGGGATGCATTCCGTGCCGGAATGCGCATTCCGGTTCAGGCTAGGCCGCTTCTCTTTAACGGGCCCTGCCGGGGGCACAACAACCAGCGTTGTGCCCCCGGCATTTGCAGTCGCTTGCATCACTTCTTCCTTAGCGACCCGCGGCCTGGACTACGATAGAGGTTCTGTTCTCACTAGCCTGTGTAGGAGTCGCGGTCTGCGGCAGCGTCTTTTGATGTACTTCCTTACGTCCCATGTGCTTTTGCGTGGGCGTCGAGTACAAAAAAGTCTTTCCAAGTTCCGGCGCGTCGAATGTTTCGACGGTCTGCGTATCCGCCATGTCCACGAGGTTCAATTGCGCGTGGCCTGAAACAACTTTTTCGTCGGCTGCAGCGGCCATGATGATGGCGTTGACTTTTTCTCCCCGGAGGTAAAGCCTGTAGCCAGAGCTTGCGGACGACATGACAAAAGTGTAGTTGCCGGCCGGCAGTGTGGCGCTTCCCCAGCGAGTCTCAGATGGCAGCGTGAACTTCCCTTCATATATATTCTGCGCGTTTCCGTTAGTCGCCAAAGCGCCCACTGCAAGAGCAGCAACGCCGACCTTTGCAATTAGTTTCAAATGTCGAGCCCAGATCATTTCTAATCTCCTTTTTGAAGCGATTTTGAATTGCGAGACGTTTCATTGTCTTCAGCGTGTAAGACCACGCATGCTCTCGGATAATTCCCCGATGCGGGGCTGTTTGGGAGCCGGGAATAAAATTGTGTGTATTTCGGTCGCCAAGTTATGACCGATTTTCCCAGCGGACTTGCGTAAAGGAAAAACTGATGAAATCGTTTCTTTCAGTCCCTCCGCTGTATCAGATTGTTCGCGCACTTCAATGCAGAGCGACAGGTGGACAAGGTTTGAGGCAATCCATTCCGATTTCGCAGGCGGTAGCTGCGTCTTACGGATTTCTCAGCTCACACGCGGTGACAGGGAAACAATTCGGCGTGAGATCCATAAACGCGGGTTCATACCTTTCTGATTTCGTTCCTTCCACCCAGCGGCTGCGATAAGTAGGAATTCGAATATCACCGGTCATCCAACGCATACACTCATGCGTTCAGGGCTACTGTTCGCCTTGAACTTGGCGCCGTATCTCTCTTCATGTCCCCTCTCAGAATCTGACGAAGCCGGCCCCGCGCACGCGATAAGCTCGACATTACGGTGCCTGCGGGCATGCCGGTAATATCTGCGATCTCTTTGTAGGACATTCCCTCGAGTTCGCGGAGAATGAGTACTTCTCGATAATTCTCCGGGAGCTTCTCCAGCGCTTTTCGCACCTGAGTGTTGCTGTCGTTTTGCAGCACGGCTTCTTCTGGATTGAGAGCGGAAGAATCAGGAGGGAGAAGGTTCTCGTCGAATTCCGTGGCCTCTTGCAGTGGCCGGTTAGCATGCAACCAGCTGTAGCAGGTATTCCTGACAATTTTCAGGAGCCATGCACGCGCGTCGCCGCCGCGGAAACCGGGAAAGAATCGGAAAGCGCGCAAGTACGCCTCCTGGGCTACGTCCTGGGCGTCCTCGTCATTGCGCATCAACCAGCGCGCGAGGTTGTAAGCGGCGTCAAGATGCGGCAAGACCGCCTGTTCGAAACTCGGAAGCTGATTGGGCTCGAGGATGGAAACCTCTCTCTGACGGGTCCGCGCTCTCGTACGGCCTCACTATGCTTTGCCGCTGAAATAGTTCAATGGACGGGCAGTTCTCTCCCTCTGGAGTGAGGGTCCCTTGGTAACCGTCACTCTTTAAAAGGCTTGCAGGATGATGTCCCCCGGTTCACGTGAAGTCTTGCCAGGTGATACACTCGGTTTCGCTGGGCATCACCTCTTTGTGCAAGAAGACCTTTACCTTCGCATGCGGCTCCGCTTTGGGGTTTTCGAGCTGGATCTTCGCGCCGGCGAATTGCGCAAGCATGGCCTCCGAGTTCGCCTTCAGGAACAGCCCTTCCAGGTCCTCGCGATGCTCGTTCGGCACCCCGGCGAGGTCGTAACCCGCGAGGAACTTCAGAAAAAACTCTGGCCCGCCGACACTTTTGTGGATTTCGACCACGGGCTCAACAAAGCGGTCAGTAAAATCCGTGAGGCCCTCGGGGACTCCGCCGAGAGTCCCCGCTTTGTGGAAACCGTTGCTCGGCGCGGCTACCGGTTCCTCGCGGATGTCAAGGTTGCCGAGGAAGTCCCTGTCCGGAGCCCGGAACTCGCCGCTCTGCCACATCCCGTGGCGGAAGCTGGTGATCGCCCGGATCTCCTGGGTAAACCCGGAATTCCCAAACGTCGCCCGCCATCACTTGTGTGGAAGATATCAGCTCTCGCGCTGCTTCTGTTGGTGGCCCCCCTTGCCGTCTGGAAGATCCATTCCTGGATCCGCCCGTCCTCAGCGATTCGTTCTTTGGCCGTCCTTCCGCTCGAAAGCCTCTCGAGCGACTCGTCTCAGGATTATTTCGCCGATGGCATGACCGACGAGTTGATTTCGGACCTCGGCCAGATCAGCGCATTGCGGGTGATCTCCCGTACCTCTGTGATGACCTACAAACACGCGCGCAAGCCCCTGCCGCAGATTGCTCGCGAGCTGAATGTGGACGCCGTGATTGAAGGAACCGTGCTTCGTTCAGGCGATCGGGTGCGCATCACAGCCCAGTTGATCGAAGCCTCGACTGACAAGCACTTGTGGTCACAGAGCTACGAGGGTGAAGTGCGGGATACTTTGGCGCTCCAGAACCAGGTGGCTAGAGCGATTGCGGATCAGATTCGGATCAACTTAAATCCGCAGGAACAGGCTGCGCTGAAAACGGTAAGGGTTGTTAATCCGGAAGCTTACGAGTCCTTTCTCAAAGGGCGCTACTTTTGGAACAAGCGCACGGCGGATAGTTTGAAAGTTGCCCTAGCCTATTTCCATCAGGCAATCGACGAGGATTCGAACTACGCCCAGGCCTATTCTGGCCTGGCCGACACGTATGCTCTGTTGGGAGACTGGCAGTATGCGGTGATGACTCCCAGGGAGGCACTCCCGAAAGCGAAGGCCGTGGCGATCAAGGCTCTGGAACTGGATAGCACGCTCGGCGAAGCCCACAACTCCCTTGCATTCTGCTTGGATGGCTTCGATTGGGATTTTGATTCCGCCGGGAAGGAATTCCGTCAAGCTATTGAACTGAATCCAGGCTACGCCACCGCTCACCATTGGTACGCCTGGCATTTAAGTCTGCTGGGCCGGTATGACGAAGCTATCCCGGAGATGAGAAGAGCAGAGAGCTTGGATCCGCTGTCCCTCATCATCAACGCCGATCTGGCGGAGCTTCTTGTGCTCGCGCATTCTTATGACGAATCGATAGAACAAAGCCGCAAGACAATCGAAATGGATCCTAATTTTCCCCTAGCGCATGTTCAACTTGCACAGGCATACCTCGCAAAACACATGAACGAGGATGCCGTCGCGGAACTGCAAAAAGCGGTCCAGCTTTCCGCTGGCAGCCCCACGAGCATAGCCAATCTTGCTCGCGCCTACGTCGCCGTCGGCAAGAGGAGCGATGCGCAAAAACTGCTGAGCGAGCTGAAGCAGCGCTCAAGCCCAAGCTCTTCGTATGCCGCGGAGATTTCTGTGATCTACGCTGCTCTCGGGGATACGGATCAGGCAATGAGTTGGCTCGAGAAAGGATACGAAGAGCGGTTTAATCCCGGCGTTCTGCTGCGGCCTGGCTTCGATCCTCTACGCTCGGACCCACGCTTTGAAGACCTTGTGCGCCGTATCGGCCTGCCTCATTGAACAGATAATTTGATGACAAGAGCGGGCGCACTCGGAAATCGCCGGATCGACAACGGATGCCGGGTAGCTGCCAAGCGTCGACAGCCCCGGGAAACTAGAGGCTCGGCGCGTAGTAGCCTGTTTTTGCGTAGACGCTCAGAGGCGGAAGCCCTTTGGGGGCGCGCAGCTTGATCTTGATCCTGCGCCACCTCGCGTCATGCGATTTGTTGCTCGGGCGGTATCCGAGGAGGTATTGGTTGCGCAACTCCGCGCCGATTTTTGTGGCGATGTCCGGCAGCTGATTCAGATTCTCCACGTCAAAAGCACGGCCACCGGTCAATTCTGTCACCTCCGTGAGCAGCGAGGGCCCATTGAGTTCTTCCGGCGTTCCGCTGCGGAACTCCAATGGATCAAACATTCCAACGGCATACAGCTGGGTATCTGACTCTCGCGCCAGACGCTTGATGTCGTTCTCCCTGTACCGACTATGGTTGTCTCCGCCATCGGATATGATCAGCAAAGCCCGTTTGGCGTTTCGAGCGGTCCTCATCTCGCTGAGACCCAGATATATCGCATCGAGAAGTGCGGTGCTGCCTTTCGTTGATGCTGAGACGATTCGGCTCTGGAGATCTTCGACACTATCGTCGAAGGTGCTCATAAGCTCGGCGTGGTCGCTGAAACCGACCAGAAAGAACTCGTCTTGCGGATTCGCAGTCTTCAGAAACTGCAAGGCGGCTGCCTTGGACTTACCGACTTTGTTGCCCATGCTGCCGCTGAGGTCGAAGATGATTCCGATCGATATGGGGACGTCTTCGGAAGAGAAATACTGGATCTCTTGCTCGACGTTGTTTTCGAAGACGCGAAAGTTTTCTGGCAGAAGGCCTGTAACAGAGCGGTCATGCGGATCGGAGACGGTCACGTTGACAAGCGCCAGGTCCACGTCAATATGGACGGATTGGCCTTGCTTAATGACCTGACCCGGGGTGTCATGCTCCACGTCGTCAGCGACGAGGGATTGGGTGAACGCGGGCGCGGGGAGATTCCAGATGACCAAAACAAAGAGGAAAAGAGAAAGGAACGGAACGAGGGAGACGCGAGCCGCAATCAGACCGCTTTTCACAAGTTCTCCATGGTCCCGTTTGTCATAAGGCTGAATCTGAAAGACCAATGCCGGTTCCCGGATCGTTTTGCGCCGGGATCCTGATGCAGCTTGTAATCTGCGAATTCTTCTTTCCTCAAATCGCAATCGTTGACGCCCGAGGCATGGAGCATTTCGGTCATTGAACCTCTCCTTCGGACGACTCTTGCTTGGTTCTTATTCGCTGTCGTGCGCTTCGTCTATGCAAACCACGATTCCCAAAGCTTTATTCCGACTATCGTCACGACAGGGGCAAGCCTCTGTTCCGATGCCACCTCGATTTCATTTCCGAAACAAATGCGGCACGTACCAACGACCGTAGGTTGCGAACCCCAGCAAGAGCACGAGCCACCAGAGCACAAGCACAGTTCGCATCCAGGCCTTGTATCTGGTGATTCGGAATTTCTCCGGCAAAACATTCGTGCCCGCAGCTAGCAGGATGTACAGTCCCGCGAGTTCGGTTATGGTTCCGAGCGCGGCATGCGTGGTTGCCAATAGGTAGTAGGCCTTGCCAAGTTTCAGCGGTATCTTGGGGCTCACGTGAATGCGGAAGGAAGGAATCATCATGAGCACGATCAAGGCGAGGTTGAGGAGCACGATCGCTGACTGGCACCAGGCATGGGCCCGAAAATGACGAAGCCTGGCCAGCACGGCGCCGATGAGCAACCCTACTCCCATCGCAATCTCAAGGACGAGAGTCATATCGGCGCTGGCAGAAGCCGCCGTTCCTAGGAATCCTCCGTTCAAGGCATCGTCTCTCGGCTCGCGGCCGCTCCCGCCCGCTGATCTACCCAGGGGACTCCCGCGGACCGGTTGTCATCGTGGCGGCAACAAGGGCTGGGAATTCGGTCCGCGGGTCCTGCTTTGGAGGGATGTCTCATCAACCGCCGTAGGAATCTCCCGCCGAGGCCGGGTCGGCGCCGATCGCCGGACACCCGCTGAATTCCTTCCAGGACTCCCTACCCTTCAGAAGCCCGTCTGCATTCTTGAGCTTCAGCAGGAACACTCGCTGGATCTGGCCGCTGCTCGCGTTTTGCCCCGGTCCTTGAACGCAAACGTAAATTGCAGACGCTTTTTGCTGGAGGATCCTGATGTTAATCTGCGCTCCTCCAGGGGTCGCTTCGATGAGTGCTTCCTTCTCATCCACGCGCCGCGCGGCGTAGCCATAATCACTGAACGTCTTCTTTTTCTTCTCCAGTTTGGGCCGGATCGAAGACGGAAGCGTTGTAACATCCAGCTTCTCGACCACAAACTCGGCGAGCTTTTCGCTGGGAATAGCGGCATTATTCCTTGCCAGGGCCACGGGCACACACGCCAGGGCCAACAGTCCATAAAACAGTTTCATCACTTTTCTCCTCTGTCTTTGATTTAGGTCTGCCTACTTTATTGAGGCAGTGAACAAACTTTTTTGCTTGGGTCGATTCCGATCACCGCACCAAAAGCTTGCCGGTCATACTCGGAATCGAACGGAAGTACGGATAGGTGCCCGGCTAGCTGAAGTTGAAGGAAAGCTTTTCGTCGGTATCAAGCACTCTTGACTCGAAGCGGCCGTCTTTGCTGACCGCGGTTATTTATTGTCTTTACCCTTGCCCCCGATCTTCAGGTGCTATTCGAACCAGCGACGCGGGATGGAGGCGGTTGCCCGCGTCGCCATTGCATCTGCTTGCGTTTATTTAGACCGTGACAGGGCCTGTATTATTCCGAATTCTTCCGCGTCCATTTTTCTCTTTGCTTGCTCGCTGGAGGAGACCGAATGTCGAGAATAAAAACGTCCTTCCTCCGGTTCTTAGGTAGGAAGCCTCACCGATCGAGGGAAGTCTTTGAACGATTTGGATGCCGAAAACCGCCTGCGCTTCGAACAGCTCGTGCTGCCGCATATCGACGCTGCTTTCAACCTGGCGCGATGGCTGTTGCGCAGCCGCGAGGATGCCGAAGATGCCTCTCAGGAAGCCTTCCTTCGCGCGTGCCGTTTCTTCCACGGCTTTCACGGTGGAGATGCCCGCGCCTGGCTGCTGCAGATCGTGCGCAATACGTGTTACTCCTGGCTGGAAAAAAATCGCCCGAGGGAACTGGTTGTCGAATTCGACGAAGAACTGCACCTGCAGCCCGTTGCCACTCCCGAGTCCATCGCGATCGCCGATGAAGGTCGGGAGCACCTCAATCGCGCGCTGGAATCCGTGCCGCCGCGTTTTCGCGAAGTCCTTGTCCTTCGAGAGCTCGAAGGCTGTTCCTACAAGGAGATCGCAGCGATTACATCCATTCCCATCGGTACCGTGATGTCCTCGCTCTCCCGCGCCCGCCGCCAGTTGCATTCCGCGCTGGCAAACTCCTCTCAGAAAGAGGCCGTCCGTGAGGTGTGACTTTGCCGACTCCATCCTTCATGGCTATTTCGACGGTGAGCTGAGTGATGCTGGCGCTGCCGAATTCGAACGCCACCTCCAACATTGCGTCCAATGCGCTGTTGAGCTCGTGGACCTGGACTTGCTAAGTGGGCGATTGCAGGTCGCACAAATCTATGAGGTCGCGCCGGCCCCCTTCAGGAAAAAGATTCGCGCCAATCTTCGTCCGGCCGCCCCCACGCCGGCCCCGGCCTCGCCCTTATCACGGCGGTGGCTAGCTGCCGCCGCTCTCCTCCTTGTCGCATTTGTCGTATGGCGGGTCATCCCTCGGTTCCACGGAGAGGAGGACTATCAAGTCCGATTCGCAAGCGGGATTGTCGATGCTCACCTGCGCTCCCTGCTGCCGGGCCAAATAACAAACGTCAGTTCCAATAATCCGCAGACCGTAAGAGCTTGGTTCGAGGGCAAGGTCAAATTTGCTTTTCCGGTCGGCGATTTCGCGGACTACGGCTTCTCGCTGCGGGGCGGTCGAGTGGATGTCGTTCAAGGTCGCACTGTTGCCGCTCTCGTTTACGCCAACCGAGAACATCTCTTGAATGTCTTTGTCTGGCCTACAGGTGAACAAGACGCCTCCCCTCGTGAGGGCTCGCGGCAAGGCTATCAATGGATTGATTGGCGAAAAGGAAATACAGAATTCTGCGCTGTCTCCGATGCCCGAGCCTCCGACCTTCAACAGCTCCAGCGGCTTTTCATGAAGTAGTCATACAAAGGAACATGCCAAGCAGTGCCCGCTGGACGGGCTCAGGCCCGACTACATACCGAGGAAGAACAACAAGGGCTCGCGCCAAAAAAACGGGGGAATAAAAGAAATGACAGGTCGTGGCTTTGCTCCATCAGACAGGTGAAGGTGCAACTTGACATCAACCGAATAAAGCCGGTTGAGCCGGGTCCTCCGTATCGAGGAAATTGCTCACACCCACACCGACGAGACGAAATCGCTGTTGCGGACCGAGGGCAACGCGTTCTCTCAGCGAGAGCGCGATTGCCGTCAGCTCTTCGCATGACGAAGGAGGGGAGGAAGGAGTATGGCTGCGCGTGAGGATCTTGAATTCCGCGGTCTTCAATTTCAGCACTACGGTTCTCGCAATCCGCCTTTCGTTGCGCAATGCTGCCCAGGTCAGCTCGGCAAGCCGGCGGATCATGGGCTCCGTCTCGGCCAGCGGCACGTCGTATTCGAAGGTATCTTCCGCTGAGATGGATTGTGTCGGCCGATCGGGCACGACTTTGCTCTCGTCGACACCGCGCGCCAGTTCATAGAGACGGATTCCGTAGCGTCCGAAGCGGCTTTCGAGTACGGGCAGGCTGAGGCGCCGCAAATCCGCGATTGTGTGCACGTCGAAGCCCTTGAGCTTTTCTTCCGTGACTTTTCCGACTCCAGGCAAACGGCCCACCGGCAAGGGCAGGAGAAACGCGTCGACCTCCTCGGGCTGGATGACAAAGAGTCCGTTTGGTTTTCTCCAGTCCGACGCAATCTTGGCGAGAAACTTGTTCGGCGCGACGCCCGCGGAAGCCGTCAGCTGAAGTTCCGTGCGAATCTGTTCGCGAATCGTGCGCGCCACCTGCGTTGCGGTCGGCAAACCCGTCTTGTTCTCGGTAACATCCAGATAGGCTTCATCAAGCGATAGCGGCTCGATGACGTCGGTGTGCCGGCGGAAGATATCACGCACTTGCCACGACACGACCCGATAACGCGGAAAATCCGGAGGGAGAAAGACGGCGTTCGGACAGAGGCGTTCGGCCCGAACGGCGGACATCGCTGAACGCACGCCGAATTTCCTTGCCTCATACGAGGCCGCGCACACCACTGAGCGATTCCCGCGCCACGCGACGATGACGGGCTTACTGCGCAGCTTTGGATCGTCTCGCTGCTCGACCGACGCATAAAATGCATCCATGTCGATGTGCACGATTTTGCGCATGAGAGTAGGCTGATTTGCTCAGGCGTAAGGCGTGCCTGCCATTGCGGCTTTTATGCCGATGGATCCCTGATCAACGATGGCGAGAAACGTGGCTTTGGCCCTCTGGATACCTCGCCTCTGTCTGAAGGTCCGGTGACCTTCGATGAGGGCCACGGTCCACGTCGCCAAGAGCAGGCCGGCCGCCAGATGGGCGACGGGATCGGTAGGTTCTCGCCCTGCGGATTCAGATAGCGCCACCGCGACGACTTGCGCGATCTCGTCGCGTATCGCCCTGGCCCGAGCCTTGAGGGTTTCGCTGCCCTCGATCGTCTCCATGAATCCTTGGCTCCTGGCAGAAAACTCGACGATAGGGCTCCGTTCCGCAACCAGCCGATGAGCGAGCAGGCGCAGAGTCTCGATCGGGGCGAGGCGTGGGTCACGATGCCGCAAGGCTTCACGCAAGATCTCGCGGCTCTCCTCGTCGCGATCAAAGAACATGTCCTCCTTGCGGGGGAAGTGGTTGAACACCGTCATCCGTCCAACGTCGGCGGCGGCCGCGATCTCATCCACGGTCACATGATCGAAGCCCCGCTCGTGGAAGAGGCGCGTGGCGGTATTCGAGATGGCTTGTCGCGTGGCGAGGCGCCTGCGGGACCGGCGGTCGGAAGGCGTTGACATACAGACAGTAATAGCACAATATGTACGCAGTACACAAACTGTACTGAGTACATATTGGAGCCGCCGGATGGATGAGCAAGTGGACGTTGTCGTTGTGGGAGCGGGTCCAGTCGGACTCTTGACCGCCATCGAGCTGGCGTTGGGCGGAACGCGCGTCCTTGTCCTGGAACGCTTGGCCGCCCCCAGCCTGGACATGAAAGCTGGCGGTCTCGGACCGCTTGGACTCGAGGCGTTGGAGCGCCGCGGCATGGCGACAGACATCGCCGCCGCAGAGGCGCGCAGCTTCGCTGCGATGGCGCTGGCCGGGGCAGACCCGCGGGCGAAAGGGTCGAAGTACAGCGGCCATTTCGCGGGGCTCTCCCTTATCCGAAAGGACGCGCAGAAGGAGCCCGAACGGCGCTCCCGCCCCGTGGATCAGCAGGCCCTCGAAGCCATGCTGGCCGACCGCGCTCTCTCTCTGGGGATCGACGTGCGCCGCGAGTGTGACGTCACAAGCCTCGTCCAGCAGGCGGACGGCGTCGACGTGGATTGGGCATCTCCGGCAGGCGGACACCATATCCGCTGCACCTACCTCGTCGGTTGCGACGGGGGACGCAGCTTCGTCCGCAAGATGGCCGGCTTTGACTTCCCCGGCACGGAACCGTCTTCGACCTTCTACCAAGCCGTCGCGCAGATCGACCATCCCGAACGCCTGGCGCCGATGGGATGGCGGCGCACATCGGGTGGCGTGTTTTCCTACGGGCCGTTCCCCGGCCGAGTGGTCATGCTGGAATTCTCGGGTCCGCCAGAAGATCGGCAGGCGCCAGTCACACGTGAGGAGATCGAAATCGTTCTACGCCGAGTCAGCGGTGCGGACGTCCGCGTGAAGGCGCTCGAGAGCGGCAGCCGATGGACGGACAATACGCGCCTTGTCGATACCTACCGCAAGGGCCGGGTGCTGCTCGCCGGCGATGCGGCGCATATTCATACGCCCTTTGGCGGTCAGGGCCTGACACTTGGGCTCGCCGATGCGGCGAATCTCGGCTGGAAGCTCGCCGCGGTTACTCGCGGCGAAATGCCCGACAACCTGCTCGACACGTACACGGCCGAGCGGCGACCCGTCGCAGAAGCTGTTCTGGCGAATACCCTCGCCCCAATAGCTATCATGCGGCCCGACCCACAGTCAGGTGCGATGCGGGATCTCGTGGCAAAGCTCTTGGACTTCGACGACGTGAACCGCTTCGTCGGCGAGATGACGAGCGGCCTTTCCACCCGTTACGATCTCGGGTCGGATCTGGACGATGTCGGGCGGCTGATCGGCGACAAGGCGATTCGCCACGGCGACGCCGACGTCTCGCTCTACAAAGTCATGCAGGATGGCCTGGGCGTTCTCCTCGACGCCTCAACCGGAGGGAAGCTTTCTGAACTCGTTGCAGCCGCCACGCAGAGGATACATTGCGTCGGCGCCGATAAGGGGCCTTCGATGCTGATCCGTCCGGATGCCTGCATTGCTTGGGCCGGCGAGGAAAACAACACGGACGGATTGGAGGAAGCGCTCCGTCGCTGGTTCATCCCGACACTGTATGGGTCTAGAGTGCGATCCGAAAATTGATTTATTTCTAATACAGCCCAAGGTCTGAGCCCGGTAAATTGCCGTCGCACCTGGCTTGAGTGGTCTTGCCAGCTTCCGAAGTGTCGACAATCCTTCCCTAATCGGTAAGGGAACGTTTCCCGTTGTTCGGGAGCAATTGCCTGAATACTTTCGCCGATTTCCGAAGTTCGACTACGTTCACCACGGGAGCGGGCCGTCCTCGTTTGAGAACGTGCCCGTCGGACCGTTCGCATCAAGCAGCGCGAGGCGCACTGGCTCGCGGGCTCCCTCCTCGACACTTCGCGTGCCCGTATAGCTGTTGAGGTTCGTCTTGGTGTAGCCCGGGCAGGCGGCGTTGACCTTGATCGCGGTCGACTCCAGCTCGATCGCCATGGCGACCGTCATGGCGTTCAGAGCCGTCTTCGACGCAGCGTAGCCGGGGCCAAAGATCGAGCGGTAGGCGTAGGCCGGGTCCGAGTTCCTCGTCAGCGAGCCAACGCCGCTCGACACGTTGACGATGCGGGCTGCCGGCGCCTCGCGCAGGAGCGGCAGCATCGCCTGGGTAACGGCGAGGACGCCGAACACGTTGGTCTCCCACACCGCGCGCACCTCCTCAAGGGACACGTTGCTCGGGCGGTTCAACTTAGCGTAGTCCTGGACGGACATGCCCGGCAGCTTACTCGTATTCGAGATAGCCGCGTTGTTGACGAGCACGTCGAGGCGGCCGAGCTCCTTCCGGATGCGCTCTGCAGCGGCGGTGATCGAAGCCTGATCCGTCACGTCGAGCTGGAGCGCGCGGGTGTCCGGCCCAACCTCCTTGGCCGCAGCCTCGCCGCGCTCGAGATTGCGCGACCCGACCAGCACGGTAAAACCGTGTGCCGCGAGGTCCTTTGCGATTTGAAGACCGATTCCTTGATTGGCCCCGGTGACCAGGGCGACGGGTTTGTTCTGCATAGTAATCTCCTGTTTGGGGTAAGGCCATAAGCGATGAACGCTTCCGGCCGTTGTTACTGTCCGGAACCGCGACCAATGGTTTCCAGATCCGCAAGGACTTCGGCCGGGATTTGAAGTGTCGCAGCCTTGAGATTCTCCCGAAGATGCCCGACTGAGGATGTTCCCGGAATCAGCAAGATGTTTGGTGAGCGCTGGAGAAGCCAGGCAAGCGCAACCTGCATCGGCGTGGCCTCAAGCGAGGCCGCTGCGCGGTCGAGTGCCGATGACTGTAGTGGAGTGAACCCTCCTAGCGGGAAAAACGGAACATAGGCAATACCTTGCGCGGCCAGATCGTCGATCAACGCATCGTCTTTCCTCTGGGCCACGTTGTAGAAATTCTGCACGCAGACGATCTCGGTAATTGTTTGAGCCTCCGACAACTGCTTGGGAGTTATGTTGCTCAATCCGATGTGACGAATCAGGCCCTGACGCTTCAGTTCGGCGAGTACGGTCAGGGGTTGCTCGATGGATCGCTCGGACGGTTCCATGACTCCGCCAACGCGGAGATTGACCACATCGAGAGTCTCAACACCCAGATTTCTCAAGTTGTCGTGGGCGCCGTCGATCAGTTCCTGACGAGAAAGAGCGTGAATCCACGACTTGTCTCTGCCCCGACGAGCACCCAGTTTGGTGACGATCGCGAGACCATCCGGGTAGGGATGAAGAGCCTGCTTGATAATCTGATTGGTCACATGCGGACCGTAATAGTCGCTCGTATCGATGTGATTCACGCCGGACTCTACTGCCTCGCGTAGAACAGCAATGGCGGCGTCAACGTCCCTTGGCGGTCCCCAGACCTCGGGACCAGCCAGTTGCATGGCGCCGTAACCCATGCGGTTCAAAGTCATCGAGGTGCCGGGCGGCGTGAAGCTGCCGGCGAAACCAATCTGTTCAATCATTTCCTTCCTCCTTGCTATAATCCTTTGATGAAGGATTCTTCAGGTTTGGTGTTTCGCATATGCCGGCTGACGCGCTACTCGCATTAGAGCCAAGAAAAACGCCCGTTCAGGCGAGGTCGGCCGTCACGGTGCAATCGATTTCCGAGGCAACTATTCAGGTTTTGCTGAGCCAGGGAGCAGAGCGATTGACCACTACACGGGTGGCCGAGCGTGCAGGCGTCTCTGTGGGCACCCTCTATCAGTACTATCCCAATAAGCGGTCATTGCTTTTTGCTGTGCTGGAAAACCATTTGAACAAGGTGGCGGCAAGAGTGGAGGCTGTTTGTGAGAGTGCCCGTCATAAACCCTTAGCCGGGATGATTCAGGAAATGGCGGAGGCGTTCGTCGACGCCAAGATGGAGCGCGCAGACATCTCCGTCGCTCTCTACCGAATCTCGACAGGACTGGGTGGGCCTCTATTGGTCAAACAGGTCGGTCAGCGGTTGCGGCGAGCCGTTGAGGCGATGCTTGGGACTGCGACAGATGCCAAGTCTCCACCGGACAAATTCGCCGTCGAGATAATGCTTTCGGCGATGGGGGGCGCGATGCGGTCTCTGTTAGAGGCTGGATCTAACCCATCTCCCGCCACGGTCCGCAAAGCGCGGGAGCAACTCGTGCTCCTTTGTCAGTCCTACATGGCGGCCGCGACAGCCAAGCGCGTTTAGTGAGCCTCGTAATCCGTCCACGACCCATACCAAGAGCGGAGATCTCTTCCCGCAAGAAGACTCATCGCGTCAGGCGCTCCCAATTGCCGTGAGCAAATAGCTCCTTCTCTTCAGCCGAGAGCGCCGCTTCCTTCAAGAAGGACACCCCCGCGCCGCCCGGCCGGTACTGGTAGGGATAATCGGTGGAGAAGAGAATGCGCTCTGGTCCAACAATCTCAAGCGTGCGTTGCAGGTAAGTCTGACTCCACATCCCACTTGGAGTCACGTACAAATTTTTCCGAATGTAATCGGCAACCGGGCGTCGGAGTTGTGCGACACGCGCGAGTGAACCAAGCCGTTCCAGATAGAAGAGAATAACCTCGCCCCAGTGACCGAGGATGATCTGCAGGTCAGGGTGTTTATCGAAGACGCCCGCAAGCATCAGCCGTACAAATTGGATGCCGGCCTCATAGTGCCATCCCAAAGCGAACGTCGCGAACGCCGTGTCAACCGAGTCTCCAAATCCGGAGTAATAGGCCTCCCTTACCGCACGTTGCGGGATTTGAGGATGCACAAACAGAGGAGCTCCTAGCCTTGCAGCCGTTTCTAACATCGGCAGGAAGTCAGGGTGATCCAGGTTCTTGTCGCGCGTCCGACCACAAAGCATCGCACCAGCCAATCCGAGGTGTTGCACACTTCGCTCAAGTTCAAGCGCAGCATCTTCGGGTGCGGCCGTCGGCAACGTGGCGAAACCCTGGAAGCGTGTGGGATAGTTCGCTATCGTGGCGGCCACCAGATCGTTAGTGCGTCGCGCCAGAATCAAGCTCTCTTCCGGTTCGAGGTTGTGCAGGGCCGGCGTGGTCACGGAGAGCACTTGGACTTCTACTCCGCTTTCATCCATCAGCGCCAACCGGTGCTCCCCCAAATCGTCGAGCCGCTCCTCGATTTCACCTCGATCGAGCCCGGCCGTACCCTCTTGTCCGATAGGAGATGCTGCCCAGGCAGCACGGATGTCAGGTGTGACAAAATGCTCTTCGATGCCGATCAGCTTCGTCATTCCTGTGTCTCTTTCCTTTCTCTGCTTGAGCTTCTGTGGAGACAGGCGGACAGAGAGATTTTGGTGAAAATCGCGACTTTCAACATTAACAATATCAATAAACGCCTGAACAACCTCTTATCCTGGTTGGCAAAGGCTGAGCCAGACGTGGTTTGCCTTCAGGAACTGAAGGCGGAGCAACGGGCCTTTCCCGCAGATGCTCTTCAAGCTCTTGGGTACGAAGCGGTCTGGCAAGGTGAGCGCTCCTGGAATGGGGTAGCTATCCTCGCGCGACATCACACTCCGGTGCTTACCCGCACCAGTTTGCCCGGAGATCCTCAAGACCACCAGGCCCGCTACATCGAGGCCGCTGTACGGGGAGTTCTGATCACTTCCATTTATCTGCCCAACGGCAATCCCCAGCCTGGACCGAAATTCCACTACAAGTTGGCCTGGTTTGAGCGCCTTATTGTCCATGCCGGCGACCTCATGGCGAGCGGCGCACCCGTGGTGTTAGCTGGCGATTACAATGTCGTGCCGGCCAAGCAGGATATCTATCCGACTCGATCATTGGATAACAACGCATTAATACAACCTCAGAGCCGCCAGGCCTTTGCGCGATTACTCGCGCAAGGTTGGACCGACGGACTGAGGAAGCTGCATCCGGAGGGACCACTGTGGACCTTCTGGGATTACAAACTTGAACGGTGGCCGAAGGACAAGGGCATGCGACTCGATCACTTTCTGCTCTCGCCGAAAGTCTCAGACCGCCTTGTGGACGGGGGTGTGGATCGATGGGTGCGTGGACAGGTAAACGCCAGCGACCACGCGCCGACATGGATAACGCTGGATCTCTAGGAGCTGGCGACACTGACTATCGGCTGTCGTTCCGTCCGACCAAACATCGGGAGCACTAGTGTCAACGCGTGCATCGGACGGTATCGTTCTTCCATATATCCCGCAAACCCGAGTCACCGCTTGACGCGCCTCAGTAGATGAGCTTTAGCGAAAACTGAACTTGCCGCGAAGTTCCTGCCGTCTTGCTGATCATGCCAAATCCGGTACCCTCGATGATGTTGGCAGGCAGCCCCATGTTGACGATATTAAACAGATTAAAGAATTCCCCGCGGAATTGCAGGTCCGCCCGCTCCAAGCCATTTTCCCGGTGGCCAATCGGAGTCGTCTTGATGAGCGCAAAATCGAAATCATAATATGCCGGGCCGCGAAATGTATTACGGCCGAGCGTTCCAAAGCGCCCGGAGTTTGGTCCGGTCCCGCCCTGGATACCGATGGGAATGGAAAAGAAACTTGCGTTGTTTGCGCCCCGCCCAAAATAATCGTCGCGTGATCGGGTTGAGCTGCCAGCGCTCGAGAGGTCCGGTATTCCGATCTGGTCCGGTCGGTCCGCACCAATGGTCCCCGCCCCCGTCTGCTGGATTCCCGAGTACACCGTAAACGGCGAACCGCTCGTAATCGTTGAGATACTCAGAAACTCCCAGCCCTTCGTCAACAACTGGGTTCGATCCGACTGAAGTCCCCAATGCTCAAAATGCAAATCCTGGGCCGCGCTCAACGTGAAGGCGTTGGTCACGTCAAAGCTCGACGGCCCCCTCTCGGCTTGCGGATCAAAAGGGTTTTGTGGGCTGAACAGTGTCACGGCGCCGGTGGATCCTGTTCCTCCGAGGATGCCGCTGACATCATCCAGCGACTTGCCCCAGGTGTAACCCGCTTCTAATGACGGACCGCCGTGCCCCACATTTCCCGACAATGAGGTCTGGAGCGCGTTGTACGATGAGTGCGCCGTTGCCGTCATCACGGACTCGAATCCGAAACCTCCCGTCACCGCTCCGCTGCTGTCGAAGTCTGTAAACCGAGCAAATTCCGAGTCCGCTCCGGGATACGCGTTCGGATAGGACATGCTGGGAAGTCGAAACGCCGATGTTCCCACATACGCGACATCAGCCGTGAGGCCGCCGAAAGCCCGTTCCAACCCGAGCGTCCAAGTTTGCAGGTAGCCATTGCCGAAGCGCCGGTCGATCCCGGACAGACTGAGCAGCGAGAGCTGATTACCCGGCGCCAGGGCTGCCAGATCTTGCTGGTATCGATTTACGTCCATCACCGTGTTGGCCGGCACTTTTTTCGGATCGCCGCTGGCCAGCACGTTCCCGCCGGCGGTGTTATAAACCTGCGGCAGTTCGTCCGGTGTGATTTGGAACCCGTAGGAAATCTCCCCGTTTTGCGCCGCGTTGACGCGTGGATAAACAACGTAAGGCGTTGACCCTGTCAGAAGGTTGTCTTGCCAGATGTTCGGCGGAATCACCGTGATTGCTCCGCCCATGTGCACATGCACTGCCAGCGGCGCATTCCATTCCACTTGCACACGTGGCCCCCAGCCGTTCCCATCGGTCTGATAGGTAGGCTGCGGATTGATCAAATATTCCTGCCCAACACCAGCGGGTGGGAACGAATCCAGAAAGCTCGACGTCCGCCGCGCCCGCTCCGAAATCGGCGTGTAGAGCTCGTATCGCAGCCCATATTCGAGCGTCCAGTGCGGACTGATTTTCCATATATCCTCGACGTAGGCGTTCACATCATTCCGGTTGATTGCCGCCGGCCCGATGTGCGCGCCATCCGATGCGTAGGGCGGCGCCACCGCGATCGTGTACGCGTACGGAAAACCCAGCAACAGGCTGCTCAAAGTGTCCGGCAGAGGCTGGCCGGGCTGGACGTCGTGCCGTCCACTCGCAGAAGGGATGAAAACGGGCGAATAAACCGTTCCGCCGCCAAAATCGTATTCCCCGTTCGGGCTGATGCCAAAGTATGTCGTGTCGCGATTGAGGCGCGCTTCTGTGCCCCACTTCAGCGCGTGTCGCGCCGTCGTCCAGGCAAAATTCAATTGTAACTGGAACAAATTCCCGAACGCTGACATCACCGAGCCCGCCGCGCTGTTGTACGCCTCATACAGACCATCGTTGAACTTGAGGGCCGGATCGGTGTGGTTCTGGGTCACAAACGAAGGCGTCGTCCGCGTAAAACTCAACGAGGTCGACCAGAGAAAGCGCGGTGACACGGTACGCGTGTAAGTGATGACCCCGTTCCGCTGCCGATCCACGTACTGCACGCCAAAGCTCGGGTCGAGCAGCGTTTGATCCGGATTTGTCGTCGGCCCCGTCAGATTGTCGTAATTGAATCGACCGAACAATTGTCCTTTTGCGCCCACTTTCTGATCGATGCGGATAGAAAACTGATCCGTGTCCGTGTTCACGTTTGAAGGCGCAGCATAGGTTCGCGCGCCAAACGGGCCGGTTGGGTCGTTGGGGAGTGGATAGCGGTCCAGCACCGCAGCAATTGCCGGATTCACCGGTACCTGCAGCGTGTCCGTGCTGCCGTCCGGGTAGGTCACTACATCCTGGCCCCGCCTCTCTGCTGCTGTAGGTACGGCCAGCACCTGGGTCGTTCCCAGCACCTGCCTGAATCCCTGATACTGCACAAAATAGAACGTGCGGTCACGTCCGTCATACACGTTCGGCAGCACGACTGGCCCGCCGTTAGTAAATCCGAACTCGTTTCGCCGGAACGGAGGGATACGGCCCGGGTCCGCAATCGACGGGTGATCGAAATAATTCCGCGCATCGAGGGCAGAGTTCCTTAAAAACTCGAAGAATGACCCGTGAAAACCGCTTTTCCCGGACCGTGTCACGATGTTGGTGAAACCTGCCGCGCCGCGCCCGATGTCCGCCGGCATCCAGCCTGAGCTTGACCGCAACTCCTGAATCGCATCTACGTTGAAATTCGTGAACGTGCTCCCGCCCATCTCCGGATCGCTGACATCCGCATCGTCCATCGCGAACACAGCCTCGACGCCGCGCTGTCCGTTGATGGCGAACTGCTGGGTGAAATTCGTCTGCCCGTTCACGTCGGTCATAGTGCCCGCTGCCAACAACAACAGCGTGCTGAAGTCGCGTCCATTCAACGGCAACTCATTGACCTTTTGGCTGGAGAGTTTCTCGCCGTTTGTTCCGCTGGCTGCGCTCGAAGTTGTGCCCGGGTTCCCATTCGAGGCTCCCGCTGAAGTTTGCGGATCGGCTCCGATCGACAGCACGTTTTGATCGGATACCGTCAGCATGACTGCTGTGCCGGTGATATCCACTCCAATGGACGCTGTCGGACCTCGCCCGGGCAGTTGCACGCTGACGCGATTTGGCCCGGGTCGAATATCCCGAATCGCGAACCTTCCGTCGCTTCCCGTCACTGCTGTCGTTTTCTGGTTAGCGGCCGCCGTGTATACCGTTACCTTCGCTCCGGCCACAGGTTCACCGGCAGCCGTGCGTACGACACCGGTCCACGCTGGCGCAGACGGAGAACTCTGTTGCGCTTCAAGCGAGACCGCGACCATCAGTCCCAGCAGAAAACATCTCTCTGCCAGTCGGAAGGCCTTATGAAAGGTTCGAGCCATTGCGTGTTCCTTTGCGTGGCGGAATTCATACATGACAAATTTCCTCAAGTGAAGACGGAACGCCATCGAGTGCATGAAGCCTTTGATCGCGCAGCATAGAGCCTTGTCCCGGTCCCTCTTATGTCGACACGGCGTACCTATAGAAGTGTCGAACCGCTTCGGTTTATGTACTTGTGACTTCTATGCCTTGGGAGCGGTAGGGATCCAGGACATCTTCGCCTGATGCATCGGTGATCAAACGTGTCAGTCGGGAAGCAGGACCGACCAGGTAAGGCAGTGATGTCCCCATTTTCCCAAGTGAAATCAGGCCAACCACTTCCGTTGAAGCCCCTATCATCGCTTGCTTCACGTACGCTTCTTCCCGGTCGCCGACGGTTATTCCGACCTCCGGGTGCAAACTGCACATTCCGAGAAAACACAGATCGGCGCGAATGGATTCGACTTGACGAATGGTCTCGATGCCCGTCGTAACCCGCGCTTCCTTAAGAAAATTTCCTCCGAGCATCAGCACGCTCAACTTCGGATGATCCGCCAACGCCAGCGCAAGCGGTGGGCTGTTGGTAACAATCGTCGCCGAACGCTCTCTTGAAAGGTAGGAAGCAATTCTTAGATTAGTCGTACCTCCATCAATCAGCACCACCTGGCGGTCGCGGATCATGGCAGCGGCTGCTCGAGCAATTCCGATCTTGCTCTCCGTGTCGATTTGTTGGCGAGAGACGAAAGGAACGGCCTCGGCGCGGCGAGGCAGGGCGCCGCCGTGTACCCGCTGGATCTTTCCCGAACTCGCCAATTCGCGCAGGTCTCGACGAATCGTATCTTCAGAGACCCCGTATCGACTGCTAAGGTCCGCGGCGAGGACTCGGCCCTCACGGCCAAGCAGCTCCAGGATGTACTGGTGGCGCTCTTCCCTTAGGGCGATTTGGCCTGCTTCCGATTCTGGTTTAAGTGTGCCCATCTGCACGAATACACTTGGTTATACGCGTATATACGCATATTATCCGATTTCTGCAGGATACGGCCAAACGTAGCGCCATACAAGGTCATTCGCAGAAGCGTTTGATTCGGGCAGTCGACCGACGACCTAAGTTCGGCTTGGCTGGTGAGATAAAGGTGAGGAGGATACCTCGCTCTGATTGGTTGCTATCCTTAATATATATAACGTCAGTTTCGGCGTCTTCGTCATGCAATTCCTGGCCTCAGCCCTTCAGAAGTCCATGGAGCCATTCAGCGGCCCGACCGAGTCGCTCAGAAGTGAAATTGCGGCCTCAAGCGACCAGGGTTTCAAGAAGACACAAGATGCAAAGAATCTCGGATTTTCGAATACTTGGTATCGGCCGGCAATGGACCATGCGGAAGAACGAGAACCCGAAAAAGGGTTTGAAGATCCGATTGGTCGCGCTGGTATATTTCTGTCCTGCAAAGCTCGATGCTTATGCGCGGCGCGGCATCAAGGGCTATCTGCTCCTGACCCCAGCTGCCGGTCGTTCTGGCTTGCGCCATTGGAGTTCGCTGAAAGATTCCTAACCGCGGCTATCGCAATTTGTTGGGGGACAACTAGGGATGATCAGAGGTTCGCTTGCGAGGAGTATCGGACGGCCCGATTTTGTCATCCAAACTACATCTTCAATGGCCGGAGAACCACTATGGCAAGTTCACCCGAGGTTCTGAGACCCCTTTCACAGGAAGACCTAAGGAAAATGGATGCCTACTGGCGAGCCTGCAATTACCTGTCAGCGGGAATGATCTATCTTCGAGCAAACCCCCTTCTTCGCGAACCGCTGAAACCAGAGCACATCAAGAATCGGCTCCTTGGCCACTGGGGATCCGATCCTGGCCAATCCTTTATCTGGGTCCATCTGAACCGGCTCATCAAGAAATACGACCTGGATATCCTCTACGTGTCCGGGCCCGGCCATGGTGCGCCCGCCACGCTTGCCAACTGCTATCTCGAAGGCCATTACTCTGAGATTTATCCAGACAAGAGTCCCGATGAAGCCGGCATGCTAAAATTTTTCCGCCAGTTCTCGTTTCCTGGAGGGATAGGCTCGCACTGCACTCCGGAGACGCCCGGGTCGATTCACGAAGGCGGTGAGCTTGGCTACTCCATTTCTCACGCGTACGGGGCAGCTTTCGACAATCCTGATCTTATCGTCACCGTCGCGGTAGGCGACGGTGAGGCGGAAACTGGTCCGCTGGCGACTTCCTGGCATTCGAATAAATTTCTGAATCCGATTCGGGATGGAGCCGTTCTGCCTGTGTTGCACCTCAACGGCTACAAAATCACAAATCCCACCATCCTGGCGCGTATCCCACACGAAGAACTGGAAGCACTGCTTACCGGTTACGGGCACAAACCTTATTTCGTTGAGGGCCATGACCCGCTTACGATGCATCAGAAAATGGCCTCAGCCCTGGAGCAATGCATCCTCGAGATTCGTTCGCTTCAGCATCATGCGCGCTCAACTGGCGATGCCACGCGTCCTCGCTGGCCCATGCTCGTGCTTCGTTCGCCGAAGGGGTGGACGGGGCCAAAAGAAGTTGACGGCCACAAGGTGGAAGATTTTTGGCGCGCTCATCAGGTTCCCGTGCTTGACCCAGTCACGAATAAAAAAAGTCTCAAAATAGTGGAAGACTGGATGCGTAGTTACAAGCCTGAAGAGCTTTTTGACGCAAACGGAACGCTCCTCCCCGAGCTAAAGGAACTTGCGCCTTCCGGCACGCGCCGCATCTCGGCCAACCCACATGCGAACGGAGGCCTGCTACGCAAAGAGCTTGATCTGCCGGACTTTCGCGACTATGCGGTCACCATGAAGGCTCCCGGCGCTGTGTACGCGCCGCCAACCGACGTGCTTGGGCACTTTCTTGCTGAAGTGATGCGCCGGAACATGAACTCCTTCCGTGTCTTCGGCCCCGATGAGACGGCCTCCAACAAGCTCACCGCCATCTACGCCGCCTCGAAGAAGACCTGGCTCGCCGAATACAAGCCGGAAGACGCCGACGGCGGTGAGCTTGACGTCGCGGGACGCGTCATGGAGATGCTCAGCGAGCACACGCTTGAGGGCTGGTTCGAAGGTTACGTGCTCACTGGCCGCCACGGTTTCTTCTCCACGTATGAAGCTTTCGTGCACGTGATCGATTCCATGTTCAACCAGCACGCCAAGTGGCTGGAAAAGTCGAAAAAAGAACTGGGCTGGCGCGCTCCGGTACCGTCCCTCAATCTCCTCATCACGTCTCTTGTGTGGCGGCAGGACCACAATGGATTCACTCATCAAGATCCGGGATTTCTTGACGTCGTGACCAACAAGAGCGCCGACGTAGTCCGCATTTACCTGCCGCCGGATGCAAACTGCCTGCTGAGCGTGGCGGATCATTGCCTGCGGTCACGGGATTACGTCAACGTCATTGTCGCGGACAAGCAGGATCACCTGCAGTACCTCAGCATGGAGGAGGCCGTAACGCACTGCACGAAGGGCATCGGCATTTGGGACTGGGCTTCTACGGACGATTCTAAGGAACCCGACGTGGTAATGGCATGTGCCGGCGATATCGCGACCATGGAGTCACTGGCGGCCGTCGCGATTCTCAAAAAGCACTTCCCCGACCTAAAGATTCGTTTCGTCAACGTCGTCGATCTCTTTCGCCTTTTGCCTTCGACCGAGCATCCACACGGACTCTCCGACCGCGACTTTGATTCGCTCTTCACGATCGATAGACCGGTCATTTTCAACTTCCACTCCTATGCCTCGCTCATCCACAAACTCAGCTACCGCCGCAGGAATCACGACAACATTCATGTACGGGGATATAAGGAAAAGGGCAATATCAACACGCCGCTTGAACTCGCCATCCTGAATCAAGTCGATCGCTTTAATCTTGCGATTGACGTTATCGACCGCGTTTCGCATCTCAGCTCGACAGGCGCACACGCCAAGGAGTGGCTAAAGGACCAAATCGTCGACAGCATCAACTACGCTCACGCCGAAGGCATCGATAAACAAGAGATTCGCAGCTGGAAATGGCCGGATTAGACATGCAGGTGAAACTGCCCCGAAAAGACGACCTAATCTTCGTGCTTAACAGCGGCTCGTCTTCGCTCAAGTTCGGCATATATCAACGGGGAGCGAGCGACGAAGAGGCGCTTCTGACCGGAAGCGCCGATGGCATCGGACATAGCAACGGCGCGTTACACGTCCGTTCTTCCGCGGGGAAACTGCTCCTGCGACGCGAAGGTATCCTCGAGTCACAGAATAATGCCCTCGCCGCGGTTGCTGAGGAAATCCGGAAGCATATTCATGCCGCGCCAGTAGCAGTAGGCCATCGCCTCGTGCACGGAGGACCCCGTCTCCTTACGCACCAGCCCGTTACGCCGCAAGTTCTGGACGAACTCCGCTCCGCCACACACTTCGCGCCACTGCACATCCCGCAGGCACTGTCTCTTATCGCTGCCGCGCAGTCCCTCTTTCCTTCAGCGACGCAGTTCGCCTGTTTCGACGATGTATTTCACCAAACCATGCCGGAAGTGGCATCGCATCTGCCACTCCCAGGGCGCTATCACGAAGCGGGTGTTCGACGCTATGGTTTCCACGGGCTCTCCTACGAGTCGCTCGTCCATCACTTCGGGGCAAAGCTTCCCGAACGAGCCATCTTCGCGCATCTTGGCAACGGGGCAAGTCTCTGCGCTCTTCAGAATAGCAAGTCCATTGACACCACCATGGGGCTCACTCCTACCGGGGGAATCCCTATGGGAACACGCTCGGGGGATCTCGACCCTGGGGTGCTTGTCTATCTTCTCCGCACGGAGCAATTGGGTGCCGACGAGATCGAAGACCTGGTCAATCATCAGAGCGGCCTCTTCGCTCTCTCCTCCGGCGAAAGTGATGTGAAATCGCTTGAAGATCGCGCCCGCTCCAGTGATCCAGAGGCCACGCTTGCGCTGAACATCTTTGCCATTTCCGTACGCAAGGCAATTGGTGCATACGTTGCCCTGCTCGGCGGCGTGGACCTTCTCGTGTTCACCGGCGGGATTGGAGAGCACAGCAATTATGTCCGTTCCGCAGTTACAAGCGGCCTGGAATTTCTGGGCATTACTAGAGACAAGATTATGATTGTCCCTGCAGAGGAAGAACGACAGATTGCACGCCACTGCCGGAGAATGTCAGGCCAGTCTGTGTAGGAGAAGGGTCCAGTGCCAGGCAGTGCTGTCGTCGTTGCTGTTCACGCCTCCTGGGCCGTGCGAAGCATCGCGAGCACGAACGGGAGGTTAGACGGAACGCTCGATTACCCGCTGGTCACTCGCAATGAGAGCAAGGGTAGCCATTCCCAGGAAGAGTCCGTGTTCCACTATTCCGACAGTGGAGTCGAGCTTAGCCGCAATTTCCGCCGGATTTTCGATAGAAAGGCCGGAGCAATCGAGAATCAGGTTGCCTTCGTCGGTGATGTAGCGTGTTCCATCAGGGTTCACTCGAATGGTTGGCGTGAAGCCAAGCTCGCGGAGCGAGCCACTCACCAATGGAGCGGCCATTTGAATCACTTCCACAGGCAAGGGAAAGCGGCCGAGCTTCTCGACCTGTTTCGACTCGTCGGCAATCACGACGAACCGCTTGGAAGCGCTGGCGACAATCTTTTCACGCAGGAGTTTGCCGCCACCTCCCTTGATAAGTGCGAGCCTAGGCGCGATCTCATCGGCTCCGTCGATTGTGAGATCGAGGCTCGGGCACTCTTCGAAATTGACGAACGGTATGCCGTAGCTTCGTCCGAGGTGTTCGCTGTCCTCGGAAGTGGCTATGGCGCGAATCTGCAAGCCATGGTCGCGCACCTGTTCGCCGAGAAGCTTGATCCAAAGAGTCGCCGTCGTCCCGGAACCAAGGCCAAGTGTCATTCCCGGCTCGACCAGTTCCAGCGCCCGCCGAGCGGCACGCAGCTTCATGTCTGCCCGGTCTTCCTCTTTGGTATGCGTTGGCATCGCTATTTGCGCCTTTACGAAGTCCTCATTGCTGCGCAGCCTGGGCCACGCCCATTTTTGAACGGACGAGCAGGCGTGGTTCGACCTCGAGTCGTCCCTCCATTTGAAAGGATTGTATCTAAAATCGTGTTTAACAGGGCAGCTGTTGCGGGGCACGGCCCGCCCGGCAACAAGCCGGACCTGACGAGATCCCGGGACATGCTCATTACTTCTCGCGATCGCATCCGGAAATTGAAGTCCGCGGGAAATCCGCAGAGCAAGCCGCCGCGGAAAAGCCATTCGCCGATCTCGACTCCGTCTGGGGTAACGGTATCATTACTTCCGACCAATGGGCCCAAATCGTGTATCTGACGCTCTGAATCCACGGCTGAGTATCTTCCCGGCGAGCTATCCATCAAATGAAGTTGCAATAAAGGAGCGACAAAATGACCAATTCAAGGAAGGCTATGAGCGTACTACGAGGAATCTCGCAATCCCTCTGCATCGTTTTATCGCTGTTGCTCTGCGGGGCGTTCTCCGCAGAGAACGAAGCGCATCGCATTCGGAATATTGTTCTGGTCCACGGCGCCTGGGCAGATGGTTCTGGCTGGAAAGGTGTTTACGACATTCTCGTCAAGGATGGCTACAACGTCAGCATCGTCCAAGAGCCAGAGACGTCCTTTAAGGAAGACGTGGCGGCTACGAAGCGCGTCCTTGCTCAACAAGATGGGCCCTGCATTCTCGTGGCTCACAGCTATGGCGGGGCCGTAATTACGGAAGCGGGCACGGACCTATCGGTTGCGGGCCTGGTCTACGTCGCAGCCCATATGCCAGACAGTGGAGAGAAAGAGTCCGAAGACGGAAAACGCTTCCCGAGTGACCTGAGCAAGTCCGGTGCGATCAAGAAGACGCCGGACGGCTTCACTTATATCGATCCCGCTCAATTTCATGAGTACTTCGCAGCCGACCTGTCTGCCGAGCAGGCCGCATTCATGGCGCGCTCGCAGGTACTCAACTTCGCGGATAATTTCTCAGCGACGATCACCACGGCTGCCTGGAGAACCAAACCGAGCTGGATGCTGGTGGCCGGAAGCGATCGAACCATCAGCCCGGACTTGGAACGCTGGTATGGCAAGCGGGCCAAGAGCCAGACGGTTGAAGTCCCGGGCGCCAGCCACTCGGTCTACGTGTCGCATCCAAAGGAAGTCGCCGACATTATTGAGAGTGCAGCGCGCGCGGTCTCGAAGTAGCTCGGACTCCCATGTTTACCGTAACGATGAAGTCCAGGGGATCAACCGGGGAAAAAGACCGTCCAAGCAAAGCCCAACGCCTTGTGATTAGCGTGGCGGACCGAGCGCTTGGCAGAAGCCGGTCCGGCTGTAAGCCTTCCTTTCATCATGGCGCTGCGAGAATTTCGCAAATCGCCAGATTGTAGCGGTCCGTTGTCGGAGCGGTGTCGTTGATCGTCACCGTCGTGCCACTAAGCAAGGTGTAGTTGCTCTGCACCTGCACCCAGTAGGTATCGTTGACCGGGCTGAGGTACTGGTGAACGAGGGTTTGGTTCGGTCCTAGAGTGCGCGCTGTGGCGTGGTCCCAATCATTGCCCACGCCGATGACCAGCGAGCCGTTGGCCGTGGTTACGAGTTGTGCGGTTGGGGCGCCGGGGTCGGCACTTGAGGCGTCGACAGCGCCGATCGCGCCTGAGCCGCCGGAACCGGACGTGTTCACGCCGGTGAAGCTCATCACCGTAATCGTGGCAGAAGCGCTCTGAGAGAGATCCGCTGTAACGGTAACGCTTCTCAGTGTGGACGTAGCGAAGGCCCGCCAAATTTCGGCTGTGCCTCGCTGCGCGTTGCTGCGCTCCACCAGCGTCCAGCTGAGGCCGCCGCCCGTCACGCTGGTGACCTTGTTGTTCGTGCCGCTGCTGGAAGCATCGGCGGAAACGAAAGCCAAGAGGAGTTCGTTAGCTGCACTGGTCGAGAATGACCCCGTCTTAACGCTGGATTTCGCAGAGCCCTGATCTGCCGAAATCTGAACGTCCACTTTCGGTGTCACGGTGACAATCGGGTTGACCGTTTCGGTTAGAGCGCCGGAAGTGCTCGCAACAAAATTGGTATCGCCGCTGTAACGCGCGGTGATGGAGTTGGCGCCGGTAGGCAAGGTGCTGGTGCTGAATTGCGCGACGTTGGCGGACACAGTCGACGAGCCGATCTGCGTGCTGCCATTGTAGAAGCCGACGGTGCCCGTAGGCGAACCGCCAGCCGCTTGAATCGTCGCCGTGAAGGTCACGACCTGGCCCGATGTGGACGGATTCAGGTTCGAACCGATGCTGATCGTTGTGGCCTCCTGATGGACCGTCTCGACGACCGCGGAGGAAGTGCTTGCGGCCAGATTGCCGTTTCCACCGTAAGACGCCGAGATCGAATGCGAACCGGCCAGCAGCGTAGCCGTCCATTGCGCCGAATTGCCGGAAAGCGTGACGGTGCCAAGAGTGGTTGTGCCGTCGAGGAACGTGACACTGCCGCTCGCAGTGGTTCCCGCAGGTGGCGTAACCGTGGCCGTAAACGTAACCGATTGTCCGTAGGTTGCCGGATTCAGGCTGGAAGAAACCGTCGTGGTCGTCGAGGCCGCATTGACGGTTTCCGTGAGCGCCGGCGACGTGCTGGCGGAGAAGTTCGTGTCTCCGCTATATTTCGCGGTGATGGAGTGCGAGCCCGCCGCAAGGCTCGAGAGAGAGAGCTGCGCGACCTCATTCGTCGGTACAATGACCGTCCCCAACGCATTCGAGCCGTCGTAGAACGTGACCGAACCCGTAGCGAGGTCGCCGCTAATGGAAGCCTGAACGGTCGCGCTGAACGTCACGCTCGAAGCGTACGGAATCGGGTTCTGGCTGGCCGTCACCAGAACGCTCGAGGAAACCGTTGTGACGGTCTCCGTCAGCGGTGACGAGGTACTGGCCAAATCATTGGGATCGCCACTGTACTTCGCGGTGATAGTGTGCGTGCCTCCCTGGAAGCCGCAGTCGGTCAGCAGCGCCTGGTTGTATTGGCTGGGATTATTGCTCACCGTCGCCGTCCCGATCGAGTTGCTGCCGTCGTAAAACGCAACGGTCCCGGTGACTGTTCCTCCCGTCGCCGGTTGAACGGTTCCAGTAAATTGCACGCACTGGCCGAACGGCGCGGGATTCAGATTCGAGGTGAACGTGATCGCGGTCGGCGTCTGACTGATCGTTTCGGTGAGCGCCGAAGAAGTGCTTGCCGAGAGGTTGCCGCTGCCCGCGTAGGAAGCCGTAAGCGAATGGGCGCCGACCGCGAGCGTCGAGATCGTGAGTTGGCCGCTGTTGTTGGCGAGGTTTAGGGTGCCGAGCGACACGGTTCCGTCAAGGAACGTAACGGTGCCGTTCGCCGTCGTGCCCGCGGGCGGCTGCACAGTCGCCGTCAACGTCACGGCTTGGCCGTAGCTCGCAGGATTGGCGCCCGAGACGATGGCCGTCGTGGTCGCGCCCGGATTCACCGTTTCTGACAACGCCAACGAGGTGCTCGCGGCGAAGTTCGAGTCACCGCTGTACTGCGCTGTGATGGAATGCGTACCCGCCGTCAAGGTAGCGATCGAGAAGCTTGCCGATCCGCTTGAAAGCGGCGCGCTCCCGAGATTGGTGGAGCCATCGAGGAACGTCACCGAACCTGTCGGGCCGCCGCCCGAACCCGGTTGCACGCTGGCCGAGAGCGTGATGCTTTGCCCATAGGTTGAAGGATTGCCGCTGGCCGATGCGGTGGTGGTCGTGGTGGCGGGATTGACGGTTAGCGTTTGCGTGCCGCTGGTTGTGCTGCTCGTAAAGTTGGAGTCGCCGCTATACCTGGCGCTGATGTTGTGCGTGCCGGTCGCGAGCGACGAAGTGCTGAACTGCGCAGAGCCGCTGGCCAGCGAAGCCGAACCGAGCGTCGTAGTTCCATCCAGAAAGGTTACGGTCCCCGTGGGCGTGCCGCTGTAGGCGCCATGAATGGCCGCAGTAAATGTCACCGATTGCCCGTAGTTGATCGAAGTAGCGCTCAGGCTGACTGAGGTTGTGGTAGCCGCCTGGTTGACGGTCTGCGTAAAGGCCGAAGAACTGCTGGCGGTGAGGTCATTGTCACCGCTATAGCTCGCCGTCAAAGAGTGAGAACCCGCAGCAAGCGCGCTACCCGGGAAGAACGCCGTGCCCTGGCTCATCGCGGCCGTTGCGATCTGTGTTCCGTTGTCGAAAAGCGCGACTGTGCCGCCCGAGGAGATGAGGTGATACGTATTGTCGACCCCCACGGTAATGGTGATCGACTGCCCGTAGGTCGAGGGATTCGTGAGCGTGTAGACCGAGGTCGTCGACGTGGATTGCGTCACGACCTGCGTGGCTGCATTCGACGTGCTCGGCGCAAAATTCGTGCTGCCCAACCACTGCGCCGTCAGGGTATGCGTGCCGGCGGTCAATGTATCGACCGCTAGACTCGCGGGCCATTGCGTGATCGTCTGGGTCCCAAGAAGAGTCGTGCCGTCATAGAAAGACACTTGGCCCAGGGCAATTCCGCCACCTACGGGCAGCGAGCCATAGGCGGGAGTGAGGTGCACGGTCATGCTGATATACGACCCATAAACGGAAGGACTGATGCCTGCCGTAAGGGTTGCGGTCGTGCTCGAGGCAACGATGGTTTCCGTCATCGTCGCAGAACTGCTCGTAAAGTCGCTGCTGCCGCTGTATTGTGCCGAGATGTTGTGTGTACCCACGCTGAGCGAGCTGACGGAAAGGGTCGCCGAATTGCCGGCGACATTGGCGGTCCCGAGCGCTGTCGAGCCATCGTAAAACGTCACCGTTCCCGCGGCTAAAGCGTTTGTGGAGGATTGCAATGCCGCAGTGAACGTCACGCTCTGGCCATATTGCGCTTGATTCGGGCTCGCCGAGAGCGTCTCCGTGGTGGAAGCCTGCGCTACCGTTAGAGACACCGTCGACGAACTGCTTGCCGTGCAGTTGGCATCGCCCTGATACGTCGCGAGGATCACGTGTGTGCCTGCGGACAAATTGTTCAGCGCAAGCTGGGCGGCGTTGTTGGCCACCGAAACTGTTCCGAGCGTCGAAGACGTGGTGAGATCGGTAAACGTCACCGTACCCGTCGCAGGCGACGGATATTCCGGCTGGATGCCCGCGCTCAGCGTGACGGAAATTCCATACGGGGCGCTGGTGGGACTCGCCGACAAGCTGGTAGTCGTGGGGGACTGGCTCACCGTCTCCGTCACGACATTCGAAGTGATCGGCGCGAAATTCGTGTCGCCGCTGTAAACGGCAGTGAACTGGTGCGTTCCAGCGGTGACAAAGTACGGATACTGCAAGAGAAACTGGAATTCATATTGTGATCCGCTCAACGTAGAGCTGCTGACCTGCGTCGAACCATCGAAGAGCGTCACGGTGCCGGTTGGCCCACTCGGAGAGGGAGGGGGCTCGATTTGCACGCTAAATGTTGGAACGATTCCGTAGACAAACGCCGACTCGTTCGTGCTCAACACCAACTGCGCCACCACCGCCTGGCGCATTACCGAATAGCTGCCCGACTGATTGCTCGTCATGATGTCCAGGCGGCCATCCTGGTTGAAATCTCCCAGCACCACTCCGTCCGGTGCGTTTCCCGTCGAGAAATTCGGCGCGCCCTCGGGGGCTTCTACGGCGGTGAAAGCTCCCGTCCCGTTTCCGAGCAGCACACTGACGTTATTTCCCGCCGAGTTCGCCACCACCAGGTCCAAAAATCCGTCCGCGTTCAGGTCGCCCGCGGCGATCGCCACCGGGTCTCCGCCCACAGGAACCGCGCCGGACGTCGCTGCCATAAACGTGCAAGCCACGGCCGCAACGGACGGACAATTTTGGTTCAGCAGGATCGACACGGTATTGTCGGTGCCATTGGTCACCGCAATGTCCAGAAATCCGTCGTTGTTGAAGTCGTTCACCACCAGAGCCGTCGGGCCGTTCCCCGTTGCCGGCGAGGCGGTCGTCGGCGCGAACGTACCATCGCCATTCCCCATGAAAATCGAAAGAGTGTTGCTGATGGAATTAGCCACCACCAAATCCAGGATGCCGTCGCCATTCAGGTCCGCGGTAGCAATGGCGTAAGGAACGTTCCCGGTTAGAAGTTGCGCGCTCGAAGCAGAAAAAGTTCCGTCGCCGTTGCCGAGCAGGATCGTCACACTGCCCGGGCCCTGCGGCGCCGCCAGCGGGAAGCACGGCATGCTCGACCCGCACGTGTTCACCACCGCCAGATCCATCTTGCCGTCGCCGTTGAAATCGCCGGCGACGACTCCGGTAGGGAAAATGCCCGGCAGACTCACCGTGGAAAACACCCGGTAGGACCCGTTCGCCCCGTTCGCCACCAATAGCGAAATGGTGTTGTCGAGAGAGTTTGTAACGGCGAACTCCGGGAATTCGTCACCCAGAAGGAATTCGCCGGTTGCCATGGCCCACGGCTGCCGTCCGGTCGGCGCGCCGTAGCCGGTTTCAAATCCGCTGTAACTATCCAATTCTGTCGAAAACGTGTTCGTGACCTGCGAAATAATCGCCAAACTTGGCAGCCCGTTGTTCTGCATATTCCCGGTCAGCAGCGCTTGTGGTGCGCCACCGATGACGGTGGTCGTGTTTTGGTTCAGCAAAACCGAAGCGGTCATCGGTGTTTCGGGCAGGTAAAAAGCATTCGAGATGGTCGGCGGCGTTCCATTGGGATTGGTGACCGTGATCGCGAATACTCCCGGCCCCGGAGGAACGTTGTTTGTGAACTGCGCGGTAATCCCTGAACCGCTGGAATTCACCGTGGTCGACGTCGCGTGCGCCACGTAGGACCCGTTAGCGGTCAGGCTGACCTGCGCATTTTGCGGAAAATTGGCGCCGATAATGGTGAACGTCGCGCTGCCGGGTCCGCCGGAACTGTTCGAGACCGACAAGCTCGGCGGGGTTACCTGGCTGATGAACGGCACACCGCTGGAAGAAGCAGTTTGCGCATTTACCGCCGCGGAAAAACACACAAAGAGACACACCACCCAGAGAATTCGGACCATCCGCATGAGTTGACTCCCTTGAGCAAAGTTCCGAATGACTGAATCGCGACTGCTAGGTATGCGGGGCTATCAGCGAAGCCACCAACGATCGCTGCTAGTTCCGGAACGCCGGTCCCGCGCAGGCATGACGCTAGATGAGGGTACTGTAAAGGTAAGAGTGCAGCTGTGCCAACACCAATCGGTTGCGCCGTTCGTATCGGTTAGCTGAACCTACGGCCAGTCGCCGCCATCCGTTCGGGAAGCAAGGGTCCGCTGGCCGCCGGTCTCTAACACTGCCGTAACGCGCGATTTACCAAGCGTTCACACCAGTGAGCCTAGACTCGGCTGAGAACCCATGAACATTCTGGTTGTGGAAGACGATGAGCTCATGGCGGACGTGCTGGTGCATGGCCTGCGTGAGGAATCGCACTGCGTTGAGCGCGCTGCCGACGGCCGTGCCGCCCTTCGGCTGACGGGCGAGGCTACCTTCGACCTGATCCTTCTGGACGTAATGCTTCCCGGGATCGATGGGTTGGAGGTAGCGCGGCAGCTGCGTCTCCGGTGCAGCTCTGTGCCCGTGCTGATGCTCACGGCCCGCGATGCTCTGCCAGATATCGTCATTGGCCTCGACGCGGGTGCCGACGACTATCTCACCAAGCCGTTTTCCTTCGTGGAACTGCTGGCGCGCATCCGGGCCCTCGAGCGACGCGCGGCGTTACGACCGAAAAACGTTCTGGAGTTCGAAGACCTTGTGCTGGACGTCAATTCCTTGCGCGCCTTCCGAAGAGGGCAGGAGATTTATCTGTCCGCCACCGAATTTCGGCTACTCGAACTGTTTGTAAGAAATCCGGGCCGCGTGTTATCGCGAGATGCAATTCTGGACGCTGTCTGGGGCAATGGCCGCGACGTCGGCGAAAATACCGTCGATGCCTTTATCCGGCTGCTTCGGAAAAAGATGGAGGACGGCACGGCCAAGAAATTGATTCAGACACACCGTGGATTCGGTTACTCGGTGGGAGGCCCGCTGGCTTCATGAATTTGCCGATTCGCGCGCGCCTTACCGCTCTTTACTTTGTGGTTCTTGCCTTGTCGTTCGTGGGGTTTTTCTGGGTGAGCGATATCGGTTTCCGCAGCAGCATTGACCTAACGGCCGACAACGCTTCACGCACGAACCTGGAAACGATCGGGCGTCTCCTGGCCAATACTTCCTCTCGGGGAGAGAGCAAGGTCAGAAAGGAACTGAACGAGCTTGCGGGTCTTTGGGCCAATGGGGCGCTCTTCGAGGTGGCCGGCCAAAACGGGAATTGGATCTACCGGTCTACGCAGTTCGAACGGACCGATTCCTCTTTTGCCCGAGTCCGGGAGGGAGACATCTCGTTTGTCACCACCAATCTCGACTCCTCGCAGTACCGCATCGCCCTTCAGCGGGTCAGCGCCGGAAACGAAGTTTATGAAATACACGCCGCGGTTCCGACCGAGCCGTTTGATCAAGCGCTGGACCGGTTCAGGCTCATGGAACAGGAAATTCTCCCGCTGCTTGCGATACTCGCATCGGTACTGGGTTATTGGCTCAGCGGAAGGGCTCTCGCGCCGGTCAACCGGATTATCGAGACAGCGGGACTGATTGGTGCGGGGAATCTCTCCAGCCGGCTGGAAGTCCCGAAAGCTCGCGACGAACTGAGGCACCTGACGGAAACCCTGAATGCCATGCTTCGGCGTATCGAAGCTTCTTTTAAAAGAATCACGCAGTTCACTGCCGACGCGTCGCACGATTTGCGGACGCCAGTGGCCGTCATTCGCGCCACGGCGGAAATTACGCTGCGCAAGCCGCGGACTCAGGAAGAGTACCGGCGAGCCTTATCCAGGATTCTTGAAACTTCCGTTGATACGTCTGAGCTGCTGGAAAACCTGCTGACGCTTGCGCGCGCCGATGCCGGCGCCGCGGGCATGGAGATGCGCACGCTCGACCTGGCTGCCCACGTACAAAAAGCCCGGGAGCGCGCGGCTTTGCTCGGCCTCGAGAAAGCGCTGGATGTCACCGCCTCGACGCCGCCCGAGCCCGTGTGGGTTAAGGCCGACGCGATCGCGATCGACCGGCTGCTGCTGATCCTCCTGGACAACGCCGTGAAGTACAGTCCGAGCGGAGGGCGCTGCGAGATCGCTTTGTCCCGGTCGGAGAACCACGCGCAGATAACAGTTCGCGATTCGGGCATAGGCATCCCGGAATCGGAACTGAACAACATCTTTGACAGATTTTATCGGATCGATCGCGTACGTTCGAGAAACACGGGAGGCGCGGGCCTGGGGCTCGCCATCGCCCGCTGGATCGCGGAAATGCATGGCGGCACGATCGCGGCGGAGAGCAAGGTCGGCGAGGGGGCGGAATTTCAAATCAGACTGCCGGCCGGGGTGGTTTAGAAGTCCATGTATTTGAGAGACTTAGCTGCTCGCCCGGGCTTTTCTGAAAAAACTTCAGCGTCAATTTAACCAACATTCCCAGTCGCGTCACAGGAGGTTTCCACCTATCCCCTTTAATGAAGGAAATCTTTAGAGCGAGCAGGCGTCCAGGCGGGCCCGAGGGGCCGCCACAGATCACGGTTTCTCTTCGAGAACGGGAATGGGGGTGGACTGATGAAGTCGAGATACGCCGGCACACGAATTACTTTCTTCGCCCTGAATGTGTTGCTCTTGGCCTGTTTGGCTTTCTCTCCTCGCCGCACGCTTGCACAGGGCGATGCGGGGACGATCACGGGTCACATCGTGGATTCCTCGGGCGGCCTTTTGCAGGGCGCACAGATCAAACTCCAGCCCACCGGCATCACCGTCGCCTCGAATCAGCAGGGCGCTTACTTCATCAATAATCTTGCGCCTGGCAGCTACACGATCTCGGTTTCCTATGTCGGATTCTCCCTGTTCACAAAAGAGGTGGGCATCGCCGCGGGGCAGACCACCACTGTCGACGTGAAAATGCAGGTGTCCTCCCAAAACGAACAGATTCTTGTGACTGCCGAGAGTGTTTCCGGCGAGGCCGAAGCCGTCAACCGGGAACGCACCGCCGACAACATTCTCCAGGTCATGACGAGCGAAGTCATCACCTCGCTTCCCAACGCCAACATCGCCGACGCTGTCGGGCGGCTGCCGAGCGTGACGCTGGAGAGGGACGAAGGCGAGGGCAAGTATATTCAGATCCGCAGTCTCGAGCCGCGCCTCACCAACGCCACGATTGATGGCGTCAATATTCCTTCGCCGGAACCGGGTGTGCGGGAAATCAAGTTCGATGCCATGCCCGCCGACCTGGTCGAGTCCGTCGAAATCAACAAGACTTTGCAAGCCAACATGGACGGCGACGGCATCGGCGGTTCCGTAAACATCGTCACAAAGACGGCCGGAGAGCGCCCCACCCTGTCTTTCAGCGCAGGGGGAGGGACGAGCGATATCGATGCGGGGCGCAACCTTTGGCAGACCTCTGGAACCATCGGCAAGCGCTTTGGCACGGACAAGCGATGGGGAACGCTGATTGGCGGTTCTTACGATTGGAACGGCCGCGGCATTGATGATATCGAGCCGGTTCCGGACGTTGCCACGTTTTCATCTAGTTCCCAGGGCCGTTATTTCGATACCCAGGATATCCGCCAATACCTTTACAAGCGCACCCGCTGGGGACTGACAGGCAGCACCGACTACAAGCTTGGGGACGGCTCAGACATCTATCTTCGTGGAATTTATTCCAGCTTTCACGACTATGGCGACAAGTGGGTCTACACGCTCACGGATAACACACAAGGAATTACGCTTCTAGGGGCCAATGGGTGCGCCACCGACGGCAACAATGTAACCGTCGCTCCTTGCAATGGCGTTCCCGCCTTCAGCGAATCCAATCGCGTGCCCGTGTTCAATATCGGAAGCATTGTTCTCGGGGGCAAGCACGTTTTCGGAACCAGCTGGCTTTCCTGGGACGCCTCCATCTCGCGGTCCGAACAGCTCAAGTCGGGTGGCGACGAGGGCGCGGATTTCGCTGTAAATTCAACCTACAACAACCTCTATCCGAACGGCAGCACCTGCCAGTTCAGTCCTTCGCTTACCACCCACGTCTACCTCCCGCAGTGGACTCCGAGCTGCTTCACGGAAGCGTATTCGCCAGCCAACTACGATTTGCAGGATATCAACACCTCGGTCGGAAAATCGCCCCAGCTGAACCTGCAGTTCACGGGCGCTTACGCGAAGCAATACCATCTGGGCTCGCATCTCTCCACGTTTGAAATTGGAGGGAAATTCCGCAACGCCCACAAGTTCGACGACTCCTATTCCCCCGACTACACAGCCAACGGTTCGTTTCCCATGACGCAGTTTCTGGGCGCCTATCAGAACAGCAACTACTACTCCGGCAATTACAAGGCGGGACCCACAACCAGCTGGAACAAGGACATCAGCTTCCTGAACGCAAATTTGGCGGACTTCACGCTTGATCCCGCGACGGTCGGCGTGAACGCCGGAAATTTTGACTACATTGAAAAGGTGTCCGCAGGCTACGTAATGGACACCATTGACTTCAGCCGGATTCGCGTGGTGGCCGGTGTTCGCTTCGAAGGAACGAACCTCCGCACCGCGACGCCTTCCTTTGACGAAAACAATGCGTTCCTGGGAAATACGGTTATGACCGGCTCGTACCTGAAGGTTCTTCCGAGCGGCTCGGTGCGCTTGGACCTCGGCCATGACACCGATCTCCGGGTCGTATACAGCCGGGCGTTATCGCGGCCCGATCCTCAAGACATCGCTCAGGCACTTAGCGTCACGATTCACCAGACGCCGCTGATGGCCTCGCTCGGCAACCCCGGGCTTCAGGCGGAAACGGCCAACAATTACGATGTCCTGATGGAGCATTATTTGAAGCCCTTCGGCATGATTCAGGGAGGGTTCTTCTACAAACAGCTGTACGATCCCATCGTCACGCAATCCATCCAAAAAACGAATTTCAGCCCGGACCCTGCCAATCTTGGCCTCTACCCCATGGGTACCTGGATTGTTTCGCAGCCTGTCAATGCGGGGAGCGGTTGGCTGGCCGGTTTCGAATGCGCTTATCTCCAAAATTTCACGTCGCTGCCGGGTGCGTTTGGCGGCCTGGGGCTCTCGGCCAACTACAGCTACACCAACTCTCAAGCCAGTGGGATACCCGGGCGCTCGGATAGCCCGAGACTCCTGCGCCAGGCTCCCAACACTTTCAACATCAGCCCCACGTACGACCACGGGCGCTTTTCCCTCCGCGTCGGCATGACTTACAACGGCGCGAGCATCTACGCCTACCAATATCAAGACGGGACTGGCGGTTCGACCGCCACTCCGGGCGGGCTTCGTGGCCCGCTTGGCGACAACTACCTCTATTCGCACTTCCAGCTGGACGCCCAAGGCAGTTTCCGCGTGAAGTATGGATTCACGCTCGTTGCTTACGGCCTCAACCTGACCAACGAAGCCTTTGGTTTCTATAATGGTCAGACGCAATACATGGTTCAGCGCGAATACTACGGCCCGACCTTCGCTCTTGGAATGCGCTGGTCGCCGGCACACGAGAAATAGTTCGCTGGAGGGTACGCCCGAGCTTCGCTTCTGTTCGGATTGGTTCGATTCGGCCAGCCAGGCCGTCTGTCGAGGGGGTCTATGAAGAGAGTTGCCAGGGGATTGGGGATGCTAAGTGTGGTGTGGCTGCTGGCGTTTTTCCTGCTGCACGCCAGAGCCTATCCAGATCCCCGAGCGGCCGAGAAAAACGCCGTCCTCGTCGGCGCAGGCGACATCTCGGACTGCGCCGACCCCTCGGGCGCCGAAGCTACCGCAAAACTGCTCGACCAACTCCCCGGCACCGTCATGGCTGTGGGTGACCTTGCTTATCCGGACGGCAGCAAGGAAAATTTCATCTGTTACGACAAGACCTGGGGCCGCGTAAAATCGCGCACACGACCGGCGCCCGGCAATCACGAATTTCATTCCGCCGGCGCCACTCCCTACTTTGAATATTTTGGTGCCGCTGCCGGCGACCCCAGGACCGGCTATTACAGCTACGAACTCGGAACCTGGCACATCATCGTGCTCAATAGCGAATGCAAAGATGTCGGGGGCTGCGACGCCGGTTCGACAGAGGAAAAATGGTTACGCGCCGATCTTCGAGCGCATCCCGCTGCTTGCACGCTCGCCTACTGGCACAAGCCGCTATTCAGTTCAGGCGGAGCACACGGGAACGATCCCGAGATCAAGCCTCTGTGGCAGGCTCTTTATGAAGCCAACGCCGACGTGGTGGTCAACGGTCACGATCATGACTATGAACGATTCGCGCCAGAAACTCCTGACGGCGTTGCCGATGCGGCGCGTGGCATTCGCGAATTCGTCGTGGGCACCGGCGGCAAGAATCACCGCCCTTTCGGCCCGCCGAAGCCCAACAGCGAGTTGCGCGATGCCGTCGCCTTCGGCGTCCTGAAGCTGACGCTCAAGCCAAATGGCTATGACTGGCAATTTGTTCCCGAAGCCGGGAAGAGCTTTACCGACTCGGGCAGCGGCTCCTGCCACTGAGTTCGAATCGCGAACCCGTATTTCTGGCGGAATAGTCCAGAGTCTCTACGGAAGCACGCAGTGACACCGAAGGATCTTTATTTTCCATCCGCTCGCCGAATAACGAATCGCAATATTCCGAAATTGCTGTTTTTCAAAGGGCATTGACATGCCCCGAGCCGCACCGTAGCATCGCCTCTATCTCAAGGCTGGGCGTTCGATCAGCCGCGCTCGGAGCGGAGGTCCCTCATGAGTCTTCGCGACTTTATTTCCAAGCAGTGGATTGACGTCATCGACTGGACGGAGCCGGAAGACGGCATTCTAGCCTATCGCTATCCGATGCAGGACCGCGAGATCCAGAATGGCGGCAAACTCACCGTTCGCGATTCGCAGCTTGCCGTGTTCGTCAACGAAGGCAAGGTCGCGGACGCCTTCGGGCCCGGCCTCTACACGCTCAACACCAATACCCTTCCCATCCTTACGTATCTAAAAAACTGGGACAAAAAGTTTCAGTCGCCCTTCAAGTCCGATGTTTATTTTTTCTCGTCGCGCATTCAGACCGACCAGCACTGGGGCACGCCAAATCCCATCACCATCCGCGACAAGGAGTTCGGAGCGATTCGCCTGCGCGGCTTCGGAATTTACTCCTACCACGTTACCGATGCGAAGGCCTTCTACTCGAAAATCAGCGGTACGCGCGACATCTATCACGTCGCCGATCTCGAAGGCCAGTTGCGCAACACCATCATCGCCAAAATGACCGATGCCTTTGCGGGCAGCCAGGTGCCCTTTCTCGATATGGCCGCCAACCAGGGCGCGCTCGCGGAAAAAATCAACGAGCAGCTCAAGCCGGCGTTCACGGATTACGGCCTCGCGCTCGACAGCTTTGTTGTCGAAAATCTTTCTCTCCCCGACGAGCTGCAAAAAGTCCTCGATCAGCGCATCAGCATGAATGTGCTCGGAGACATGGGCAAGTTCACGCAATATCAGGTAGCGCAGGCAATTCCGATCGCCGCCGGGAATGAAGGAGGCGGCGCCGTCGGCATAGGCGCCGGGCTTGGAGCGGGCGTCGCCATGGGCCAGGCAATGATGGACGCCGTGAAGCAATCCGCTTCGGGCACCGCCGGCGGTGGAGGCGCGGCTCCCGCGGCTGCCGGCGCAGCCGCCTCCCTGACTACGAAATTCTGCAGCGAGTGCGGCAAGCCGATTCCGCGCACCAGCAAATTCTGTCCGGAATGCGGGAAGCCTCAGGCCTAGTGGTGACCGAAGCATGAGCGGAATCGAGTGGGTCGTCGAGGCCTTCGGTTGCTCCGAGGATTCGCTGCGCGACCTTCGCGCCGTCGAAACGCTCTTCCATGGAATGATTCGCGGCATGAAGCTGCGTCCGGTCGGCCCAGCCCAGTGGCATCAGTTTCCCGGCACCGGCGGCATCACCGGACTCTGCCTGCTCAGTGAATCGCACATCGCCTGCCATACCTTTCCCGAGCACAATTCGCTTTGCTTGAATCTGTTTTGCTGCCTTCCTCGCGCCGAATGGAATTTTGAAGCGGCGCTGCAACAGCTTTTTCATGCACGGACTGTTTCTGTGAGGCGTCTCGCGCGTCCGTATGAAGCGGCACGCCATCAGGCGGCCGGCACCTAGAGTTTTCGAGCGAGGATTTGTTTTGCAACCAATGAGCAACGGACAATGACTCAGCCCGTCTCGAACTGTCCCAACTGCGGCGCAAAAATTGTCTTTGAGTGGTCCAGCAGCGTGCAGACAGTTTGCCAGTATTGCAAGAGCATTCTCGTGCGCACCGATGTGGATCTCAGAAAAGTCGGCCAGGTGGCCGATCTTCCGCCGGACAGTTCGCCCATTCAGCTCAATACCGAAGGCGTCTATCGCAACCGATCCTTCGTCGTCGGTGGCCGCATCCTCTATGAGTACGACCAGGGCGGCTGGAACGAATGGCACATCACGATGAATGACGGCGCGAGCGCCTGGCTGTCCGACGCGCAAAATGAGTTCGCTGTATCCTTCCTCAGCAACACGAGCGGCTTGCCGGCAGCCGGCCAAGTCCAGGTCGGCCAGCAATACAACTGGAACAATCAGGAATACACCGTCAGCGTGATTACGCCGGCCCACTATCGCGGTGTCGAAGGCGAATTGCCCTTTCCCTACTGGGACAAGACGGAAGTCACCTTCGCCGACCTCCGCAGCCCAACCGGCAAGTTCGCCACGCTCGATTACAGCGATGAGCAGCCCGCTCTCTATCTCGGCGAATTCGTGGAGTTCGACGATCTCAAGCTCAAAAATCTCCGCAGCTTCGAGGGCTGGTGATGAGCGCAGGCTCGCCGCCGCTTCCGAACGCGCCCAAACCGCAAGCGAAAGCCTTGAACTGCCCGCACTGCGGCGCGGCCATCGCACTTCGCGCTCTTGGCCACGCCGAAACCGTAGTTTGCGAAAGTTGCCACTCTATTCTCGATGCCAAGGATCCCAATCTTCAGATCCTGCAGACGTTCCAGGTCATTACCGGCGAAGACCGGCCGCTTATTCCCCTCGGCGCGAGAGGAAAGCTTCGCGGCACGGACTACGAAGTCATCGGTTTTCAGCGCCGCGGCATCACCGTCGAAGGCATCCGCTACAGCTGGCACGAATACGTTCTCTTCAATCCCTACAAGGCCATTCGCTACCTTACCGAATACAACGGCCACTGGAATGACATCAGCGTCTGCAAGGAACTTCCGGTCGTCCAATTCGCTGCCGCCAACTATCTCGGGGAAGTCTACAAACACTTTCAATCCTCCGACGCCACCACGGACTATGTGCTTGGCGAGTTTCCCTGGCAGGTGCGCGTCGGTGAACATGCCGCGGTAACGGAATACGTCAGGCCGCCGCGCGTCCTTTCCGCCGAAAAAACCGGCAATGAAGTGACCTGGTCGCTCGGCGAGTACACCTATGGCTCCGATATCTGGAAATCCTTCAGTCTGCCGGGACATGCGCCGGAGGCAGTCGGCGTTTATGAAAACCAGCCGTCGCCGGTCAGCGAGAATGTCAAGGGCGTTTGGGGCGCCTTCCTCGCCTTCGCCATCTTTCTGCTGTTGCTGATGGCTGGTTTCGACCTCTCCTCGAGCAAAGGCACGGCATTTGAGGCCAGCTACCGCTTGAATTCCGGCGAGCCAAAAGGCGAAGCCTCGTTTGTGACCGATGTCTTCCCTGTCGAAGGCCGCACCTCAAATGTCGAGGTCACCACTTCCGCCAACGTCTCGAACTCCTGGATCTATCTGAATTACGCGCTCATCAATCAGGACACCGGCCAGGCCTGGGATTTCGGACGCGAAGTCAGCTACTACTACGGTTCTGACAGCGACGGCTCCTGGACCGAAGGCAGCACGAAAGACTCCGTGGTCATACCGAGCGTTCCCGCTGGTCATTATTACCTGCGCATCGAGCCTGAGGTGGACGCCGGACATGCGCCCATCTCCTATTCCGTCCTGGTCAAGCGCGACGTCCCGGTTCTCGGCTTTTTTGGAATTGCCCTTCTGGCGCTCTTGATTCCGGCCATCGCCATCACCTGGCGCTCCATCAGTTTCGAACGCGCGCGGTGGTCGGAGAGCGATCATCCGCCCATGCAGATTCAGCTCGGGAATTCGGAGGAATAAACGATGTTCAGAAAACTCTATCTCGCTTATGGATTTCTGGTTCTCGGAGGCACCAGCTTCGCGCAGTATCATGGCTGGAGTCTCGATCGCATCAACCAGCTGAAAAACGTTCCAAGATCCGTCCGCGACAATCCCGGCTCCTATCGTTCCGTCTACGGCTTCTATCACCATTACACCGGAGGCAAATAAGATGAACCTCGTTCCGCTCGCCAACATCGTTTCTGCACTCGTATTCGCCCTGATCGGCATGCTCATCTTTATCATCGCGTTCGTGGTGATGGATAAGCTCACGCCGTATCATCTGTGGAAGGAAATCGTCCAGGAGCACAATATGGCTCTCGCCATTCTCGTCGGAGCCATGTCTCTCGGCATTTGCATTATCATCGCCGCCGCCATTCATTAGCTCATGGGCGTGCTGCTCTTCATTTCGGTTCTGCTGGTTGCGGCCTGCGGCCTCATCTACGAGCTCGTCGCCGGCACGCTTGCAAGCTATCTCGTAGGCGACAGCGTCTTCCAGTTTTCCACCATCATCGGCACGTACCTTTTCGCGATGGGCATTGGCAGCGCTCTTTCGCGTTATCTGAACCGCGGACTCGTCTATCGTTTTGTGTGGATCGAGCTTTTGCTCGGCGTGATCGGCGGTTTCTCCTCCGCGCTCCTGATGCTGGCGTTCGCGTTCACACAGGGATTTGAACTCATTCTCTACGCTCTCGTGACCGTGATGGGTGTCCTTGTGGGGCTGGAAATTCCGCTGCTCATGCGCATCGTGCGCGACCGCTACGAGTTCCGTGACGTCATCGCCCACGTCCTTACCTTCGATTATCTCGGCGCGCTCGGCGCTTCCCTGCTTTTTCCCATCCTTCTCGTCCCGCACCTCGGCCTTGTCCGCTCGGCCATGCTTTTCGGTCTCGTCAACGCCGGCGTCGCGCTCTGGACTACGTATCTGTTTTCAACGCAACTTTCAGGCGCGCGCACTCTGCGCCTGGCGTGCGCCGTCGTCATCCTTGGCCTCGGAATCGGCATGGCCGACGCCCGCCGCATTACTGCCACCGCCGAAGACAACATCTACGCCGACGACATTATCTTCGCCCGCGACACTCGCTATCAGCATCTCGTCCTCACCCGGTTCAAGGATGATTTTCGCCTCTTTCTCAACAGCCATCTCCAGTTCAGCTCTCGCGACGAGTACCGTTACCACGAAGCTCTCATCCATCCGGGCCTTTCGGCCGTTCCCGCGCCGCGGCGCGTCCTGGTCCTCGGCGGCGGCGACGGCCTCGCCGTCCGCGAAATCCTGAAGTATCCCCAAATCGAAAGCGTCACCCTGGTCGATCTCGATCCCGAGATGACGAAACTCTTCTCGACGCATCCCATGCTCACCAGGCTCAACGACAAATCCTTCCTGTCGCCGCGCGTTCGTGTCATCAACGCCGACGCTTTTCCCTGGGTCGATCAGAACACCGACAGTTTCGATTTCATCGTCATCGATTTTCCCGATCCCACGAATTATTCTCTCGGCAAGCTCTACACCACCGCGTTTTATCGTGCCGCCGCCCGCCATCTCAGCGTGCAGGGATTTCTGGTTGTCCAGAGTACTTCGCCGATGTTTGCTCGCGACTCCTTCTGGTGCATTGCGGAAACTCTCAAGCAGGCCGGCCTTCAGACGTATCCGTACCACGTGTACGTCCCGAGCTTCGGAGAATGGGGATTTGTTCTTGCCGGAAAGCACGAATACTCCCCGCCCACCGCGCTTCCGGGCGGTCTTCGTTTCCTTAGCGTCGAAGGCTTGCCCGCTCTTTTCCAATTTCCGCCGGACATGGCCCCGCTGCCCATGCCTGCCAATCAACTGAATAACCAGGTCCTCGTCCGCGCCTACGAAAACGACTGGAAGGACATCAGTCATTGAAGGTGGGACGCAGAAAATTTCTCCGCAACGCGAGCGCAGCCCTGGCTGGACTTTCGCTCAAGTCGGATCGTCCGATCGCCGGCTCGTTCGTCAACGATTCCTTTCAGATGGGCCATCTCCTGCGCGACCGCGCTTCCTTCTCCCCGCCGAAACGCACCGAAAGATTTCCCGTCGTTATCGTTGGCGGCGGCATCGCCGGTCTCAGCGCCGCCTGGCGTCTCTCTAAACGCGGCTTCACCGATTTCGTCCTCCTCGAAATGAATCCGCAAGCCGGCGGCAACGCCCGCTGGGGGGAAAACGAAATCACCGCCTATCCCTGGGCCGCCCACTACGTTCCCGTTCCCGGCCGAAAGGCCGAATACGTCCGCGAACTCTTCGAAGACCTCGGCGTCCTCGAGAATGGCCAGTGGGAAGAGCGCGACCTCTGCTTCTCGCCGCAAGAGCGCCTTTTCCTCTACGGCCGTTGGCAGGAAGGTCTCGAACCCGCCGTCGGCCTCACGCAAAAAGATCGCGACCAGTTCCAGCACCTTGAAGATCTCTTCACAAACTTCCGCGCCAGCGGCGCATTCACGATCCCACTCGAACTCGGCCGCTCGGCAAAGTTTCAGGATTTGGACCGCCTCTCTTTCGCCGATTGGCTCCAGCAGCAAGGTTCGGATTCGCGGCTCGTCAACTGGTACATGAACTACGCCTGCCGCGACGATTACGGCGCACTCGCCCGGGACACTTCCGCCTGGGCCGGCGTCCACTATTTCTCTTCCCGCGAAGTGGAAGAAAAAGGCCCGCTCACTTGGCCCGAAGGCAATGGCTGGATCACCCGCCGCCTTCTGGAAAGGGTCGGCGAAAACGTCCGTGTCAATCAAATGGTCCATCGCATCGCGGAAACAAAACGCGGCGTCAGCGTCTTCGCCAGCGACACCCGATTTCTGTCCGATTTCGTAATTTTCGCCGCACCCACTTTTCTCGCTCCCTATCTCATCGAAGGGTTTCCCCGGCTCAACGATTTCGTCTACTCGCCGTGGCTTACCGCCAATCTGACTCTCGAGCGCCTTCCTGATTCCCGTGGCGCGGAGCCCGCCTGGGACACCGTCTTTCTCGATTCGCCGACGCTCGGCTACGTCGACGCCATGCACCAAAGCCTGCGCACCCACATCGACCGCACGGTGTGGACGTTTTACTGGGCTCTCGCCGAAGGTCCTCCCGCCGAAAACCGCCAGCTGCTGCTCGACAGGGATTGGAACTACTGGAAAGAGGCTATTCTCCGCGACCTCGAGCGCGTCCACTCCGACATCCGCCAATGCGTATCCCGCATCGACGTCATGCGCATGGGCCACGCCATGATTCGCCCCGCCGTGGGCTCCGTTTTTTCCGAAGAGCGCCGCCGCCTGACGCGCCGCGAACCGCGCACCGATTCCCGCCTTCTCTTTGCCAACTCTGATCTCAGCAGCATCTCCATCTTCGAAGAAGCCCAGTACCAGGGCGTCCTCGCCGCTCAATCCGTTCTCGAACGCCTCGAGGGCCATCGTTAGCCGAGAAAAAAGAGCGAGCGGGCCCGTCCCTGAAATCCTCTGTGAAATCTTTCGCATCCAATCTAAAAGGACGTGCGTACTATATAAGGGAGTGTCATTGCTCGTTTTGGGGAAGGGATAGATGTTTAGAGGAAGAAAACCCGAACTGACCTACGCGGACGTCACGCCCAAAGAGCTCTATTTCAACCGGCGCAAATTCCTTCAAGCCATGGGCATCGCCGGCGCCGCCGCACTTGCCGGAAAAAACCTTATCGATCTCGCCTCCCCGCCGCGCGGGGTCTATGCGGGCGCGAAATTCACGAACCTGACAAAGAGTCCTTTCAGCACCACCGAAAAACAAAACTCTTTCGAAGAAGTGTCGCATTACAACAATTTCTACGAGTTCGGGGTCGACAAAGACCAGCCTGCGAAAAACGCCCAGAAATTCCGCACCTCTCCCTGGGCCGTCTCCGTAGAAGGCGAAGTCAAAACCAAGCGCAAGTTCACGATGGAGGAAATTCTAAAGCTCGCTCCTCTTGAAGAGCGCATCTACCGCCACCGTTGCGTGGAAGGCTGGTCGATCGTTGTCCCCTGGATTGGCTTCTCCTTCAGCGTTCTGGCCAAGCTTGTGGAGCCGACTCCCAAAGCGCAATTCGTGGCCTTTGAATCGTATTGGGATCTGGGCCAGATGCCGAAAGCGCGGCCCGAACTGGCGGGCATTCAATTTCCCTACGTCGAGGGCTTGCGCATGGATGAAGCCATGCACCCTCTCACGCTTCTCTGTGTCGGCATGTACGACGACGTGCTCCCCAATCAGGACGGAGCTCCGGTGCGCATGGTCATTCCCTGGAAGTACGGTTTCAAGAGCATCAAGTCGCTCGTCAAAATCAGATTTGTCCCGAAGGAACCCCCCACCACCTGGAATCTCGCCAACGCTCACGAATACGGTTTCTACTCCAACGTAAATCCCAATGTCGATCACCCGCGTTGGTCGCAAGCCAGAGAGCGCCGCCTCGGCGAGATTTTCAAACGCGCCACGCTCATGTTCAACGGCTACGAGGATCAGGTCTCCAGCCTTTACACGGGCATGGACCTGAAAAAATACTACTGAGGCAAATCCGAAGCGTGCCCTCGCCCCTCGCCAGCAAATGGACCAAGCTTCCGGTTTTTCTGCTCTGCCTCGTGCCTCTCGGCCTTCTCGTCTGGCGCGCTCTGGCTGGAAACCTTGGCGCGAATCCGGTCGAATTCATCCAGCACTCGACCGGCGACTGGACGCTCCGCTTTCTCGTCATCACTCTCGCTGTCACGCCCGTCCGCAAACTTCTGGAGCTCCCCGATCTGATCCGCTTCCGCCGCATGCTCGGCCTCTTCGCCTTCTTCTACGCCTGCCTCCACTTCCTCACCTATCTCGGCCCCGATCTGAGCTTCGACGTAGCCGCCATGGCGAAAGACGTCGCCAAGCGGCCCTTTATCACGGTAGGTTTCCTGGCCTTCGTCCTTCTGATTCCCCTGGCGCTCACTTCCACTGCCGGATGGATCCGCCGCCTCGGCGCGCGCCGCTGGCAAATGCTCCATCGCCTCATCTACCTCAGCGCTATTTGTGGTGTGATTCACTACTACTGGCTGGTAAAGTCCGCAGTCCTTCGACCGTTAATCTACGGCTCGATCGTCGCCCTGCTCCTGCTTTGGCGCCTCAGAGACTGGTTCATCCGCCGCGGCCGCACAATCCCGCCCGCCCGAAAAGCGAAGCCCGTTTCGGCGAACGGTTAGTCGGCAAGTAAGCTCTCGGGCGGGCGCGGGACGGCAGGCTAGTGAACGGCCGAAGCCTCGTCTCCCTGCCTGGCCATCTCCCCAAACTCCACTCCCCAGAACCGCGGCGCCGGCGTCAGGAACTCCACGCCGATCCTCTGCCCCTTTTCGCAGGGCTCGCCCTGGTATACCACGCGGCACTCCTGCTCTTCCAAAGTCTCCGGGTTCGTCAAAACAATCATCTCCCCGGTATCAATCTCGTGCTTCATCATCAGCAATCCGCCGTGCGCGTTCACCACCACGGTCTCGCACGACTCCTTGAACTTCTTCCCATCGTGCGCGCGGCCCTTCGCCTCCAGCCGCATCTTGTGGAAGGCTCGTCCGCTGCGCCGGTGTGTCGGTGAGGAGGTTCCGTTCATACCGTCATCATCGGCTGCTTCCCCAAGCAAGGTAAACTGGCCCACGGGACAGGTGTTCCCCATCTGCAACCGCCGCCCACCGCCCGGTCCCTCCCTGACCAGGGCCTCGAAGGTTTCCGGCCCGAGGGTCGAGGTCCTTCTTCTACAATGAGTTAAGAAAGGCGATGAACTGTGACTTTTCTTTGTCGGTCAGGTTCATCTGAAAGCGTTGGTTGTAGAAGTTAAGCACTTCGTTCAAGTCGCGGGCTGCGCCGTTATGAAAATACGGCGCGCGAGCGGCCAACCCTCTCAGTACCGGCCCCTTGGTGCGGTTCACGTCCCCGCATAGCCCTGTCACAAGCCCCTTGCCGGGATCCGTCGTGTAAATCACGTACGGTGTACTCGGTTGTCCAGCCGCAGCGAACGGGTTCGGACATCCCGTGATCTCATAGACGGGAACCCGCGGAAAGCTGAGCTGGGCAAGTCCGTTGGCGATTTCCGTATCTGATTCCTGGGCAGAGTCGTGGCCCGTTCCGATGTCGAGCGGCAGAGGCAGCGAGTGGTCCCCCACGTTTGGCGTGTCATGGCATGTCGTGCAAGTTCCTGGAAACGACGCGATGGGCACCGTGGTCCCCAGCGCCGTGGCCAGCGCCGGGTTGTCATTCAAACCGCGGACGTTGGCGATCGTCAACGCGCGCGAGTTGAAAAGCGTTTCTCCCGCTGCGATATCTTGCCGGGCCTCGATCGTTGCCCGGTCCCATGCATTGTCCGCTTTTATGTTTTCCCACGACGAGAACAGTGTCATCGCGGTGGGGTTGAACTTGGCGCCCGTTGGATCCGCCCCCAGAGTGTCATTGATTCCAGGATAGTAGCTGGCGTCCGAAAGATTCCGTGCCCCGCCCAGCGCTCCGTAGTCTCTAAGCGATCCCGCGCGGCCGTCCGCCAGTTGTGCACTGGACAAGCCTAGCTCGAAATTTACGATCGCCGTCTGCTGCTCCATTGTCGGCGGCACGGTTGCTTGTGCATGGCCAGTCGTTGCGTCAACCGATTGGTGCATCAGGTCGCTGATCAGATTTGCTTGAAACGTTTCGGTGTTGTTGAGCGGCGCGATCGTCTCCCGGCCATCAAACATGATCGTGCTCAGGAATTTCAGATTCGTCGTCGGCAAAGGCCGCCGGTAAACCGATACGGTTTCCAGCCCCGAGACAGGATCGGTCACAATGGCGCAACCGTACGGATCTACCACGGCGCGTATCGTGAACTGCGTTGTTGCGGGAAGTTGTATCGGAATACGAATCAGTCCGTTCTTCAGCAACAAACTATGGGTCTCTGGATCACTAGAACTCGTATTCGGACAGTTGGCACCATCAAACGCCGCAAACAGCGGATCCTGCCCCCGTGTCATCACAAAACGCTGCTGGATATTTTGTGTGCTGAGTCCCATCGCGTTGCCGGCGATATGGCACGTCGCACAGCTTCTCCCGTTTGTCCCGAGGCTCTGGAAAAAGGGCGTGTTTTCAACAATCGGCCCGGCCGTGTTGTAGGTGGAGACGATCCCGGTGGGATCGAGGAACGGAAATAGATTGGGAATGACCACGACGGCCGAGGCGGCCGTGGCCAGGCACAACATTCCCGCCACAATCACGAGTTTCCTAGAATGGAGTCTCACCCACAGCCCGATACTTCCGCTTTCCTGAATTTGCATATTCGTTCCTCCGGGTTTTTCCGCCAAAAACTCATGTCGAGATATGCGCAGCCCAGACAGCAATCGAATCGAAGAAACATCTCTTCTACCCGTCAGCAATCGCCCTGACGAGTCCTCGCAAGAACGGCTCTTTCAGGCCGTTGGCGCAGACACAACGTTTTGTTTACGAGCCGCCCGGCGGGTCCGCTTTCGGGCCGTTGCCCCGTTAGAGATGACGGAGCTTGGATGGGTCGCCGCCGGGACTTTGACGGCCTTCTTCGTCGTCGGCTTCTTTACCGGGTAAGCGTCTTCGACGCCTGTATCCGTGAAAAGCGCCGGGTTGACTTCCTGCGCTTTGAGGGACGGCGCCGAGCCGAGCAGCATGGCCGCGAGGCCGATGCTCCCTACCCATAGAGTCTTAGCTATCCAGAGTTTCTTGATTTTCATGGCCATTCACCCTTCTGTCCTCGGTTCCGAACATCTAAATCGGCTGCACAATAAACGATTCCTCGCACACCCCGGCTAGCCTCACAATGCACGCGGTCTGGAAATCTAATCAAGAAAAGGTGAATGCCTAACTCTTTCATTTCACAGAGGATCTTTGCTTGCTGCGTACCTGAAACGAGGTCTATATTGGGCGCACTATGTAATACTCGCGGTATTCGAGGGACGGCTTTGCAAGCTACCCGGTTTGGCCCGTATGAACTGCGTCTCAATTCCCGAGAACTCTATAAATTCGGGACCAAGGTCAAACTCCGTCCTCAACCGTTCCAGGTTTTATCCCTTTTGCTCGGCCACCCGGGCGATGTCGTTACTCGCGAACAGCTTCGGCAGCAGCTCTGGCCCTCGGATACCTTTGTGGACTTCGAGCACAGCCTGAACACCGCCATCAAAGAGCTTCGCAGCGTTCTGAACGACTCCGCTACGGAATCCCGCTTTATCGAAACCCTCCCGAAGCTCGGCTATCGCTTCATCTTCCCCGTTGAGCACAGTCAACCAAATGGCCAGCCAAGCCCCGCCGCTCTGGCTCCCGAACCCGAAGCCCTCCCGGAAAAATCTCCGCTTGATGCGCGAACTTCCGCCTCGGCTCCCCGCGTCGAAAGATGGACTTGGGTGTCGCTTGCTGCCACCGCCGTTCTGGTTTTCGGCATAGCTATGGTCGCCGCCCGGATTGGTGTTTTCCGTCACTCCTTAAGCGGCGCCACTTCCGCTGCGCTCAAACCCCGCCCCTCGATCGCCGTCCTTGGTTTCAAAAACCTCTCCCGCAAGCCGGACGACGAGTGGATGTCCACGGCCATGGCGGAGATGTTGGGCGCCGAACTCGCCTCCGGCCAGCAAATCCGCGTGATTCCCAGCGAAAACATCGCTCGCATGAAGCTGGATCTGTCTCTCGCTCCGACGGACACCTATGGCCAGGAAACGCTCGGCAAGATTCACAATCATCTCGGCACTGATCTGGTTACGTCCGGCTCCTACCTCGCACTTCCCGATGGCTCAGGCACGAAACTCAGAATCGTTCTGGAGGTCCAGGACACCCGCACGGGAGAAACCATCGCGGCGATCACCGAAGACGGAACCGCGTCCGACCTTCCCCAGCTCATCACAGCTGGCGGAGACAATCTGCGTCACACTCTCGGCATCGGCTCTCTGTCTCCTGCCGCCACGCGCGAAGTACGCGCGTCCTTCCCCGCTAATTCCGAAGCCGAACGGCTCTACGCCGAAGGGCTGGCCAAACTTCAAGGATTCGACGCGCTCGCTGCCCGAGAGCTCTTTGAAAAGGCCATCGCGGCAGATCCCAATCACGCTCTTTCTCACTCGGCACTGGCCGACACCCTGTCCCATCTCGGCTACGATCTCAACGCCCAGGCGGAAGCCAAGAAGGCCCTCGATCTATCCTCGAATCTCTCGCGTGAAGATAAACTTTCGATCGAAGGCCGCTTTCGCGAACTGACGCATGACCGTGACGGAGCCGCCGAGGTTTATCGCACTCTCCACAATTTCTTTCCCGACAATCTCGACTACGGCCTGCGCTTCGCCCGCGCACAATATCTCGCAAATCACCCGAACGACGCTCTCGATACGGTCGCCGTTCTCAGAAGGCTCCCGGCACCCATGGGCTCCGATCCCCGGATTGACCTCGTCGAATTCCACGCCGCAGAGCGCCTCGGTGACATGAAGCGCAGTCAAAAGGCAGCCGCTGCAGCCATTGCCCGCGCCAGAACGCTCGGCAGCGGTCTCCTCCTGGCCGGTTCGCTCACAGCCGAATCCTGGGCCTGGTCGAATCTCGGTGAATTCGATAAAGCCATCGACGACCAATCCCAAGGCCGCAATCTCTATGCCGCCGCTGGCGACACTTATGAAGCTGCCGTCGCTGACAACGGCATCGGCATGTTCCAAAGAAACAAGGGAGACCTGATCGAGTCCCGGAAATCACTCGAAGCTGCTCTTGCCGAGTTCCGTCGTTCCGGCGCCGAATGGGACATCGCTTCGTGCTCCAACCATCTCGGCGAACTCTTTCAGGAAATGGGCGACCTGGGCCAGGCCAGATCCCATCTGGAAGAAGCTCTTCAGATTCAGCGCTCGCTAGGCGACAAACGCGGCGTCGCTGCGGACCTCGATAATTTGAGCAACGTTGAGCTAAGCGCCGGCCGATTGTCGATTGCAAGAAAGATGAAAGAGGAGGCGCTCGGAGATTTCCGTGAAATTGGCGACAAGCACGGCGAATCCATAACACTTGTCAATTTGGGAGAGGTCCTTTATCAGCAAGGCGAACTGGCGGCTGCAAAAGATACGTATTCAGAGGCCATCGCCATCGAGAAAGCCACCTCCCACAAGAGCAGTCTCGCCTACTCGCTCGTCGGTCTCGCGGAGGTAGAGACCGCCGAGGACCAGCTCAGCGATGCCTTCAGATCCACCGAGGAATCCATGACCCTTCGCGAACAGACAAAGGAAGAAGTTCACTCCGCCGAGGGCGACGTCCAGCTCGCCATCATCGCCGTCGAACAAGGCAAGCCCGGCGACGCGGAATCGTTCGCGCGAAAAGCACTCACCATTTTCGAGCAGCACAAGTCTCCCAGTTCGGCTTCCATCGCTGATTCCGTGCTGGCCCGTTCGCTTCTTGCCCAGGGAAAGGTAAGCGAAGCCCGCGCCGCTGCCGATCGCGCTGCCGCTCTCGCGCATCAAGGCAGCGACCGCATGATCCTGATGACAGCCGGCTTTGCCGAAGCCGAAGTCGACACCGGCGCCGGCAAAGCCGCCGACGCGGAACGCCATTTGAGCGCCCTGGACGATCAAGCCCGACGCGATGGCTACGCGGCCTTTGAACTTGAAGCCCGTCTTCTGCTGGCAAAAGCCGAAATCGAGTCCGGCAAGCGCGACGCCGCCCGGGCCTACCTCGAGAAACTTGAGACCGACGCCCGCAAGAAAGGCTTTCTTCTCATCGCGAGAAAAGCCGGAGCAGCGCGACACCGTTAACGTGAGGGGAGCCGGCTGAAAAGGGCTGGTATCCCCTGGCTGGAAAGCCGTCTCTCGCCGGCCGTGCTCTGCCGCGTGCTTGTGCCGGGGGCGGGCCCGGTTCTAGAATAGGAATCAGCAGCAGAGGGCACTTTCTTTAGGTCCGCACTCATTCCGCTGCACATACATACGCTTCATGTTTCGTTTGATTTTATTTGAAAGGACTCATAGCCCCCGAGAGCCCCATGACCAACCTTGCTGAATTTATAGAAGGTAACCGCGACAGACACCTGGCGGAGCTATGTGAATTTTTGCGAATCCCCAGCGTCAGCGCGAAAAGCGAACACAAACCGGACATCGAACGCGCGGCTCGCTGGGTCGCGGATAATCTTCGCGCCGCCGGTTTCCAGAAAATCGAAATCGTCCCTACCAATCTCCATCCTCTCGTCTATGCCGAATCTCTCGAAGCACCCGGCAAGCCCACTATCCTCTTTTACGGTCACTATGACGTGCAGCCTGCGGAACCGCTGGACCTCTGGACTTCGCCCGCCTTCGAACCCGCCGTTCGGAACGGCAATCTTTTCGGCCGCGGCACGGCCGATGACAAAGGTCAGGTCCACATCCACCTGAAAGCGCTCGAATCCATCCAGAAAGTAAACGGAAAGCTGCCCATCAACGTAAAAGTCCTGATCGAAGGCGAGGAGGAAGTCGGAAGCGTCAGCCTCTGGGACTACGTGCAGAAGAATAAAGAAAAGCTCAAAGCCGATGCGCTGGTCGTTTCTGACACCTCGATGCTTGCGAAAGGCGTGCCTTCGATCACCTATGGCTTGCGCGGATTGAATTATTACCAGATCGAACTCACCGGCCCCGCGCGTGACCTCCACTCCGGCGTCTACGGCGGCGCGGTCCCCAATCCGCTGACGATTCTCGCCGAACTGTTTTCGAAGCTTCACGGCAAGAATTTCCAGGTCAACGTTCCAGGCTTCTACGATAGAGTCGCAAAGATCTCCGCACCCGAACGCAAGGCGCTGAATGGGTTGCCGTGGAAGAAAAAGGCCTTTGAGGAAGCCGTCGGCGCGCCGGGCTACGCCGGTGAAAAAGGTTTCACCATCGTCGAGCAGCTTTGGACGCGGCCAACGCTCGAGCTGAATGGCATTTGGGGCGGCTATCAGGGCGAAGGCGCTAAAACCGTCATTCCGTCGAAAGCCTACGCGAAATTCTCCACGCGTCTTGTTCCCCATCAGGATCCGCACAAAATCGCGGCCCTCGTCGAAAAACAGATCCGCAAACTTTTGCCGAAAACCGTCAAGTGCAAATTCGACGTGCTCAGCACCGGCAAGCCGTGGGTCGCTCCGTTTGAAGCGCCGATTTTCAAGATCGCGCAGACCGCTCTCGAAAAGGGTTACGGAAAAAAAGCCGTCTTCATCCGCGAAGGCGGCTCCATACCCTTCGTCACGCAAATGCACGACACGTTCAAGGTTCCTTGCGTGCTCATCGGCTTCGGCCTCCCGGACGAAAACGCGCATGCTCCCGACGAACACCTTGCTCTTGAAAATTATTTCGGCGGCATCAAAGCCATCGCCCATTTCTATTCCGGTCTTGCCGCTCTCTAGTTGCGGGAATTTTTTACGCGGCAAGTCGCTCGGAAGCGGCATTCCTGCGGGTTATTCACAAGCGCCTCTCAAAAAAGCCGCATTTTTCCGGCCTTTTTTGCTGTTTTTCCTTGCGTTCTACTCTCACCTTGGCTATAGTGCGGAACGGCCCGAGTTTTTCCGCAGCAAAACAGGGGTTTTTCGCTCGCGGCCTGCCCCGCTGGTTTCTGGGGTGGAAAGTAAATACAGGAGGATAAGCAGACTAGATGGCAGCCAAGCCAATGAGCAAGAGCAAGATCGTTTCGCACATCGCCGAGAAAGTGGCCACACCGAAGAAAACCGCGGCACTCTTTTTTGAAGAGCTTTTCAAGCTCGCGGTCAAGGAAGCCAAGGGCGGCGCCGGCAAGTTCGTGATTCCGGGAATTGGCCGGGTCGTGAAAGCGCACCGCAAGGCGCGCATGGGCCGCAACCCACAGACGGGCGAAGCGATCAAGATCAAGGCCAAGACCGTAGTTCGCCTGCGCCCGGCGAAGGCGTTCAAGGACGCCGTCCTGAAGTAGATTCTCTCTCTCGAGAGGGAATGGGCCCGGACACAGCGCACGAGAATCGGTTGGCGCCCTTTCAAAGAGTCTGCCGGCCGCCACTTCGGACGGCGCTAGGCGTCTGGGAGGGTGTCCCGGTCAAGTTTGCCCTCGATGGGCTGATCGCTCAGTCTATCGAGGGCTTTTTCGTTCCTCGAAATGCCAGAATTTTCCCGCGACAGTACGAACGCTTCCAGGAAATTTCGAGTTCGCTCGCGCGAGTCCGCTATTTCCGGGGTCTTAAAGCGTCTTTACATACGCGATGACGTCCCTGATCTGCTGTTCTTCCAGAACGTCCTTGAAGGGAGGCATGAGCGCATCGCCGTTTTCAATCCAGGTCTTCAGATTGTCGTCGGTGACCTTGTTGTTGTTCACGGTAAAGGTGCCGCGCTTGGAAATTCCTTTTAGTCCGGGGCCGATTTTTTTCGCGTCGCTATCCGCGAAATGACAGATGCCGCATTTCTGGTCGAACAGTTCCTTGCCTTTGGTTGCGGAGCCTTTGGCTGCCGCCGCTTTTTTCGGAGCCGGTTTGGGCGCCGGATCCTGTGCCACAACGGCTACCGCCATTCCCAATAAAGCGATCCCGAGAACCAGATAATTTCGCTTCACGTCTCCCCCTTCGTCATGGACTGCAAAAATTTTTCGGCCTGAACGTCTTCGCGTGCGAAATACCCCGTCATGTGGCGTGCCAAGTGCGCAACCATCTTCTCTTTTTATCGCCGTAATTTCCACTCCCAGAACCCGGCACAAAGTACAGGTTCCCTCTGTGCACCGATGGGACTCTCGTACTTTTGACGCCCTCAAAACCGTGTGTTAACAATCTACATCATGAGCCAGGAAACCCTGACGAGGGCGTGGGAAATCCTTCAGGACGCTTATCAGGCCCAGATGGAAGGCGACTACGACCGGGCCGTGGAGCTCTATCAGTCCTCGCTCGAACTGCATCCGACCGCCGAGGCTTACACGTTTCTCGGCTGGACGTATCATTTTCAGGGCCGCATCGAGGACGCCATCGCGGAATGCAAACGCGCGATCGAAGTCGATCCGGAATTCGGCAATCCTTACAACGACATCGGGGCGTATCTGATTGAACTGAACCGGTTTGATGAAGCGATTCCCTGGCTCGAGCGAGCCATCGAAGCGCGCCGCTACGAGCCGCGCCACTTTCCTCACTACAATCTGGGCCGCGCCTATCTCGGCAAGGAGATGTACGCGCGAGCGATGAAGTGTTTTCAGGAGGCACTGGAGGTCGAGCCGCGGTATTCGCTGGCGCGCCAGGCGCTTGCTTCCCTTCGCCGCATGGTGAACTGAACCAGCCGACCCGTCGGACTCCCGCCCCCTCGAAGGATCCTGGCTGCCTTGTAATCGATGGTTTACAAGAAATTTGTGATGCCGATCGCGCGCTTGTGTCCGAACCCGGCGTTCCGCCAAGGTTCTCAAAGCGCGGATCGGTCGCGCGCATCACGCCGAAATTCGAGAAGTTCAACCGGCGCGCCGCTATCGAGGATCATCGCCACCATAACGCCTTCTGAAGGTGAGTTCGGTTCCGTAAGAATCTCCTTCCCTGCTATGGCAGATTGAAGGTCGTCTACTTCGAACGCGATGTGAGGGACGGACTTGACCAGGGGATGCACCGGGCTGTCGGGCTCGAAGCGCATCCATTGAATGCCGCAGGGACTGGTCTCGAACGCAGAGACGTACATCTTAAACCGTTTGAGGTAGATCTCGTCAGGACGCTGAACGTCGGTCGGAATGCCGATGTGGTGATACCGCCAGCCGCATACTGAAGTAGCCATCGGCGGCTCGTGGCCCTTCCTGAAAGTTACCGGCCCATCAGGTTTGGGTTCTGAACTAGACATGATTTCCTTCCGGCTGAAATATCACCGCGTTCGCGGAGCCGGGACGCGCACGAGGGATTGTGCTCTCTCTTGTCCTGCCGGTGCTTATTGATAGCACTCAAAAAACCAGTTTTCAAGCCAGAGGAGCGAGCGACCGGGGAACCCGGCCAGGACTTCCGCCTTTCCATTCCGCCTTTTCCGGTTTTTGAGCGTATCGATTTTCGAGTCGCTTGCGTGTTTTGAGCGTGCCTCGATATTCCAGGCAGCGCTCAGGGCAGGCAGTCCCGGGTGAAGAGTTGAAAGTTCAGCCCGGAAAAAACTTTCCAAAAAGAAACCTTGTTGCTCACCCGAGCGACGGAACGTCCCCGGCGGGGGGCTTGACGGCGCGGTCGTAAATCCAGAGAAGTAGAGCGGTGGCAAAGCCGACGGCGCTGATGGTCAGCCAGGCGCGCTCGGGATGGTGGGCGACTTCGCCGAAATGGTGCATCATCGCGCCGCCGAACCAGCCTCCCACGAGTGAGCCTATTCCGAGCGGGAGAAATGCGAAGCCCATGTAGGTGCCTTGCTGCCCGGGGGGCGCGAGGCGCGAGATGTATGCGTAGTAAGGCGGTTGCTGAATAATTTCGCCGATCGCGAGAACGGCGATCGAAACGACCGCGCCGGTGACGGTTGGCCAAAACGCCAGTATCACCCAGGAAAGCGAAGAAACGACAGTGCCCAGAATGACGGCGTGAAAGGGAGGGATTTTGCGGGCGAAGTAGTTCACCAGAAAAGTGAGGCAGACAACGATGAGCGCGTCGGTGATGAGGATGAGCTGGACGCGGGCGTGGGAGTCGACATAGGTGTGCAGGAATCCGGGCAGGCTGGTGTACTGCTGCCAGTAGACGATCCAGTAGCCGGTAAAGATGACGAGGAACCACATGACCTTGCTGATTCCGGCGAGCGCCACGAGCAAGAGCCCTACCCACACCCACCAGGGGACCGAGAAATGGTAGTAGAGCGACGTGATTCCGAGCACGATGGCGACGGCAACCGCCGGCAGAACCAGCCAGTAATTGCCCAGGACGACCGAGAAGTTGCGGGCCACCTGGACGAGGGATGGCGCCGGCTCGTCGCCCGGTTTCTCGGGATCGCGAAAGAAAAAGAGAACCAGAAAAAACATGGCGAAAACGCTGAGAGCGGAGATGCGAAAAACTCTTTCGAGCCCGAGGTGCCGTTGCGCCCAATCGGCGACGAAGGGTCCCGCGGTGCCGCCGATGTTCACCATCGTGTAGTAGATGGAATAACCGAGGGTGCGGACATTTTCCTTCGAGGCACGAGCCGTGGTGCCAACGACACTTGGTTTGACCAGCGCGATGCCGAGGGCAGGAAGAAGCAGAACCGAAGCCACGAAAAGCCACAAGGGAACCAGACCGCGAACCGGGGCAAGCCAGGACGCGCCGATCGAACCTATCAGAAAATACGCGGCCGCCAGAATAAGATAGGCCATCGAGAGCGCGCGGCGAAAGCCAAGCTTGTCCGCGACGGCGCCGCCAAAAATCGCCAGGAACCAGACCATGCCTCCGAAGAAGCCCGTGAGCGTGTCAGTAAGCTGGGTCGAGAAGCTGAGCCTCTCGTGAAGATAGAGGGCGAGAGAGGAAAACGCGCCGTAGTAGGAGAGGCGCTCGAAGATTTCGCTGACGTTGGCGACCCAGAAGGGCCGCTCGAAACCGTCGCGGATTTCCTGGAGCCGTAGGCTGACGCTCATCGAACCCCCAAGTGAAGTCGGCTCCGGAATGGAGCGCGGGGATTGTACTTGAAGAGTTGACCCTTCGACTACGCTCAGGGCAGGCAGACGTCTTGGAGTTGCAGGTGTGGCCGTGTACGCCCTGACCAGTCGCCGCCGGGGACAGGGTGCTCGTTCAGGTGTTGGGGTTGGGGCGGTAGGCACCCATCAGTCTGGCGATTAGGACGGCGAGGTACAGGACGCCGAGAATGGCTTCAAGGACGGTGATGGAGCGCGCTTGAGGCGATACGGGCGTGATGCCAGCGGCGCCGAGCGAGGTCATGGTGGCGAAACTGTAGTAGATGAAGTCGAAGCGGACGGGCGCGAGGTGCAGGTTGGTGCGGGGATCGAGATAGAAGGCGGCGGGCTGCGCGGCGGCTACCATTTCATAGAGACTGGCAAAACTGAATCCTACCAGCAGATAGATGCAGAGAGCTCCGAAGATAGTTTCGGAATTAGGCTGATCCCTGGCGAAGACGTGGCGGAAAATGACCACGACGATGAGCAGGTCAAAAACCAGGCTGAGAACTACGTTGAATATGGAAAACGAGCTCAGCCCGGCGGTGGAAAGGAAGATGCGGTGGAACAGGGTGGGAATTGCCAGAACGATGGCAAGGACGAGCAGGCCGCGATGGATTTTGGCGGCGTAGACGCTGATGAGGATGGCGGAACTTCCGGTCACGAGAAAGGCGTAGTGGCCGAAGCGGCTGGATTGCGAATAGGGAAAGAGAATGAGCGTCGCCAGAAGAAGAACGAAGAGGAAAAAGAATCTGTGGCCGGTGATAGCCGGCTCCTGCTCGGGCAGAGTCGCGTGCGTCATTTTGGCGTGCCAGACTCCGCCGGCGATGGTACACCTTTTCCCCAATTATTCGGCAATGGCGGAGGATAGCGCCAGCGTCAGAGATTTACTGGAAATGTGCGATAGGCGGTTCCATGGAACGAGTGCGCCGGATTTTGAACAGCGTGGCCGCGCACGGTACGCTCGATGCCGATTCTAACGCTGCGCCTCACCGGGAGATCCATTCGCGCGAGCGCTAAGTGCGGGGCCCGGCCGAGGAGGGTGCCCATGCGCACTGTTCACACAATTGCTGTTGCTTAAGTCAGCATGACGAAAGCACGAGAGGCGCGCGGGCGAATTTCGATTTGGTATGCTCGGCCGAGGCCCTCACTTTCGATCCAAAGGAGATCCCCCGATGAGAATATGGCTAGCCGTAGCTGCTGCCTTGATTGTGCCGGCCTCGGCGCATGCGCAGGGAGCAAAAGCCTGTGAAGACCTGAAAACGGAAATCGCGGCGAAGCTGGACGCGAAGGGAGTCAAATCGTATTCGCTGGATATCGTGGCGAAGGACGCGGACGCGGCGGACGGAAAAGTGGTGGGCACGTGCGAAGGCGGCGCGAAAAAGATCGTATATCGCAAAACCACGACCCCGCCGGCTCCGGCGAAAGACCCGAGCAAGCCTTAAGTCCGAAGAAACAGGTAAACACAGTTTTTCGGGAAGCGCGGGTGAGCAGGCGGTTTCCTAGAAAGCCTGCTGCACCATCCTTCTTGGCAAAGGTGGCTCAGGGCACAGTTCACCCGAAATCCGCAACGCTTGGCTCCCTGCCGTTGGCAGCATTTCTGGCGTTAGAGCCGGCCGGAACGACCGGGAGCCGCGACTATTTTTCGGCGACGGTGAGAGTAGTTTCGATCAGGTCGACTGAATTTCCTCCAACCATGATCTTGAACGTTCCGGGCTCGACGACGCGGTGCATGTCGCGATTCAAGAAAGAGAGCTCTTCGAAGCCGAGAGAGAACTCCACCGTTTTTGTCTCGCCTGGATGGAGCGAAATCCTGCGGAAGCCGCGCAGTTCCTTCACGGGACGCGTAACCGAACTGACTTCATCGCGGATGTAGAGTTCGACGACTTCTTCGCCAGCGACCTTGCTGGTGTTGGTTACGTTCACACTCACGTGAGTGGTTCCTTCGGGACCGATAGAATCCGGCGCCAGGCGGAGATTTTCGTACTTAAACGTCGAGTAGCTCAGGCCCCAGCCGAACGGAAAAAGGGGCTTGGTGGTGTCGTCAAGATACTCTCGCTTCGCAGAGGGCTTCTGGTAGTAGTAATCGGGAATTTGACCGACGGTGCGCGGAACCGTGATAGGCAGGCGGCCGGCGGGATTGTAATCGCCGAAGAGGACATCTGCCGCGGCAGTGCCGCCTTCCTGACCGAGATACCAGCCTTCGAGAATGGCGGGAACATTTTCGGCAAGATAGGTGACCGCATTGGGCCGGCCGTGGAGGAGCAGGACGACGACCGGCTTGTGGGTGGCGAGCATGGCCCTGGCGAGGTCGTCCTGGTTTCCGAGGAGGGTGAGATCGTCGCGGTCGCCTTTGTGCTCCGGCGCCCAAGCTTCGCGAGAAGTGGATTCGTTTTCGCCGAGAACCAGAATGATGACGTCGGCCTTCTGCGCGACCTTCACGGCGTCCGCGATGCGCTGCGCATTTTTAACGGGATCGCCGAGCTCGACCTTGTCCGCGTCCCAATCGGGAACGGTCTCGGTGATTTTCGCGCCTTCGGCGTAGAGAACTTCCGCGCTTCGGCCGACGCGATTCTTGATGCCATCCAGAATAGTGACGCCACGGCCGGGTTTGTTGCTGTAGCCGCCGAGATGGAGGTCCTGCGCGTTGGGACCGATGACGGCGATGTGTTTGTACTTGGCGGTGTCGAGCGGAAGAAGATTGTTCTGGTTTTTCAGCAGCGTAAGCGTTTCGCGCGCGGCTTGTAGCGCGAGTTTCTGATGTTCGGGGCTGTTGGTCACTTTTTCGGCGTAGGCGGGATCGACGTAGGGGTCATCAAAGAGGCCGGCAAGGAATTTTGCGCGGAGCACGCTGGCGGCGGCGCGATCGACAGCGCCTTGAGAGACCGTGCCGTTGTGCACCTGCTGGGGAAGGCCGGGAAAGGCGTCCGGAAACGGCAACTCGATGTCCACGCCGGCGTCGAGCGCCATGCGCGCGGCGGCATCCTTGTCCCGGACGACGTGATGGACGCGAATGAGTTCCATGATGCCGAAATAATCGGAGACGATGACGCCCGGGAATCCCCACTCGTGGCGCAGAATGTCGGTAAGCAGATGCTTATTGCTGTGCGAAGGGATGCCGTCGATTTCGTTGTAGGAGGCCATGACGGTCTGAACGTGCGCTTCCTTGACGGCGGCTTCGAACGGCTTCAGCCAATATTCGCGGATGACGCGCTCGGAATAGTTGCCCGGCGCCACGTTGGTGCCGCCTTCGGGCTGGCCGTGTACGGCGAAGTGTTTCGCCGTAGCCATCACATGCGATTTATCGACACCGGGGCCGTCGCCCTGAAAGCCTTTGATGGCCGCGACGCCGAGTCGCGACACGAGGTAGGGGTCTTCGCCGTAAGTCTCTTCCGTGCGGCCCCAGCGGGGGTCGCGCGCGAGATCTAGAACGGGAGCCAGGCATTCGTGCGCACCGCGGGCGCGCGCCTCCGCGGCATCGGCGGTGAAAACCTCGTGCAGCAAGTCCGGATCCCAGGTCGCGGCGAGCCCAATCGCCGCAGGATAAGAAGTGCCTTTGTCGGCGACGTGGCCGTGCAGGCATTCGTCATGAAACATGACGGGAATGCCAAGCCGCGTGTTCTCCTTCATCCATTTCTCGAGCGTGTTGGTGAACTCCGCTTCCTCGCGCGGCCCGCGCGTGACTTCGCTCGGACGCGACATCTGGCCGATACCGTCCTTCAGCAGGACGGCCGCGTGGTCGGGGAGGAACGCGCCCTTGTCATCGACGAAACGGGATTCGGGAGTCTTCATGAAAGCCGGGTTCTCCCAGACGCCTTCCATCTGGGCGACCTTTTCCTCGAGAGTCATGCGGGAAAGGAGATCGGCGAGGCGCTGTTCGACCGGCAGATTCGGATTTCTGTAGGCGGGAGCATCCTGCGCCTGGCTGCCGAGGAACAAGGGAGCGCATCCGAGGAGCGCGACCGAAGCAGCGAGGGCGAGCCGGACGGAAGAAGAAAGCTTCATCAAAGCCTCCGAGAAAAAATACCGATGCTTGCAATCTGAAAAACGGGTGGTACTATAGCACGGCCGTTAACGTACACGGTCGTTTTTTCATGCATGAGCCCATCTTTTTATTAGGGTCCATTAGGGCGAGGGCTCGACGGCTCTCCTCCGCAAAATGGGCCTCGTGGCACACAGGGACCTGAAGCAAATCACGAAGAGGTTAGGGACGGGAAGGCCAAGGAGAAGGTGGCTGTGTTTCTCACTGGGGAGCACCCCCGGGAAACCAGGACGTTTCGAGGTTCCGGATACTGGTGGATTTTCCGGGAAGCGATCGGCGCAAAAAGAATAGCGCCTGAAGAGGAAATTTCGAATGACTAAGAGTCCCGGCCTGTACGAACCGAAGAAAGAGCACAAGTTTTCTTTTGGTCTGTGGACGGTAGGAAACCGCGGCCGCGATCCGTTCGGAGATTTTGTGCGGGAGGCGCTGCCGCCCGACGATATTGTGGCGCTGCTCGGCGAGGTGGGCGCCTGGGGAGTGAATTTCCACGACAACGATCTTGTGCCGATCGACGCGACGGTCGGGGAGCGCAACCGGATTGTGGCGAGTTTTAGGAAGGCCTGCGAGCGCCATCACGTGGTGGTGCCGATGGCGACGGTGAACGCGTTCTTTGATCCGGTGTTCCGCGACGGCGCCTACACTTCGAATGATCCGGCGGTGCGTGCGTATGCGCTTCAGAAAGTTCTGCGCGCAATGGACCTCGGGGCGGAGCTGGGCGCAAAGATCTTCGTGGTGTGGAGCGGGCGCGACGGTGTCGAGACGGACGCTTGCCGCGATCCGCTCGAAGCCATCAAGCGTTACCGCGAGGCGCTGAATTATATGGCGCGGTATTCGGCGGATCGGGGATATGGATATAAATTCGCGCTCGAAGCCAAGCCCAACGAGCCGCGCGCCAATATTTATTTCCCGACGACGGGTCACTATCTGGCTTTCATAAACACGCTCGACGACCATGAGAGATTTGGCGTGAATCCCGAAGTCGCGCACGAACACATGGCCGGACTGAATTGCACGCACGCTCTGGCGCTCGCTTGGGATGCAGGGAAACTTTTCCACCTCGATCTGAACGATCAGATGGCAGGCTGCTACGATCAGGATTTCCGGTTCGGTTCCTACAATTTGAAGTCTGCGTTTTTTGTCGTGAAGTTTTTGGAAGATGTTGGTTACCAGGGCTCGCGGCATTTCGACGCCCACGCTTACCGCACCGAGGATTACGAGGGCGTGAAGGATTTCGCGCGGGGCTGCATGCGGACGTATCTCATCCTCAAGGAGAAAGCCAGGCTCTGGAAGCAGGACAAGCAGATTCAGCAGATTCTGCGGGAGATTGGAACTCCCGGGGCAGTTTCGCCGGAAGCCAGGAGCTTTTCGAGGGCGCACGCAGCGAAATTGTTACAGCACGCCTTTGATCGCGGCGCCCTGGCCAAGAAGCGGCTGCCGTACGAGCGTCTGGACCAGCTTACTGTCGATTTGTTGCTTGGAGCGCACTAGGGCGCCGGGATTTCTCCCTACTTTGGTTGGTCCATCTGTGGTTTCATGCAGTTGCATTCGGCAGTGCACGGTAATTCCATGCGTCGCTTTTTCTTCCATTGCCTATCGGTCTCTGGCGCGTTTCTGGCGCTTGGGGGAACGTCTGCGCGGGCGGAGACGGGACGGGAAGCGTGGCTGCGTTACGCACCGCTGGACAAGACTCTCGCACAAGAATACGCAGCGTTGCCCGCGAGCGTGGCCGTTCTCGGGGATTCCCCGTTGCTCGATTCTGCGAGAGGCGAATTGATTCGAGGCGTTCGGGGAATGCTGGGGCGGACTTTGCACGAGGAGAAAACTCTCCCGCGCGAGAGTTCCATTGTGTTGGCCACGCTCTCCGAATTGCGAGCCCACGCGCCTGCGATTTTCGGGCAGGCCGTCCTCGGGGAAGATGGTTTTCTGCTTAGGAAGGAAAGGATTGACGGGACCGACTGTCTGGTTGTAACGGGTACAACGGACCGCGGGGTGCTCTATGGCGTGTTCGCGCTGCTCAGCAGGATCGCTCGCGGCGAAACCGTTTCCGCCCTGAACGAAACACAGCAGCCCTATGCGCCGATTCGGTGGGTGGACGAGTGGGACAACCTGGACGGCCGCATCGAGCGCGGCTATGCGGGTCCTTCCATTTTTTTTGAAAATGGCAATGTGCGCGCCGACTTGACGCGTGCCGGTGAATACGCGCGACTGCTCGCATCGATCGGCATCAACGGATGTGCCATCAACAATGTGAATGCCAATCCGCGCATTCTCGAAGACGATTTTCTTCCGCAGGTTGCTCGCGTCGCTGACGTATTTCGTCCGTGGGGTGTGCGGCTTTCCCTCTCCGTCGACGTCAGCAGCCCCAAGGTGATTGGCGGGCTCGATACATTCGATCCTAGGGACCCGCGCGTTGCGGAATGGTGGAAGAAAAAGTTTGATCAACTTTACGCGCTCGTCCCGGATTTTGCCGGAGTCGTCGTCAAGGCGGACTCGGAGGGCCGCCTCGGCCCGGCTACCTACCAGCGCACTCCAGCCGACGCGGCCAATGTAATCGCGCGCGCCCTCGCGCCGCACCACGGCATCGTTTTTTATCGCGCGTTTGTCTACAACCATCATCTCGACTGGACCAGTCCCAAGAACGATCGCGCGAAGGCCGCTTATGACAATTTCCATCCGCTCGACGGGAAGTTCGACGACAACGTGATCGTCCAGATCAAGCATGGACCCATCGATTTTCAGGTGCGGGAGCCGGCGTCGCCCCTTTTCAGCGGCCTCGATAAAACGAATGAAGCCATCGAGCTGCAGGTCACGCAGGAATATACGGGCCAGCAGCGCCATCTGTGCTTTCTTCCAACGATGTGGAAGCAAGTTCTCGATTTCGATATGCATGCGGGCCCGCAGCCGACGCCGGTGAAGGACATCGTGAGCGGCAAAACGTTCGATCGGCCCACGGGCGGATTCGTTGCCGTCGTGAATGTGGGGATGGATGCGAATTGGCTGGGACACCCGCTCGGGATGGCGAATCTTTACGGCTATGGCAGGCTGGCATGGAATCCCGATCTCGATTCCAAAGTGATCGCCGAAGAATGGACACGCCTCACCTTCGGGAACGACTCCACCGTGGTACGCACCATCCAATCCATGCTTGTCTCGTCCTGGACGGTTTATGAGAGCTACACAGGGCCGCTTGGCGCGGGCACGCTCACCGATATTGTGGGCAGCCATTTCGGGCCGGGAGTCGAGTCCTCCGAACGAAACGGCTGGGGACAATGGCATCGCGCCGATCCGGGCGGCATCGGCATGGACCGCACGGCGGCCACCGGCACGGGCTATGTCGATCAATATCGCGCGCCCGTCCGGAAGATGTATGAATCCCTCGACACCACGCCCGACGAACTGCTGCTTTTTTTTCATCATGTCCCGTACACATACGTGTTGGGTTCGGGAAAGACAGTCATCCAGCATATTTACGATTCGCACTACGCGGGGGCGCAGCTCGCGGCAGGTTTTGTCAATCAGTGGAAGACGTTAAAAGGACATGTGGACGAGGAGCGATACGAGGAGGTGCTCGGGCGCCTCGAATTTCAGGCGGGACATGCGATTGTCTGGCGCGACGCTGTCTGCAACTGGTTTTTGGGGATTTCCGGCATCGCCGATCAATACGGCCGAGTTGGCCATTATCCCGGCCGCATTGAGGCCGAAGCGATGCAGCTTGAAGGCTACGTGCCCTTCGACGTTGTTCCACGTGAAACCGCCTCAGGCGGGAAGGCCATCGAATGTCTGCCTTCCGAACAGAAGTGTTCGGCGACATACCGGTTCGCCGGCGCCGCGGGCCGGTACGAAATAGACGTCGAGTACTTTGATCAGAACAATGGCAAATCGCACTTTCGCGTGTTCGTTCGGGATAGAGTCGTTGACGAGTGGGTTGCCGACGATCGTTTGCCGGCAACAAAGCCGGGTGGAGATTCTTCAACACGCCGGCGAATTCCTGGTCTCGCGCTTCGCCCCGGGGACAACATCCGCATCGAGGGCGTTCCCGACGGCGAAGAGCACGCGGCTCTGGACTACATCGAAATCCATGCCACCCCCGAATGAAAAGGCGCATGGTACTGGACGGAGATCGTTTCAGGGACCTTCGGTTTAGTTCGTCCAACTCAGCGTATTGTTTTCAAAATCAAAATTGATCCGGCGCGCTCTGAGGGCGGTCAGTCCAAGAAATCCGTCGACTCCGTCCAGCACACCTTTCGCGGGTGAGTGGGTCAGAAATACCGTGCGCCCCACATCGCTTCCACCCAGCTGCAGTCTTCGGAGTCTGGCCCGTGTCAGGCGCAGAACGCCATGGATGCGAAAGCCGTAGTCTTCCTGCTCGATACTGTAATCCACGGCCCGATTTTCAAGTCGCTCTTCGTAAAGCATCGGGCCGGGTGCTCCACTGTCCAGAATCATGTGGATGAGTCTCCCATTCGCTTCGGCCTCCACTTTCAGCGAGACGTCGTCTGACATCATCGGGATAGCATGCCGCCCCGTTTCTAGCTGTCCGAATCGCATCTTCTTCCGGGCAAAATCAATGCTGAAATTTCGCTGGCGAAGCAGGTCGAGCCCGATGACCGCATCCACATGACTGCCGAGCGACCTGAAATAGTCCAGGTCCGTAACCATGGCGGGAAGATGGCTCGCCCGAATCGGCCCAAATTCCACCTCGGGCAAGGCCGTCCAGCCTGTTTCTACCATTTTGTCGATGTTAAATACCTTTCCGGTGAGGAGCGGCAGGCCAAGTTGCTCTGCCACTTTGCCGTTCACCGCGGTGTGCGTGGCCCCCGTATCCAGCACGAACTTCAGGCCGTGCAGCGGGCCAATGCTCCCCTCCACGACCATCAGGTATCCCGAGACCAGCTCAAACGGCATTTCCTCATTGGGATTCGGCTGGCTAGAATCCTTGCCTGCCTTAGCCGTACCAATTTGAGACAACAACAGGAATCCCAGGAGCCCTACGAAAGATTTCCTCATGGCGCCACCTCATCCGCATCTGCGGTCGCGCCGAGATTGCTTTACCCCTCAGGGCAGCACCATGGTTGACGTCTAGAATGGCTCTGGCATCTATCTGACGTGCTAAAAGCTGGCCATACTTGTATTTACGGGGCCTGCTGACACATTAAGTTTGAAAGGTTATTGGTTTTCATCCGTCTATAATCATAGCGAGACAGAGTCATGGCAGCTTCGCCACAACTTGCGCCCGACTATCGCTTCGGAGCCTTCGTCCTGGATCCCGGCTCGGGTGAGTTGCGGCGCAACGGCGCAAAGCTCAAACTTCAGGAACAACCCTTCCAGGTCCTGCTGAAGCTGCTCGAGAAACCCGGCAACCTCGTGACGCGCGAAGAACTTCATTCCGCTCTCTGGCCTGCCGACACCTTTGTGGATTTTGACACCGGGCTCAACTCCGCCATCAAACGGCTTCGGGAAGCGCTTGGCGATTCCGCGGATATACCGCGCTTTATCGAAACGGTTCCTCGCCGCGGCTATCGCTTTATCGCGCCTCTCAACGGAGTTCGGTTAGAGGCAGCCGTCCAGGCAGAAAAGTCGTCGCGCCTTTTCTCTCCCGCTCGCGTCCTGGGAGCGGTGCTTGCCCTGCTTCTAGCCGCGGGTGCGGGAGCGTTTCTCGTTTGGCTGCGTTCGCCGCTGCCTTCTCCGCAAATTACAGGTTCGACGCAACTGACTTGGGACGGCTTGGCAAAGGAGAACCTTCGGACCGATGGGAAGTCGCTTTTCTTCGGTGCGCGCCGCGGCGCGCAATACTCCGCTTTCGAACTCCCGGTCGGTGGGGGCACGCCTGCGGCGCTGGATACATCCAGCGGGGGATTTCTCCCTGGGGACATATCGCCTGACGGCACCCAGATTCTCTTTGTGCCGCACAAGATGGCTCGTCCCCACGCGTATGTCCGGCTCATGGACCTGGCATCGGCTTCCGTTCGCGATGTTCCTGGAATAGATTCCGAGTCCGTGGCCTGGGCGCCGGGCAACAACCTGGTCTTTGGCGAGGGCTCGGACCTTTTCCTCGCGGGCCAGGATGGCGCCGGCAGGCGCAAGCTGCTTTCGGCTCCCGGGTTCATCAACTCCGTGGGGTTTTCCCCGGACGGCACGCGGATTCGTATGAGCGTGGTGGATAAACTCAAGTACACGGGTGCTATCTGGGAAGCTCGCGCCGATGGATCCGGATTTCACGAACTCTTGCCTGGCTGGCATCCTGTACCGCAGGAATGCTGCGGAAGGTGGACTCCCGACGGACGATACTATGTTTTCCAGAGTTATCAACGGGGCGTCAGCAAGATTTGGATCCTTCCCGACGCGCAGCCATCTCTGCGCAAATCGGCGCCGGTACCCGTTCTGCTGACAACGGAACCATTGAATTTCTATTCTCCAGCGCCAAGCCGCGATGGTAAAAAACTATTCGTTACGGCGGAACAGCCGCGCGCCGAGCTGGTTCGTTATGACGCCAGCTCCGGCCAGTTTCTCCCCTTCCTTTCGGGCATCTCTGCGGGCGATGTGGAGGCTTCCCCGGACGCGCGCTTCTATCTGTTTGTGCGCTACCCCGATCAGACGCTCTGGCGTAGCAAGGCCGACGGCAGCGAGCAGGTTCAACTCACAAGCCCGCTGCTGCGCGCAGCCCTTCCCCACTGGTCTCCTGATGGAAGTCGCATCGCTTTTTCGGCGCAGAAGCAGGGGCAAGCCTGGAACATCTATCTTCTTCCCTCCTCCGGAGGGGCCGCTGAGCAAATCACTTTTGGGAGTGTCGCCGACCTCGATCCCGCCTGGTCGCCCGATGGCAAGACGTTGGCGTTTGGCCAGGCCGTTTCCTCCGCGTCGACCCACCACGCCATTCAATTGCTCGACCTCGAAAAGCATACGGCCAATCCGTTGCCGGGCTCGGACGGGCTTTGCTGTCCCAGGTGGTCTCCGGACGGCCGCTATCTTGCTGCCGAAAAAGACTCTACCTTCGACCAGATCTTGATCTACGATTTTTCTACAGAAAGGTGGCGCGTCGCCGTTAAAGGCATCGGACCTCTGGGGTATTTTGCCTTTACGCGCGACTCGAAATCTCTCGTCTTCGAAACTCAGGAAGTTCAGGACCCCTACTTCTATAGGCTTCGCTTGGCGGATTTTACGTTTGCGCCGATTGTCAGCCTGAAGGATACGACGCGCTTCTACGGTCCTTTCGGCGCCTGGAGCGGCATTGCTCCTGACGGCTCTCCGCTTCTTGTCCGCGATATCAGCAATCAGGAAATCTACGCGCTGGATTGGCAGTTGCCTTGAGATTCTGCTTTGTCGGCAAGATTCCGGAAGAGAAGTCCGTTGCTGGCCCGAGGGGTTTCGGTTGGCGGGACACGTGGCAAACTGGTTCGGTCGATGCGCTACAGCAGACCAAGCGAGTATCGATCCGTGCTGCCAATCGGAGTAGAATGGGTTCGTAGGAGAAATATACCAATGAAATGGGGCCCTTCCTTCCTCCTCGCGGCATTAATCGCAACGTTGTCCATCTCGTGTTCCTCAACGCACAATCCGGTGCTGAGCAATGCCGCGGCTTCCTTTAAAAAGCCGCCTTCCCTGATCGGCACGGAATGGCTGCTTACCGACATGCCTGGCACTACGGTTGTGCTTACCTCGAAAGCATCCTTTTCTGTCCTCGAGAACGGGCGGGTCGCCGGAAATGGTTCCTGCAATCGTTTCACGGGCCCGGTCGAAATCGATGGCCGCAAAATCAAGTTCGGGCCGGTGGCTTCCACCCGCACGGCATGCGGAGATGACGCACTAACCGCCGAGGAAGCACAATTTCTGAAATTCCTCTCGGCAGCCAATCGCTTCGAAATGACCGACCCCTTTCTCCTGCTCTTTGCCGAGGGCTATCAGCAACCTTTGCACTTCTCCCGCATTCCCCCAAACACCTTCGAGTAATCCTTGGCATCCCGTCTAACCTGCCAGCCGTCCGGCCCGAAATAACCACGGAAGTCCCCTGCGTTTCGCTCTCTTCACTCTACGGAACGACAAGGCAGGCGGCGAGTGACTCGCCAGAGGACAAACTCTCAGGCTTGTACGACGCTGCGGCCCTTCTGCACAGGTTCGCTGGGCCTGGCTTCTGTCGATCTCATTTCGCGGAAGAGGTGCAGGTTTGTGGACATCACCACTCCAGGGCTCAGATGCGCCGCCGGAGGGAGGTGAACTTTGTTGGTGAGGTTATCGGCGAGGAGACGCACGGCGACCTGACCTTGGCGGTAAGGGTGCTGGTAGATCGAAGCCGTGATGATGGCTTTTTGAAAATAGGATGCCATCTCGGCAAAGAGGTCCGTGGTGATGAGTTTTACCTTTCCTTCGAAACCGCGCGCGCCGAGAGCCCGGCAAACCGGAAGGCAGTTGACAGTGTTTACATACAGTCCGTCGAGCGCGGGAAAGCGCCCGAGGAGCTCGGAAGTTTTTTGGAAGCTTTCGTTTTCATCTTCATGACCTTCGACCACGCTGATGATTTTCCCATCGGGGCAATGGCGCAGAAATCCTTCGGAAAAACCGTCCGTCTTTTTGCGGTGATCCTCGGTCGAAAGCATTCCGGCTACGACAGCAACCTTGGAACCCGGCGCCACACATTTGCCCATCAGTTCCCCGGCCAAGCAGCCGTTCAAGTGCGGCTCGACGCAAACAATGCTCGAACGGTGGCTCCCGGGCGCATCGGTCGAAACACACACGACGCGCACTCCTTTTTCCTCTGCTTCGTTGATTAAGGGCGTTAACTCCTTGGGGCTTCCCGCAGTGAGAACAATTCCGTCGACGCCGCTTTCCACCAGTTCGTTGAAAACTTCTATATCGCCTTCCCCCAGTGTCTTGACCGGGCGGTTCTCAAATTCGACGCCAAGCTGCTCCAGATGGTGCTCTTCGTCGAGGACTCCGCCCCAGAGCTGGTCGTAGAAAAAATGTATTTCCTTCGGGATGCAAACGCCGATACGCACGCGGGATTTCGCGACCGAAAGCGCGCGCGCCGCGAGATTCGGCGAATAACCGATTTGCTGGGCGATCTGCAGGATGCGCTTGCGCGTGGCGTCCTTGATGCCCCCGCGGCCGTGCAGCGCGCGATCCACGGTGCCGATAGACACGTTTGCCATTTCGGCGATCCTGTGGATTCCGTGTTTCTCCTTGTTCATCGACCGCACTCCGCAATTCCGCGCGCAACTCGTACGGCTGTTTTGCTCCCGCGCTGCCACGCAAGATCAATCCATAGATACTGAAAGAATGGCCGATTTGTTTCAGTTGTTCCGTGCACCCACCCCAAACCCCACCCCTGGAAAATAGATTCAGGAGACGGGACACACGGCCCGCGTACCTTAACACGATTTAACGAAGGATAAGAGAGGAACAAGCGGACGCTGCCGGCGGCGGCGCAAAACCGCACGGTTGCGCCCGTTGACTTGGGGAGTACAATCACGGCCGGTCACTTTGCCAGCCAGGGGATCGCAGCCGGCTGGTAGCGTTCCTTGCCGGCACTGGCGGATGTCGAGTCTCTTGCGGTCTAGCGCCAAATTTGCTGAGGAGCTTTCCAAATGCGTTCTCTGTCACGGCGGCACTTCCTGGAAGACGCGTCCAAAACCGGTATCGCTTTGGGCGCGAACCTGGCCTTCGGGGGCCATATATTTGGCCAATCGCCGGCCGCGAACGCCGGCCAGCCGATCCGTATTTATGCCGATTCTCGCCGCACGCTTGCTCCCATCCATCCTGAAGTGTTTGGCTCCTTCCTCGAGCATCTCGGCCGCGCCATCTACGAGGGTATTTACGATCCGCAATCCAAACTTTCCGACGCGAACGGGTTTCGCAAGGACGTTCTCGAAGAAATAAAGAAGCTCGGCGTCCCCCTTATCCGCTATCCCGGAGGAAATTTTGTTTCCGGATACAACTGGCTTGACGGCATCGGCCCCAAAGCAAGCCGCCCCGCGGTGCTCGACAAGGCATGGAATTCGATCAATTCGAACGAATTCGGCACCGACGAATTTCTCGCCTGGTGCCGTCTCGTAGGCACGGAACCTTTGCTGGGCTTGAATTTGGGTACGGGGACCGCGGAGCAGGCGGCCGCCCTGGTGGAATATTGCAACCTGGAAAAGGGCACGCGCTGGAGCGATCTGCGCCGCAAGAACGGAATCTCTGAACCCTACAAGGTCCAGAAATGGTGCCTCGGCAACGAGATGGACGGCCCCTGGCAAATCGGCCACATGACCGCTGCCGAGTATGGTTTGAAAGCCGCGGACGCCGCGCGGCAGATGCGCTACGCCGATCCTTCGCTGAAGCTTGTGGCGTGCGGGTCGAGCGGCCCCGGCATGCCGACCTATCTTGAATGGGACCGCGAAGTCCTCGAGCAATGCTACGACTATGTCGACGCCATCTCCCTGCACCGTTACTTCACCAACGCCGAGGAAACCGGCGGAGACAGCTCGAAGTTTCTGGCCATGAACCTGAGCATGGAGCGGCAAATCGACGAAGTGGCCGCGGTGTGTGACATGGTCCGCGGGCACAAACGCTCGCCGAAGAAGTTATGGCTGAGCTTTGATGAATGGAACGTGTGGTACCGCGCGAGGAGCGGAGACGCGATGAACGGCCACAGGCAAAGCGCCCCCCATCTCCTCGAAGAAGTTTACAATCTGGAGGACGCGCTGCTGGTCGGAGGCCTGATCAATTCGCTGATTCGCAAGGCAGAGCGCGTGCAGCTTGCCTGCCTGGCGCAGCTTGTCAACGTTATCGCGCCGATTATGACCAATCCGAACGGTCTGCTGAGGCAAACGATCTATTATCCGTACAGCTGGGCACTCGAGTTTGCGCGCGGCTCAGCGCTCGAACTTCTGGTGGAGTCCTCCACGTACGACGTCCCCGGAATGGGCGCGGTCAGCTACGTGGACGCGGCGGGAACCTACCAGGCGGACACCGGGAAGATCGCCCTGTTCCTGCTGAATCGCGATCTGGCGAAGCCGCACCAGGTGGAAATCGTCTGGGAAGGCTCTTCCCCGCGTGCGGGCGATGCCCGGGTCCTCACCGGCAGCGACCTGAAAGCCACAAATACGTTTGAGGCTCCTTCGAGAGTAGTGCCTCAAAAAGCCGAAAAGGCTTCCGGCACACCCAGCCGCTCAAGCTTTGAACTTCCACCGCGTTCCTACACGGTTGTCGAATGGAGCCTTTAGCAAAAACGGGGACCTTACCTCTTCACCTCAGAGTATCGTGGCGCGGTTCGGTGTCACCTGCTATCATCTGCACAGGGAAGTGTGTTATGCAGCGACAGTATGCACCTGTGTTGTTCTCTCTTCTGCTCTTGGCTCCCTTCTCCTGCCTTGCGCAACAAGAACCCCTGAAGAAAGTCCTGTCCGGCTACGTTCGCGAAGAAGGCTCGAGCCATGTGATCAGTGAGGCTCGCATACAGCTGCAGAACGCAATGGGCACCCCGATCGAATTTGCGTACTCCGACGGAAATGGTACCTATGAGTTCGATAATATACCCGGCGATTGCTATGTAGCGGTTCAACACGAAGGTTACGTGTCCGTCCGCGAATTCATTCGGCCAGATGGGTCGGGACACGTATACAAGGACATATTTTTGCGGGCGGTAAGCGGCGAGCCCGGATCCAAACCAGCAAGTCCCGTCTCCGAGCACGAGCTGAGTATTCCGCCCAAGGCGAAGGATCTATTCGAAAAGGGTGTTCAATTGGTCGTCGACAAGTCCGACTATCGCGGCGCTGTCGCTCAATTTGAACGCGCCATCGCCAAGTATCCCTCCTACTACGAGGCTTACGCGGCGATGGGCCTGGCGCAAAATAAGATTGGCGATGCCGCCGCAGCCGAAGCCGCGCTCAGAAAATCGATCGAACTCAGCGCAGAAAAATATCCGCAGGCGATGATCGACCTCGCTACCATGTTCAACGCGGGAAAACGCTTTTCCGACTCCGAACCTCTTCTCCGCAAAGTGATCGCTCTGGATGCTTCGTCCTGGCGTGGGCAATTCGAACTGGCCGTTGCGCTCTCCGGAATGAAACGCTTCAGCGACGCCCTCGTTAGCGCGGCCGCCGCTCGCGACCTGAAACCCGACAATCCACAGACCTATCTGCTGCTCTACAATCTCCACATCCGCACCGATGATTTCCCCGCTGCTCTTCGCGATACAGAAAGTTTTCTGAAGTTAACACCCGAGGGCGCGGACGCCGATCGCGTCCGAAAGATGCAGGAACAGATCCAGAAAGCCATTCAATCTGCAGGCGGCAATCCAAGTCCGTCCTAGGATGCGGCCCCCGTCGGGGTCCCGGTCTGGGTCTTCGATGGAAGCGGCCGCCGCGGTCCCACTGTTGTATGTCTCGCTCTAGTGGCTCTTCTCGTTGGCTTTTTTCGCTTCCTGGATCGTAACGATGCGATCGACGCCCGGTACGGTGATTTTTTCCTTGGTCCCGCTCGGCCAATCAATTTCGATCGAATCCACCCTGGTAGCCGCGCCCAATCCAAAGTGGATGCGTTGATCCGAACTTGAACTGTAGGAGCCCCCGCTGTACACATCGCCCCGCTGGCGGACTCCGCCTGTAGTCAGAAATACTTTTGCTCCATTCGCGTCCCGCGGACTCTTCGGCCCGCCGACGAGTTTCAGTTCCAGCCAGTGATTAGGGGTCTTCAACACATTTCTCAGCAAGGTCGGCCTCGAATCGATGTTGTTGATCACCACGTCGATCACGCCGTCGTTGAAAATATCCCCGAACGCCGCGCCTCGGGCCGAGATTACATCCGCCAGACCGCTCCCGGTCGCGGGGGGGACTTCCTCGAATTTTTTGCCGTCCAGATTCCGGAACAGTTGCGGCCGTTCCGCCCACGTTGTGCCCCAGTCCTGCTTGTCCACCTCCGGATAAACGTGTCCGTTGGCGATAAAAAGATCGAGCAAGCCGTCGTTGTCAAAATCGAGGAAACCCGTTCCCCAGGCCAGAAAAGGAATCGTCGGACCGGCCAGACCCGCCTGGTAGGTGACATCGGAAAAATTGCCCTGCCCGTCGTTTCTGTAAAGCGTCTTGTAGTCGTCGGAAAACGTTGTCGTGAAAAGATCGATTCTTCCGTTTCGCTGGTAATCGCCAATCGCGATCCCCATCGAGGCCTGCTCGCGTCCGTCTTCGCTTAGAGCAAATCCCGACGCATAGCTCACATCCTCGAAGGTGCCGTTGTGCTTGTTGCGATAGAGATAGTTCGGCGTGGAGTCATTCGCTACAACCAGGTCCACCCATCCATCATCATCCACGTCCACAAAAGCAGAGGCCAGGCCGTAATAGCCGCTGGGATCGGAAACGCCCGCCTTGACGCTGACATCCGTGAAAGTCCCGTCGCCGTTGTTGTGAAACAGGTGATCGCTCTCGCCGGGCAGACCTCGCGGCCCGCACATCACCGCGATTCCGCGAAACTGGCAGAAATTCGGCGGGATGCGCCCTTGTCCGGCGATCGGCGGATTGTCCACATCAAACTTCACGTAACCAGGGACAAATAGATCGAGCAACCCGTCGTGGTCGTAATCGCCCCAGGCAGGTCCCGCCGACCAGCCGCCCACCGTTACGCCAGCCTTTTCGGCGACATCCGTGAACGTGCCGTTATGGTTGTTGTGATAAAGGCGGTTTTTCCCGAAGTTCGCTACGTAAATATCGGGCCAGCCGTCGTTGTCGTAATCCCCCACCGCTACGCCAACTCCCCAGCGCTCGTTCCCGACACCGGCCTTCTCCGTCACGTCCGTAAACGTGCCGTCGTGATTGTTGTGAAAGAGCATGGCTCGCGGCGGCGCTTCCTTGCCCTTGAGCGCCCGGATAGTCGAAGCGTTCAGGAGATAAATGTCGAGCCAGCCGTCATTGTCGTAGTCGAGCAACGCCACACCCGAGCCGATGGTTTCCAGGATGGTGGATTTTTCCGAAGTTCCCGAACGATGCAGGAATTTTTCCAGGCCTGCTTGTTTTGTGATGTCGCTGAAGACGACCGTTGCGCCATCCACAAAACCGCCGGCCGTGATTGGCCGCGAGAGCGAGTCCTTGACTGCCGGATGCGCGCCGCCTGTCGCAACTCCCATCCCTGAATCCGCTGGTTTTGTCTGCGGATTCGCTGTCTGCTGGCCCGTTGAGCCAAGCGCGAGGAAAAAAATAGAGAGGACCGCAAGGGTCAGGATCGCTCCGAAAAACAGTTTTGGAGGCCGCGGGCTTCCGGGGTTCTGGTTTAGAAAGGTCACCCCTCGATCCTATATCGACTTCGTCCCGGAGTCATGTTCTGCGCTTTCAGGAAGACTTACCCGGATAGATTGAGGACCAATCGAGTCAGCTCAATGGATTTAGTACAGCAATTCCTGCTAGTAGCCGGAAACGCCTGGTCCCGCCTTTCCTCGGGTGATTTTTCCCTGAATTGTTACGAGGTTAAGCATCAGGGGCACAGCTACTACAAATCAAAAAAAGTGCTTGACATTAACAGTGCTCCAATGAAAAGCTCCGTTTACGTTAACGGCGTTTCCAATCGCCGTGGGGTGTGGAGGCATAACTATGAATTTGCCGTTGTGTTCGTTTAAGAATATCGTTTTTGTGTCTAAGAAATTTCCTCTGCGGTATCTACTTGTTCTTCTGGTTGCCTTGATCGGTTTTTCTGCTTCAACGTTCGCACAGCAGGCCACCATCGTTGGGACGGTCACCGATCCTTCGGGTGCCGTCGTCCCGAATGTGGCTATCACTCTTACGAATACGGATACGGGGATCAGCCGCGTTATTCCCACGAATGACGCCGGCCAGTACGTCGCCGTAGATCTCCAGATCGGTCACTACCGAGTCAAAGCCGAAGCAAAAGGATTCAAGGTTTCGGAACAGAAAGACATCGTCCTCACCGTCGGCGACCGTGTTCGCGTGGACTTCCAGATGCAAATGGGAGCTGCGCAGGAGACCGTGACTGTCGAAGCCAACGCCGTACAGGTTCAGACCGATTCCGGCGAGCGCAGCAACCTCATCACCGATCAGCAGATGAGCCAGCTCTCCATCAATGGCCGCAGCATTTATCAGCTCGCTGCTTTGACGCCAGGCGCTTCGAGCCAGATCACCGGTACTATCAACACCCCGGTGGGCGGCGACGCCAGCGTCGAGTTCAATGGCATGCGCCAGAATCACAACATTTACTTGCTCGACGGCGGCGAAGATGATGATCGCGGCGGCGCGGGCGGCATGAGCATCGCGCCTTCCACGGACGCCATTCAGGAGTTTCGCGCTCTGACCTCCAACTACAGCGCGGACTACGGCCTCTCTTCGGCCGGTACCATGACCATGGTGCTGAAGTCTGGGACGAGCCAGATCCACGCTTCCGCTTGGGAATTTGACCGCAACGACGCCTTCGATGCGCGCAACTTTTTCCAGCCCGAAGCCGTACAACCCGTCAAACAGGAACTCCGCTACAACATTTTTGGCTTTAACGTCGGCGGCCCCGTAACTCTGGGTCACCTCTATAACCCGGACAAAAAGAGGACCTTCTTCTTTTACAACATGGAGTGGCGCAGATACGTTTTGGGCGGCAGCACCAACCAGACCGTTCCCGATCCGTCAACCTTCGGCGGCAACTTCAGTGCTGTTAGCACACCGCTAATCGTGCCGGAACTGGGTACTCCCACGAATCCAACACAAAATGAATCCTATATCGCCGGAACTTGCGCTGGTCCCGGGCCTGGTGGTCTCCCAGCGGGAGTCGTCCCGGGGCAGCAGTTCCCCGGCAATGTCATTCCTAGCTGTATGTTGAACGCGAATGGCGCGGCTCTACTGAATGCCGGCATCTTTCCGAAGCCCAATGCGAACATTGCTGGCGGCCTCGGTAACTTCGTCGGCGGGGCCAACTCCGACACGAGCCTCAAGGAAGAGATCGTTCGCATCGATCACAATTTCACCGACAAATTCTCCGTCTTCGGCCACTTCATCGCCGAGCAAGCCAGCCAGGGTTTCCCCATTAGCCAGTGGAGCGGTGACAATGTTCCGACCGTTGGAGACAACTTCGGTAACCCATCGTATAGCGCTGTAATCCACACCACTTACACCATAAGCCCAACGCTGGTGAACGAAGTCGCTTTCAACTATAACGGCAATCGCATCAACATCATTCCCTACGCCGCTACCGGCCTGTCCAGTTTGGCTCTGCCGAGCGCTTACGACGGGTCGAGCTCGCGCTTGTTCGGCAACAGCCCCAACAACCTGAACCGCATCCCGAACATCGACATGAGCGGCTTTGCTGGCTCTAACTTTGAGATCTCCAGTTGGCCGTGGATCAATAGTGCGAACGACTACCAGATTCGCGACGACGTCTCTTGGACCCATGGTGCCCACCAGTTCAAAATCGGTGGTAGCTGGGCGCTCTACAAAAAAGTCCAGGCCCTCTTCGGCCAAACCCAGGGCGGCTTCACTTTCAACAACAGTGACTTCACTGGAAACAACGTGGCCAATATGCTTCTTGGCTTGCCTAGCTCTTACCAGCAATTGGCAATTCAAGATAGCGGCTATTGGAACAACATCTCGACGGCTCTATGGATTCAAGACAACTGGCGCGTCAATCGTCGCTTAACCTTGAACCTCGGCCTCCGCTGGGACGGCGTTCCCCACACCTACGAAGCGAACAACCGCATGGGCAACTTCTATCCGCAACTTTACAACCCGGCCTTGGCGGCCACCTTTGACCCGAGCGGCAACATTTGCAGCGCGGGCGACGTCACTGCCGGCACATGCGCCGCCGTCAGCCCCGGCCTCGGCACCAGCCCCAATCCGATTCTCGCGGGCGTGCCTCTCTACCTGAATGGCATCGGCGTTGAAGGGAAGTGCTACACAAATCCTACCTTCTGCGTCCCCAAGGACCTTGTCAACAATCACTGGGCTGCTTTCGGTCCTCGTCTGGGCTTTGCCTATGACGTTACCGGCTCCGGCAAGAACGTCGTTCGCGGCGGCTTCGGCATCATGTACGAGCGCATCCAGGGCAACGACATGTACAACGCCGGCCCGAATATCCCGTTCAGCTTGCAAGTTAACCTGAACAGCGTTGAGATGACCAACCCCAGCATCGCGCTAACTACAGGCGCTGCCGCGGCTCAACCGATCAACCCGCCGAACATCACCGGCTTGGATGTGAACAACTATGACCTGCCGGTAAGCTATCAGTACAGCATTGGCATACAACACGCTATTAACGCCAAGAGCGTGCTGTCCGTTAGCTACGTCGGCAACCAGGGCCGCCATCAGAACTACGAGACCACCAACAGCAATTTGATCCCAGAGAGTTCCCTGCCGGGAATCGTCTCATCGATCCTGGGCGGTGCTCCGGCCCCGCCGTACCAGACTACTCCGGGTCTGACCTATCCAGGTTTTAATACCATCAACCTGTCTACGAACGAGGCCAACACCCATTACAACAGCCTGCAAGTCGATCTCAACTCGCAGCTGAGCCGTGACCTGACCCTGCGAGCGTTGTACACCCTGTCCCGTGCCGTGGACCCAACCACTGCTGGCAGCGGTGGTGGCGACCTCGGTGGCATATCTAATCCCTACGCGGGTTGGGCCTATGACAATGGCCTCAGTGGCTATAACCGCACTCACGTCGGTGTCGTGGACTTCATCTACGACATTCCGTTCTTGCGGCACAACGATAATCATTTCATTAAGACCGTGGTAGCCGGTTGGGAAGTCTCTGGCATCGTCACTATCGAATCCGGGCTGCCAGTGAACATCAATCTCTCCGGCACCCAAGGCGGCAACTTCGTTGGCGGCAACAACCGCCCGGACTTGGTTGGTGCGATCGACTACCAGCACACTGTGCTGTCGACCGGCACTCAGCAAATCCAATACTTTAGCCCATCGGCTTTCGGCCTTCCGGCGCCAGGTGCGTGGGGAACTTTCGCGCACAATGGCCTGACCGGACCCGGTCGCGACAACTGGAACATCTCGCTCTTCAAGAGCTTCGCGCTGAGCGAGTCTCGCGGCAGCCGTTTCGAACTGCGTCTTGAGACCTTTAACACTTGGAACCATACTCAGTTCAACGGCACCGATGACACCGTTGGTGATGCCCACTTTGGCCAATTCAACTCTGCCTTCGACCCGCGCATTCTGCAGCTCGGCGGCAAGATTTACTTCTAATCACCCCGGAAGCAGCACCCCTGCCCCGCTCGCACGCACTGCGAGCGGGGCTTTTTTTTCGGGCTTGCTGGTGTTGTGGCTCGAAGAGACTGCTCCCTCTTCGCCGAAGGATTACAGGGTTCGTTCGAATACGACAAAAACAATATTTAACTAATGCTCTATACATTCCGCCTGCTGCTCCCTCCGGCTTCTGTCCGGCCGCGTCCGTTTCGCTCTTTCTGGATTGCGTGAATTTAGGTCGAAGATCGTCCTCCTGCCGGGTTGACATCTTACCCGAAGGCGTGCATAGTCGGGTCATATGTCTACCCAAGAGACCCGGGAACGATTGGAATTGCTGCAGGGCACACTGGATCTGCTGATCCTCCGCACGCTGATTTTTGGATCGCAGCATGGGCAAGGAGTCGCGCGCGCCATCCAGGAGACCTCAGAAGAAGAGCTGCTCGTCGAGCATGGCGCTCTCTATCCCGCACTTCAACGGCTCGAAGAACGAGGCTGGATCTGGGCGAAGTGGGGAGTTTCTTCAAACAACCGTAAGGCCCGGTTCTACACACTGACCGCCGCGGGCCGCAAACAACTGGTCAAAGAAACCAACAAATGGAAACGATTGACGGGAGCCATCGCGCGGATTCTTGGAGCGGAGGGGGCGGAAGGCTGAAGCCATGTTCGGGCGCAAGCGCAAACTCGACGACTTCGCCTCGGAAATCGAGGCGCACATACAGCTTGAGGTCGAGCGCCTGCGGGGGGAGGGGCTGAGCGAAGAAGGGGCCCGAGCGGGTGCGCGGCGTTCCTTCGGGAACGTCATGCACGCCGAAGAGCGCTTTTACGAATCGGGGCGCTGGCTGTGGTGGGAGCATTTCTGGCAGGACGTGCGTTACGGCCTGCGCATGCTCGGGAAGTCTCCGGGGTTCACCGCCATTGCCGTGCTGACGATCGCTCTGGGGATCGGCGCTACAACGGCAATTTTCAGCGTCGTCGACGCCATGCTGTTGCATCCGTTGCCGTACGCCGAACCTGAGCAACTCGTGAGCATTCAGGATGATTTACCCGGCGTTGGCACGCGGGATGTGGGACTGTCGGAACCGGAGTGGCAGGATCTCGAACATTCCGGAATCTTTCAATACGTGTCGCCAGCATGGTTCGATGAAAACAATCTCACAGGATCATCCGAACCGGCCCGCGTTCGCATACTGATCGTAGCGCCGAATTATTTTGCGCTGCTGGGCGTAAAACCACAGTTGGGCCGGAGCTTCAACCCCGAGGACCACTCGCCGGGCCTTCTGCTCGAAGTGCTCATCAGCGACGGCTTGTGGAAGCGGGCGTTCGGGAGCGACCCGCATATTCTGGAAAAAAGTGTGCGGCTCGACACCGACTTGTACCGCATCGTGGGAGTTATGCCGCCGGGATTTGACGCGCCGGGACGAAGCCCGGAAGAAAGAAATATCGAGGTCTGGGCCGCAACCAGTTTTTACGGCGCGCCTATGTCCGATCACCCGCCGCGGAGCAGACGCAATCTTCCCACAGCGATCGCGCGGCTCAAACCAGGTCTCTCGATCGAGGCGGCGCGAAACCGGTTGGACGCGCTTGTAGGCGCTTTAGAGAAGCAATTCCCGGAGGAATATCCGCTTCAGAGCGGTTGGACGGTGCGACTGGTCCCACTCAAGGAGAACCTGGTTGGCAATGTGCGCCAATCTTTGCTTCTGCTGCTTGGCGCGGTGGGATTGGTCCTGCTGATCGGCTGCGTCAATGTGGCGAATCTGCAGCTCGCGCGCGCCAATGCGCGAGGCCCGGAGATGGCGCTTCGCCAAGCGTTGGGAGCAGGGCGCGCCCGATTGACGCGGCAACTGTTGACAGAGAACGTGATTCTTTTCCTGCTCGGCGCCATGACCGGATTGGCAATCCTCGTCTGCCTAAAGGGATTGTTGCTTCGGTTCGTGCCCGAGGGTCTGCCGCGGTTGAATGAAATATCGGTCAGCTGGAGCGTCTGGTTATTCGCTCTCGCCGCCTCGCTGGGCACCGGCGCGATTTTCGGCTTGGTTCCCGCTCTATCCGTGGATCGGCTGGATTTGACTGGCGCCCTCAGACGGAGGGGTCGCGGCTCGACAGGCTCCGGGGAACAGGCGCGCATGCGGCGCTTACTGGTGGTAACGGAATTTGCTCTTTCTCTGGTGCTGATGGTCGCGGCGGGTCTTCTGCTGCGCAGTTTCTGGGATCTGCTGAACGTGCCGTTGGGATTCAATCCCGAGAATGTGATGGCGGTCAGGACCAGGCTGCCAGAGCCGAATGATCCCAAAACCGACATCTACCGAACCCCTCGGCAAGAGGCGCCGTTCTTCCGCGAAATACTTCGTCGCGCCAGAGCGCTACCTGGAGTCGAAGAAGTAGCCCTCGGCGATACCGCTTCGATTCCATTGGACCAGAGTCTACGGGATCTGAAGCTCATCTCGGAAGGTCAGTTCTTCTTCGCACTGGAGGGGCGCGACACCATAGAGAGCAACGAGCCGGCCGTCGTCGAACGCTCGAGCGTCACTCCGGACTATTTTCACTTGCTGGGAATCTCCTTACTGCGTGGCCGCTTGTTCCATGAAATGGATACCAACGACAGCCCGCAAGTCGCCGTGGTCAATGAGGCCTTCGCACGAGCCACCTGGCCAGGCCAAGAGGCGATAGGCAAGCGCTTCAAGAGCACGCGGGCGGATTCTCCGTGGATGACCGTTGTCGGCATCGTCAGAAATGCGAGGACCGTGTCGCTCGAGGAAGCGAGCGTACCGCAAGTCTATCTGGACGTATATCAGACCGGCGCGAAACGCCTCGAGATGCTTCTGCGCGGCCATTTGGACATCGCTCTGACTGCCGAGCAGGTGCGCGAGCAGGTGCAGGCCGTCGATCCAACGCTTCCCGTTTCTGGCGCGCAAACACTCAGCGAAACGGTTTCCGCATCTCTGGCCGAGAGGCGGTTCTCGATGGAAATGATTGCTCTGTTTGCGCTGACGGCGTTGCTTCTGGCAGGACTTGGAATTTACGGAGTGATTTCCTACATCGTGAGCGAGCGCACGCACGAGATCGGGATTCGGCTGGCGCTAGGCGCAGAAAGACGGAACATCCTGCGCATTGTTCTCTGTCAAGGCCTGGGGCTTGCCCTGGCGGGTGCCGCCGTTGGATTTGTTGGCGCCTTGATCGTGTCGCACTTGATGGCAGGACTGCTTTACGGCGTGAGGCCGGCCGACCCACTCACGTTTGCGGGTGTCGCGCTTCTTCTCGTGGGTGTTGCCCTGCTCGCTTCTTACCTTCCGGCGCGGCGCGCGATACGGGTCGATCCCTGGGCCGCACTGCGGCACGAATAGCCCAGGCGGGAAGGAGAGATCACGGGAATGAAACAAGTTCCAATCTTCATCCTCCTGGCGGCGCTCCTTGCTACGGTGGGGGCGTTCAGGGAGCGCGCAGAGAGCGCCGCTCGGGCGAGTGCGGCGCAGTCCCCAACATCGCAGCAGCCGCTGGCGGGGGTTGTGGTTGACCTGAAGGCGGCTGACGGAACCATCCTGAAGGCAACCTACTTTGCCGCGGCCAAGCCGGGTCCCGGCGTTTTGCTGCTGCATCAGGTCAACCGGACGCGCACAGCGTGGGATGATCTGGCCGGGCAACTGGCAGCGGCTGGAATCAACACGCTTACACTCGATATGCGAGGACATGGCGAAAGCGGCGGCACGCCTTATGAGAAATTGACGCCCGAGGAGAGGGCACAGGTACGCGGGCAGCTGCCGGGCGACGTTGACACCGCGCTCCAATATTTGGTCTCGCAACCAGGCGTCAAGAGAGATGTCATCGGCGCGGGAGGAGCCGGACTGCTCGGAGTCGACAATTCCGTCGAGGCGGCGCGCCGGCATCCAGCCGAGCTAAAATCGCTGGCATTGCTTTCCGGCGAGACCTTCCGGGATGGCCTGCAATTTCTGCAGCAGACGTGGCAATTACCAGGACTGTTTGTTGTGGCCGACGACGACGAATACCCTCCTACGGTCGAGGCGATGGAATTGCTCTACATCACCTCCTCCAGCCCGGGCAAGAAGTTCATACACTACTCCGCGGCGCAAGAGGCGCCTTGGTTATGGTATGAACCCCGCGATGTCGGGAGGGTTCCCGCCACCGGTGGCCACGGAACCGACATGTTCAAACCTCATCCGGAGCTGGCCGGCATGATCGTGGATTGGTTTGTGACCACGCTGATCAAAACACCGGGTCGCGCGCCAGCGGACACCGAGTCATCTGCGGTAATCCTAAATCAAATCCGGATGCCCGGCGGAGTCGCCGAAGTCACGCGGCAACTGATGGAGGCTCGTCGGAAAGATCCCAACATACGATTGTGGCCGGAAGCAACGGTCAGCATCATCGGCAACGACCATATGCGCGCGGGCGAGCCCAAGGCGGCGCTCGAGATCTTTAAGCTCAACCTCCTCGCTTATCCGGACTCGGCCGACGCACACGATGACCTTGCCGATGCGTATTTGGCAAACGGGCAGAAAGATCTGGCGCGGCAGTATGCCCAGAAAGTACTGGCCATGCTGGATTCTCACGCTGCGCCCGCATCTTCGTGGTCCGATACCGAACAGCGTCGCGGTGAGATCCGCCGCGACGCGCAGGATGTACTCAAGAAATTGAATGCAGGGCGTTGAGAAAGAGCATGCTGGATTCGCGTGGACGGGTCGCCACGCCGCGCTTCTTCCGATTGAGCAGCAAATCTGGACTATGACAGAGGCCGATATAGTCGAGGCCATCATCCTCGGTCTTGAATTTGCGGGTGACGTCTATGAGATTCATGGCTTGCGACTTCTCCGAATGATGAGCACAACAAGAATGATCAAACAGATGATTCCCACAAACGAAGTATTTGATCAGAGGCTCAATGTTCATTACCATGCCTCAAACCATAGCAGAAAGGTCTATTCTGTTTTAACGGCATAATTGCCCTTTAAACCCTTTAGGATCCCGGCTACCTCAAAACCGGGCGGAGAGGGGCATAATGTTAACGATGCTATGCCCAAAGCCTCGGCTGGTCCCTCTCCTGAGCGCCGCGCTCTTGTGGGCCAGCTCTCTGTTCGCGCAATCGCCGAGCCCAGCGGAAGCCATGGCGCTCGAGCAGCAAGGAAAACTGGACGACGCTGTCAAAGTTTGGCAGCGAGTGATCGACGAGAACCCGCGCGATACGGGGGCCCTCGCGAGCCTGGGTGTGGACTTATCGAGAGAGCAAAAATATACGGAAGCTTCCGCTGCCTACCGGAGAGCGCTCGCCCTGGACCCCAAGCTTCCGGGAATTCAGCTGAATCTGGGGCTGGCCGAGTTCAAGCAAGGCCACTTTGAAGCGGCCATAGCCCCGCTCGACGCCGCTTTGGCGGACCAGCCCGGCAGCATGCAGGCGCGCGCGCTGCTTGGCCTTAGCTATTACGGGGCGAAGCGGTTTGCGGACGCTGCGAAGCATCTTGAAATTGCGGCAAATGCCGATCCAGACAATCTTCAGCTGCGGCAAGTGCTCGCGCAGAGCTGTTTATGGGCAAAGAAATTCGACTGCGCCCTCGAGGAATTCCGGCAGATCGAGCAGCGCGATCCCAACTCTGCCGCGGCTCATGTGCTTACAGGGGAAGCGCTGGACGGCATGGGCAGGACTCCGGAAGCAATTGCCGAGTTCCAGGCGGCGGTGAAAGCCGCTCCTCTCGAACCAAACGTACACTTTGGCCTGGGCTACCTTCACTGGGAGTTGAAGCAATATGATGAGGCCGAGACGGAGCTTAAGGCGGAGCTGTCTCTCGACCCCGCGAATGCGCAAGCCCTGGCATATCTTGGCGATATAGCATTTAAAAAGAACCATCCGGATGGGGCGGTTCCTTTGCTAAAAAAGGCTTTGCAATCGCGTGACGATATTCGTATCGCGCATCTCGACCTGGGAGCCATTCTTACCCAGCAGAGGCAATATCCAGCCGCGATCGTCGCGCTAAAACGCGCCGTGGAGCTGGATCCCGAGCAGCCCGACGCGCACTACCGGCTGGGACGCGTCTATCAGGCCATCGGCAATCAGGCGGGGGCGCAAAAGGAGTTCGCCAGGGTCCGCGAACTACACGACAAATCCGAGGAAGACGTCGCGCGAAAAATGTCGGCCGCTCCCCCTCCACTGCCCCAGTAGCCTTTCTTCGATACGCCGGGAGTCGAATCCTTTGTGCGCATGAATTCTTGTGCTAGAGTCTGCCCCATAATGAGAAAACTCTGCCCGCTGTTCGTTGTGATTTGCCTTCTCTACCTTGGCAGCCTGGGCTCGCCGGCAGCGCGGGCGCAGGACAAGCGTGGCGTTACACCGGAAGATTATTTTTCGTTCAAATTTGTCGGCGATCCGCATATTTCGCCCGATGGAAAAGTTGTCGCCTATGTCTTGACGACCATCGACCAGAAGAAGAACAAACGCGAATCGTCGGTGTGGGTTGTGCCTGCGGACGGTTCGCCAGCGCCGAGGCGACTGAGCGCGGAAGGCTTTAGCTCGAATTCGCCGCGGTGGAGTCCGGATGGCAAGACCTTGGCGATGCTTTCGGCGCGGGCTTCGGACGCTCCTGCCGGTGAGACGCCCAGGTCCGAGATCTATCTGCTCTCCTTTGCCAGCGGAGGCGAGGCCATTGCGCTTACGAAACTGAAGAATGGAGTGCAGAGCTATCAGTGGTCGCCCGAGGGATCGCGGATCGTTGTTGTCAGCACCTCGGGGCCCATGGATGGCGTTGCGGCAGCGGACCGCAAGAGCGATGTACGGCATTACACGCACATCCAGTACAAGTTCAACGACACCGGGTGGTTTGACGACAAGAGGCGGCATTTGTGGGTTGTCAGTGTGCCGGGCGGAGAAACAAAGCAAATCACGGAGGGGCAGGATTGGAACGACACGGATCCGCAGTGGTCGCCGGATGGGACGCGCATTGCTTTTGTTTCCGATCGAACCGGAAAAGCGTACGACGACAGCCATAACACGGATGTATGGGTGATTCCGGCGGCGGGCGGCACGCTCACCAGGATTTCCGATCACGCGTTTGAGGATGAAAATCCGCGGTGGTCGCCGGATGGGAAGCAGATACTTTTTACGGGCCAGACGGCCGTGCACCAGTTTCCGAAACTCTACGTGGCGGATTCTTCCGGGGGCGCCGCTTCAGAGATGGTGCTAAAAGATCTCGACTCTATACCGGGGGAGCTGCACTGGCAGACTTCTAACACGGTCTTGTTTGCGGCCGGCGTGAAGGGCGAGACGCATATTTTTCGGGCCGATCCGAGCGTGCCCGACCGGGGAGTGCGCACTTTTACCGCCCTGACTTCCGGACCGCGTGGAATTCACGCGTTCGACGTAAATCAGAGCACGGGGAAAATGGTGTATTTGACCAATGATTTCGAGCATCTGGATGATCTTTATATTTCCGGTCTGGATGGCTCCGGCGAGCGGCAGTTGACGCATGTGAACAGCGACCTGTGGGCGCAGCTGGAGCTTCAGCCGGTCGAGCGGTTGCCCTATAAGAGTACGGATGGCTGGGCGGTCGACGGTTTCTTCGTCAAGCCGCTCGGTTGGCAGGCCGGAAAAAAATATCCGATGGTTTTGGTGATTCATGGCGGGCCGGAGGGGATGTTTGGGGTGGACTGGTATCACGAGTTCCAGGTGTATGCAGCGAAGGGCTGGGCGGTTTTTTTCTGCAATCCGCGCGGCTCGACCGGTTACGGCGAAAAGTTCGAGCGGGGCGAGATCAACAACTGGGGCGGGATGGATTATCAGGACTTCATGTCGGGAGTGGACGCCGCGCTCAAGCAATATCCGTGGGTGGATGCGAACGATCTGGGCGTAACTGGCGGAAGTTACGGCGGGTACATGACAAACTGGATCGTTTCGCACACCAACCGGTTCAAAGCGGCGGTGACGCTGCGATCGATCTCAAATTTTATCAGCGACGATGGGACGCGAGACGGGGCTTACGGCCATCGAGACTATTTCAAGGGAATTGTTTTTGACGACTTCGACCAATACTGGGAAGCTTCTCCGCTGAAATATGCGCACAACGTCCGAACGCCTACGCTTATTCTCCATTCGGACAACGACTTTCGTGTTCCGATCGAACAGGGCGAGCAATGGTTTCGAGCTCTGCAGCATTTCGGCGTGCCTTCGGAGATCGTCTTTTTTCCCCGGGAGAACCACAACCTGACAAGGACTGGCGAGCCAAAGCACCTGGTCGAGAGCCTGAACTGGCAACTGTATTGGTTTGACCGCTATTTGAACGGCAATTCGGCAGCGAAACCTCCGGACGCCCCATAGCGCAACCAGAGCCTGCATTTTTCCCGGGCTTCAGCGGATCCATGTCAGGAAACCCCTATCTACTACAAAACATAGTAGTTTACAAAATTTTTACATGAAAATAGTTTGCATCTGAATTAGGACTAGATTAGTCTTATATCCATTCTTGTTGTAAATCATTTGCAACTGATGCGGGGGTCGTGGATGCCAGGTCATACTTATCCAGGGATTCGTTCCCTTCTCAGCAGGTGGCTCGCTGCCACAGCATTCCTCAGCTTGTGTCTGGCGAGTTTTTGCGCCGGAACAGTTCAGGCGCAGGAACCTCCGTACCTGGTTACCTATTCCGATGCCCTGGAGGAGCCGGGGAATCTCGAGATTGCCGTCAAAGGCGTCGAAGCCGCGCCGAAGAACGCCAACGCCTTCAGCGGGGCCACGCTCGAACTGGAGTACGGGGCCAAGGGGTGGTGGACGACCGAGGTCTACCTCTCGGGCCAGACCACGCAGAACGACAGCACCGTGTTTACCGGGTTTCGCTGGGAAAACCGTGTGCGCCCGCTTCTCCGGCAGCACTTCATCAACCCCTTGCTCTACATGGAGTACGAGGATGTGAATAGAGCAGACCGAAGTTTTTTGGAGATCACCGGGCACCACAGCATCTCGGATTTGCAACTGACAAACGCCGAGGCGCGCAAGACGGTCGAACGCTCGATGGAGCTGAAGCTGATTCTTTCCAGCGACGTGAAGGGGTGGAACTTCTCTGAAAACTTCATCGCGGAGAAAAATCTCGCAAGTGAACCGTGGGAGTTCGGCTATGCACTGGGGATGAGCAGGGCCCTCGCGTCGAAGGCCAGCGCGCGACTATGCTTTTTCTGCCGGCAAAACTTCAGAGCCGGAGGGGAAATCTACGGAGGCCTTGGAGACCGCTACAGCTTTGGCTGGAAGCAAACGTCCCAGTATCTGGGGCCTACGGTGAGCTTTGACGTTCCGAAGGGGCCCACGATTACCTTCTCCCCCAGCTTCGGGCTGAACGCGAATAGCGCGGGAGTTCTTTACCGCTTCAAGGTGTCCTACGAGATACAGCAGATTTTCAGCCACGTGCACAAGGGGGCAAACTGATGGCTCAGGGTTCAAACCATCGTAGAAATTTGCCGGGGCTGCTGCTGGCGCTGTGTTTTGCGGCGGCGGCTTACGCAACGGCGGACGGTTCCTGGCTCAAACGCGTTCCGGACGCGGACAGGGCGCGGACGAATCCTTATGCGGGGCAGGCGGATGCCATCGCGGCAGGCGGAAGAGTGTTTCTGGACCACTGCGCCAAGTGCCACGGTGCCGATGCCGAGGGGCGCGGGAAAAAGCCGAGTTTACGAAGCTCGCGGGTGCAAGGAGCGGCGGACGGCGAGATCTTTTGGCTGCTGAAGAATGGGAACCTCGGAAAGGGGATGCCTACGTGGAGCAAGCTGCCGGAGGAAACACGCTGGCAAGTGACTGCCTACGTGAAGAGTCTGGGGAAGAGCGGTCTGTTCAGCTACGCCGCCAGGCGAGACAGGAGAGAAGGCCAATGAGGGAGAGGATGCTTCAAAAGAGATTGGGAATCTTCCTGGGCGCGGTCTTGCTGCCAGGGCTCGCGGGCTGCGGCTCCGGAAAGGCGCCGCAATTCGAGACCGACGAGGATGTGACGCCCGCAGAGCAGAACATCGGGGAACGCATCTTTGTGGATACGCGATTTGCGGAATATTTTGCCCTGAATATGACGGACGTGAATGCGCCTCTCGAAGTTGGAGACCCGGTCGTTCAGACCGTAGAGACGCCGAACGGACCTCTGCCGGGGCCGTTTCTGGGACAGTCGATCAACTGCCGGTCGTGCCACTTTGTCGTGGAATTTCAAGGGGTAGCAGGCGCGGGAAACCGGACGTACGCAGATTTTACGGATCATAGCCCGATACCGCGCCTGCTGAATGGCTTCACGGCAACGCCGAGAAATTCGATGCACATGGTGGGCTCTATGCAATCGCATGACGGGCCTTCGTTCCTGCATTTTGACGGAGAGTTCACAGACCCGGCGGACCTGGCGAAAGCGACATTGACGGGGCGAAATTTCGGATGGGCGCCGGACGAGTACCAGCAAGCGATTGCGCATATCGCCAATGTGATTCGCAACGACAACGGAAAGAATGATCCCGCTGTCAATTTCGGATGCGGATTTTCTTACGCGAAAATATTTCTCGGAACCGACCCGGCCATTCCCGCGGATTGCCGCCTCCCTCCCCGGTATCGCCTGGATGTTACAAGCTCCGGCGACGAGCAAATCGTCGAGGACATGGCGCAGATGCTGGGACAATACCTGGATGGCTTGCTTTTCCAGCAGGATGAAAACGGGCGATACATTGGGTCGCCTTACGATGTATTTTTGCGCATCAATCATCTCCCGGTCGAGCCGATCGCCGGCGAAACACTAGCCCAATACAACCAGAAGCTTTTGGGGTTGCTCGAGAATCTGAACAATCCGGTTTTTGTGGATGGAACTTACGGCAGTTTCAAATACCACGCCGAGCCGTTTGCGTTTTGGGGCGCTGGAGCTGGCAGGGCTGAAGATATTTCTGAAGGTAGCCGTGAATGCGGTTGACGGATGCCAAGACGCGGGGAATTGCGCGGCTTGCCATATGGCCCCAAACTTTACGGACTTCAGGTTTCACAATACCGGTGTGTCCCAGGCGGAATACGACGGCGCCAACGGCCAGGGGGCGTTTGCCGCGCTCGCTGTGCCGGCTCTCGCGGACCGCACCGCCCATTTTAATCAGTACATGCCCGCTTCGGCGAACCACCCAAACGCCACGGAGAGGTTTCGTCATCCGGCGGTAAGGGGAAATCCGATTTACGCCGACCTCGGCTTATGGAACGTGTACCTCAATCCCGACATTCCGAATCCCCAGGCGAGCCTGAGCACAGTGGTGTGTGCGATCGTTCCGAATTGCGCGGTGGATCAGGGGCTGGCGACGACGATTGCGCAGTTCAAGACGCCGATGTTGCGTGACCTGGAGGATTCGGCGCCGTATTTTCACAACGGAAGCGCGGCAAAGTTCACCGATGTTGTGGAGTTCTACATTAAAAGCTCGCAACTGGCCCGCCAAGGGGCTCTCAGAAATGCCCCACCGGAATTTCAGGGGATGTCGCTCGGCGAGAAGGATGTGGCGGCGCTCGTGGCGTTTCTGGCTTCGCTGACCGAAGACTATGACGACGCGTAGAGCTTCCGCTAAACCTCTTCCGAATAATCCCCTTAAATTCCTGTTGCTCGCCGAAGGATAACCAGCCAAAATGCGCGCGGTGATCCGTGACCAGCCACGGCAGGCCGATAATCCGGAAGTGATTTTTTCCAGGGAGGGTGTGACGCGTATGGCTGCTCGAAGCAACCGTTTCTGGGATTTTCTGGTTCGTGACGCCGGCTTTTTTGTCGGCTTGCTCGTGCTCTCGAATCCTGCCGTCGCGCAGACGAATCTCGTATATCAGCAGCCTCCGAAGGCTATCGTTGACATTGTCGATGCTCTGCCGGTGCCGGGCGTCGAGTTGTCCCCTGCAGCTGGCGGGGCGGGCAGGCGCTGGATGTTGATTGAACATTTTTCCGGGTTGCCAACGATTGCGGAGCTGGCGCAGCCGGAGCTTCGCCTGGCGGGATTGCGTTTCAATCCGAGGACCGTTGGTCCGAGCAGGGGGCGCTATGACACTTCGCTCGAACTCCAGGAGCTGCCGAATGGCAAGCCGGTCGCCGTTAGGGGATTGCCCGAGCATGCGAAGATCAGGTTCGCGGATTGGTCGCCGGATGGACGGAAGATTTCGTTTGTAAATATCAGCGATCGGAAGGATGACCCGGGACTCAGTCTCTGGATCGTCGATGTGGCGGCTGCCGAGGCGCGTCGATTGCCGGGAATTGCGCTGAACGGAATTTTTGGGGCGCCGTGCGAATGGCTGAGCGACAGTCAGAGTCTGGTGTGCCGGACGGTTCCGGCCGATCGCGGCGCGCCGCCGGTGCGAAGCGATGTGCCGACAGGGCCCGTCGTCCAGGAAAATCTGGGGCGCGTAACGCCTGGAGCTACGTTCGAAGATCTTTTGAAGAACCCGGAGGATGAGCAGTTTTTTGATTATTACGCCACCTCGCAGGTGGCGATCGTTCGGCTGGATGGCGCGGCTGTGCTGCTCGGGAAAGCAGGAGTGTTTGTAGAGGCAACGCCTTCGCCGGATGGGGAATGGGTGCTTTTGTTCGAACGGCATCATCCTTATACGTATTTGTTGCCGTTTTCTGCGTTTCCGGAGCGCGTCTCGGCCGTCAATCTGAAGACCGGGACGGCGAAGCAGTTCGTAGACAGGCCGCTCGAGGATAATATTCCCAATATTCATGACGCCGTTGCGCCAGGCCCCCGGGATTACGAATGGCGGAGCGACAGAGGCGCATCCATTTTCTGGGTGGAAGCCGGAGATGGCGGCGATCCGCGGAACAATGCGGCGGTGCGCGATGCCTTGTTCCTGCTGGACGCGCCGTTTGAAAGTGCGCCGCGTAAATTGGCGGAGCTGCCGGTGCGTTATCGGAGCATTGCCTGGGGGAATGATCACCTGGCTCTTGTCGAAGAGAGGCGATGGAAAGATCGCAAGCGTGTGATTTTAGCGGTGGATCCGCTGGCCTCGGCCACATCGGTGAAAATGTTCGAAGGTTCGTTCGAAGACCGCTATCACGACCCCGGTGAACCTCTGGAAGACTACAATTCCGCCGGCAAACTGGTCATCCAGACAACCTCTGACGGCAAGGGGATTTACTTTAAAGGGGAAGGCGCGTCTGGGGAAGGGGACAAACCGTTCCTTTCGTTGATGAGCGTGGCCAGCGGACAGGCGAAGCAGCTCTGGCAATCCACTGCGCCGAATTTTGAGATTGCGGCTGCCGTTCTGGATTCTGGCGCGGGCACGGTTTTGGTTCGGAGAGAATCCGAGAACGAGAGTCCGAACTACTTCATTCAGAAAATCGGGGCTTCCTCTTCCGAGCAGGTAACCTTTTTCCCGAATCCGTATGGAAATCATCCGCTGCCGAAGAAACAGGTTTTGCATTACAAACGGGCGGACGGCGTGGATTTGAGCGCGAATCTTTATTTGCCGCCGGGATACAAGCCCGGGGATGGTCCGCTGCCTGCCTTGATGGAAGCGTATCCGACCGAGTACAAGACCAAGGCCGCGGCGGGGCAGGTTACGGGATCGCCTTACCAGTTTCCGGTGTTGTCGTGGGGTTCGCCGGTGCCGTTTGCGGCATTGGGTTACGCGGTGCTTGAAAATGCCACCATTCCCATCATCGGCGAGGGCAATACGGAACCGAATGATTCGTATGTGGAGCAGCTTGTGGCCAGCGCAAAGGCGGCGATTGATGAGGGCGTGCGGCTCGGAGTTGTGGACCGCAATCGCGTAGCGGTCATGGGCCATTCCTATGGCGCGTTCATGACGGCAAATTTGCTGGCGCACAGCGATTTGTTCAGGGCGGGCATTGCGCGGAGCGGCGCGTACAACCGGACGCTGACGCCGTTTGGTTTCCAGAATGAGGAGCGCACGTACTGGCAGGCGCCGGAGATTTATTACAAGATGTCGCCGTTTTCGTTTGCGGACAAGATCAAGACGCCGATTTTGTTGATTCACGGCGAAGCGGACAACAATTCCGGGACGTTTCCGATCCAGAGCGAACGGCTGTTCAGCGCGCTGAAAGGGCACGGAGCCACAGTGCGCTTTGTGCTGCTGCCGCTCGAATCACACGGTTATGCGGGGCGCGAGTCCGTGCTTCACATGTTCTGGGAGATGAACAACTGGCTGAGCACGTATGTGAAGAATCCGCCGGCGGCCGCCGCTGCCGCGCCCCATTGAGCGTTTGCCCGTGGGCTTTTAGAACGATGACCAGAATCCTGGGGATAACTCTTTTTCTGCTCGCAACCACTTCCATCCGGGCGGAGGCCCAGACCGCCGCCAAATCGCTTGCGGAAAGACTCGGATACGCGCGTGACGCGAGACTGGTGATCGTGCATGCCGATGACCTGGGCATGACGCATTCGGTGAACGCTGCCTCGATCAAGGGCCTCGAAAGCGGGCTGGTGACCTCCGCGAGCATCATGGTGCCGTGTCCGTGGTTTCCGGAGATGGCGGAGTATGCGAAAGCGCACACCGATGCGGATCTCGGACTTCACCTGACGCTCACGAGCGAACGCGTCTTCTATCGCTGGGGACCAGTCGCTCCACGCGACAAGGTCCCGAGTCTCGTCGATGCGAACGGCTACTTCCACCTGAATTGGACCGATACAACGCACATCGACGCCAAAGAGGTGGAACTGGAGCTGCGCGCGCAAATCGAGAGAGCGATCGGCATGGGCGTCCGGCCGACGCACCTTGACTCTCATCAATACCGCCTCTTTGAAAATGGAAAGGATATTTTCGAGAGCGTTCTGCGCGTCGCGCATGAATATAAATTACCGCTGTTTGTGGTGCGGGATTGGTTCGCCGGGCGGCCCTACCTCGAAAGCTCGCTGGGCCCCGATGATCTTGTGGCGGATCACACCGTAACCATCGAGCCGGGAGTGGCGCCTCAAAAGTGGGCGGATTTCTACACCGCTGCCTTGAAGAATCTTCAGCCCGGAGTGACCGTCTTCATTATTCATCTGGCTTTCGACGACGAGGAGATGCGCGCCGCCACGCGGGAGCGCGATACCTGGGGTGCGGCGTGGCGGCAGCGCGATTTCAACTTCTTTACCAGCGAGCGGTTCCGCGCTCTCGTCCGCGACGAGAACATCAAGCTGGTCACCTGGCGCGAGCTGGCCAACGCCCCGAAGTGAAATGTTTTGGGGGGGCGCTATTTCCCCGTGGATCGTGCCGGCAAAACGCCTTCACTTTTTTCCCTGCCTTCGCATCCAATCTAGTGAGGCTCGAAGAGCCTCGGCCCTCTCGGAGCAAGCTCATGGTGTCTGAACCGGTTTCTGAACCGAAATCCCTGCGGAAGAACCCGCTGCTGTATTCTTCCGCCGTTCTCGTTGTGGTTCTCTTCGGCGTGGCGTTTGTGATGATTTCGCGCTGGCAAGATAAGCGCGAGTTCGAACGCAGAGCGGCCGAGGAACGCGCGGAGAAACAGCACGAGCAGGACCGCTTGGCCGTCGCGCAACTGGGAGGGAAGGAGTTTGGAATCCTGGATTTTTACGCGAGCCCGAAAGAAATTCGGCGCGGCGGATCGGCGCAACTCTGCTACGGTGTTTCTGACGCCAAAACCGTTACGCTCGCGCCCCAGCCCGCGCCGGTATGGCCCTCGCTAGCCCATTGTGTGGATGTATCTCCAAGTAAATCAACAACTTATACCTTGACGATCACGGATGCCACGGGCAAGACAGAGTCCGAGGACGTGGAAGTAAGAGTTCGCTGAACCCCTCCGAAAAAGCCGGCCCGGTGTAAATCCCGGAGCCGTGGCTTGTTCCCCGAGCGGCCAGGGAGGGAGCGGAAGAGCTCAAAACTATCTGGGCCTGCCCCTTGTGGCGGCAAATGCGACGCATCTATAATGTTTCCTTCCGCGGGGTCCGGCGAGCCAACCTGCTAAACCGGACTCCGCGAACATTTTTTGGCAGCCAGGTTTTGGTGACCTACGACCATGTCTGACCCGCTCGCGAAGATCAAGCAGCGACTGCAAGGGGAGATCGACAATCTTGAGCACGAGCTCAACATCGACCTCCCGAAGGAGATCGCCAAGGCGCGGGCGCACGGCGATCTGTCTGAAAACGCGGAGTACAAGTACGCCAAAGAGCGCCAGGGATACGTCAACGCAAGAATCGGCCAGCTCAAAAAGCGCATGGGCGACCTCGGGATGCTGAACCTCAGCAATATTCCCAAGGACCGATCAGGGTATGGCTCGCGCATTGTAGTGCTGGATATTCACAAAGAGGTAAAAATCGAGTACAAACTAGTGACTACGGAAGAGGCCGACGTCGAGAAGGGGCTCATTTCAACCACTTCGCCGATCGGCAAGGCTTTGCTGAACCGGAGGGTTGGCGACGAAGTCCAGGTGGCAACGCCTGCTGGGCAGAAAGAATTTGAAATCGTCCGGCTGACTACAATTCACGACGACGAGTAACCGGCAGTGTTTTCTTGACGTCCTACCGATATCGGTGGGACGTCTGTGAGGCACCATGTATTGGGGAGCTGGCCCGGCGCTTGGGCTATTAACTGTGCTTGGGTACGTCGCTTTTACGATCGGCGCGGCGCTGGTATGGCGCAATCGTGACGATTTTTCCATTTGGGTCCACGACGAATTCGGGGCGTTCCGCCGCAGCCTGTCGCGATACACGGTGATCGGACCGTTTTACGGTGTTCGTGAAGAGTCTCGGTTGAAAGCGGTGCCTTCTCAGTTTATCCGCTCGCTTAGCCGCTTTCCCCGGCGGCACATCAATCCCGCGTTCATCCTCCTTTTTCTGGGAGCAGTTCTCTTCGTTCTCGATTTCTTCATCTAGAAAATGACCCGGCCCGCGCTTCCCGATTCTGGACAAACCCTGTTCGCTTTGCCATTCTCGTCCCGATGAAACCTTCCCTGATTGTGCACGGCGGAGCTTGGGATATTCCCGACGAGGCGGTTGAGGCGTGCAAATACGGCTGCCGCGACGCTCTCGAAGCGGGCTGGTCGATTCTATCGCGGGGCGGTTCGGCGCTGGACGCTGTGGAAGCGGCCGTCGTCGTATTGGAAGATGATCCGGTGTTCGACGCCGGTTACGGGTCGCATCTGAATCTTGACGGACGCGTCGAGTGCGACGCGATTGTCATGAACGGGGCAACACTAGGCGCCGGGGCGGTCGCGGGTTTGCAGCGCATCCGCAACCCCATCCGGCTGGCCCGCGCGGTCCTCGAGCAATGCCCCCATATGATGCTGGTCGCTGAAGGCGCCGAACGTTTCGCCAAAGACGTTGGCATTCCATTGTGCGATCCAAGGGAACTCGTCAGCGACGCCGAGCGCGAAGCCTGGCAGGTTTGCAAGCAGGACAAACACGCTGCGGCGCACCATCGCGGCCACGAGCAAGGGACGGTCGGGGCCGTCGCTGTCGATGCCCAGGGGAAACTGTTCGCGGCGACTTCGACCGGCGGCACGTGCTGCAAACTTCCAGGCCGCGTAGGCGATTCGCCATTGATTGGGTGCGGATGCTACGCCGATTCGACCGCAGGCGGCGTCTCCTGCACCGGATACGGCGAAGCGATCATGAAGATCGTCATGGCGAAAACCGCCAGCGACCTGCTGCGCAGCGGGAGCAATGCTTTTTGTCTCTCTGAATCCTCTCGAGACCCATCCAATCCGGGATCGCACTCCTCGGCGGCGGATACCGCAATGCTCGTTGCGCGCGAGGCGGTTCACCTTCTGGGCAAACGTACCCATGCCACCGGGGGACTCATCCTGCTCGATAGCGAAGGAAATCCAGGGTTCGCCTTCAATACGCCGCGCATGGCGTATGGGTACGTCACCACCGGCGGTTCCTTCTTCACTGCGGTCTAGCTTGTTCGAATGGAGCTCCGATAGCTTCCCTGCTCGCCCGTTCCGCGTCCAGAAGCTTAGTTGGCTCTTCTTAGGAAATGAAAATTCTGAATGCGCCCGGCATTTAGAATAAAGCCCGAAATGCGCTGGTTCGCGTCGCGGGTGAAACGTACGGTGCCGATATCCCCGGTAAAAACGTCGCGAATGGCTGGGTGAAGCGGATCGGGCTTGCTCTTCAGTCGCCTGAGGGTCAGGTTGCCGTCCTCGAGAACCATGCGATAGACAGGATCAATTTCCTCGCTGAAGTAAGCGCCGGCGTATTCAGCCAGTTCCGCCGCAGTGGGAGTGTACGCCGCTGCCGATTCGAAAATGTTCGGCTTTCCGGCGCTGAAGGTCTGCTCGAGGCGCTGCGGCTTTTCCGCTGTGGCTGCCAGGAAGTGGATGTCCACATCATCTCCCCAGGGAACGTCGGCGACATGAAAGTGCGCCTCTCCTGCGGGCTTCAGTGTGTGCAATTCGTCGCCGCCAAGGTTGATTTGCAGCTTGCCGTCCTTCACCTGGACTCTTTCGAAGTCATCGTCTTCGCGGTTCCAGTACGTTCCGGCGATCAGTGCCATCTGCCCGGCCGTGAGCGGCGTTCCGGCGCTCTTCACGGGTTCTTTCGCGGGAGCCGCTTCCGGTGTCTTGAGGTCTTTCGCCAGAACGATGTCGGCGACCTGACGGGTCAACCTGCCCGGATTGGCCTCTGCCGAGTTGCAAAGCACAGCGGCGGAAAAGTGCTGCTCCGGGAACCGAACGAGGTCGGAACGATAGCCGGCATCAGCGCCGCCGTGATCGACTGTCGGCAATCCTTTGTATTTGCCCACGACCAGCCCGAAGGCGTAGTCGAGCTGCTCACCGCTATTCAGATGGCCGCGTTCGAGCATCTGCTGAAGAAATGCCCGACCTCCGACGCGTGGATTGTAGAAATTCTCATCCCAAAGCTCGAGGTCCTCGACGGTAGTGTGCAGGCTCGTCGCTCCCACGGTGTCGAAGTTCGTCAGACTCATCCGGAAGGGCTTGTCCTTGCCCTCCTGCTCGTAGCCCAGCGCGTCGTGCTTGATGATTTCCGCGTGGTCGTCGCGGAAATGGGTGTGCGTCATTCCCAGCGGCTCGAAAATATTCCTGGTCGTAAACTCGCGCAGCGACATACCGCTGACGCGTTTGACGATCAGTCCCATCAGTGTATAGCCGGTATTGCAATAAACGTGTTTGTCGCCGGGCTTGAAATTCAAATCCTTCTGCCGCGTCATTACGGACATCACGTCGTCATCCGTGATCAGATCGAGCGAGTAGCGCCAGCCCGCCAGATCGAGAAGGTTCCACTGGTCGCGAAGGCCGCTGGTGTGGTGGACGAGGTGGCGGATCGTGATTCGCTCGCCAAAATCGGGCAGTTCCGGAATGTACTTGCGCACATCGTCGTCCAGAGAGAGTTTCCCCTGCTGAGCCAAGAGCACAATCGAAGCGGCCGTGAACTGCTTGGACATCGAGGCCACGTGAAACACCGTCGCGGGCGTAATGGGCACGTCGTCATTCAGATCGGCCATGCCGTAGCCGCGCTTGTAGGCGATTTGGCCATCCTTATAGATTCCCAGTGCGCAGCCCGGCGAGTCGGGCTTATCCCACTTTTCAAACACCTTGTCCACCTGTCTCCGGACGTCCGGCGGAAGACTCTGGCCTTTGCCGACGCGCGAAACGAGAAAAATGCTCAGTAGAACTATCACCCACCTCATCCATTTCATTGTGTCTCCCACCCCGGTTCACTCATCCAGATTGCTTCTCTGACCCACACTTTGCGCTCGATGGCTTTCTCGCGCTCGAACTGGCCCGGTGCCGCAGCCTATTCGCCCATCTCTACTCCGTCAAGGCCATCTTGTTCCCTAATGACGAATGCTCCCAGGCAACGAAATTGACCCCAAATGCTTCTGCACATAACATGACAAAGTGGCGTGGAAAGGACGCGGCCGCCAAAGGCCATGCTTTTCAAATGGGATACCGATGAGCAGAAAGCCGTATGGGGTTAGAACACGAGGGTTGGTACTGACCCTCTTCCAAATTGGACTTCTCGCGGGAGGAGTTCAACTGGTGCATCCAGCCGAGGCGGCGGGGCAAACTACCGACGAGATTGTGGCCAAAGTACTGGCGGCACGTGGGGGGCTCGAGAAAGTGAAGGCCGTCCAGACAGAGCGCATTATCGGCACACTTTACTTCAATCCGGAATTGTACGGGCCGTTCCTCGCTGAGTTCAAACGGCCCGGAAAGATGCACAACGAAGTGACCATTCAGGACAAGACCGTTTCGCGTTCCTTTGACGGCAAGGATACGGGATGGGTGATCAACCCGATCACGGGCACGGGTGCCCCGGAACCGATGTCGGCGGAAGACTTGAAGGACGCAGTGAACCAGGCCGACTTCGACGGTCCGCTCGTGGACGCCAAAGCCAAGGGAAACACCATTGAGCTGACGGGCACGGAAAAAGTGGATGGGCGGGACGCGTACGTACTCAAGGTGACGCACAAGGACGGCCAGGTCTCGTTCTACCTCTTCGACACGAAGACTTTTCTGCTGGCCAAGTGGAGCGGCGCCGATTCCGTGAACGGCGACCCGGTCACGCGGGAGACTTACTTTCACGATTATCGGGAGGTCCGGGGGCTGAAATTCGCGTTTGAGCTTGTTTCAAACACCCCAGGAGCGGATGTTACGCAAAGAATTGTCGTCGAAAAGATCGAGGTGGATACGCAAGTCGATGAAGCGCATTTCGGAAAGCCACCGGCTCGTCCCGCGCCTCCTGCCGCCGCCCCCTCCGCGGCTCCCCCGAACAGGCGCTAGTCTCTCACCAGGATTTCGGAGCGAATCCAGGCTGATTGTGGACCGGGAATGGTATTCTGGCATCGAGGATCGTGCAGTTGGTGTCAGGAAACTGCGCTTCTGGCTGGAGTTCATGCTCTTAAGGATTCAGAATAACCGTGGCCTGCGGGGAACCTTCCTCAGGGCTCTCGTCCTTCTCTGTTTTTTTCCTGGCGCGGCTTGTTTCGCCGATGCCGCCAGTACACCGGCCGAACGGTCGCCCAGTTCTTCGCTGGGGTTCCATTCCACTTTTGCCATTGCGGATTTTGATGGAGACCGGGCGCCGGATCTGGCCATCGTGGAGCAAACCAGCACCTCCGCGAAAACCACGCGGTATTCGATTCGATTGCGGCTGGCCACCGGAGCCACCCAGCTTTTTGGAGTCATTGCGCCCGCCGGCGGGCTGCAGATCGTGGCACAAGATGTAAACGGCGACAGCGCTTTGGATGTGCTCGTCAGCAGCGCCTGGCTGCATAAACAAGTCGCGGTGCTGTTGAACGATGGCCACGGGAAATTCACGCTGGCCGATCCGGGCGCGTTTCCGGCGGCCATTCCGGAAGACGGAACGCGCTGGAATTCCGGAACGATTGCGCTGTCAGATAACGCGGTCCTCGTGCGGTCAGGGTACTCGTCGGGCGAAATCGAATGCGTTGGCGCGTTTGACGGGTCCGAGCGGCAATTTGGCCGCGCGTACGTACCGGTTTCCCCGGGTTTGATTCGTTTACCTCTGTTGCAGCTTCTGGGCCGCGCGCCTCCCCTCTTCGTTTTCCAGTCGTAAACCACTCATTTCAAAGCGCCGAAACGGGCGCACCCAAAACCGGCTTTCGTTGACCGGGCGCAAGGGCGCATCCCTGTCGAACAACCAACCAGGTGTTTTGCATTTTATTTGACTGCGCGGGCGAGGCCATCTCGCGGCAGGACGTGAGGTCAGGCAATGATTCCGACGGGCTTTAGACATTCGGCCCCCATTCTCGTTTCGGTGTTGTTCATGACGGGCTGCGGTGCGGGCAAGGGAGATCCCAAAGCGGAGGCACCACCGGCGGCGAAGGTCGAACACGAAGAAGACCTGAATGTGGTCAAGGTCGAGCATCCGGAACAATTTCCGCTGTTCGCGGCGATCGAGCATGCCGCTAGAAGTCAGTTAGTGGCCACGGGGGTCGTGAGTCCCGATGTGTCGCGAACCGTGCCAGTGATCTCGATTGCCACCGGACGCGTGGTAGAGATCAAGGCGCGGCTGGGCGACACGGTGCGAAAGGGACAGCTGTTGATGCGCGTCGAAAGCACGGACATTGCCGCGGCGTTTTCGGACTATCGAAAAGCGCAGGCGGACGAAAAACTGGCCAGCGTCCAGCTTGAGCGCGCCAAGCTTCTGTATGAAAAGGGCGCGTTCTCCTTGAACGAGTATCAGACCGCGGAAGACGTGGAAAACAAGGCCCGGGTAGACGTGGAAACGGCGGCCGAGCACCTTCAGGTTCTGGGCAGTCCGCTGGACCACCCGTCGGGGATTGTGGATGTATATGCGCCCGTGTCGGGAGTCGTCACCGACCAGCAGGTTACAAACGCGGCGGGGGTAGCGGGCCTTGGATCGCCGAATCCATTTACGATTTCCGACCTGAGCCGCGTGTGGATTCTCTGCGACGTCTACGAGAATGATCTCGCCAGCGTGCATCAAGGAGAGACGGCGGAAATCCGCTTGAATGCTTACCCCGGCAAGGTTTTCCGCGGCGAGATCGCCAACATCGGACCAATTCTCGATCCCAACCTGCGGACAGCCAAAGTGCGAATCGAGGTGGAGAATCCCGGATCGATGAAGATCGGGATGTTCGTGACGGCGGCGTTCCAAGGCGAAAAAAAGGAAACGCATGCCGCCGTTCCAGCCGATGCCATCTTGCACCTGCATGACCGGGAGTGGGTGTACGTCCCCGCGGGGGATAAGACCTTCCGCCGCGTGGAAGTGACGGCGGGCGAGTCTCTTCCAGACAAAATGCAGGAGATCGTCGCCGGCGTGCGTGCGGGACAGCAAGTGGTGAAGAACGCGCTGGTGCTGCAGAACACGGTGGAACAGTGAGACGGGACTCCATGAGGGGAGGCAAGGATTAGGCGATGATCGGCGGACTGGTCGAATACGCGCTGAAGAATCGTTTCATCATTATGATGGTGGCGATTCTTCTGCTTATTTGGGGCGCCATCTCGTTTCACAACCTGCCGGTCGAAGCCTACCCCGACGTCGCCAACAATTACGTGCAGATCATCACGCAGTGGCCGGGCCGGGCGGCGGAAGAGGTGGAGCAGCAAGTCACCGTACCGATCGAGATTCAGATGAATGGAATGCCGCACCTCGAGCATCTGCGTTCGGTCTCCCTCTTCGGGCTTTCGAGCGTGATGCTTATTTTCGATGACGACTCAAGCAACGATTGGAACCGGCAGAAAGCTTTGGAAAGACTCTCCGCGGTGACATTGCCTGCGGGAATCACGCCGCAGATGGGCACGGACTGGAGCCCGGTGGGCCAGATCTTCTGGTACACGCTGCGGAGCACGAATCCCAAGTATGACTTGATGGAGCTGAAATCCATCGAGGACTGGACGCTTGAGAAGCAATTCAAATCCGTCCCAAATGTGGTCGACGTGTCGAGCTTTGGAGGGACGACGCGCGAATACCAGGTGCGGGTCGATCCGAACAAGCTGGTGGCGTACGGATTGAGCATCGGGCAAGTCGAGGCGCAGCTCGCCAGCAACAACACCAACGCGGGGGGGAGTTTTCTGGAAGCCGGCCTGCAACAAATCAATGTTCGCGCCGTCGGATTGTTCGACAGCGTCGGGGATATCGAGCAGACCGTCATCACCACAAAAAATGGCACGGCGTTGCGTGTAATGGACATTGCGACGGTAGCGCAGGGTCCCAAGATCAGGCTCGGGCAAATTGGAAAAGCGATTCGTCGTGCCGATGGCACCGTGCTCGATAACGACGACGTGGTGGAGGGTATCGTACTGCTGCGCAAGGGCGCGAACTCGGACGATACCCTCGCGGGGATACACGCCAAGGTCAAAGAGCTGAACGAGCATATCCTCCCACCCGGAGTGAAAGTCGTTCCGTTCCTCGACCGCAGCCAATTGGTGGAGTACACCACGCACACGGTGTTGCACAATCTCACCGAAGGTATCGTTCTCGTTTCCATCATTCTGTTTCTCTTTCTCGGCAATTTGCGCGGGTCACTTATCGTCGCGCTGACGATTCCGTTTTCCTTATTGTTCGCCTCCATTTGCCTGAGTCTCAGAAATATCCCCGCCAATCTTCTTTCGCTGGGTGCGCTTGATTTCGGCATGGTCGTGGATGGGGCGGTGGTGATGGTCGAAAACATCGTTCGTCACCTGAGCCACGGTGAAAACTCGGTCAAGACTACCCTCGAGCGCATCCGCGATGCCGCCTATGAAGTGCAGCGGCCCGTTTTTTATGCGATCGCCATCATCATTACCGCCTATTTGCCGATTTTTACCCTGCAGCGGGTGGAGGGGCGATTGTTCCAGCCCATGGCCTGGACGGTGGCCTTTGCGCTGCTTGGCGCGCTGATATTTTCGATGCTCATCGCGCCGGTTCTTTCCAGCGTGTTTTTCAAAGAAGGTGTTCGCGAATGGCGCAACCCCGTGATGGACTACCTGAAGCGCTCCTATCGGATTTCCGTGCGCTGGGCGATCGAGCATCGTTGGGTGACGGCGAGCGCAGCCGGCTTTGCTTTTTGTCTGGCGCTGTTTCTTATGTTTGGCGGAGTGATCGGCTCGGAGTTTCTGCCGCACCTGGATGAAGGCGCCATTTGGGCTCGCGGTACGCTGGCGCCCAGCACGGGGCCGACGGAAGGAACGCGGGTAATGGAAGAGGCGCGCCTGGTTTTTGCGTCTTTTCCCGAGGTTACGCAAGTCGTTTCGCAAGTTGGCCGGCCTGATGACGGCACGGATACCACGGGCTTTTTCAATACCGAATACTTCGTGGACCTCTTGCCGAAGGGCAAATGGCGTCCGGTTTTTCGCGAAGATAAGGAAGAGCTGATCGGAGCCATGGATCGCGAGCTCAGCAAGATCCCAGGAGTTCTCTGGAATTTTTCACAGCCGATTTCAGACAATATGGAAGAAGCGGTCAGCGGCGTGAAAGGCGAGCTGGCCGTCAAGATTTACGGTGACGATTTGCGCCTGCTCGAGCAGGAGGCTGACCAGATCGTGGCCATCATGCGCGACATTCGCGGCATCGAGGACCTCGGCGTGTTTCGAGTCATCGGCCAGCCGAATCTCAATTTCGTTGTCGATCGACGGAAGGCGGCGCGCTACCAGATCAATGTCGCCGACATACAGGACGCCATCCAGACGGCCGTGGGCGGCAACGCCGTAAGCCAGGTGTTGCAAGGGGAACAACGCTATGACCTCGTCCTGCGCTACCAGGCGCCCTACCGGGACACCAGAGAAGCGATAGAAAATATCCGGCTGCTGTCTCCTTCCGGAGAGCGAGTTTCGCTCGCTCAGCTGGCGCAGGTGGAAACCCGCGACGGAGCCTCGGAAATCTATCGGGAAGAAAACTCGCGGTACGTGGCGATCAAGTACAGCGTCCGCGGCCGAGACCTGGGCGGCGCGGTGGAAGAGGCCATCCACAAAGTAAATGAGCAGGTGAAACTTCCCGCTGGCTATCACATTGACTGGGCCGGCGAATACGAGAGCCAGAAGCGTTCTCAGAAGCGTCTCCTGATCGTGCTGCCGCTTACGATCCTGGTGATTTTCGTCATCCTTTATACGATGTTCAGTTCCGCGAAGTGGGCTTTGCTTCTTCTTGCCAATGTGGCCATGGCGCCGGTTGGCGGATTGCTGGCCCTTTTGATCACCGGCACGCACTTCAGCGTCTCCTCGGGGGTGGGGTTCCTTGCGCTCTTTGGGGTTTCGGTCCAGACCGGCGTCATCATGCTCGAATATATCAACCAGTTGCGCGCCCGCGGCCACACGATCGAGGACGCGGCTATCGACGGGGCCGTCCTCCGCCTCAGGCCCATCCTGATGACCATGCTTGTGGCCACTCTCGGCTTGCTGCCCGCGGCTCTCTCGCGTGGCATTGGTTCGGATTCGCAGCGGCCGTTTGCCATCGTCATTGTGGGAGGCCTTGTGGGGGCTTTGCTTCTGAGTATCTTTCTCTTGCCGACCTTATACGTATGGTTTGCAGGCGATCGCGACAAGCTACCCGAGCCAGAAGCGGGCTTCGAGGAAGGTGCCTGACGCCCGACGTCTCACGCGACCTGCTCCGTTCTGAAGGTGTGTGCGCTATTCTGGCGGCATGGCGAATCGAAGCGATGCCCGAGCGGCGAAAGAACGAGCAGGGCTCTGCGCGAGTTGTGTCCACGCGCGGAGCATCGAATCCAGCCGCGGGTCCGTCTTTCTGCTTTGCGACCTATCGCGGAGCGATCCCCGGTTTGTCAAATATCCCCGTCTGCCGGTGCTTTCCTGTCCCGGCTACGAGAAGAACCCCGAGGAAACCGATCGTTCCTAGATCTGCCCTTCTCTTGTGTTCCTAAGGGCAGCCAGGTCGCACTGAAGCCGGTTCTCGAACGCGCATCGTAAGGCAAGACTTCGGAATTCCAGAACCCAGGGAAAAAGCGGCAGAGCGCCTTGTTCGACACTCTGCCGCCCGGCGGATCCGGAAACTATTGCTGAGGCTGCTCGGGTTGTTGGGGATTCGGCGCGCTTGCCGGCGGCGTCTTGGCGGTGACCGGCGTCACGCTGGCAGAGCCGGCAGCGGCCAGCTCGGACGGCTTGTATTTCGGAGCGCTGATGTAGCCATGAATGGCATCCTTGTCGATCCGGTTTACGACAATCTGGACGGGCTGCGAATCGGTTTCGGTGTGAATCCAGATGGGCTCGTAGAGGTTTACCTTTTTCTTCTGAAGTTCATTGTCGTCCACAATCATCGCAATGTCGTAGCTTTTGTGCTTGGTGTCCGCCTTGCGCAGCGAAACCGTGATCGGCCCCACGCGCTGGAACTGTTTCGCCCTGGAAAGGTCAAATTCAAAATAGCTGCGCTCACCGCGCTTCTCGAGCGCCACGAGTTCACCGTGCGTTTTCGCGATCGAGCCGTTCAGGTCGTCTCGCGTGGAATGGATCGTTCCTTCGAGATCAGAGCGATCTTTCGCCACCTCATCCTGTGTCTCTTTCAACTGTTTTTCCTGCTCGGCCAGCTGCGCCTGGAGCTGTTCGTATTTCTTGTCGACTGCCGGCGCGCGGCGCTTCACGGCGTGCCGCTTCGCCGGCGCGGGCTTTGCCGAGGGGGCGGGCGTGGATAGGGGTTCTGGCGCTTTCGTCGACACTTCTGAAGCAGACTCGGAAGCAGCCTCGGCCGAAGGCGGCGTAGCTGCCGCTCGTGGCTCTGTCGGGGACGGTGACGCCAGCTGTTCGTTGAGTTTTGCAGTCAAGGCGTTGACTTGGCCTTGCATCTGGTTCACGGCCGCACTAGCAGCCGCGGCCTGCGCACTGAGCTGGCGGGCTACGGATTGCTGGTGATAGCCGTAGGCGAAGGCCACCGCCGCGATTCCGAACAGCGCTACGGCGGCGGCGACCAGCAAGCGGTTTGTGTCGGCTCGCGCGTCAAGCCTGCCGTTTTCTTCGTGGTTCGATTCCCGGTACTCTTCCATGATTGCTCTCCTCCGTGTCTTGCGCTCTGCCGGCGGCACTCTTATCCCTTGCCTGGACAACGCTCTTCGGCAGATGTGCGGTAGTACGGAAAATCTCGATCTCGGCCTGTGGGGACAAACATCACCGTATGTTTCTGAGCACGCCGGTGGCCGGGAAGCAAATCCCTCGCCTGGCGCTAAACGGTTTGTCTTCATCGACTAGCTAGGCGGTGGCTGGATTTGCCGGGGTACTAGACCTGGAAAAATGTCCCTGGCCGAGCGAAGAGTTTATCCAGCGTGCATTTTCCTGGACGGACGTTGGCAGTCTGCGGCTCACGCATCCGCGGGAATACTTCAAGGCGAGAAGCAGTTGCCTCAGATTGCCTGTGCCGCCCGTTTTGGCCGGGCGAGTGCCCGTTCCGGGAAGGACGGCCAGGGGCAAGGACCGACATTGCCGCCATGCAGGGGCGTGTGCTAGCATCCGCGGAGTTGGGGAACGGACCAGGGGTAGATGCTCCTACGGCGCTTCACTCCAGAGACGCCGGCATCAGGGCCACGCTCTCCACCAACTTCTGAATCGCATACCCAGGCGCAGGCCCGCGCCTGAATTCTTGGGGACGGACCTCGTCTGTTGGCGCCGGCATCGCCGGGGCCACCGAAAGGGAGGTCTGTATGAAGAGCTATCTCACCAGGGACATCCGAAACGTTGGCATTGTCGGCCACGGCGGCACCGGGAAGACGCAACTGGTGTCGTCGTTGCTCTACACCGCGGGAATGACGCCGCGCTGGGGAAAGATTGCCGAGGGCAGCACGACGACCGACTGGGATGAAGAAGAAATCGCCAGGAAAATCTCCATTCAGACCGGACTCGCCTATGCGGAGTGGCCTTCGTCCGGCGGGCACCCGGGCGGATCTGAAAAAGTAAAAATTAATTTCACCGATCTCCCCGGCTACTCGACGTTTATTACCGAAACAAAGGCTTCGCTGATTGCGGCCGACTGCGCGCTGATAGCCGTGGATGCTCACGTCGGCGCGCAAGTGACCACGGAAAAAGTCTGGGATTACTGCACGGAGTACGACATTCCGCGCGCGTTTGTGCTGACCTGGATGGACCGGGAGCTTGCCAGTTTCGAACGCTCGATGGCGTCGCTCGAGCAGGTTTTCGGACGCAACGTTGTTGCGCTGCAGCTTCCGATTGGCTCGGAAAAAGGATTCCGCGGCGTGATCGATCTCGTCGCGATGAAGGCGCACGTCTATAAGCCCGATGGAGACGGGAAGCCCACGACAGAAGAGATTCCTGCCGCACTCGCCGATGAAGCAAAGGAAGCGCACGAAAAGCTGGTCGAAATGGTGGCCGAAGGTGACGACGAGTTAATGGAAGAATTTTTCAGGGAAGGCACCATTCCCATTGCGGATCTGATTCCGGGAGTGAGAAAGGCCATCGTCGCGGAGAAAATATTTCCGGTGCTGATGGTTTCGGCGCTGCGCAATGTCGGAACGGCCAGCCTTCTGACGTTTCTGGCCGACGCGTTTCCGCACCCGGACGAGCATGCGCAAATCGGCTTTACGGAGCCGAACGGCAAGGGGGAGCGCGTCGAGCGCAAGTACGATGACGGCCAGCCGCTGTCGCTCTTTGTGTTCAAGACGCTTGCGGATCCCTTTGCAGGACGTATCAACTATTTCAAAGTGAAAAGCGGCGTGCTGAAAAATGACGCCACCCTGACAAATTTCAACCGCGGCAGCCTGGAGCGCTTCCAGCATACACAAATCGTGCAGGGCAAGCTGCTCACCGAAATTGCGGATTTGCACGCCGGAGACATCGGCGCAATCGTCAAACTGAAAGAAACGACGACCGGCGAAACTCTGGGCGACAAGGCGGCTCCAATCTACTACAAGCCTGCGCAGCTTCCTGAACCCTCGATTACGTTCGCGATCGAACCCAAAACGCGCGCGGACGAAGACAAGATCGGAGTCTCGATTCACAAGATTATCGAGGAAGATCCCGCGCTGCGCTTCATGCGCGACCCGCAGACCAAGGAATTCCTGCTCGCCGGCTCCGGGCAGCAACACATCGAGGTGGTCGTCGCGAAGCTGCACAAGCGCTACCACGTGGACCTCACGCTGAAGCCGCCCAAGGTACCGTACCGCGAAACGATCCGCGGGAAGGCCGATGCCGAGGGCAAGCACAAGAAACAGTCTGGCGGACACGGTCAGTTCGGAGTCTGCCGCATCAAAATGGAGCCGATTGAACGCGGCAAAGGCGTCGAGTTTGTCGACGACGTTTTTGGCGGGGCGATTCCGCGGAACTGGATTCCTTCGGTGGAGAAAGGGATTCGCGATGCGGCCGCGCGCGGCTATCTCGCGGGTTTCCCGGTGGTGGATTTCCGTGCCGTGCTTTACGACGGGAAGTACCACGACGTCGATTCTTCGGACATGGCTTTCAAGATCGCCGGTTCTTTGGCGTTTAAGGAAGCGATGAAGATGGCCAAGCCTGCGCTGCTTGAGCCGGTGATGCACGTCGAGGTCTACGCGCCGGACCAGTATTCGGGCGACCTGATGGGCGATCTCAGTTCGCGGCGCGGCCGCATCGCCGGAAGCGAAGCGCGCGGCCACAACGTGGTCATCAAGGCGCAGGTGCCTTTCTCGGAGATGCTGAGTTACGCCAACGACCTCATTTCCAAGACGCAGGGACGGGCGACGTACTCGATGGAGTTTTCTCACTACGACTACTTGCCGAATGAGCTGGCGCAAAAAGTGATCGACGCGCACAAACCTGCTCACGGGGAGGCTGCAGAGGAAGAAGGATAACCCTTCGAGCTTTTCGTTCGAGCAAGAGACTCGGGCGTTCCGCCGGAGTTCAGGAAAACCTTGGCAGGAACATGCCCGTGTGACGAGTGTGGGTTTCAAACGCGTCGCCAAACTCTTTCGCGAGCCATTGCTCTTCTTTGCTGGCTTTCAGGAAAAATGCAGTGAAGCAGATGGCGACGGCCGCGAGTCCGCGAAGTTGGCCCACAACGAGCGCCGTGCCGACCATGGCCAGAAGCATCCCCGTGTAGATGGGATGGCGGATTCGCCTGTAGGGACCTGTGCGGATGAGTTCATGGCCCGCTCGAATGCTTACCGCGCCGCTCCAATTCGCTCCGAGGTGCGCGCGAGCCCATATCGCGAACGCCACGCCGAGCGCGGTGACGAGAAGTCCCGCGAATTCGAGAGCCGGGCTTTTTGGCAGAAAACGCCATCCGAGCCAGCCGAAACTCATGAAAGGTTCCAAGAGAAGGATGTAGGAAGCCGCCATCGGCAGGATCTGCCGCATTCTCTCGGGACCAGATTCCCGCTTCTTTAGAGACTTTTGGTTGCGCGCGGAGAGAAACCAGTACACCCACAGAATAATCCAGCAGCAAACGGCCAGAGGAAACGCTATCCGCGTCATATCGCGTTGTCCCTGTAGGTCGGACGAGTGCAGGCGTATGGTTTCATTCCTGCGGGCGCCAAATTGGTGCTTGTTGGTTTGAAAGGCGCGTCCAAAATGGTGTCCTAATGAAAAACAACCCCGCCACCAAACAGAGTACACAAAAACACGGCCCTCAGACCGAAGCCATCCATGGCGGAGAACCACCGCGGCACGGTGTCGGTGCACCCGTGGGCACGCCGATTTGCCGCACCTCGACGTTTACTTTTTCTTCGACCGCGGAAATGAAGCGGTGGGCCGAGGGCAAAAGCAAAGCCTACATCTACACGCGCTATGGCAATCCCACATTGGCAGTTGCCGAGGGGAAAATCGCCGCGCTCGAAGGCGCGGAAGCTGCCGTGGTGACGGCCTCGGGGATGGCGGCGATTTCTTCGGCCCTACTGGGCGTGTTGAAGTGCGGCGACGAATTGATTTCGACGGCGCAAGTCTATGGCGGCACCTACCGGTTGATGCGCGATGTTTTTCCGGACATGGGGATCAAGGTGCATCAGGTGGGCACGGGTCTTCTCGGGCTTGAGGACCTCGTCACCCCGCGCACGAAGTGTCTTTATGTCGAAACGCCGACGAATCCCACGCTGCGTCTTGTCGATTTGCCGAAGGCGATCGCTTTCGCGAAAAAACACAAGTTGGTATCCATCATCGACAACACCTTCGCCACCCCTGTGCTGCAAAATCCTCTGGCGATGGGCTTCGACATGGTCGTGCACAGCGCCACCAAGGCGCTCGCGGGGCATTCCGACGTGCTCGCCGGCGCGGCCGTGGGCGATAAACACTGGATGGACCGCATACGCCAGATGGTCATCTACCTGGGCGGCTCGATGGATCCGGAGGCAGCCTATCTTCTGATTCGCGGAATGAAGACGCTGGGAGTGCGCGTCGAACAGCAGTGCCGGAACGCAATGGCGGTTGCCGAATTTCTCGAGAGGCATCCGAAGGTCGCGCGCGTGCACTATCCGGGACTGACGTCACATCCGGACCATAAGCTCGCGAAAAAACAGATGCGCGGATTCGGCACGATGCTGGCGTTTGATTTGAAGGGCGGCCTGGCTGCCGCGCGTCGTTTCTGCGATCGCGTGCGGCTCTTCCTCCTGGCCGCGAGCCTCGGGGGCGTCGAGTCGCTCGTCATACTCCCCATCTACAGTTCCCACTACAACATGAGCGCCGAGGAGCTAAAACGCGCGGACGTAAGCCCTGGTTCGGTGCGAGTTTCCGTTGGACTCGAAGACACGGAAGACCTGATCGCCGATTTGAAACAAGCCTTGGCCTAAGCCCGCGATACGATCCGAATCGTCCTGCGGCGGCGACCGTAAGCGATGCCGGGTGACCTGAGAGAGGATCGAGGTCAGCGGCGGACTTCGGTAACGACCGCGTAGTTCTCAGAGGGGCACAGACGGAAGCCTGGGCTGGCAAAAACAAAAACGGGCGGTACGCCGAAGCGCGCCGCCCGTTCTGTATTTTTGTGAAGTGGAATTAGAGGGGTTGGACGTTCGAGGCCTGCAGGCCCTTGGGGCCCTTGGTCACTTCGAATTCAACCGCTTGGCCATCATTCAGCGACTTGTAGCCATCAGCCACGATCGCGGAGAAATGGACGAAAACGTCCTCACCGCTCTGGCGCTGGATGAACCCGAAGCCCTTGCTGGCATTGAACCACTTCACTGTTCCTTGTTCTTTACTCACTGCTGTACTCTTTTCTGTCGGCTGACTTGCAACCGAGCATTACTAAATTGAGCTATTTGATGCCTCGAAATCCGAACCCCTCTTAAAGAGTTACGGCTGTCTCCGGACGTAAAAAAAGGCCGCAAGTTTGACCTTGCGACCGCTTTACACATCCAAAGGCGATACAAGAGCAACAAACGCACTTACAGGGTACCAGTTTTTCCGCCAATTGCAAGCGGAATCTTTTACAACATTTGTTTCAGGCGCCCGAATTCCGGGTCTCGACCGGTCGCCGAGCGTCAGTCCGGGAGCGCGGCTTCGCTCGTGATCGTGAATTGGGTTGCGGCTCCCGGAGGCTTCGGGATGGTGGACGACGTGATGGGCTGGCCCCCGCCGACCCAGGCTTCGACTTTGCCGGGCACGATCCGGTGCTTGCCGGATTCATCGACGATGCTCAAATCGCGGTCGGCGAGAACGAACTGTACGACCCTTTTTTCCCCGCGATCGAGATGCACGCGAGCGAAACCGGCTAGCGAACGCAAGGGTGCGCCGCTCCGGCCCCGGTGCGTGAGATAGAGCTCTACGACTTCGTCTCCCGCGCGAGGGCCTGTATTTTTCACGTTCACGGAAATGGTGACGGCATCCTTCGCGGAAATTTGCGCGTGATTGACTGTCGGCTGATCGTAGGCGAACGACGTGTAGCTCAAGCCGAAACCGAAGGGATACAGCGGCTCGCCGTCGAAATACCGGTAGGTGCGCCTGGCCATCCTATAGTCGTCGAAGGCCGGTAGCTGGTCCACGGATTTATAGAAAGTGACCGGCAAGCGCCCCGCCGGACTGAAATCGCCCGCAAGCGCTTCGGCGACGGCCGTGCCGCCTTGTCCGCCGGGATACCACGCTTCGAGAATGGCAGGGATATGGGGACTCGCGTCGGCCCAATTGACGGCCAGCGCGCTGCCGTTCGTCAGGACGAGAATGGCCGGTTTGCCGGTCGAAGCGATGCGTTCGAGAAGTTGTTCCTGCGGGGCCGGCAAGTCGATGCGCGTGCGGTCGCCGCTCGAAAAACCGTCGGCGCTCACCTTCATCTCTTCGCCTTCAATGCGCGGCGAAAGTCCCATGACGGCAATGACGAGGTCGGCGTTCTGCGCCGCTTCGAGGGCTTGCTCCTCTTCGCCGCCGGGCAGACTCCAGATGAGGCGAGCTTCCGAGATGCGAATATTCTGAAAGTATTCAATCACCAGCGAATAGGCACGGCCCTTTTCGAGACGGAGTTGCTTGCTCAGGGTGTTGGCGGGGCGATGGAGCGTCCAGTCTTCGACGAGCGGAGCGCCATCCAGCGAAACGCGAAAGCCGTCCTCGCCCGTGAAGCCGATCAGGTAGTCGCCTGATTCGGGCGGCACGAGCACGCCGGTCCAGCGCACGGAATATTTGTTTGGCAGTTGCGGCGAGACGCCGGAATCGCCCCAGCTGAAATCGACCGCCGCATCGACCCGGCTCACTACGGGAGCGCCTTCCAGCGTCATGTTGGAGAAATAGTCCGCTTTCAGGCCGTGTTCGTTGCACGACGGGTCGGTGCAAAGGGCTTCCGGAGGAACCGATTTCGTCGCTGGGCCGACGAGCCCGGTGCCTTGGACGAAAACGATCTTGGATTCGGGAAAGCGATTGCGAATGCCGGTGAGGATCGTGACCGGGGTGGAAGGCGTCCCGCTGTAGTTTCCTTCCAAAGCATCGAGGCTGTCGGCGTCCGGGCCGATGACGGCGATGGATGCGGGCGCGTGTTTCAGAGGAAGAAAATTATTCTTGTTTTTCAGCAATACCAGGGATTCGCGGGCCATCTGAAGCGCGAGCTGCCGGTGCGCTTCCGTATCGTTGTCGGCCTTTGTCAATTTGGAATAGGGAACGGAAGCCGGGGGGTCGAATAAGCCGAGCCGAAAACGCGCAATGAACAAGCGGCGCAAAGCGCGGTTGAGATCGCCTTCAGAAAGCAGGCCTTGCTGTACTGCGCCCAAAATCCCCTGAGGATCCGCATTCATGTTGTTGCGAGAGTCGCCGCAAATCAGATCCATGCCGGCTTTAAAAACGGACGCGGCGGCGGCTTCGGCACCGGGCGTGAACTTGTGGCCTTTATAGACGTCCGCGACAGCGCCGCAGTCCGAGACGACATAGCCCTGGAAGCCCCAATCCTTGCGCAGGTGTTCGACGAGCAGCGCGGAATTAGCGCAAGCGGGCTCGCCGTTCAGCCGGTTGTAGGCACACATGATGGATCCGGCTTTGCCTTTGACGATTGCGGCGCGAAACGCGGGCAGATACGTCTCTTCCATGTCGTGACGGGAAGCTTCCACGTTCACGCTGTGACGCGTGGATTCCGGTCCGCTATGAACCGCGAAATGCTTGGGCGTCGCGATGGTCTTGAAATAGTTCGGATCGCTGCCTTGCAGGCCGGTGATAAACGCGACGCCGAGACGGGAGGTGAGAAATGGGTCTTCGCCGTAGGTCTCCTGGCCGCGTCCCCAGCGCGGATCACGGAAGATGTTGATGTTGGGGGACCAGACGGTCAGGCCGCGATACCAGTCCGTCGAGCCGTCCGCGTGAACCATGGCGGAATACTTCGCGCGAAATTCCGTGCTGATCGTGTCGGCCACCTCGTATAAGAGAGGCTCGTCAAACGTTGCGGCCATGCCAATGGCCTGGGGAAAAACAGTGGCATAGCCCGCGCGCGCGACGCCGTGCAGCCCTTCGTTCCACCAGTTGTAGGCCGGAACCTGAAGTCTCGGAATCGCGGGAGCGACGTGCCCCAGCTGGTCGATTTTTTCTTCAAGCGTCATGCGCGAGATCAAATCGTCGGCGCGCTGTTCCACAGGAACCTTGGGATTCAGATAGGGCGCATCCGCCGGGGCCTGCTGCGCATAGAGGGCCGAAGGCGCCAAGGCGCAGAGAAAAGCGCAGGTGAAGAAGCTCGTTTTGCTATGCATCGTTCGTCCGTCCGATGAGCGATTTGCAGTTGGCGCGAATCGATGCGGATCCATCGAGCACTATCGATTCGCTGGGACACTACCATTTGGCAGGAGAGGATGTAAACGGCATTTGGGAATGCTCAAATGCCTGCCGTTCGCCGCCGAGATTTGTTCTTCCCGGCAGTTGCCTTTTGTAGATGACGATAGGGCAAGAGCAGTGCCTCGAGCTCGCGGCGAACCCAGGAAGCCACCGAGCCTTGCCGGTAGACGGCCCAGGCGAGCATGGCGCCGCCATTGGTGTGCTGGATGAGCCGGGCGAGTTGGGCGGTATCGCAACGCTTCAGTTCACCGGCAGCCACCGCTTCCTCGAGAAGCTTTCGCGTCTGGCCGCGAATGGCGCGGAATTGCGCGATCGTAATGCCGTGAAAATCGGGATCGGTCAGATCGTTTTGCAGCCAGGCGAGACCGTTGGCCATGGCTTCGGGTGTCGGCGCAAACGAGGTGCAATCGGCATAGAGCTCGACAAGCGCCGTGAGAGGCGATTTGTGTCTCGCGCGCGCGGCGGCGAATTGTTCGGCAACACCGGAGGGAGCGGAGCGGCAAAGGGTCAGGATCAGAGTCCGCTTCGTGCCAAAGCGCTGAATAAGCGTGGCCGGGACGACGCCCGCTTCCTTGGCGACGTCGGCGAGGGTAAGCTGCGTCGGGCTGCGCCGTTGCATGACGCGCGCGGTCGCGGCGAGGATCTCTTCGTCGGAAGTTTCGCGGGGACGAGGGCTCATGGTGTCGATCGTAACCCGCCGATTATATCTGAATGGCCATTCATTTTCAGCTTGACATTGCTGAATGCTCATTCATAATCAGGGCACTTCTTGAGGAGGCGCCTCATGACCGCAGCAACCTCCCCCCGCAAATCAAAGCAGACAAGGCTCCTCGCCCGTTGGGCGGAGGAGAGCTGGCGCGCGAGTTTTTGAAAGAGGATCTGATGGACCGTATCGATCTCGGCGTAATGCCTATTTTGCCCGGTGCGGGCGTTTCCAGCCGCATCCGCTTGAGTTACGCGAGAGTTTCCCGGCCGCCGCGGAAGAAGGGATGAGGAAGTAACCATGACCCCGCCAAGCCTGTATCGATTGCCCGATCTCGGAGGGCGCGTGGCCCTGGTCGCCGGAGCTACCCGCGGCGTCGGGCGCGGCACCGCGCTCGCTCTCGGCGAAGCCGGCGCGACTGTCTATTGCACCGGGCGCAGCACGAAGGCCAACCGCTTGCCGCGCGGGAAGTCAAAGAAAGTGTCGCCGTTTGACCATTCGCAGAGGCCAGAAACCGTCGAAGAGACTGCCAGGATGGTCACCGCCCGCGGCGGAAAAGGGATTGCGGCGGTTCTCGACCACACGGACGCGAAGGAAGTCGCCAGGCTGATCGGGAAGATTAGGAAACAACAAGGCCAGCTGCACATCCTTGTGAATGACATTTCCGAACTCATTCCGCAGGATTTCGGGAAAACATTCTGGCAGGTGAATCTGGAAAACGGTTTTGCCAACCTGCGAAACGTGTTGCATACCCACATCATTACGAGCCACTTCGCGGCGCCGCTGCTGATCGAAACGTCTGCAAAGTCGAATAGCCCGGGGCTGATCGTCGAAGTCGGCGACGGAGATTCTTATTCCTATCGTGGGCATCTGTTCTATGACCTGAACAAAACGTCGGTGATTCGATTGGCGTTCGCGATGGCGCGGGAGCTGCGGCGAAAGAACGTGGCAGCCGTGGCGCTGACGCCGGGATTCCTGCGGTCAGAAGCCATGCTCGAGCATTTCGGCGTGACGGAGGCGAATTGGCAAGACGCGGTCAAACAGGATCCCAACTATACGGCGTCGGAGACGCCATTGTTTGCCGGACGCGCCATCGCAGCCCTGGCTGCGGATCCGGACATCATGAAAAAATCGGGGCGTGTTTTCAGTTCCTGGGGCTTATCGGAGGAATACGGGTTCTCTGACTCCGACGGCCGCCGGCCGCACTGGGGAAAGCACTACAAAGAAAAATACGGGGACACGATGAACTCCTGCGACGAGGGGTTCTATAAATATTGGTTTGGCGGCGCGATGGACGCTGTTTTCGGAGACTGGCCGTAAAACCTTCGGCCGGTCTCTACGCTCTCCCTCTAGGGTTTGCCGTTCAGGTCCAGCACGATTTTCAGTATGGCCGTGGATAGTCCGGCGGAATCGACGCCATCCATATTGGCCAGCACCACGATCCCGGCGTGCCGCTCCGGGACGAGGATGATCGAAGTGCTCGTGCCTTGCTGGCCGCCGGTGTGCTCAAGAAGCGCGAGGCCATATTTCACTTCCGTGCCCCAGCCGAGCGCATAGTTGTTCTCTGAACCGTCGGTCACTTTCTGCCGAGTCCACATCAAATCGCGCGTGGCCGGCTTGAGGAGTTTGTTGGCCATCATGGCGATTTCAAACCGCGCCATGTCATCGGCGGAGGAGATCAAACCACCGCCGGGAATTTTATAGCTGGAGTCCAGGACGCCGGCATTCTCTACCACGCCGGCCTTGTCCTTGTGATACCAGCGCGAGCGGTGGGGCACGATGGCGAAAACATTGTCCGCCTGCGTCTCCTCCATGCCGGCCGGCTCGAAAATATTTTCCTTCACATAGTCGACATACTTCTCGGAAGAGGCGCCTTCGAGAACGCAGCCGAGAACCGTGTAGCCATACGTCGAGTAATGGAATTTCGTTCCGGGCTTCAGAACGAGCGGATCGCCGGCAAAGATTCCGAGCGATTCTTCCATGCTGCGGAAATGCCTCGCGCTGTCGTCGGGAATGTCGCCTTTGCCATCCGGGTTGTAGTGCCGGATGCCTCCCAGATGGCCGAGCAGCTCGCGTGAGGTGATGGGCCACTCTTTTTTAGGAAAAGCCGGGCAGTATTTCTGCACTTCCAGATCGAGATCCAATTTTCCGCGCTCGGAAAGCTGCAGGATGGCAGTGGCCGTGATGGGCTTGGAAATCGAGCCGAGCCGGAAAAGTGTTGAGGCGGTCGCCGGTACGAAGTTTTCGAGATCGGCCATTCCGAACCCTTCCGACCAAACCAGCTCTCCATCCTGAACGACGGCAGCGGAAATTCCCGGCACACTCGAGGCAGCCATGAAGCTCGCCGCGGCTTTTTCGATCTGTGCGCGCTTATCCGCGGAAAAACCCCTGTTCTGCGCTCGGAGCGGCGCCGGGCCAGGGAAAAGGAGGAACAGCAGGAAAGCAAACAAGGATCCGCTCCGGCCTGACTTTAAAAGACGGGCGATGAGAATCGGTTTCACGGGAAACACCTCGCGTCCAGAGTTTATCCCGGGCGGTCCTTCCAGCAACAGCCGGAAGAGGCGGGACAGGGCCCGCGGTCGTGTATTGAGTAGGTCAACCCTCCCCTGCCGGAAAGCGTTGACCTGGGCTCCAACAGCTCCTTAACATAAGGAGATGCGCCCGAAGCTCCAGACTGGGCTGTACGCCGCGCTGCTGGCCGCAATGATCTTGGCCGCCGCGGGTTGCGAGGATGCAGCGAAAAACGGCGTGCAGGCGCGCGTCCCGGCGCTGACACCGACCCATGCCGCCGCTGCTCAGGTTCCCGCCAATATCGGTGAGCTTCCCCTGCCTAAACTTTCACCCAACTGGCTGGCGGCGCTGGCCCTCAGAGCGCCCAGCCCCAAGGAATACCTGATCGCCCAGGTCGAAGCCAAATTCGCTTCCGGCGAGCAAAACTTCAAAGCAGGCCATCTGGAAGCAGCGCGCCGCGATTTCGACAACGCTGTGGACTGGATGCTCGAGAGCGGCTACGACCCGAACAGCGATCCAAAACTGAACGAACTGTTTCATCGCGTGGTCGATACCGTCTACAGTTACGAATTGCAGGCTTTCCGCGCGGGCGACGGTTTTCAGGAAGCGCCAGCCGTGCCGGCGGCCATTGACGAAGTAGCAGAGATGACGTTCCCCGTCGATCCGCGGTTGAAAGCGCGCGCGGAAGAAGCCGCCAAGAACATCTCGCATGACATGCCGCTTACCGTGAATGACGAAGTGCTTTCCTTCCTCAATTTCTTCCAGACGCCTCGCGGACGCGCCATCGTCGAAACAGGCCTGCGCCGTTCCGGCCGTTACCGCGAAATGATTTCGCGCGTCTTGCACGAAGAAGGCGTTCCGCAAGACCTGATCTATCTGGCGCAAGCGGAAAGCGCGTTCCAGCCACTGGCGCTTTCGCGGGCCGGGGCGCGGGGAATCTGGCAGTTCGTGGCGTATCGCGGAATGGAATATGGACTGCGGCACACGTGGTGGATCGACGAGCGGCAGGATCCGGAAAAAGCCACGCGCGCAGCTGCGCAGCATTTGCGCGATCTCTATGGACAATTCGGCGACTGGTATCTGGCGATGGCGGCCTACAACTGCGGTCCGGGAAATGTGCAGAAGGGCATCGAGCGCACGGGCTATGCCGATTTCTGGGAGCTTTACAAGCGTAACGTGCTTCCGCGCGAAACGCGAAACTACGTCCCCATCATTCTGGCACTCACCCTCATCGCCAAGGATGCCGCGCACTACGGCATTCAGGTGGATCCGGAGCAGCCTGTCCCGACGGATATCGTGAAGCCCGGCCGCGCTATCGATCTGCGCCTGGTGGCCGAGACGATTGATGTGGATGTCGATACGCTGCGCAGTCTAAATCCCGCTCTGCTGCGCCTCGCCACGCCGGACGATCCTTCTTTCGAGCTCTTTCTGCCGGTCGGCAGCGCCGAAAAATTTTCCGCGGAGATTGCGGACATTCCGGCGGACAAATGGGTGAGCTGGCGGCGGCACCGCATCGAAGCCGGCGAGACCCTGACGTCCATTGCAAAAAAATATCGCGTGACCCCGGCGGCGATTTCCGACGCAAACAATCTCGATCACCACGCCGCGCTTGACGTCGGAGAAAAATTGATTATCCCGGCCGCCGCTCCCGCCGAAACCAAGAGCCGCCTGGTGCGCTATCGCGTGCGCAAGGGCGACACGCTCGGCGGAATCGCGGATCGTTTCAGTGTTCCGACCGAAGACGTGCGCAAGTGGAATCACATGAAAACCAATCACGTGAGCCGCGGCATGGTGCTGCGCATCTACACCGTCGGCGGAGCGCCGGAAATAGCCCCAGAGCACAGCCGCCCGAAAACAAGCTCGAAGACTCACGCCTCTCCGCAAGCTTCTTCCACCAGCCAAGCTGCCGCCATTCACAATTAAGTCTGTTATTTACAGATGGATAGAAGGGTTCTTGCGAACCGGGTTGGCTCCGGCTTTTAACCGAGGCGTATCTCCTGATGCTCCCCGGAGCTGCCAGAATCGCGTCCTGCTTCTGCCCAAGCTGCAGAATGCTTGACAACTTTGCAGGAGTACGATAACAACGGCGATGCGGCGGAGGGGGAGTTAGCGACTCCAGCTGATGCAGCGTCCTGCAAGCCAAAGGCTTGTGGAGTGCTCCTCGGGAGGATGGTATGGATTTCGAGAAGGACAACTTCGAAGACGACAACGAGCTGTCACGGCTGGAGGAAGAAGACGAGCTGGGCGGCGGTGACGAGATCGTGGAGACCGAGGAAGAAGAGATCCTCATCACCGAAGAAGAGCCCGTAGCGGCGGCGCCGGCAGCCAAAGCGGCTCCGAAGCCTGCCGCCAAGCCGGCCAAGAAAGCGGCTCCGAAAAAGAAAGCCAAGGCGAAAGCCAAGAAGGCCAAGCCTAAAGCCAAAGCCAAAGCGAAAGCCAAGCCAAAGAAGAAGGCAAAGAAAGCGGCGAAGAAGAAGCGGCGCTAGCGCTCCGCGACTCTTCGGGTCTTCAGACGCACGAGAGGGCTTGGGCTATGGTCCAAGCCTTCTCTTTTTGAAAACGATCCCACTCCACTCTGGGACGCGGCACTCGGGGACCAGCTCCCCTTTGGGCCGGGCAAGTCTCTCGAAACGGGAAGCCGTCCGTTTGAGGAGAACCCTTCTTGCCGGAATCTCGTATTGCCGCTAGCATAGCCGCGCATGTTGCGGGCACTGGAACAGTTACGCCGGATGCGGGGCGGCGCGCAATCGCACCTGATGCGCTGTTCGGACGGAAACGACTACGTCGTCAAATTCCAAAATAACCCTCAGCATCGCCGCATCCTGGTCAATGAACTGCTAGGAACCAAACTAGCCGCTCGGCTGGGGCTGCCGACGCCGCCCGTGATGATCGTCGAAGTGTCTGAAGAACTCATTCGCCTTACGCCGGACCTGGCCATGGAGATGCCGCGCGAGCGCATTCCATGCCAGTGCGGCCTGCAATTCGCCTCCGGCTATCCAGGCGACCCGCGGCGGATGACGCTGCACGATTTTCTGCCCGATGAGCAGCTGCGGCAGGTCGCGAATCTGGGCGATTTCCTTGGCATGCTCGTCTTTGACAAATGGACCTGCAATACCAACGGCCGCCAGGCGCTTTTTTTTCAGGAGCCGCGCCCGAGCCAGCATCCGGCTCGGGATTCTTCCGCACGGGAAGAGGCCCCTCGGCCATACAGCGCGCTGATGATTGACCAGGGCTTCTGCTTCAACGCCGGAGACTGGAATTTTCCCGACGCTCCGCTCCGCGGGCTCTACGCGCGCAATGGCGTCTATGAAGGCGTGACCGGCATGAACTCCTTCGCGCCCTGGCTGGAGCGCCTGGAGAAACAGATGACCGAACGCGCTCTCGACGAAATCACCAAGCAAATTCCTCCGGCCTGGTACGAGGACGACTTCGATGCGGTGCTGCGTATCTCCGAACAGTTGCTCGGGCGCCGCTCGCAGGTCCCGGAACTACTTCTGGCCGCCAAACAATCCGATCGCCAGCCCTTCCCGAACTGGATATGACCCAACTGGACGTGAAAAATGAATGAAAGCTCTCTCGAATCGATACAATCCGAACGCACCTGCGCTTACAGGATCCTGCGCTACACGCCCAACCTGGTGCGCGACGAATGGGTGAACATCGGTGTCCTGGTCTACGACCCGCGGTCCGGCGAACGCCGCCTCCGTCTCATCGAAGAGCAGGAGGAATACAACCGCGTGCGGCGCCTTCATCCGGATGCCGATGAATCTCTGCTGCGCGCCCTGCGCGACAATCTCGAAGATCGCTTCGACTCCGCGCGCAGCTCGAACGGCCACGGCACAAATGGCGGTGGCTCTGGCGGCCGAGCGCTCGAGGAACTTCTTGGCAGGTGGGATGATACGCTCTCAAACGCCCTGCAGCTCGCGCCTCAGAAGGGCGTTATCTCGAGCGATCTGGACGCCGAACTCGAACGTCTCTATGGAGATCACGTCGCCCTGCCGCGCTTCCCCGGCCGCATCGGCGCTCCCGGTAGCCGTGCCCAGATGCGTTCCTACTGCTCCCAGGTTTTTCGGCAGACCCGCTTGTGGAACAGAATCCAGAAATCCGTGCGCGCCGCCGAGTTCACCTTTCCAGGCGATCCCATGCGCATCGATTACAGCTACCGCCAGAACGGCACGCGAGGTTTCCTGCACACGCTCGCCGTCTCGCGCGCTCCGGGCGACGCCAAAGCCATCGCCTACACGGCAGAGCACATCGCCGCCAAAGCATCTCTCAGAACGGAATTTGCCGTCGTCACGGATATTGATCTAAAGGACCACAGCGACCGCAACCGCTTCGTGGATCGCACCCTCCGCGACGCAGGCATCGAGCCGGTTTCTCTGGAACACTTCGCGGTTTGGGTCGGAAAACTGAAGCCGATGATTCCCTGATTTTGATTTCGCCGTGGTTGAACCGGGGAGAGAGACAAGCACGCCACCGGAGCCCGGAAAGGCTCGCCGCTAGGAAACTGCAAGGACCAGCAGCGTCGCATCGTCATGCCACTGTCCGCTGCTGAACCCGCCTGCTGCCGCCAGGATTTTTTCCTGGAGCGCCGAAGCGGCCGCCAGGCGGTTCTCCTGCAGCAAACACAGCAGCCGCACTTCGCCAAATTCTTCACCCGCGGCGTCAGAAGCTTCCGTCACGCCGTCGGTGTAGAGAATGAGGCGGTCACCGGCCGCCAACCGGGCGCCTCCGGAGGCAAATTTCTGACGGGGGAAAACGCCAAGCACTCCGCCCCCCGCCTGCAGGCGCTCATGCGATCCGTCGGCGTGCAGAAGAATAGGCGCATTGTGTCCCGCATTCGCGTAGTGCAGCAGTCCTGCCGGACCGTCGAGGCGCGCGTAAAAAAAAGTGATGAAACGGTCGGCGGCGGTGTTGTGGCAAACCAGCGAATTCAGCCGCGAGCACAGACCGTCGGGCGCAAGAGCAGGCGAAGCGAGCCCGCGCACCGCGGCCTGGAGATTCGACATCAGCAGCGCCGCCGGCAGCCCTTTTCCCGCAACATCGGCGATGCACAGGCCAACGGAGTTGTCCTCAAACTCGAGAACGTCGTAGTAGTCTCCGCCCACGCTTTGCGCCGGCTGCCATGCTCCTGAAATCTCATATCCCGGCCGCTGGGGAATGCTCCTCGGCAAAAGTCCCTGCTGGATGGACCGCGCTTCGGCTACTTCCTGTTCCTGATGGTGAAACTGTTGCGCGATCTCCTGATGATCCCGGTTCTCCTGCGCGGCCCGGCGGCGGGAAGCTCGCCGCTCCCTCCCCAAACCGACTTGCTTTTCGAGAATCTCCAGTAACCGCGCATTGGTCCAGGGCTTTTCGACAAAATCCGCCACTCCGTATTGCATGGCCTCGACGGCCAATCCCACGGTCGCCCATCCGGTCATGACCACAATCGCCGGAGCATCCTCGATTTCTTTCAAGTGACTGAGCAAATCCAGGCCTTCGCGGCCCGAAGTGGTGTCCCGCGCATAATTCAGATCCATCAGCAGCAGATCGAACTCGCGCTCCGCAATGCACCGCAGCAGCTCCGCCGGCGACGTCACTCCCTCCGTTTCATACCCCTGGCCCTTCAACAAGAGGCGCAGCGCGTTCAGCACGTCGGGCTGATCGTCGGCAATCAGGATTCGGGGCGCTATTGTGGCCATCTCAGCAGTGATCTCCGAGTGGTAGGGGCAGGCTGGCTGCCACCTTGAATCTGATGTAAGCCCTTTGGTTTGGATACATTGGGAAATGGCAGGGATCGAGGCGGCGCCAGCCGCGCCCAATTGCGGGAATAGCCGTCCCACATACGGACAGGTGTCCGAATCCAGGAAACTCAGGCGCGCGAAAAACCACTGGCCGAGCTTCCTGGCAGGAGGCGTCCGTCCGTGTCTCGAGAACCCGCTTAGAGGACCGGTTCCGACCAGTTCTCGAGCGTCTCCTTCACCTTATGCAGGAACTGGTGCGCGACCGCCCCGTCCACCACGCGGTGATCGTAGCTCAGCGTCACGTAACACATCGAACGGATGGCGATCGAGTCGTTGATGACCACGGGCCGCTTCTCGATCATGCCCAGTCCCAGAATGCCCACGTTCGGCTGGCTGATCACCGGCAGTCCGAACAGCCCTCCGAACACGCCTGGATTGGTGATGGAAAACGTCCCTTCCTGCACCTCTTCGGGCTTCAGTTTTTTCGAGCGAGCGCGCTCCGCCAGATCATTCAATGTCCGCTGGATCCCCAGCACATTCTTCTCGTCCGCGCCCTTCACCACCGGGACGATCAGCCCCCAATCGAGCGCCACGGCGATGCCGATGTTGATCTCCTTGTGCAGGACGACGTTCGTGCCGTCCAGCGACGCGTTCATCGTGGGAAACGCTCGCAGCCCGGCGACGGCGGCCTTCACGAAAAACGGCATGAACGTCAGCTTGGTCTCGTAGCGCTTCTCGAACTCGTCCTTGGACTTCGCGCGCAGCGAAGCCACCTTGGTCATGTCGATCTCGTCGACCGAATAGACGTGCGGTGAAACGCGCTTGGAAGCCACCATGTGCTCCGCGATGCGCTGCCGCATGTTGCTCATGGGCTCAACGGTGTAATTGCCGAAATACATCTTCTCCCGCGGAACCGCCGATTCGAACGCCACGTGCACCTGTCCGCCCGAAACGGCCGGAGGGGCCGGTGCCGCGGACGGAGCCGCCGGCGGCATAGCCGGCCGCGCCGGGGCTGCTGCCGGTGCCGGAGCGCTGCTCGGCGGGGCTACCGCGGGAGCTCCCCCCGCCGCGATCACCGCCTCAATATCCTGCTTGCTGATTCGCCCGCCCGCTCCTGTTCCTGGCACGGTTGTCAAATCGATGCCATGCTCGGCGGCCATGCGGCGCACGAGCGGCGAGCTGTGGATGCGTTCTCCGCCAGAGCGCGGAGGTGCAGCGGCAGGCGCTGAGGGCGTTGCCATCGCCGGGGTTGCTGCTGGAGGCCTGGGTGCCGGAGGCGGTGCGGGCCGAGCCGCGGCCGGGGCCGCCGGCGCTGCGGCCTTTGCCGGAGCTGGTGCGGGGGCCGGTGCGGCTGCGGCGGAGCCCGCGCCGTCGATCACCGCCACCACCGTCTGAATCGGCACGGTCTGCCCTTCGTTGACCTTGATCTCCTTCAGCACGCCGGCCGAAGGCGAAGGAATCTCCGCGTCCACCTTGTCGGTCGAAATCTCGAACAAAGGTTCGTCCCGCTCGACTTTGTCGCCGGGCTTCTTCAGCCACTTGGTAATCGTCCCTTCAAAAATGCTTTCGCCCATCTGCGGCATGACAACGTCTGTGGCCATATTCGATTCTCCTGTCCGGCTTCCATTCCGTCAGAGGTGCACGCCATGACGTGCCCCTAGAAAAATGATCTAGTACCGCGCCAATTCCTTGGCAGCATCAAAAACTTTCTTCGCGTTCGGCAAGAAATACTCTTCGAGCGGCGGCGAATACGGCACCGGCGTATCCAGCGCCGTCACGCGCATCAGCGGCCCATCCAGATCGCTGAACGCCTTCTCAGAAAGAATCGCCGCAATTTCTCCAGCGATTCCCCCGGTCTTCGTGTCCTCGTGAACCACCAGACATCTGTTTGTCTTGCGCACCGACTGCAAAATCGTCTCTTCATCCAACGGCAACAACGTCCGCAAATCGATCACCTCGGCCTCGATACCCTCTTTTGCCAGCGCATCCGCCGCCTCAAGCGATGTGTGCATCATCGCCGCATAAGAAATAATCGTCAGGTGCTTGCCCTCGCGCCTCACGATGGCCTTCCCGATCGGCACGGTGTAATCCCCGGTTGGCACTTCACCCTTGATCCGCCGGTAAAGGAATTTGTGCTCAAAAAACAGTACCGGATTGTTGTCGCGCACGGCTGCCTTGAGCAATCCTTTCGCATCGTAAGGCGTCGAAGGATAGATCACCTTCAACCCCGGCGTATGCACGAAATACATCTCCGGATTCGCCGAATGAAACGGTCCGCCGTGCACAAAGCCGCCCGAAGGTCCGCGCATCACCATCGGCGCGGGCGCATTCCAAAGATAATGTCCCTTGGCCACGAAATTCGTAATCTGGTTGAACGCGCACACGATGAAGTCGATGAATTGCAGCTCGGCAATCGGCCGCAACCCCGCATAACTCATCCCGCAAGCCGCGCCGATGATCGCGCTCTCGCTGATCGGCGTATCAATCACGCGTTCCCATCCAAAACGCTCCAGCAATCCTTCGCTTGTCTTGAACGCCCCGCCGTACACGCCGACGTCTTCACCGAGCAGCACCACCGCAGGGTCGCGCTCCATCTCTTCGAACATGGCCTGCTTGATCGCTTCGAGAAACGTGATTTGCGTGCCGTTTTCCGTTTTGTTGTCGGGCACGATGGCTACCTCTTCACCTTTCCCGTGGTGCCGGCCGCGCCTACTTTGACCGGTTTTTTCCCCCGAGGCTTTGCCCCATTTTTCCCCGGGACCTTACCATTGCTCGCCGGAATCTCGATGGTATTCTTCGTGTCTCCAAAGTGAATCGGTGCGTTCGCGCCGCCCGAACTCTTGCCGGACCCGAATCCCTCGACCGTCCAAACTGCCTTGACGCTCGATTTCGGCGGCGTCACTTCGGCTATCGGCCGTTCCCATCTCGGCTGAATCTTGTGGCAGTCATCGCCTGTGCAGTACACGCCCGTCGAGGCAAACTCCGGCGGCGGCATCGGCGAATTCTCCGCGAACTCCCGCTCCCGATCGAGCAGCGTGTTGATCTTCTCCTCGACGGCTTTCTTGCCCTTGGCATCCAGCAGCTTCTCGCCCATCAGGAACTTCTCGTACAGCTCGATAGGATCGCGTCCTTCCCAGTAGGCCCGCATCTCCTTCGGCACATATTCGGCCGGATCGTGCTGCGCATGCCCCAGCCGCCGGAAGCTCTTGGCTTCGATTAAAATGGGCCCTTCGCCGGCCCGCGCCCGCTCGACCGCTTCCTTCGTGGTGCAGTAGACCGCGACCACGTCATTGCCATCGACGATGTAGCTCGATATGCCATACGCCTTTGCGCGGTCCGCCAGATTCTCAATCGGCACCTGCCGCTTTACCGGCGTCGAATAGGCCCACAGATTATTCTCGAGGATCAGCACAAACGGCGCCTTTTGCGTCGCCGCGAAATTCAAACCTTCGTGAAACACGCCCGTCGAACTTCCGCCGTCGCCGATCCACGTCATCGTTACAATCTTCTGCCCGAGGTAACGTCCCGCCATGGCCACGCCGGCCATCACCGGAATCAGATCGCCCAGCATCGAAATCGGCGAAACGATATGCAAATTCTCCAGATCGCCGAAGTGGCTCGTCCCGTCCTTGCCCTTGGTCGGCGAATCGTATTTCGCCATGTGCTGCATGAACACGTCGCGCGGCGGCACGCCCTTCACCAGCAGCGCCCCGATATTCCGGATCATCGGCGCCAGCCAATCCTTTTTCTCGAGCGCATAGGCGCTTCCCACGGAAATCGCTTCCTGCCCCAGACTCGAATACAGCCCCCCGACAATCTTGTTCTGCCGGAAGAGCTTCACCATGGTGTCTTCCACGGCGCGGTTCAGCCGCATGTAGTAGTACAGGTCCAGATACTGCTGCCGCGTCAATTCTTTCTTCATTCGCACTCCTAAACTGGCACCGCGACCGCCTGCCCGGCAAGCTCCAGCATCTCAAACAATTCTTCCCGCGATCCGAGCTTGTTCTCCACCCCGAACACGTCCCCAAAATGCCGCACCATCACCCGAGCCACGTCGCTCACTTTCACGGCCCGCTCCAACAACTTCTCGAGCGAAGTAGCTTTCCGCCCCGCAATTCCACAAGGCACGATCAAATCAAAATTCCGCAAGTCCGTCGCCACGTTAAAAGCAAACCCATGGGAAGTCACCCACCGGCTGATATGCACTCCAATGGCCCCCAATTTTTTCGGCGCAATCTGTTCTCCAGGTGCACTCCGGGCCCTTCCGGCATTCTGTGTAAAATTCTTCTCCTCATCCGCCACCCAAATCCCGGTTTTTCCAGGCTCGCGCACCGCCGAAACCCCAAACTCCGCCGAAGTCCGTATCATCACCTCTTCGAGCATCCGCACATACCAAACCACATCTTTCCGGATCGCCCCGAGTTGCAAAATCGGGTACCCCACGAGCTGCCCCGGCCCGTGGTAGGTAACATCCCCTCCGCGGCTCGATTCGTAAAACTCCACATTCCTCTGCCGCAGCACATTCTCGGATACCAGAAGATGTTCCCGCTTCCCGTTCCTACCCTGGGTAATCACCGGCGTATGCTCCAAAAGCAGGAGCACGTCTCCCATCGCTTCCGCCTTGCGCGCCGCAACCATGCGCTTCTGCAGCGCATATGCTTCCGCGTATCCGATCAATCCAAGATCGACAACCAGGCAGCTCTTCACAGCAGCTCGATATCCTTTCCGGGGGCGCACGGCATGTCCCATCCCATCGAGCAGGTCCTAAACGTTAATCTGCAACCCTCGCACCGACGCAAACGCATCCCCCATCCCCTCCCAAACCGTCGGATGCGCATGAATCATATTCATCATGTCGTCGACGGTTCCCTCGAGGTTCAACGTCGCTGCAGCCTCCGCCAAAATCTCTGTCGCCAGCGGCCCGATAATGTGTATCCCCAGAATCTCGCCGTACTTCTCCTCCGAAACCACCTTGATGAACCCGCTGTGATTCCCCAAAATCGTCGCCTTGCTGTTGCCCACAAAGGGAAACTTGCCAATCTTCACCGCGTACCCCGCCTCGCGCGCCTGCTTCTCCGTCAATCCGATCGATCCGATCTGCGGTTCGCAATACGTTGCGTTCGGAATCCGCGTCTTTAAGATCGGCTGCGTCTTCTTCCCCGCGATGTGTGTCACGGCTACGATCCCTTCCATCATCGCGGCGTGCGCCAACTGCGGCATTCCGGCCACGATATCCCCGATCGCGTACAGCCCCTTCTCGTCTGTCTCGAAATTCGCGCCGGTCAGGACAAATCCGCGATCCAGCTTCGCCTCTGATTTCTCGAGGCCGCAATTCTCCGTCATCGGTTTGCGGCCCACGGCCATCAGCAATTTCTCGGCCTGCAGCGTCTGCGCTTTCCCGTCCTTATCCTTGAAGGAAACCGTCACGCCCTTGGCGTCCTTCTTGACCGAGTCCACTTTGCTGCTCGTGAAAATCTGTATCCCTCTTTTCTTGAAATCCTTCTCCAATTCCACCGAAACATCTTCATCCTCTACCGGCACCACGCGCGGGAGCGCCTCGAGGATCGTCACCTGCGTACCAAACGTGTTGTAAATCGACGCAAACTCCACTCCGACCGCTCCTGCGCCCACGATGATCAGTGTTTTTGGAATCTCCGGCAGTTCCAGAATCGACCGATTCGTCAAAATCGTCTTGTGATCCGGCTCGATCCCCGGCAGCGACCGCGCCTCGGATCCGCTCACGAGCAAAACATTCGCGGCCTCAATCTCGCTTTTCTTTCCGTTGTTGTCGACGCTCACGCGCCCGGGCCCTGCGTACTGCCCCCAGCCCTGCACCCACTCCACCTTGTTTTTCTTGAAAAGAAACTCGATCCCCTTCGCGTGCTTCTTCACAATCTTGTCTTTGCGCGCGAGGATATTCGCCCAATTGATCTTCAACCCGCTCACTTCAAACCCCAGTTCCGCGCCATTCTTGAAGTGCTCGTACACATCGGCGTGATGCAGCAATACCTTGGTCGGAATACACCCGACATGCAAACACGTCCCTCCAAGAAACGGATCCTTCTCGACAACAATGGTCTTCAGTCCCAGTTCGCCCGCCCGGATCGCCGCCACATACCCGCCCGGACCGCTCCCGATAATCGCCACATCATACTTTGCCACTCGTAATCTCCCTTCCGCGGAGCGCCGATCTCCAGAGGCGAGCGTCCTCACGCCCGCCTCTTCTACTGGTTTCTCCGCGGTTGCGCACTCTTTGGGGCTTTGCGCTTGCCCATACTACCGGTTCCTAAGCAAACGCCTGCAATTTCTGTGGGATACCCATCCGGCAAACAGCAGGTAGCCTACTCTACGGCTGCCGGCAACCCGGCAAATCAGCAATTTTAGCAGCCGCTCGCGGCCCCCGCAACCTGACCGATAGAGTCCGTCTCTGCGTCTGGGGCAGAGCCATGAAGAAAAAATACGTACCGCCGAACGGCGCCTGTCCCGAGCCCCTGCCGGCCGAGGATCCTGTCGCCCGGCCAGAGCTCTCCCGCAAGGGCTGAGCTAGGCGCGCGGAATGGAGGAAAAGTATCGCTCCTCGAGAATCCGCCGGTGATGCAGTTCATGGCCGGCCGTGATGAAGGCGAGCGCCCGCACGCTCACCTCGTTTTTATTGGCCGTGCCACGCCGCAACCACGCCTCCGGTCCGAGTGACCGAAACAGCGCGAGGCTCGCGCTTCGCACGTGTGCAAATTCTTCCACCAGACTCGCGAGCGGCCGTTCGTTGAATCCGCCGCTGCGTACGTAATCGTCCTGCTCGAACCCCTCCATCGGCGTCTCGTCGGCCCGCGCAATCCGCAGCGCCCGGTACGTGAAGATACGCTCCGAATCGCTGATGTGGCCCAGCACTTCCTTCACCGTCCACTTGTCCGCCGCATAGCGAAAATTCCCGTCCCGCTCGCTCCGCCCTCTAAAGAGCTGCAGGGTCTGCACGCGCTGCGCATCCAGCGCCCCCGTAACGTCTGTTCCAGGAAGCAGCGAAATATACTTGTCGTAGTAGGCTGCGTACTCTCCAGCCTCCGGTCTTGCCAGTTTCATCTTCCTTCTCCTCCGGCGCAGTATACCTCCCTGGCGCGCCGAGGAGGCGAGCTTCTGGAGTGTCCCTGCCAGGAATTCGCAGCCAATGTGGCTCCGATACCAAAGTGGGACACCCCGTTCACTGCCTGGTTTTAGGAGACTCGGGCGGCGATGCTGCTCGCCGCAGCATTCTCTCGGCTCTTCTGGCCATCCAGCGCCCTTTCCAGGCTTCTTTCTACCAAGACGGCCGTCACCACCGTCACCATGCAGCAGATCCATGGTATGACCGGTGAAACCCAGAAAACCTTTAGCGCAAAGCGAAGCGCTCCGATCCATCCGAGCGTCAACAACAAGCCGTACACAATCGCCGCCACTCGCGCCCGCTCCCTCCATCCTAAGCCCAAGGCCGACAGCCCCTCTAGAAATACCGCGAACGGAAAAGCCACAATCAGATCGATCGAGTAATGCTCCCCGATGCCCATCGTCGCGAAAATCGTGAACCCCAGGAACGCCATGGCAATCCCGCGCTCCCAGACCGACAACCCGCGCGAGTACCACCACGCGAGCAACACCCAGCCCATATGCAGCGAAGGCATGCAATTCCGCAAACCTGCCACCGCTATGGGTTCCACAAACAGGCGCGTTACTTGCTCGGTGGGAATCGGCTTCCACGGAAATTGACCCAGGAAAATGTGGATCGGCCCGACCGCAGGAAAAAGATTGTAGAAAATCACGCCCACCGGCCCCGTAATAAGAAACGCTATTATCGCGGACACCGCCCGCCGGCGATCGCGCAAAAGCTGCCCCGCATAGACCAGCCCGATGACCATCGGCAGTCCAACGTAAAAGACCATCCCGGCGTCCTTAAACCACGGCCATAGCGCATAAGCCTGCCCTGCCAGAAACGCGATCTGCACTCGCAGGCTTGAATCGAAGGAAAACAAATAAAGATCGAGCACTCTCGGATTGGCCTTCTCCGTCCACCCCAGCAAAATCGTGCTGCCCCAATCCGAAGTCACGAAAAGCAGCGCCGGCACAAACGCCAAAGCCATTTGCTCCTGCTCTGCGCCCTGCGACCAGACGGCGCGCAGCCCGAGTATCGACAGGCTGCTGATCCCCAGATAAGAGGCGATCCCCGCCAGGCTGGGCGGGAAATGCAGGAACCCGAAATCGATGACCGTAAAGAGAACGGCCCCGCCGGCAACGCCCAGGGCGTCCTGCCACGACGGCCGCACCCGAAGATGAATCAACACCACGCTCCCGAGCGTTACTCCAAAAAAAAGCGAAAGCAGCGCCGATTTGTAAAAATGCTCGCTCGTCCCCAGCCACACGGCCAGTCCCAGCAGCGCCAGCGTCGCCACAATTTTTACCGGCATCGGTATTTTCATTCTGTAGTTTCTCGGATGGAGTTACTCAGCTCTTCGGCTCCCCAGTTTCAGGCCGCCACGCCCGAGCTTGCAGCCGCCCCGTTTTCATTTCATCATAGGGCGCGGTTTCTCGCGGCGCGTCACACGTTTCCTGTGCCCAACCCGTGACGCCGCCAGGTTTCTCCAAAGCAAAAAGGCTGGCCACGGTATGACTGCGGCAGATCGTAAGGTCGGGATGCGAATTGCCTTCCAGGGCGAGCCCGGCGCCTTCAGCGAAGAAGCCGCCGTCCAGCTACTCGGCGAAGCCATCACCACCGTCCCGCGCCCCACCTTCGACGCCGCCTTCCGCGCCATCAGCGACGGCCTGGCCGATGCTCTCCTTGCCCCCGTTGAAAACACGCTCGCCGGGCCCGTTGTCCGCGTCTACGATCTCCTGCTAGAAAGCGACCTCACGATCACTGCCGAGACCATCCTCCCCATCGAGCATCACCTCATCGGCTGCCGCGGCGCCACGCTCGATGGCATCCGCTCCGTTCAGAGTCATCCCATGGCGCTCGCGCAATGCGAACGCTTCTTCACCACGCATCCCGATCTGAAACGCGTTCCCGCCGAAGACACCGCCGGCAGCGTTCGGGAAGCTCTCGCCCGAGGCGACAAAACGAGTGCAGCCATCGCAGGCCGCCGCGCCGCCGAACGCTACGCTGGCGTCATCCTCCTATCGGACATCCAGGACAACCCGGAAAATTTTACGCGCTTCGTGCTCCTCCGACCGTCCGCCGAAGCCCCACCGCCCGCGGCCGACGCCCGCAAAATGTCTATCGCCATGCGCCTCGCCCATCGTCCCGGCGCCCTCCTCGCCTCTCTCGATCCTTTCGCCAAACACGGCGTCAACCTCCAAAAAATCGAAAGCCGCCCCATCCACGGCCGTCCCTGGGAATACCAATTCTTCCTCGACGTCGAAGCCGAGTCCTCCTCGGAACTCGAATCCGCCCTGGCCGCCGTCCGCCAGGCCACCAGCCATCTCCGCGTCCTGGGCCTCTACGCCGCCGCCCGCACTCCTGCCCCCACTCCTGAAAGGTGAGGGAACCCGCCTTGACCCATTTCGACCGAGTCTCCGGCGAAGAGGGGACCGTCGACCGCCTTCCCCAACATTCTTTTTGCGAGCCGCCAAGACGGTGGTAGGCTTCCCACTTGGTTACTCGGAGGAAAGAAGTGAGCCTAACCGCTCCACCAGATCATCTTCATTCTCTCAGAGGCCTCGAAGGCCGCCGCAGCACGCGCATCGACCGCACTGTTCCGCTCGTTGTGCTCGGCCAGACCAAAACTGGACTTTCTTTCCAGGAAAAGACATCAACGGTCAGCTTTAATCTTCACGGCTGCCGCTATCCCTCGCGCCATGAATTCCCTGTCGGAACTTCCGTCGGCCTTCGCGTTCTCCAGCCCGATGGCGAAACGATCTCTCCCGTCATTCGCGCCTTCGTAAAATCCGTCCATCCGCCCGCAAGTCCTCGCGAGCTCTTCCAGGTCGGCGTTGAACTGGAATCACCGGCGAATATCTGGAATCTTTCGCCCGCGCCACCCGACTGGAATCGTCTGCTCGGCGGCGGTACATCTTCTGCGGGTATGGCCACCGGGGTAGCTCCTGCGCTCGAGCCGCCGGCCGCCTCTCCTGATTTTCCGCCTTCTCTTGCGCCAGGTGCCGGCGCAACCGAAGCGAGGACGAGCCAGGTAACGGAATTCCCGTCACCGTCTTCCGCCGCCGCGCAGCCTGGAAAAGAAGCCGCTCCTTCAAAACCGGAGCGGGTAGCCATCACGATCGACCAGCTCGTCGCCGCCATGCAAGGCAAGCTGCAGGCCGCCGCCGAAAAAGTGGTTCAGAACGCGCTCGCCGAGCATCTCGAGGAAGCCATCGACACGGCCCTTGCGCGGGTCGAAGGCGTCCGCGAACGAAATCTCCAGCAGCTGGGCGAATTTTCCGAGCAACGCATGGAATCGCTGATGCGCTCTTCCCGGGAAGAAATTCTCGGCCATCTCGAGTCGCGCCTCGGCGAAGTGCAAAGCCGCTGGGATGAGCAGCACAACGCCTACCGCGCGCAAGCCGAAGAAATTGCCCAGCGCCTCGAGAAACTTTCCGCGGACATGCAGCGCAATCTCGCGGAATCGCAGAAATTCATCGAGAAAACCACTCGCGAAATCGAGCCGCAAACACGCGGCCGGCTTGACGAATCCCTCGGCCAGGCCACCGAACAGTTTGAAGCCTCCGCCGACCGCATCTCCGATCGCCAGCTTATTCGCGTGATGGAAGCCACGCGCATGGTCACGCGCGAAGCCGCCGCCCAACTCGACGCCCGCGTCGCCGAATCCCGCGCGCTGCTGCACAGCGCTTCCAGCGCCACTCTGGAAGAGTTTCGCCGTCAAGCCGAAGTTCAAGTCGATCTGGCTATCTCGGAAACCACCGAGCGCGTCAGGTCCGCGCTCTCCGCTCTCGATGCCGAAAATCGCGCCGCCTGCGAAAATCGCCGCCGCGCCATGATCGAAGACGTCACCCGCACCACCGAACAATCCACCGAACAGTTCCGCACCGGCATCAAAGCCTTCCTCTATTCCTGCCTCGTCGCCGCCGTCGGCGCCGTCGACGAACACGCCAAAACCACTCTCGACGGCATGGTCAAGGACCCCATCGGCTCGCCGCGCACCATCGGCGATATCACCGACATCAGCGAAATCACAAAAATTCCGCCCGACGACGAAAAGCCGAATTAGCAGACGGTCGCGGAGCGAGTTCTTCCTGGCTGCACGGCACTGCCGGGCCGGGCTTCTTCTGCCGGCTCCCCGTCTTCCGGAAGGAAAAAGTGCGGGAAATATTTAGTTCAGGGGCGTGCCCAAACCGAATTCGCGATGCACGGTGATCAAGGCGGTCTTCGCCGCTTTTTCTTCGACGACGAATGAAATATTTGACTCCGAAGATCCCTGCGCAATCGCAATCAAGTTCACATTTTCACGGCCCAGGGCGTTGAACGTCCGCCCGGCCACTCCCGGCGTCCCGCGCATGTTCTCGCCCACTACGGCAACGATCGCGATATTGGAATCGACGGTGATGTGCTCCACCTTCTCGTGCGCCAGATCCTGCCTGAACTCTTTTCTGAGCGCCTCGACCGTCCGCTGCGCGTCCACTGCCGACACAATGAAGCAAATGTCGTTCTGCGATGAGGACTGCGAAATCAGCAGCACATTCGCACGCACTTCGGCGGTTGTCGAGAACGTCCGGCCCACAACGTCCGGCAATCCCACAATCCCCGGCCCGCCCACGCTGATCAGTGCCACGTCCTGAATGGCCGTCAGCGCTTTGACGCCCCCGCCGATGCTGCGCCCTTCCGGCGTTATCTTCGTGCCCGGTCTCTCGGGTGCAAAGCTGTTGCGAATCCAGACCGGAATCGCCGCCTGCATCACGGGCTTTAAAGTCTTTGGGTGCAACACTTTCGCGCCAAAAAAAGCCAGCTCTGCCGCTTCGCGATAAGAAATCAAGGGAATCGTTCGCGCTTCCGGGACGAGCCGCGGGTCAGCCGTCAGCACGCCATCCACGTCCGTCCAGATAATCACTTCGTCTGCATTCAGCGCCGCGCCCAGAATCGTCGCGGAATAATCGGAGCCGCCGCGGCCGAGCGTCGTCAATTTTCCTTCTGTTGTCGCGCCAAGAAAACCTGTCACGACCGCGACGATTCCTCGCTCGATCATCGGGCGCAACCGCACCTCGCATTCTTCCTTGGTGCGGTCCATCAACGGTTCCGCGCCTCCGTGGAACGCGTCCGTAATAATCACCTCGGTCGCATCCACCGCTTCGCTCTCTAAGCCCAGCTCGCGCACCGCGCCCGCCACGAGCGGAGCCGACAGCCGCTCACCCAAGCTCGATATCGCGTCCAAGGTTCGCGGGGTCAGCTCCCGCAGCAACGCCGTCCCTTCAAACAACCTGCTCCCCTCGCCAAAAACTTCCTCGAGCTCTTCTCTGATAGCGTTCCGCGCGGTCTCATCCCGCACGAGAGTACCGAGCGCCTGTTCATGCTGTGTGCGCAGCACGCCCAACACCGCCGCTCCCTCGCCGCTCTCCCCGGCCGCCGCCCGCCTCGCCGCTTCAATCAACCGGTTCGTCACTCCGCTCATCGCGGAAACGACGGCTACGCACGCTCCCTCACGCGCTCCCCCGGCGATGATCTGCGCCGTCCTCGCCATGCAGGCCGCATCGCCGACCGACGTCCCGCCAAATTTCATCACCTGCAATCGCGCGCTCATTTCTTCCGGCCTTCCCCAGCTTCTTCTGGTTTTCTATTGCCAGTGTACCTTGAGTGTTGGCTGGATTCGCTCTGAGGAATTCCTCTGGTTGTCTGGCCGGGGAAGCGAGGCGAGCTAGGGCCGGTCCCAATCGAGGGCATAGATCTCCTGGATGCTGGCGTCGCGGACGACGAGCGGAGATTCGTCGGGGGCGAGGCCGCTCCAGTTGCCGAAGGCGCTGTCGGCGGCCTGAAAACCCTTCAGGCTGAAAATGCGCTCCAGTTTGCCGTTGCCGATCTGCACGCGGAAGTAGCTCTCCTGGTTATCGAGAATGCCGTCAAAATAGAGATAGCGGCCGTCGCCGGACCACGTCGGATACGCCACAAAGAGGCTGGCGAGCTCCGTCCATTTCTGCGTCGTGAAATCAAAAAGCATGAGCTTCAGGGAGTCCAGCGGGATGGCGGCGATGTAGCGCCCGTCAGGCGACCACCGCGGAGAATACAAACCGTCCGAGCCGGGCAGCTTCACCGGGTTTCGCGTCTTCAGGTCGAGAACGTAGACCGCGGACCCCTGATTGTTCAGCGAATTCTCCCCAAAGGCGAGTGATTTGCCGTCTGGCGACCAACTGGGATCCGCCGAGTTGGTCGTAGTTCGATAAATAAGCTCGGGCGAGCCCCCCTGCGCCGGAACCAAATAGATCTGCCACGGCTCGCCGGGCGGATGACCAAAGAAAGCGATCTTCCTGCCGTCGGGCGACCAGCGGGGCAAATAAGCGAGCATCGGCGGAAAAACCAGCTGGAGCTTTTGCGTTCCGTCCAATTTGCTGCGCCACATCGTGCCATCGGATGCATCGTTGTAGGCGACCCACTCGCCGTCGCGAGAGAAGTCGAGCCCCATCGCGGAGATTCCCGAAAGGTAGGGCGCAAGTTGTTTGGAGGAGGCGTCGTAGCGCAACAACTCTCCACGAGGCTGCCAGCCCTGGACAAAGAGTTTCTTCCCGTCGCGGCTCGGAACGGGATTGCCGACATTCATCGGGCCGGTCGTCAACTCGACCGGCGGCTGGGGCGTGCCGCGGAGAAATCCGCCATGCTCGTTGATGACCCAGAGGTTCGCCGTACTGTCCCGCCGTGCCTGAAAAACATAATACTTTCCGTCCAGAGTCCACCGGCCGCAGCATTCGTTGGGAGCGTCACTCCAACCGGGCAGCAAAAGATGGAGATTACTGCCGTCCGCAGAGGCTTCCCAGATCGCGCGGTTATTGGTCTTCGGATCGTTGACCGTAAAGCGCAACATCCGTCCGTCCGGCGACCACCGAATATCGCTGGCAGTTCCCCCCAGAAGCAGGAGCCGCCGCGGCTCGCCGCCATCGCGCTTGGCGAGGAAGATCTCATTCCCTTTGCAATAAGCGATCTGCTCCCCATCGGCCGACCAGGCCCCGGCGTGGCCCTCGAGGTCCCCCAGGCGCCGTGGCGAACCGCCCAGCACAGGGACGCTCCAGAGTGGGCCATCCAGAGAAGTTCCCCGCGCGGTATTCATCAAAAGCGCGGAACCATCGGAGGAAATGTCGAATACGCCTGAAAAGCCGGTGTTCTCGAGAGAATTCGGAACCGGAAAGGTATCGCCTCCGGTCACGGAAGTTTGCGCGAGGGCAGACTGCCCCTCGATGAAGTAGAGCCGCGAACCATCTGTGACCACATCGGATTTCGGCCGGTTCGTGTTGGTGAGTTGCACAGTGCGGAGCACTCGCGGCGCCGCCACCGGGCGCGACGGTACGTACCCGAGAATTACGGCGAGGGTGATAAGCGCGCCGCCGACCAGCGCCCAGGTCTGCCATCGGGGAGAAGAATGCTTTTCCGGAACTTCCCGCACACCCGGCATGGCAACGCTGGCACCCGATTGTCCCAAGTCCAGATCGCGCTTCAGCCGCTTCAAGTCCGCACGAAGTTCCGCGGCTGTCTGGTAACGCAGAGGGAGATCTTTCTCGAGCGCCTTCGCCAGAATATTTTCCAGGCCCGCGGGCAAACTCGAATTCCGTTTCCTGGCGGGCGCAGCCGACGAATTCAGGATGCCGTCAAAAATCAAGGCGACGGCGGAGCCCCCAAAAGGAACCACGCCCGTGGCCATTTCATAGAGCACGACGCCCAGCGAAAAGAGATCCGTGCGCGCGTCCAGCTCCTGGCCGCGGGCCTGCTCCGGCGACATGTAGGCGACGGTGCCCACCGAGTTGCCCGGACTCGTGATGAGACTGTCGTCCAGAACGTGACGGTGTGTCGGCATGGACAATTCGCCCGCAGACTCCGCTGACGGCTGCCGGTAGGCGGCAAATTTCGCCAGGCCGAAATCCAGTATCTTTGCCGGTCCGCGATCCACCAGAAAAATGTTTGCCGGCTTGATGTCGCGGTGCACGACACCTTTGGCGTGCGCCGCTTCTAGCCCGTCGGCGATCTGAAGGCCCGTGTCCAGAAGCTCCGATATGTCGATGGACTTTTTAGCGATGCGGCGCTTCAGCGTCTGGCCCTCGAGCAGCTCCATCACGATGAACGGGCGCCCTTCGAATTCCTCGATATCGTAAATGGTGCAGATATTCGGATGATTCAGGGACGAGGCCGTGCGCGCTTCACGCCGGAAACGTCCGATGGCCTGCGGGTCCTGGGAAATGTCTTCCGGAAGAAATTTCAGGGCGACATGGCGGCCGAGGCGCGTGTCCTCGGCCCTATAGACAACGCCCATGCCTCCGCCACCAAGTTTTTCGAGGACGGTGTAATGGGAGACCGTGCGCCCGACAATAGAAGAAGTATCAGCCACTTGCCCCGAAGTTTACTCCAGCCCCTCGAGACGGGCAATCGCGCGAAATCCTGCTCTTTCGCGCCCGCCAACCGAAGATCTGTTCAGGGGGAGAGGGGCGGCTGAACAGAGGGACAGACGCTGCCCGTAACTGGCCCTCGCCCGGAATCTCTTCGCCGGCCTCGAAACTACCACGATTCTACTCGCTCGCCTCTGGTTGAGCCTCTGCCGAGCCGGGTGCTATTCTGATTTCTATGGCGGATCCCGCTATCTTCCCGCCCGAACCAACGCCCGCTGCGCCACTCGAACATTCCAGGCGGCAGCTCGAAGCCTTGCTCGAAGTGGCCGAATCGATCGCGCAACATCGCGACCTTGCCGCACTTTTTCATGATCTTGCCGAGCGGCTTCATTCCGTCGTGGACTTCGATTTCCTCACGCTGGTGCTTCACGACCCTGACCGCAACGTGATGCGGTTGCATATTCTCGAAACTCGGCTGCCAACGCCCGTCAAGACAGGAAGCGAAACGCCGGTCGACGGGCATCCCTCGGGCTGGGTCTGGCAATCGCAACAGGCTTTTGTCGTCACCGACACCGAAGAAGATCAACGCTTCCCCGATTTCCTGCATCGGCTGCGCGAGGTCGGCGTTCGCTCTTTGGCGATGGTTCCGCTGACAACGGCGCAGCACCGGCTCGGCGCGATGGGATTCGGACGGCTCGTACCGCAGGTCATCACCGATACGGAACTTCAATTCATGCAACGCGTGGGCAGCCAGGTCGCTGTCGCCGTCGACAACGCGCTTAATTTCCAGACTTCCCAGGCCTACCAGATCCAGCTCGCCCGCGAACGCGACCGGCTGCAGGTTCTTCTCGACGTCAACAACATCCTCGTCTCCACGCGCGAGCTTACTGAACTCTTCCGTGGCATCGTCTCGTCTCTCGAAAAAGTGATTCATCACGACTACACCAGCCTCGCTCTTCGCGAATCCGGCTCCGGCCTCCTGAAGATTCACGCGCTCGATTTTTCCAGCCGCCCCGGCTTCTTCGATCAGGAAATCACCGTCCCGCTCGACACCACGCCGTCGGGCATCTGCTTTACCACCGCGCAGCCGCTCCTCGCCCGCGGCGCCGAGATCGATCGGTTCTCCAATGAAATTATCCGCGCCCTCCGGGCCGAGGGCGTGCAAACCATCTGCTGTGTTCCGCTCATCACCCAGGGCCGCACTTTCGGCACGCTCAATCTCGCCAGCCGCCGCGAGGACGCTTTCCCGCACCAGGACGTGGAACTCCTCCAGCAAGTTGCCGCGCAAATTGCCATCGCGGTGGAAAACGCCCTGGCCTTCAAACAGATCGACAAGTTGAAAGACAAGCTTGCCGAGGAAAAGCTGTATCTCGAAGAAGAAATTCGCAGTGAATTCAATTTCGAGGAGATCATTGGCGACAGTCCGGCGCTGAAGCGCGCCCTTGCACAGGTCGAGCTCGTGGCTCCGGCAGGTACCGCTGTACTCGTCACTGGAGACACGGGCACAGGGAAGGAGCTGATTGCCCGCGCGATTCACAATCTCAGCCCGCGGCGCGAGCGCACTTTCGTAAAGGTCAATTGCGCCGCCATCCCCAGCGGACTTCTCGAATCGGAGCTGTTCGGCCACGAGCGCGGCGCTTTCACCGGCGCTCTGACGCAAAAAATCGGCCGCTTCGAGCTCGCCGATCGCGGGACTCTTTTTCTTGATGAAGTTGCCGACCTGCCGCTTGAGCTGCAGCCCAAACTTCTGCGCGTCCTTCAGGAACAGGAGTTCGAACGCCTCGGCAGCAATCAGACGCAGCGCGTCGACGTGCGCATCGTGGCCGCCACGAACGGTGATCTTGCGAAGCTCGTCGCGGAACGCGCCTTCCGCAGCGACCTCTACTACCGGCTCAACGTGTTTCCCATCCACATCCCCGCTCTGCGCGAGCGTCCGGAAGACATTCCTCTCCTGGTCCGCTATTTCGTGCAGAAGTTCAGCCGGCGGCTCAACAAGTCCGTCGCCTACGTTCCCGCGGAAGCCATGGACGCGCTCGTCGGCTACGCGTGGCCCGGCAACATCCGCGAACTGGAGAACTTCATCGAGCGCGCCGTGCTTCTCTCTCCCGGCAAGGAATTGCGCGTCCCTGTCTCCGAACTGAAATCCGTCGCCCTCGCGGCCGCCGCGGGCGATGATTCCGCTCCAGCTTCTGCTTCCCCGACTTCCCCGGCCGTTTCTATTTCAACTCTCGAAGACGCCGAGCGCCAGCACATTCTCCGCGCACTGCGGCAAACCGAGTGGCGCATTGCCGGCCCAAAAGGCGCCGCCGCGATCCTCGGCATGAAGCGCACCACTCTCCAGGCACGCATGCGCAAACTCGGCATCCGGCGTCCGGTCTAGCGTCCTCGGGCCGCAAGACTCGCGCGACTTTTATCGGTTTTTTCACTTGTCATTCTTCTATGCGGGGAGTACATTCCGCTTCAACCAGCCACCAGCGAGGTCCCCATGAAGCTACTTGCCGTCCTTTCCGTTTTTTTGTCTTTGGGTCTTCTTTCTTTCGCGCCACCTGTTTCCGAGGCTCCCACCGGTTTCGATAACAAGAGCAACGGTCTTGTCGACGACGCCACGCACACGACGGACCAAAACACGTTCGAAGAGGTCGAGCATCTCACCGACGGACTTGGTCCGCTTTACAACGCGCAATCCTGCCGCGAGTGCCACCAGAATCCCACCACCGGCGGCTCGAGCCAGGTTTCCGAACTGCGCGTCGGACACAAGGATGCCCACGGAGTGTTTCAAAATCCGGAAGTGCCCATCAATCACGGCGCAGAGATCATCAAAGGCCGCTCTTTGATCAACGACCGCGCCATCTGTCCCAGCGGCGCTTTCCCCAGCTCGGAAATTCAGGAGCACGTCCCGGGCACCGAGACGATTCGCACGTTCCGGGTGTCGCTAAATGTTCTGGGCGATGGGTTTGTCGAAGCGCTCTCGGACCAGACCTTGCTTGATCTGGCCAAGGATCAATGCAGGAAGAGTCAGGGAAAGATTTGCGGGCAGGCGCTCTACGTTCCTATCGTGGAAGCGCCGGGGAAAACCGCCGTGGGGCGCTTCGGCTGGAAAGACCAGCACGCCAGCCTTCTTTCCTTCTCGGCCGACGCCTATCTCAACGAAATGGGAATCACCAACCGCCTGCAGCCCGATGAAGTCACGAATATTTGCAACACCGCCACTGAACCCAACGACACGCCCGGCGCCGACGGGCTCTCCGACATCGATCACTTCGCGAGGTTCATGCGCGCCTCGGAAGCGCCTGCGCGCGACGTTACGCTCTCAGCCGCCGCCGAAGCCAAACAGGGCGAGACGCTTTTCGGCAAAGTCGGCTGTGCCGCGTGTCATGTCGCGACGCTCACCACCGCGGCGGCCGGAACGGTAATCAACGGCGGGAACTTCACGATTCCGCCGGCACTCGGCGACAAATCGTTCCATCCCTATGGGGACTTTCTCCTGCATGACGTTGGCACGGGAGACGGCATCGTCCAGGCCACCGTCGAGCATTACGGCAGGAAAATCGCCGCCCATCCCGACTTGATGATCTCTACTTTCCCCAAGTTTCACAGCACCGCCAACAAGATCCGCACCGCGCCGCTTTGGGGCGTACGGCTGCATTCGCGGCTCATGCACGACGGGGCTTCGACGACTCTGACCGACGCCATTCGGCGGCACCGCGGCGAAGCCGCCCACGTCACCGATGAATTTGAAAGGTTGAAGCCCGCCGAGAAGAAGGCTCTGCTTGCTTTTTTGTTGTCTCTTTGACGATTGTTTGGGGGGATGCTGCTTCATTCAAACTGGAGCAGGACAATCTCGGGATTCGAACCCAGGCGCAGCGGCGGTCCCCATGTTCCGGCGCCGCTCGACGTGAACACTTGCATTTTTCCGATGCGGCTCAAGCCGTAGACAAACTGCCGGTAAATTCGCCGCGCCATCCAGCTCCAGGGAATGAATTGCCCGACGTGGGTGTGCCCGGATAGCTGCAGCGAAACGCCGGCTGCCTCGGCGACTTCCGGATGGTCGGGCGCGTGCGTCAGGAGAATGCTCGCGCGTTCGCGATCCACGCCGACGCCTTCGAGAATGGAGGCGAAGTGCGCGTCATGCGTTGCGTGCCGGTAGGGAACGCCGATGATTTGCAGGCCGTCGGCTTCCACTTTCTCGTTGCTGAGTACCCGCACGCCGGCTGCTTCGACCGCGCTCAGATACTTGGTGTCGTCGCCAAACTGTTCGTGGTTGCCCGCGACAAAATAGACGCCGTGCGGTGCCGTCAGCTTGCTCAATGGCGCTGCTGCTTGCCTGGCGTCGATGGCCGTGCCGTCATACAAGTCGCCTGCGATAAAAATCGCGTCCGGCTCTTCCTTCAAAATCTTCGCGACCATGCGCCGCAGAAAGCTGCCGTTTCGCACGTGGCCGAGATGCACATCGCTGATCAGCGCCGCCTTGCGCCCCCGCCAGGCCTCCGGCAGGTTCGCCAGCCGGACGGTAATTCGGGTGATGCGCGTCCAGCTCGCGTTGAAAACGCCGTACAGGCCGGTCAGGATGGCGGCAGCGAAAAAGGCCTTGACGATCAGGTGGAAATTCGAATTCAGCCCCGCGAGGCTGGTGATTCCGAAAACAATCCAGGAAGACGCGGTCGCGAGAAACAGGAAGCTCAGCAGGCCCAGCCAAATCGCCGCCCCGCGGTAGAACACGCGCAGCACTGGACTGGTATAGCGAAAAGCCAAAAGTGAAGCCGCCAGAAAACTCACCGACAAAACTCCGAGCGTCACTTTGAGCCACAACGCGCCGGCCGCCCCGCCTGTGTAGGAAAACGTCCACGTCTCATACAGAAGCAAATGCGTCAGAAAAAGCACAGCCTGAATCACGGCAATGAAACCCACTATACCCGATCGTATCTTCATGACTTATTAGATTCCTCAACCCACCATTCGTATGCATGGAATCGGAGCGCCCCGCGGGGTCTTGCGCGCCCCGCAGGCCAATCCGGCACAAGCGATGGCTTGTGAAACCTTGGAATTTTTCCCTAAACCTTTTCAAGGAAACTCCGTCTAACCGCGGAGCGCGTATAGAATGGGGCTGGTTTGGCTGTACCGCTCGGCGAACAAACTCCCGCGAGGAGACAAATCATGAAAAAAGCTCTGCTCACACTCTTTCTGTTCAGCGCAATCGGCGCGCGCCCTTTGCCTGCACAAAAGGCCCCCGAAGGGATTTGGGAGGGCTATGACGGCGAGTGGTTGCACGTCTCGCAGCAACTGGTCGCGCTTGCCGAAGCCACCCCGGCGGAGAAATTCTCCTGGCGGCCCGCGCCGGGTGTGCGCTCGACGAGCGAAGTGTACATGCACATCGTGGAGGCCAACTTCTATTTGCTCAGCGTGACGGGTCCCAAAATGCCCGCCGACATGAAAGAAGGGATCGAAAAATCGGTCACCGCAAAGGCTGACGTGATCAACTGGCTCAAACGCTCGCTGGAAGCCGTGAAACAGGCTCATCTGGCGGTGACGGCGAAGGATCTCCAAAAGAAAGTGCACATCGCCGATCGCGACGCCACCGTCGACGGAATGTATTTGCGCATCGTCATTCACGCCAACGAGCACATGGGGCAGTTGATCGCTTACGCCCGCATGAGTGGTGTTGTTCCACCGTGGTCAACGGGCTCCTAGGGATAAAAGTCGGGGCTTGATTCGGGCGCGAGGCACACCCGCTTCCTGGATCCCTTTAGGTAGCGGCCGGACTTCCGCCCGGCTCTTCGGTTAGAATCCCCCTCATGCCCAAACCTGTTCTCTTCTTTGCGCTGCTCTTGTTCGGCGGCGCGTTGTGCCGAGGGCAGCAGGCCTCACCCAACGTTGCCATCGAGGTCCACGCCGATCAACCCGATGGCCCACTGCCGCCTGTCTGGAACTTTTTTGGTTACGACGAGCCGAACTACACCTATGCGCCCAACGGCAAAAAGTTGCTCGGCGAACTCACGGCTCTCAGCCCCGTCCCCGTCCACATTCGCGTCCACAATTTGCTCACGACGGGAGACGGCTCGGCTTCGCTGAAATGGGGCTCCACGAATGTTTACACCGAGGACGCCCAGGGAAATCCGGTCTATAGCTGGACGATTCTCGACCGCATCTTTGACACCTACCACGAGTTTCGAATCAAGCCGCTTGTGCAAATCGGTTTCATGCCCGAAGCGCTCTCCACGCATCCCGAGCCGTACCGCCATAATTTTCCGCAAGGACCGATCTTCACCGGATGGGCCTATCCGCCCAAGGACTATCAAAAATGGGCGGACGTTGTGTTTCACTTTGCCGCTCATCTGCGCGACCGCTACGGGGAAGCCGAAACCAGGACCTGGCTCTGGGAAATCTGGAATGAACCCGACATCGACTATTGGAAAGGAACTCCCGAGGAATATTTCAAGCTCTACGATTTTTCCGCTGCCGCGATTCTGCGCGCGCTGCCGGGCGCTTCTGTCGGGGGACCGGACACGACGGGTCCCGCCTCTCCCAAAGCCGCCGACTTTTTGCGCAAATTTCTCGAGCACTGCGCACGCGAGCGCAATTTCGCCACCGGAAAAGTCGGTTCGCCTCTGGCTTTCATCAGCTTTCACCCAAAAGGAGCCACCGAGTGGCACGAAGACCACGTGCAGATGGGCGTCGCGCGGCAGCTGGCTTCGATTGAGCAGGGTTTCCATATCGTCTCGTCTTTCGCCGAATGGCACAACACACCCATCATTCTTGGAGAATCTGACCCCGAAGGCTGCGCGGCGTGTTCCGCCCGGACCCATCCGCAGAATGCGTATCGCAACGGCGCGCAATACGCTTCCTACACGGCGGAGGTGTTCCATGCGATCTACGAATTGTCTCGCCGCGAACAGATTAATTTTGCCGGCGCGGTTACCTGGTCTTTCGAATTCGAGAGCCAGCCATTTTTTGAAGGCTTTCGCGACCTGGCTACCAACGGTTTGGACAAGCCGGTATTAAATGCATTTCGCATGTTTGGGCTGCTCGGCACGGAACGCCTGAAGTCTTCAAGTTCCGCAGCCCTTCCCGTCGATGAAGTCCTAAGCGCGGGAGTGCGTGGCCAGCCGGACATCGGCGCTATCGCCACGCGCAAGAATCAGGAAATCGAAATCCTCGTCTGGAATTATCACGACGCTGACTTGAACGTTCCGGCTGCGCAAATCGAACTGTCGGTCGACGGGCTGCCTGGAAACGTCAGCCAAGCCCTGCTCGAACAATTTCGGATCGATTCCGATCACAGCAATGCATTCACGGCGTGGAGGGAAATGGGATCGACCCAAACACCTTCCGATCGTCAATACGGGCAGCTCGAAACTGCCGGTCAATTGCAGCTTCTGGGGTCGCCTTCGTTTCTGGCGATCGAGCGCGGCGCAACGCATTTGCGATTTGCCTTGCCGCGCCAAGGTCTTTCGCTCATCCGCATCCACTGGGAATAGCCTGATGCGAACCTTTCCCGGCGGCAGCTTGCCCGCTCCTTTGGATCGGGTGGCGCTGAATTCAGGGGCTTTTGGATTCGCTTAGAGCGAGCACTGCATACGCCGTAGCCGCATCTTTCATGAAGCGCGCCGTGTCAGGACTGATGTGATGTTCCTCGTTGTTGTTCAAGGAGTAGGCCAGCCAATATCCGTCCGTCCGGTTCTGATTATCCGTCAGCCATCTAAGTCCGCGTTTCACTTGCGCATCCTGGCGCATCCCCGCCTCGAGCAGCGCGAAGGTAATCAGCCCCGTCGCGTACCCATCGCTCCCTGCTTCCTGCGGTGTTCCATCATGACGCTTCCAGCCTCCGGCCATCGAAGCGAGGCTCCAACCTCCGTCGGCTTCCTGCTTGCTCAGCAGCTCTCTTATGAGCGCCTTCTGCCGTTCCGGGGGGAGCAGTCCAGGCACCTTCGCCGATGCCCACAGCAGCACGGCGCGATTGCTCAGCGTCTGGGCCGCATAGGCGCGGTTCAAATATTCACGCAGCATCTTTAAATTGTTTTGGATTTCCGGTTTCGCGCGGTAATTCTCCGGAGCCGTTCCCACCGCAATTGCCGCCAGCGCCGCTCCGTAGTAGTCGGAGTCGTCCGCCTCCCACGGCTCATTCTTGAACCTCAGCCAAAGCCAAGCGCCTTTTTGATCGCCCGTGGTCTGCTGTTCGGCCCACATATTCTCGAACGCGGTACGCGTGTCGTCGCTCAAGTGCCCGTTCCCGGCGGGGTTGCTCGCATCGTTGCTAGCAAGGATCAGGGCATTGAGGACCGATTCCGTCCCTCGAGATTCGACGCTCTTGTAAGCGCCGCGATCCGCGTCCGTGTAAAACGGCGCCACTTCCTTCCAAAGCCGCACACGTCTGGTCACGTTGTCGAGCAACCTGCGTTCGCTCGCGGAAAGCCCCGCCTCGCCGAGCGACGTGCGAAGCGCCGGCCGCGACATCAGATACGGCACAGCCGTATGGCAGGAAATGCAAAAGGTTTCGTGATCGCGCGCCGCCCGCTTCCACCCCATCCACCAATCTGCGCGCTCGTCGAGATAAGCTGCCGCCGCCTTCGGATCCCATGAGTTCGCGGTTAGCGCATCTGGAGGATTGAGGTGAGCAGCCGTAAGCCTCGGTTCCCCAGGCCCCGCCGCCCCGAGTTCCGTGCGCCAACACACCGCAACGGTTCCTGCAACCAGACACGCTGCTAGTCCCAGTATTCGCCGCACAGCCGTATTCATGGGGATTTTCTCCCTCCGGGCCCAATTCAGAAATGGCCCCCGACATCCGCCACCATGTCCGAAGAAGCATCCATCCTCTCGGAAGAGATTATCACGAACATTGTATGCCGTACGCCCACGGCTCGAAGCGCCGGGGCCGCCCCGCCCACAGCTTCCTCCCAGGAATCCAGGCGACAAGCTTCCTGGCTTTGTCCAGCGGGCGGCGAAAAAAGCGCCAAGTACTCCTCATTTGACCGGTATCGATATCTGCGTCGCTCCAGGCCGTCCCGCTTCATCAGATCCAGTGGTTTCAACCGTAATCGTCTTTTTCATCCGGGAATTCCTCCGCCTTTCCTCCCCTCCTCCCGGCGGCCGAACCTGGTCCGCCAGATCCTCACAATCGGGGTAGCATTCGCAACTAATCGTATTTCCCCTATATCGATTAATCAAAAATGAGCGCACACTATTCCCGAGGGCAAAGACATGCTAGCCGTTGCCGGAGTCTGGAAGAAAAAACGCGACGATTTGAAATCCAAGCGCAACTCGCTTTTCGAAAAATATTCCAAGCATCCCGAAGAGTTTCATCTCGCACTCGAAATCAAAAAGATCGACGACGAAATCGCCGAATGCACCGTGCACGTGGAACAAGAACGCCGCTCCGAGCGCTCCGCCTCTTCTGCCAGGAAACTCCACACCACTTCGAAGTAAGAGACGGAGATACTCCGCCGTATGTGCTTCGCCGCCGAAGGAAAGTAAAGGGCCGTCGAATTGCGGCCTCAACGGCCCTCGTCAAGACCATCAACCTGCAATTGACTAAGCAGGTCTCCGAGTTTATTCTCACGCCCCACGCCGCACTTCTGGCGGGAGGCAAACTCGGTGTCATTCAAAAAAGGGATCAAATACCTAGCGATCTTTGTCGCTGCCGTGTGCGTGGCCGCGGTTTCCTCTGCAGCCATCTACCGGTCCTTCGCTCAGCGCAAAATTGCCGGCATGCGCGCCATTCACACGCCCGACGGAATCAATGTCGTCGAGAGCGTGCAGATCGGCGGCATCCACCAGTGGATCGAGGTGCGCGGCGAATCGGTGAAGAATCCGATTCTGTTATTCATTCACGGCGGGCCCGGCTCTGCCTTTATGCCCGTCGCCAGAGGTTTTCAGGATCCCTGGGAGAAATATTTCACCATTGTTCAATGGGACCAGCGCGGCGCGGGCAAAACCTACACCTCGAACAGCAAGGAGATTCAGCGGCAAACTACCCATGTCGCGCAAATGCATGCCGACACGCTCGAAGTGGTCAACTATCTCCGCAAACGCTTCGGCCGCGAAAAGATCTTTGTGCTTGGGCATTCCTGGGGCAGTTTTTTAGGGCTCGAGCTCGCGCACGATCATCCGGATCTGTTGTATGCCTATATCGGAGTCGGCCAAGCCACCGACGCGTGGCAGAACGAAGTGGTTCTCTACCAGGAAACCCTGGACGAAGCGCGCCGCACTCAAAATAAAGAGGCCATCCAGCAACTGACCGCCATCGCTCCCTACCCTTCGCCAATTATAACTTTCCAGCAGGTTCGGATCATGCGCCAGTGGTCGGGCGCGCTGATCGGGCCATCGCAAACGGACGATTCCTGGATGGGCGCCAAAGCAATCTTCGTGGCGCCCGAATATACCCTGCTAAATAATCTCGATTGGGTTCGCGGACAGTTGTTCTCTATCGACATGATTCTTCCCGAACTGACCAAGATCAATGTCGCTGATATGGGCTACAACTATCACGTCCCGGTTTTCTTCCTCGAGGGCCGGCACGATCCCTATACGCCTGCAGTCGTCGCAAAGGATTTTTTCGATAAAATGAACGACACGGATAAACAGTTCGTATGGTTTGAGAACTCCGGCCACTTCCCGTTCAGCGAAGAGGCGCGCAAGTTCACGGATGTCCTGGTCGAGAGCGTATTGCCGTTAGCTCGGTGATTCCGGCCGTCGTCTTTCCTATCAGCCACTTGGCGCGCGCCGCCCAATGTGCTCTCCTATTAGGGACGCTATGAAGCACTCTCGCTACCTCCTTCCTTCCTTACTTCTGCTGCTCTTTCCAGCTTTGTCTTTCGCGCAGCAAGACCAGGATCAGGACCAGACCCCCGTTATCCGCTTCGTCCGCAACCCCGATCCCGCGCCGGACTTCAAACTCACCTCGCTCGACGGCAAGCCTCTCACTCTCGCCGCCCTCGAAGGCAAGGTCGTCCTTCTAAATTTCTGGGCCACCTGGTGCGGACCCTGCCGCGCCGAAATTCCGGACCTCGTCGCCCTGCAAGACCGCTACAAGGGCCGCCTCCAAATCATCGGCCTCAACGTCGACGACGAAGAGGCCGACATCAAGCAGTACGTCGAGGAAACGGGCATCAACTATCCCGTTGCCATGACTTCCAATGACGTGCGCCTGCAATTCGGCGGCATCCCCGCGCTGCCTACATCTTTTGTTTTGGACACCCAAGGCCGCGTCGTGCAAAAGCACGTGGGCCTCTGGAATCCCGCGGTCTACGAAACGGAAATTCGCTCCCTCCTGGGAATGCCGATCATGGCCAAAGTGGAAACCTTCGAAGACAAGGGCGAGGTTTTCCTCTCACATGCCGACCGCGCCACCGAACTTCCCGGCGTCGATCTCTCGAAGCTCACGCCCGAACAAAAGAAGATTGTTCTCCACCGCTTCAACGCCGATACCTGCACCTGCGGCTGCAAATTCACGCTCGCCCAATGCCGCATCTGGGATTCCGCCTGCGCCGTCAGCAAAGCGGCAACGGAAAAAATCATCGCCACAGTATCTGCGGCTCCAACCGCTCCGAGCGGTTCGGCACCCACTCCCGGCACGCCACCACCTGCAAAAACAGACCCGGTTCCGTCTCAGCGTTCGCCCGAAAGTCCTCGCAGCCCGCGCTTGTGAAGGCGCCGGCACCTCCGCAGCCGTAGAAACAAAAGGAATTCCGGCAGCTGAATACCCTACTAAAATGCGGGTGAATTTCGCATCACCCCGTTCCGCGGCAGTTGCCAACTCCGGCGCTGGCCCTGATACTCTTTTTTCCTCTAATGCCGCTGCTCGCAAAAATTCTTTTCCTTTTGGCGCTCGTTCTTTCCCTTACCGGACTTCTCTCACCTCCGGTCGCTCTCACAATGGGCATCCTGTTTGGCTTGTGCTTCACGCATCCCTTCGCCGCAGCCGCGCGCACATCCGCAAGAATTCTTCTGCAGGTCTCTGTCGTCGCCCTCGGTTTTGGCATGAATCTCTACGAAGTCCTAAAAGCCGGCCGCAGCGGCTTCGTCTACACCGCGCTGGGAATTTCCTTTGCGCTTTTGGTTGGTCTCGCACTTGGCAAGGCACTCCGGGTACGCGGAAATTCTTCGTTCTTGATCACGGCGGGCACGGCCATCTGCGGCGGCAGCGCCATCGCCGCCGTCGGCCCGATTCTTCGCGCCGATGATGAAGAGATGGCAGTGTCGCTCGGCACAGTTTTCATTCTAAATTCCGTCGCACTCCTGATTTTTCCGCCGATTGGCGGCGCGCTTCATCTCTCCGAATCGCAATTCGGCCTGTGGGCCGCGCTCGCAATTCATGACACTAGTTCCGTGGTCGGCGCCGCCGCAAAATACGGACAAGAAGCCCTGGTCATCGGCACAACCGTAAAATTGGCCCGCGCCCTCTGGATCGTTCCTCTCGCGCTTGGCACAGCCGCTTTCAAGCGCCGCAAATCGGAAATCGGCGCCGAATCCGAAACTCGCGGCGCATCGAAGATTCCATTTCCCTGGTTCATTTTGTTTTTTTGCCTCGCCGCGGTTCTCAACACCTACGTTCCCGCAATCCAGCATGCTTCGAATGCGCTCTTCGCGCTCGGACGGCTGGGGCTCACGGCCACGTTATTTTTGATTGGCACCGGGATTTCGCGCGCCACCCTGAAGGAAGTCGGTTGGCGGCCGTTGCTGCAGGGTGTGCTTCTCTGGGCCGTGGTGGGGCTCACTTCTCTTTACTTCATTCGCATCGGCTGGATTGCTCTCTAACGGGCTGCCCCGCACTTCACGCGGATGTATTCGAACGGAGAGAGTTCCGGCTGGCAAGCCGCACTCCCAGAAATTGTCCAAACCATCTCGAGCTCTTATTTCTTGAGCAGATCCATCACCGCGGAAGTCATCGCTTTGACGCCCGTTCGAATGGCTGGGTCGGGAACGGGGGCGAATTCGCTTGAGTGCGGTCCAGGCAGGCGCGTGCCCTTTTCCTTGGCATCTTTCAGCTTCCCGGGGTCGGCAGCGCCGAGCCAGAACATGCTGATCGGCGGCCGGGGTTCTTCGAGCGCAAACAGACTGAAGTCCTCGCTAGCCATGATGGGCTCGCCCGCGAGCACGTTTTCTTTTCCGAGCGCGCGCTCGAGCGAAGCGCCGACGCGGTTCGTTAGCGCGAGATCGTTGATCGTGGCGGGAACGTGATCAGCCGCCACTTCGATGATGGGCGCGCGCTCCGCAGGGACCCCTGCCGCCGCGGCGATGCCGTTCGTGATTCTGGTAATGGCCTCGAGCACTTTTTCACGGTGCGCGGGATTCATGGTTCGGACGGTGAGCTGCAAGTGCGCTTCATCGGGAATGATGTTGTGCTTTGTGCCTGCGTGAAACGAGCCGACGGTGACTACCGTCGGAAGTTGCGGATCCATTTCGCGGCTAACAATGGTTTGCAGGGCCACGACGATTTCCGAGGCGATGACGATGGGATCTTTTCCCGCTTGCGGTGCGGCGCCGTGGCCGCCATAGCCACGCACGGTGATGTCCACGGAATCCGCGCCAGCGAGAAGAGGTCCGGCGTGCCAGGAGACTTTTCCCGCAGGAACCGCCGCCGTGTCGTGGAGCGCGAGGACGAAGTCCGGCTTGGGAAATTTGGTGTAGAGCCCGGCGCGAAGCATGGCCTGTGCCCCGGCGACAGTTTCTTCGGCGGGCTGGCCGATCAGAACGACGGTCCCGCTCCAGCGATCCTTGAGCTCAGCGAGCATGTGCGCGGTCCCGAGAAAAACAGTCATATGCAGGTCGTGGCCGCACGCATGCATCACCCCTACTTCGCCCCCGCCCGGTCGCGCCACTTTTACGTGGCTGGCGTACGGCAGGCCGGTGTTTTCAGTAATGGGTAGCGCGTCCATATCGGTTCGGACGTACACCACCGGGCCAGGTCCATTCTTCAGGACGGCGACGATGCCATAGGCGTTCAGGCCGGATTCGGCGTATTGGCCGAAATGATCGGTCACTTCGTAGCCGGTTTTCTTAAGTTCCGCGGCGATCAGCGCGGAAGTTTCCTTTTCCTGCGTGGAGAGTTCCGGATTTTCGTGGAGATGTTTGTAGGTGGCCAGCAGCGAGTCGGCTTCTTTGTTGATGCGCTGGTCCAGATCGTTTTGCGCAAAGAGCGGCGCGGAGACGCCGAGCGCAGCGGCGAGAGAAAGGACGGCTGTTCGAACGGCGAAACGCATCGGGTCACCTCGGATGAGAGACGGCATTCTAGCACCGCTCGCGGGCGCGAATATGCGTTCCTTTCGCTTCGGCTGCGAGGAAGGGCACAAACAGATGAGTTTTCAGCACGTTTCCGGTTACGACCAACCAGGCAAATGCGGTCCGTTCGAGCCGCGGACCAGACAAACTGCCGTCGCACATCGTCTAAGCTAGACTCGGACGTCTACAGCGGGGGTGACCGGGATGAAGCTCCTGACTTTTCTCATCATAGGGTCCTTGGCTTGCTGGCCGCTAACGGCGCAGAGCCAGGGCAGGCCAGAACCTCCTCATTCGCTGCTCCTCGAGCATGTGACGGTGATCGATTCGACGGGTTCTGACCCCCGTCCAGACATGTCTGTCCTCATCGTCGGCGTCAGGATCAAGTCAATCTTTTCCTCCGGTCAGAGCAACCCCGCCGTTGGGGGTGAGATTGTTGATGCTAGAGGAAAGTTCCTGATAGCGGGCCTCTGGGATATGCACGTGCACGCTTTGAGCCAGAATGAGCCGGAACGCTTCTTTCCGCTATTCATTGCAAATGGCGTTACCGGTATTCGGGATATGGGAGGCGATATCCCGCTCTCGGAGGTGGCTCAATGGAAGAGAGATGTCCATGCCGGATCCCGTCTTGGACCGGAAATATTCGCGGCAGGCCCGATTCTGGAGGGGGAGCACCCTTTCTGGCCTTTCTCTATCGCCGTCAGGAATCCTGCCGAAGCACGGCAAGCCGTAACGAAGCTGGTGAAAGATGACGCCGATTTTCTGAAGGTGTACAACACACTGTCGCGGGATACGTATCTGGCGATTGCGGCACAAGCGAAAGAAAGCAGAATCCCTTTCGAGGGGCACATTCCCGATGCCATCACTCCGGCGGAGGCCTCTGGCTTGGGACAAAAAAGCATCGAACATTTGTGGGGCATTCCAGGTTATATAAGTTCGGAAAGTGTGCGACTGCAGAGCATGAGGACCCAGGCCGATAACGAGGATGATCCGAAGGTCGCACGTGACCTCTTCTATAAGATAAACGAGACAATCCTGGCCACGCACGATGCACAGAAGGCGAATACTCTGTACAAGGAATTCCGACGAAATCACACCTGGCAGACTCCAACGCTCGTCGTGCTGAAATCGTACGCCACGATTCACGATCCGAGCCTTCGCAAGGATCCTCGTACCGCATACATCCCCGATAATCTCCTAAGCTTCTGGGAGTCGATGGGTGGCCAGCCTGATCCGCGAAACGATGAAATCCAGTTTCGTCTTTTCGCCTACGACCTTGACATAGTGAAAGCCATGCACGAGGCAAAAGTGCCTTTGTTGGCTGGTACGGACACGCCGAATCCGTATACTTATCCTGGCTTTAGTCTGCATGAAGAGCTTGAGCTGCTAGTGTCAACCGGGCTCACGCCGCTCGAAGCACTCGAAACAGCGACGCTCAGAGCAGCCGAGTTTCTGGGTGTTAGTCAGTATTTTGGCTCAGTCGAAGAAGGTAAAATGGCGAATCTGGTGCTGCTGGATGCAAACCCTCTGACAGACATTCGCAACACTAAAAAGATTCGAGGCGTCATCCTGCGCGGGCACTTTTTCGACAAAGCAAAGCTGGATGAGCTGTTAGCCGGTCAGAAACTGACCCGTACGCGGAACTAACCGGCATCACGAATCATCCGTCGTAATCCCTACTCGTTTCAACTGTCTGATAAATCAGGAACTAGCGGTTGCTTCCGGCCCTACACCCCGCCGAAGAAACGCTGCAGTTCCTCGAAGGTTTCCTCGGGGCATTCTTCCTGCAGGAAATGGGCGCAATCGAGACTACGCCCGTAACCGTTGAGCTCGCTTTCGCGCCAGGTCGCAAGGACGTCCCACAAATGCCCTACAGAGTTTTTTGCCCCCGATCTCCCGGATCCAATCAGGATGTTGTCAGCTGTCAGGAAAATCACCGACCGACTTCGCTTGGATGCTCGGCGTTTCCTTCGGATATGGTATTTTTCGGGCTAAGTCTTAGAAAAATCAGGCTGCAAAAAGATACCGAGTCAGAGCGATTCCGAAGGCAAAGCCAAACCCATAACCAAAACTTTCAATTCGAGTTACTCCCTTACCCTGAAGGCTCAGCATTGAGCCAACTTGTGACATTGCCAAACCTGTAGCGATGGGGCTCACCAACAAATTAATTCCATGAAGGCGAGACGGGTGCACCAGCGGATGTGGAAAGACGAGAAGACTCAACCCACCTGCCAGAGCACCCAGAAGCACATAGCTTGCTGAGGCAAGAACAGGGTTCGCAAAACGGAATGTCTCGAATATCCTGGCTATCGCCCGTAGAGCAAGATCCAAAACTGCGGCAAAGAAAAGCTCCAAAAGGAACTCGCCAACCAATTCCAACAACATCTCAAGCAGGAGTTCGAGCATCAGGGTGGAGCCTTACGTTCTGCTCCAGGTACTGGCGAAGGTCTCTAACCTGGTCCGCAGAGAGCGCACGCTTGGGCACCATGTTAAAGATCATTCCATTTTTCTGGTAGAGAACAAACGCGCTTTCATAGTCGACATGCATCGACAATAGTCCCCAAGCAGATTCCTATTTGGTTTATTACCAGGGGCGGAGTCTATCCATATCCGAAGCCTTTGAAAAGAAGCTGACCCATCCGTTGCTATTCCAGGGACTCTTCCTCCCTCGTCGTGGCTGGTCGCGGACTCTTTCAGAACCGCTTTCCAGGAAACTCACGTATTCTTGACGGCAGACTCAAACCGAATCGACATGAGATGCATCCATAGCCGCCATGAAACCGCCATGCGATGAGGCCGTAATCCGGTCGAGGAATGCTGACGTTCCGTCGACAGCCAGGGCGGGACGTTGGATTCTCGCAGCGACTATCCTCGGTTCCAGCATGGCCTTTATCGACAGCACTGTCGTCAATGTAGCTCTACCTGCACTTCAAGCAAGTCTTCATGCAAACGTCGTCGGCATACAATGGGTCGTCGAATCCTATGGATTACTCTTAGGGGCTTTGATTCTCGTCGGTGGCTCTCTCGGAGACTTGTTTGGCCGCCGGTCGATGTTCCTGGTTGGTGTGGGGATTTTCGCGACTGCTTCTATCGCTTGCGGTTTTGCGTCGAACATCCAGCAGTTAATTATCGCGCGCAGTGTCCAAGGTCTAGGAGCAGCCTTTCTCGTGCCCGGCAGTTTGTCCATTATCAGTGCATGTTTCGACGAGAAAACTCGCGGCCAGGCCATTGGTACCTGGTCCGGCTTCACTGCGATAACCACAGCGTTCGGACCGGTTCTTGGGGGCTGGCTTATTGAACATGCATCCTGGCGCTGGGCATTCTTCGTCAATATTCCGATCGCGGCTGCAGTGATCGCAATTTCCCTGCGGTATATTCCCGAAAGCCGTAACACGACCGCCAGACATGTGGATTGGCTGGGGGCCATGGCAGCGGCTGCCGGATTAGGCGGCGTGGTCTCCGGGTTCATCGAATCCGTCGATCTCGGCTGGGGCCATCCTCTGGTCTTCGGAAGCCTGATTGCCGGCTTCGCCTTTCTGATCGGCTTCGCGTTCGTTGAAGCCAGGGTAAGCTCACCCATGGTTCCGCTGACTCTGTTCGAGTCACGCAGTTTCAGTGGCGCAAACCTGCTTACTTTGCTTCTCTACGCCGCTCTTGGAACCTTCTTCTTTTTGTTTCCGATGAACCTTATTCAGGTGCAGGGATACTCGACCACTGCGACGGGTGCTGCCGCACTCCCCCTGATTTTGCTGATCTTCTTTCTTTCCCGCTGGTCTGGCGGGCTGGTCAAGCGTTACGGGCCGCGGGTACCGCTGGTCACCGGGCCAGTGATTGCGGCAACAGGCTTCGCTCTTTTCGCCGTACCAGGTGTGGGGGCTAATTACTGGAAAGCATTCTTCCCGGCGTTCGTTGTTCTCGGTTTTGGAATGGCGATCAGCGTGGCCCCTCTCACCACCGTGGTTATGAGTTCAGTAGACCAGAGCCGTGCCGGCACGGCCTCAGGCATCAACAACGCGGTCGCCCGCGTCGCGGGCGTACTTGCCGTCGCAATCCTCGGGATCTTGATGGTGAGATTATTCAGTTCCAGCTTGAATCGCAGTCTCACGGGCGCGCTGATTCCACCCGGCATTCTTCAGTACGTTCGGTCGAACGAGATCAAGCTCGCCGGCCTTGAACTACCCTCTGGCTTGGATTCCAGTGCGACAGCGCTAATCCGCGTGTCAATTTCCCATGCGTTTGTCTTTGGATTCCGGATCGAAATGCTCATCTGCGCCGGTCTATCCCTCGCAAGTGGCGCGGTCGCATGGCTGTTGGTTCCCGCCAGAGCCGAGCAGATCGCGTTGGGACGCTAGCGACATCAAGACGGAGGTTGACCCTACAGGTACGCCAATTCAATCTTTGTCTATCGCGCCTTGCGAGCGACGATTTCGGACGGATTGTCAGATGCGCTGAAGTTATTCCGAAACCGCCTTCCTCATTAAGCCCCTTCTTGGGTAAGGGCGCTCATGATGTGCTCGGGTGAGACTTGAACGATGGCGCGACTGGGGCTATCCCCGGCGAGTCCATAAAAATCCCGCGTCATATGCATCTGGTCGTGGTACCCGAGCGTGTGCGCGATGGCTATCCACGACAGAAACCCAGGCGCTCTCTTCAGCCGCAGCGCCTCCTGGAACCTGGCGATGCGGGTAAAAACAATCGGTGCGACACCGGTGTATTCGCGGAAGCGCCGCTCAAACTGCCGGGTACTTAAGCCCGTCTGGATAGCGATATCCGAGACTCTGTCTCGTGCCCACGGATCTCCGACTCGTGCTTGCGCCCTGCGCAGCACGATCGCAATGGTTCGGGCGAATGGATCGGCCGGCGGGCGCCCCAAAAGTCTTTGGGATAGGTACTCCTCGATCAAGCGCACACGTTCGGCAAAGGTTGCTGTATTTCCCAGGCGTTCGCGAAGCTCCGTTACGCTACGTCCCAGAAGACTGTGAGCATCCGTACCGCAATCCGCGAATCGATCGAGGGGTAGGCCAAACAGGCCGTGGAGACCGGCGGGCCGTAACATCACGGCGAATGCGGACAGGGTCCCGTGAAGGATCAACCGGGCGCGTCGATGAGTCTGCGGCCCAACAACCACAACCGGCGGGCAAGCGTCCCTAGCCTCCGAGCCATAAAGCCTAACTTCGTAGGGTTCGCCAAAGTGAAACTCGAAAGCCTGCTCGAGACGCGCCATCACTGGCTCCACGGTGACGACTCCGTCGACGCGCGCGTCGCGCTGAAGGTAGCAATGGACGAAAGAACGGAGACGCTCGCCGGGCTCAGCGCGGCGGACCGCAAGTTTCGTTGCTGAATCTCCGAAGTCCATCGGGATGCCGTGGGCATCAACCCGCGGGGAGTGGGGGGCCGAGCAGCCGCATTCCATGAACGGCAAATAATTCGTTGACCTTGTCGCCCCCAGCCAGTTCCCCTTCAGAGAGTTTTGAGAATCCGTCGAAAAACTCCTCCAGCGTCCCGGCAGGTTGAGCGAGAATGAGCACCTTCCCGGTCGAGGATCCGATATTCTGAAAGCGATGCGGAACCATTCTCGGCACCAGAATGCTCATCCCCGGCGTCATGCCATGCCGCTCCCCGGCCGCTTCAAAGATGAATTCGCCCTGCATCACCTGAAACCATTCTTCTTGGCGGAAATGCATATGCAGAGGAGGACCAAATCGGGGAGCTATAACACCTTCAAACATCGACCACGCGCCTCCTGTATCCTTGCTGGAGACCTTCACCCACGCCGAGACCGAAGGTGCGATCCGTTGGCCCCAGCGGTCGACATCGGATTTCACCACAAATGAGCTGTTTTGCATAATGACAGCATAGGCCGACAAGCGAAGCCCTCCATAGTACAAATGCGACATTGCTCCGAGCGACGCTCGCGTAATTAGTACGTGCTTGCCAGGAGTTGACCGAGTTTCCGCGTCGCATTTTGCAAAATCCCAGGTCGTTATACGATTTCAGATGATGTAGCATCGGTTCCTGTTCGTCGGAGATTTGTCTTTGGCAAAGAACCCATTTAGGCTCCTATTAACTAGAATCTCCGAAGCGAATCCCGGCTTTAAAACGAACACTCGCCATCATCTTGCGTATCAGATTCACGACGGCTTGGTGCTAAGCGGTTTCCTGCTCGACCTGTCCGGGCTCGAGCGAGGTACGTTTTACTTGACAGCCTTTGCACAGCCGCTCTACGTCCTCCAAGATCATTTGTTTTTGACCTACGGGAAACGGTTGGAACGCAGCAAGAGATGGAAAATTAACGACCAGAATGAGACCGAGGTCGCAGGCAGAGTACTGGAGGCCGTTCGGTCCGAAGGGTGTTCCTTTCTCGAGGTAGTTAATTCTGTCAAGAAACTCGCTGAACTTGCTGAACGAAAGCCTGGAACCAGAGAGAATCCATTCCAATGGCACCCTGATGACCCGAACGTGATCGAAGCCCGTGCGTATTCGTGGATGCTTGTAGAGAACGAAAGAAAAGCAAAGAGGGACCTTCTGTATCTGACGCAGATCTACGTCCCGAAATACGATTGGGAGAAAGAACTCCAGGGACGCGCAGTGACTGTGCTCCGGGCCCTCGAACAGGGTACGGAGATTGGTCAAGCCTTGCTCCGCGATTGGGCGAAACAATCCGCCGCAGGCATTGGGTTGACCTCAAGTCTTGAGTAACGCGTTGTCGGTCAAGTGCCGGCCGGGGGAGATTTTAGGTCTACAATCATTGCGTGGACCACCACACTGTCGCGGTCGTCAGTATTACGGGTACCTGTCTTGATGTGCTGGGCAGTCTCTATCTAGCCTACGACCTGCTGGGTGGACAACACGGTCCGTTGCGCCTGCTTACCCGTGCCGTAACGTACGCCGTTGTCTTCGGCATCGGCTATGGACTTGGCTTGGGTCTCTTCTTTGGACTGGCTTCCGGTTTGGCCAGCGGCATTACCCTGTCGATTGAATTCAGCCGGGCATCCCGGGGGCTGGATCATTACTCATTGCCTTGGGAAGGACTGTTCGCCGCTGTTCGAGGGTTTGCTTTCGGAGCCGGACTCTACCCGATGGTGGGCTTCGGATTCGCCATTGCGTTTGCCATTCTGGTCACCGCCGGCCAAATCCTTGCCTACTCACTCGGAATGCGACCTGCGGCCGAATATGAAGCGTCTCGGCGTCCACGGCTTACGCGTCGTCAGTTTTGGGGAACGGTGCTGCGTACCGTCGGCTACACGGCCACAGCGTTAATCTGTAGCGCGCTCATCCATCACGTGGACCACGCCTGGCTATTTGCGATTCGCGTGGGCCTGGTGACAGGCATTGTCACCGGCGTGGGAATTAGCGTGAATCCTTACATCGAATATTACGCCGACAATCTCCAGGAGCGACGATTAGGCGCATTCGGCATAGCGCTCATTCTTTGCGGGTTTACCCTGCAATCCCTTCAGTATTGGCTGGCACTCTTTGATGTACGTCTAACTTAGGAAATCGTCCTTTCGCCTCTCTTTTTTATTCAAGAAGAGTAGTCAGGCCGTTCGAGTGAGTATCACGGAGAAAACGGCGGCTTTCATTCGCTATCCGGCCTGGGTGTGCGGAGACGGCGGCGAATGGAGTAGTAACCAACCCAGCAGGCAATCGCAAGCATGGCAAACGATCCGAACTGAGCGGGAAAATCACGCATCAAGAAATGAAACTCCTTGATATGGCCGTCTCCGAAGGAAAATTCGCCGGTGAGCGAGATTGCAGTGAAAGTAATCCCGAAAGCGAAGAGCCACTTTTGCCAGCCGAGCATAGCACGCGTGCGGCGCAGCGACCGCAACTCGAGATCTGGCGGCAGTGCTGCAGGCGTAATCCTGCTTAAGTTGTCCGCCCATTGCATGCGAATGCGCTGTGCCAACTCCTTGTCCTGCTCCATGTATTCTTCGATCAATGCGCGTGTGGCGGGGCTGGCTTCACCCGCTAGATAGACCGGCAGGAGATCAAGAATGACTTCCCTGGTAATGTTCATTTTCCACCTCGATCCATCGCATTCATGCCCGATCCTTGCTACGCATCCCGCAATCCCGCCAGAGCCAATCGCGCCCTATGAACCTTCACTTTCGCTGCCGAAAGAGAAATGCCCAGTACCTGCGCAATCTCCTCGTATGCCATTCCGTCCACGGCACGCATGAGCAGAGCGGATCGGCTTGCTTCCGGCAGTCTCTGAAGTTCCATCATTACGGAATGCAATTTTTCCTTCTGTTCCGCCTGGACGTGCGGTCCGACCTGAGGGTCCGGCAGCTCGTCATTAAGCGCGAAATGGCGTGATTTCTTTCGCAGGCCCTGAAAAAACAGGTTGCGCGCAATTGTGAAAAGGTAACTCTTCACCGTAGCCATCACGATAGGCTCGGGTGAAGTCCATGCCCGCACAAACGTCTCGGAAGTGATGTCTTCGGCCTCACCGCGCTCGTTGGACAAATAGAGCGCGAAGCGGTACACGTCCGGGGCGTACTTTTTGTAGAGCGAGCTGAAGTCCGTCATTCGACCGTCTCACTGAGCTGCTCATTTGACCCAGACTGTTATAGCAGTGGAACCGCTTCCTGAACGCCCGCTAGATTCCGAAGATCCCACTTAGAATATCTGACCCTGCATGGGCTATCATGCCCGGGCGCAGGCTTTTGCGCCAAACGGCGAGCAATCCGAACAACGCGCCAAAGCACGCGATTCTCAGGCAGGCTGCGACGCCCTGATAACCGTGCGCAATCCCGAAAAGTACAGCTTGCAGAACCAGCGCACCCCACCTTCCGCGTGTGAATGTCTCAAATTGTTTTTGAAAATAGCCGCGGAAGACAAGCTCCTCGCAGAATCCGGCGCTGATAGAGACGCCAATCCAAAGCAGGATTTCCAGTGCTCGCTGTGGCAAATAGGTCTGGATGGAAGCGGCGGTGCCGACCCCGATCCAGTGATTCCATGCCGTCTCGACTAGTCTCCAAGTGGCCCATATCCCGACCGCGAGTCCGCAGTCTGTCAGCACATCCTTGGCGCTAGCCCACCGCCCGCCAATCAGTTCGCTTAACTTTGTTCCGGTCCTACGTAGTCCGCCTCTCCACACCCAAACGAAGAGTCCCCATTCCATGGCGATGAGCGAGAGATAGAGCGGCGCAAGGGACGAATGCTGCCGCAACGTTTCAGGATGCGAGCGGGCGTGCCGTTGAAAAAACGCGCCGCCTACCGCGAGCGCAAGGAACAGTACGACGACCAGTGCCGTATGCCAACGTGGCGCGATGAGCCTTGGAACAGGGAATTCGATCCTTCTTAACGCCATAGTGGCCATGATTTTTCCTCCAATGAGACACACGTGTGCTGCCGGAGAATGGGTGTCCGTCATTTCTGGCAGGTAAGTGAGCTCTCGGTATAGGTATCCACGAGCGAGGGAAAAGTTACATGGACCGGCAGATGAATACGCCTAATATGCCAGCCAGCGCTAGCTCTTTATAAACGCAGCGGTTATCGGAGAACTCGGCGGGAATCGGACCTCGGCAAATGCCGGTCGGGGGCTGACGACACAAGAAGCGTTAGAGGGCAAGGCCTTCATCGTGCGCATCTTGCCCCCAGCGACGCCGCTATACAATACGGGGAGCAAAGGCTGTGTTTGATATAGGCGTAGATGAAGAAGTGGCGCGATCCCCGGCAGGTGTCCGGTTACGCGACGCAATATAAAAGGGCGCCCCTTTTGGTGTAGGTTTTGGGTGTTTGCCATCATCAGGGAGGCGTTCTTCCAACGAGGTCTACGTGGTCAAACGGATTCGACGAAGCATGATCTGGAAGCGCGGATCAGGACGCAGGCGATCAAGCAGCAAGTCCGACTGGAGGCCCAAGGCAAAGTCTAACGACTTCTCCGAATAAGCCTTCTCCAGTAGATCGAAAGCTTTGTCGTTGTCGCCGAGGCCGGCGTATATGGTGGCCATCGTGTATGGCGAAGCGGAGGTGTGTTTTGCTCTGCGCTCCAAATCACGAAGGATCTTTTCTGCCTCCGCTTTCTTGCCGGCGGCAGAATAAGCGTGTGCCAACGCAACGGCGGGGCCGAGAGAACCATCGGAGAACTGCACCGCCTTCTGAAATTCGGATATCGCTTGCTGAACTTCGCCGGTGCCTTCGTAACCGACTCCGAGGAAGTAGTGCTGACGTGAGTCCTTAGGGTCCAGAAGCAAGGCTCGCCTTCCGGCTTCAATCAAGGCGGGATAATCCCGGAGGGCGTAATAGGTGTTTGATTCCGCCATAGCAGAGCTGAAACTGTAGTCTAGTTGGTCGATTTTTGCGATTTCGGCAAGAGCTTCGGAGCGCCGGCCGGCCGCAGCGAGAAAGATAGCGTGATCCTCGTGCGCGCAGCTGTAGCTCGGCGCCAAGGCAATCGCGCGGTTGAACTCTCGTTCGGCGGCATCCCAGTCCCAATCAAACTGCCAATACAGCACGCCGAGTGTGTCGTGGGCTTCGCCGATGGTGTCGTCCAGTTCCAGTGCCTTGGCTAGCGCCTGCTTCGCAGACTGATAGGCGGATTCCTTTTGCAGCTCACCGGAAAAGGCCAAATAAACGTACGTATCCGCCAGCCCGGCGTACGCCAGGGCGAAGTTTGGGTCCTTTTGGATCGCTTCCTCGAAGAGATGCTGGGCCTTTGTGAGGGAATCCGGTTTGGTAAACTCGTTGACAAAGTAAAGACGCCCTTTGAGATAGGCGTCATATGCCGCTGGGTCTACCGTCGCGGCCCGACGAATCAGAGCCTGTTGCGTTGGCGTGAGTTGCGCGCGGACTTGCCCTGCTATGGCCTCCGCCACTTCGCCTTGTAGCTTCAGGATATCGCCGAGATTGCGGTCGTATGTCTCAGCCCATAGGTGCTGGTCCGTAGGTGCTTGAATAAGTTGGGCGGTAACACGCACTCGTTGACCCGAACGGATCACCGAACCTTCAACGATGGCGTCGACGTTCAATTCGCGCGCAATTTCGGGCAGGCCCTTTCTCGTTCCTTTGTATTGCATGACAGAAGTTCTCGAGATGACGCGCAGCGAGCCGACCTTCGCAAGGTCGGTAATCAATTGGTCAGTCATGCCATCCGCAAAAAATTCCTGGGAAGGGTCGCCGGACAGATTCTCGAGGGGCAGAACGGCAATGGAATTCAACCGAGGAGCAGCGTTGATAGGAGCGCCTCCGGTGCGCGCCAGCCACAACACAATGCTTACACAGAGGATGGCGAACGCCGTGGTGAGCAGCAAGGCATGAGATTTGGTAAGCCGCGCGTGACCAGACAGGGCGGCCGGTGGCGCGGAGCCGGCAGCAGGCGAGGGGGCCGGAACGTCTACGGTATCCACCGGCGCGATAAACCGGTATCCGCGGCGCGGCAGCGTTTCAATGTAGCGGGGCCTCTCGGCGGAGTCGCCAAGCACCTCGCGAAGACGCGCAATCGCGTTGTGCAGGCTATGGTCGAAATCGACAAAGGTGTCGGTGGTCCAAATCTGCGCTCGAAGCTCCTCACGAGTGACCACATCGCCGGCACGCTTGAGCAACGCGGCCAAAACTTGCAGCGGCTGACCCTGTAGCCGGAGGCGTACACCGTGTTTGCGCAGCTCCTCAGTGCGAAGGTCCAACTCGAAACTGTCGAAACGCAATCGGCGCACAGCAAGCTCGGAGGTAGGCATAGCGGTACTCGCCAAGGTGAGGCAAGTCTAGCAGACTTTGCGTGGCCACAGTTAGCCTTGGTGCGGACGCAATCCCTGCGTTCGCAGTCGTTTAGCAATGGAGGGAACTTTGGGAAGGGATGGAGGCCGCGAGTATTGCGCTGTTGGCAGGAACCAGCGACAGTGCGCAGGTTCTTGCGAGAGCTCAAGCTTCGGACCGTACCCCGGCAGACCGCTAGCGAGCTATTTCCGGCAAGACCCTAAGGAGAATCCGAACATGAAGAAACTATCGCATTTGATGATGCTTTTGGCCGCTCCTCTGGCCCTTGGCTCTTTTGCCCTAGCCCAGCAAAAGACACAGCCGCAGGGACAGGGGGAACAGGATAAGCTCGTCGAGATCGTTCGCAGTTCGACGGCGCAGTACGTGGATGACGTCAAGGCAGCCACCAGCGCTGGATACAGTCCCGCCCTCGGCTGCGTAAGCGGCCCCGACCATGGAGCCATGGGCATCCACTATGTCAATGGCAGTCTGCTGAACGGACCCATTGACCCCACGCACCCGCAAGCGCTGATCTATGAGCCGTCTTCGAACGGTCAAAACAAGTTAGTTGGCGTGGAGTTCATTATTCTCGCGGGGGCCCTTCCCCCCAACTCCGCTCCGCAGGTGGAGGGTCACCTGATGGTGTACGTTGACGGCCCGAACCGTTACGGCCTACCTCCTTTCTATGAACTGCACGTCTGGGCGTGGCGCGACAATCCACAGGGGCCCTTCGTGGACTGGAACGACCACGTATCCTGCGCAGCCGAATAAATTGCCGGGAGACGCTTGCCTAGCTGTGTTTTTCCCTGTCTCGGACGCCGAACAATTCATTACCGATGCATCGTGGGCGCGCCCCACGAGTAACTGGAAGCAAGACAGGGAAGGCTTCCCGGCGAACAAGGTAAGGCAGGCGTCTCCCCATCTGTGTCTCGGAAGTCAGGCATATGATCGATCCCGCCTCATCTGAAGCTTATTATCCAGGTACTCGAGAGCAATTGCACGGGCTGGTTCGTCTCGAAGGGAACACTGGACATACTTATCAGGCCGCTATCGTTTGAAGGTCCCGCCATATATCGATTCCGCATTGCGGCTGGATAGTCGGCAAGAACGAAGCCGCTTGTGCGGCGGACGTCACGGCCTCGAGCATATCTGTCATCACCATGCCAACAGTCTATTGATTGGCTGGCACCTCACCATGCTGGCCTTGACCATCGAACGACTCTACCGCCTCCGGTATCTCCACCGTGGCACACATCGCGTGCCCGGCAGCGCACAGCTGCTGCTTCACCTGTGGCTCAGTCTTGCCTTGGGCCGTGTTGCCATCGGCACCCGCAACCCCGAGTTCTGCCTATATGTGCAGCGGGGGCGTTTGCTCATCCCAAACCTGCTGCGAACGCGCTTTCGCCACCAGAGTATCGGGAGTTGCGGGTTCTTCCTTTGAGGCACGGGTGGCGACCGGCGAGAAAAACGCAGCAGCAAGGACCAAAATTACTGGGGAATTCGGTTTCATATTAAGGATCATACGTGGCTTACCGGTAACGCGACTTCCCAGGAGCTTGGCGTTCGGGACGCCTGATTACCAGTGATTTGGGTCGCCCAAAACTTCAAAAATGGTCCCATCTGAGTGGGAATCATCCACGTGATGGTCTGCCGATTCAGTCTTGATATATGTTTGGAATTTTCGAGCATCCTCGGCGGTCTCTAACAGACTGAACTCATTCAAGCGGCCAACGTTGGCCTCGATTTCCTCAATCGAATACCCACAGTTGTTTAGTATCGAGAGGCGTTCGATTTTAGCATCGATTACTTCATATCCGAGGCGCTTGAGCCCATCGTTGGAACGAACGAGGTGCAATGCATATTCGTATCGGAGTGGCCCGACAATTCTCCCTTTGTGTGGATCCAACATCTCCGTGTGTAGTCTCGGAATAGCTTCCCTTTCTACTGAATAGCCATATAGCAACCAGCCAGGAAACTCTGAGATGTCCGGGGGAGTTAGCAAAAATTCAGTGGGGTTCATGACGCCCCCTACGGATTGCCACTGCGGCTTTTCAAAAGACGGATGCACGGTATTTTCGAGCGACGCTAGCCTCTTTCCCTCCCGCTTCCACCAGTTGCGGACGTAGCGTTCCTGCACGAGATATCCGACGAACACAAATTCAGAATCAGCCATATTCGCATTTATACTGCACAAAATGAGCGCATGGTCGATGAACCGACCTCCGGGTTTCCAATGAGGAACAACGCATGGAAGCGCTCGCTTTTCCGAAGGTCCTGGCAACGGTTACCGGTAAAGTGGATTCAAGTCTCCGATTATGAGTTCAGACGCGGCGCACGTGCTTGTAGTCGGCCAGACACAAACCACTGTACTGAATGCAGGACTAGAAAGATAAAGAACACGTTGACAGCAAAAGCGAAATGCACAAAGAAACCGTCCAGAATAGAAGCCCTGCTGTCGTCGGCCGTCCACCGAACGGACCACAAACCAAAGAAGAAGACGATTCCAAAAAGATAGAACGTTGCCAAGATGAGCTGGCGTATATTGGCAGAGCGGGCGTGAAGCGCAGCAATCTCCTTAGACTGGCTTGGGCTCACTATGGAGCGGAGGCGGGCCAGAATTGCTGTCGCCGAGAACAATGAATAAATGGCAACTACGGCGAGAATCAGCAAGAACAACCTAAGCATGGTTGGAAGTTCAGTCCAAATTGACCAGAATACGTACGATGGGTTTGACATAATATATTTTGACACCACCAGACCGCTAACTGTTTCACACTCCTGTGTAATCCGAACACGGTTCCAGACCAAACGTCAACAAAAACGGAGGATGTCCTCTCGTCCATTGTCTCCACATCAGGATTTAGTGGTTGGAATTTGGAGTCAGCTGGATTCGTGCTTGCTGGAAGGCTTGTATCGCTTATGCTCTGTTATTTCAACTGACGCTTGTTCTTTTCCGTAGGGGATATTCTCTCCATCAGAACCGATGACAGCGATTGGGTCGCCGATTTTCACCGACGTGCCAGGATCGAAGATAGTTTTCCTCAGAAGTCCTTTGCCGTTCGATTTGAGTGTCACGACAGCCCAATAGTTTTCAACAGACGCGATGGGTGTTCCGACATCGACGGCGGTACCCTCGGAAGCCAAATATTTTCTAATCTCAACCACATTCGATTGGTGCGAGACTTCTGGAGGAAGTTTTGGGACTGAAAAGTAATACCAAAATGGCATCGATTCGAACCCGTGAATTGCAGCTTAGCCGTCAGTATGCCAGAACTGACCAAGACGCGGGCAAACTGGACTTGCCCGGTTTTGCGACTTACCGGGACTTGAAGTCACAAAACCTCAAGCGATAGTTTCCATCAGAAACACTGCAGAATGGTCCAGGCTTTGTCGAAGTCTCGGGATGCTAGGTCTTGGCGACGAATCCAGACATACAGCGTGCCCGCGTCCCCCCACATCATTTTTGCATTATCGTCCGAGTCAATTTGCAGGAGTAGTGTCCAATCCTTAGCGCCGGGCTCTAGCTCTTTGCGCCGCGATCCTTGTATCCACTGGCATTGCCGGAGTACAAGCCATTAGTCACCAATTGGCATCGGAGTGCCATATCACCTTGGATGACGTGTGGCCAGCCGAGTATTTGATGCAGCGGTGCCGGACCAGCGTGTTTTTCAACGAAATCGTAATATTGTTCATCGTTCTCGATATCGAGAAGGAGGTCCCTGACCGAATCTGCGGAAGAATCTGGGAGCGACAGGAATGGCTCGAAAGAGACCGGCGCGGAAGGAAACGTGGAAACTGCGGGTTCCACAGAGCGAATGAGTTGCGACACTTCCGGAAAATACCAAAGGCGAAATCCTTCTCTGTGGTTCGGGTCAAAACCCCAGGCAGATTGTTCCCTGTCGTAGAAGAAGGAGAGCATGCCAATTTGGGAAGCAGTTCACTTATGGTGAGTTCTGCCAGATTCACTTGTGCTACGATGCAACGTATTTGCCGTCAGGACTGAGCTTGGAGTCAATTAGCTGTCCGCTGCCGAGCCTGATGCGCAACCAAAGCGTGACTAACGCGACAAGACAAATCAGTCCGCCAAGCAAGTACTTTCGGAATGGAAGGCGGCCTGGCTCAGTCATTGGTGGCATCCTGGTTGTTCGTATCTCCATCCGTCGGTGACGAATGAGCCGGATTATACTGCCTTTCGCTCGAAGGTCCTGGCAAACGCGGTTATTGTCCAAGTGGATTTTCAAGTTACCGGTAACGCGTGCGAGTGATTCTCCAACCAGCGCGTCTGGCCTCGCCTGTTGATTTGTCTCCCGGAGCACATACACAATGGGCGCACCCGGGGGGCCCGGATGCTCACCGCCAAGTTGTTTACGGGGCTGGCCATATTATTAGTGGTTTTTGCATTCGCCAGCTCACGGCGATCTCTCGACATGTATTTCCATGCAACGTATTTCGTATTGTCCTTTTCACACTTGCTGTTTTTCGTCAATCTTTGGCAACCCTGCCAATTCCTCGGTGGGCAATCCTGTGAGTTTTGCGGACCGCTTGATTTGTCGCGCAGCACAGAATATTCGCCTGACAGTCGTTTCGTTGCACGACGCCGGATCTCTGATGGGGTCGAAACCTTTGAGATACTGGGACGCGAGACGGAAATATTCAAGAGGGAAAATAGTTACAATCCATATATTCTGGAAATCAAGATTGGGATATCGAACCTGTTCGTCCCTGCGGACAATTTCGCCTTCGCAGCGCCCTCGATGATCCTCCACTATATCCACGGTCACGGCTACGATCCGCCGTCGTCCTTTTGGGACACTGCAATGGCTTCTTCTCGGTTGAGTTTTGAAGCTTACAAAGAGGCTTTGATTCGGAACGGACTTCTTGAGGCCATCAAGCCCAAGCGAAAACGCCCTCGGTAACCTTTGGAGAAGATCCAGAGGCCGGGTTCACCAGGGAGATCGTGGGCACCCGATTGTCGTTAAGGAGACTACGATGTTCGGACCTTAGGTCCTGATCGGAAATTCCGTCCAAGATCAGCTATCAAGTGATCGGCAGCCGAGGGCATGAAATGAAGGCTATCCTTTTGGGAAAAGGACTCTTCGTAATGATTAGCGTTGCGGTGATGTGTGCACCAGGCGCATGGCCACAATCATCCGGCACCGACTTGATCCTTCTTAAAGAAGATACGCCGATCTTTTTGAGGCTGTCCGAGAACCTGCGGACAAACGAGGGCATATCCGAGCAGGGGATCCGGTTCCAGGTCACCCAGGAGGTCAAGGTGGGCGACTCCGTACTGATCGCAAGGGGTGCGGAAGCGTGGGGCAACGCAGAAATCACGGCAAAGGGCCCCCACCTGCGCAGCGGCAAGGTGCTAGTACGGATGGATGCAGTTTATGCGGTGACCGGTGCTCAAGTGTCCCTCCGTGGCGACACTGCCGCGAGTGGCCCATCACGCTGCATGGCTTTTGATTGCCTCCTGGATCTGGCCGTGGGACTCAAGGGCGCCGATGCTTTTATTCCCAAAGGAACAAAGGTGCGCGCATTTGTCGCCAAGGACATCTCGTTTGACAGGGTCGTAGCAAAACGAGAATTCCAGGAAACAGAACGGGCGGAAGCCATGGATCGCCAAGCGCGCTCCGGCGAAGCATGGATTCACATCTATCGCGTTCCAGAGAATGAGGGAATAGGGAGTGGGAAGCCGGAAATCTTTCTGGACGGAAAGAGTGTGGCACGGATGCCCGAGGGCTCTTACGTCAAGCTGATAGTCAAGCCAGGCGCACACATTCTCGCGGCGGGCAAACAGCAAATTCTGGTTCATGCAGAAAGTGCGGAGCAATACTACATTAGAGTCTCAAGATCAGGTTTCTCTGGGGTAAAACTGGAGTTGATCCCTAGCGAACAAGGAGATGAAGAAAGTTATCCCTTCACGCCTGAGAGATAGTTCTTCGGCGGTCGTTCGCCGCACCAGGCGGCTTATCCGCACGTACACGCAACGGGCACCTCCTGATTAACGCTAGCGCTTAATCGGACGCGCGTTTTCGCGAATACGTGAAGACAGGCAGGGTGCTCTGCGCGCGTTCGATTAAGCCGTTTGAACGTGGCCGCCCAGTTTGCGGCGGACGCGGGCCCT